>Ga0193753_10002448_pt1 | contig 14554 bp, 15 predicted proteins | sample H1c2metaG_FD_144925 | JGI IMG/M metagenome (GOLD analysis project Ga0193753, IMG submission 144925) | Soil microbial communities from a riparian zone of the East river system, Colorado, United States - H1c2 | ecosystem: Environmental > Terrestrial > Soil > Riparian zone | place: USA: East... | reverse complement strand
TACAGCGCGCCGCAGCGGGTCCGGCTCCGACGCGACCACCGCGACCGCGACCGGCTGCGGCGCGCTGTAGTAGTAGGCCGACGCCGACGGGCCGCACTCCTCGTAACAGGCGGGCGGCGGCGGCGAGGCGTAGCGATAGCCCCAGTAGACGCCGGGGTAATAGACGTAGGGCCGCGCGTAGGGTCGGACGTAGAAGCGCGGCCGGAAGCGATGGCGATAGTACGGGCGGTAGGAGCGCGGGCCGCCCACGTAGCGCGGGCCGCCCACGTAGCGCGGACCGCCGATCCGCACGTGCGCGCGGCCGCGGACGTGAACGCCACCGCCGACCCTGACCCGGAACCGGTCGGCGCTGGCGGTGGAGGGCATGGCGAAGAGACCGGCGCTGAACGCAGCTGCCGTGAGAGCGAGGGAAGCGAGGCGTAGCGAGCGGGCTTTGATCACTGCATCTCCTTGCGCACCGGGGGGCCTTCCGATCGACGGCGACCGCACCTGGCTTGGACGCGCCGGGTGGGCCGAAGGGTTAAAGGCCAGACCGGGACAAAGCAGCTTCCGAGCCATGCGCGCCCGCGCCCGCTGGCACAGATGGGCGAGACGCGGCACGCACTTACGACGCGACCAGCCCGCTCGCGCTCGAATCGTGGATGACGCTTCACAGCGCGAGTGGCGCTGGCGCCACAGTCGGGCGCAGGCCACCCGCGAGAGACGCGCCGCGAAGGAACCCGCGGTCCCGTGCCATGCTCTTGGAATGTTTGTGGTATCCTTGACAGCCGGAGCGGGGGGCCGATAGATTGCGCTTTCGATCTGCCGCCCGCTGCACGACGTCTCGGAGGCACGTGTGAGCCAGTCCTCAAAACGACCCGGAGCCAAGGACATCAGCGAGCTCAAGGCTCGTCTGGGTCTCAAGAAGAACGGCCCGGCCGCGTCCGGAGCCGCCACGTCTGGCGGCATCTTGGCACCGCCCGGCACCCGCGCCGCCGGCGGTGCGATCCCCGCTCCACCCGGAGCCGGTCCGCCGCGCCCGGTCATTCCGGATGCGAAGGAAGATCCATTCGGCGCGATGAACGCGATGGCCGCGCACGGCTCGGCCGCCGCGCAGCCGCAGATCGTGGTGGTCCACGACGGGAGCCCGATCGAGCGAGTCGAGAAGCGATCGCACGCGGTCAGGTTCGCGCTGCTCGGCGGCATCCTGCTGGTGCCGCTGGTTCTCGGGGTGACGGTCGGAAAGCTGTCGGCCAAGGCCAACGCGTACAACGTCACCATCGAGGACGCCGCGGCGGTGCGCGACGACACCAACAGCCTGCGCGACGGCCTCATCGCGATCCAGCAGGTGCTGCAGACCGGGCGCGAGCGATCGCGCAGCGCGCAGTTCGTCGTCGGTGACGCGAAGCTCACCGCCGAGCTGGCCGGGCTGCCGCCGCTCAAGCCGAACATCGAGATGGTCTTCCGCTCGCACCTCTACGAGCTCGACGCGCAGCTGGTCGCCGCGATCCTGTCGTTCTACGTCGAGTCGATCGAGCTCAACGGGCTCATCAAGGCTCACGTCACCGCCAGCAAGGACGCCGATCGGATCCTGAAGGAGGGCCAGACCAACATGGCCGGCTTCGATCCGCGCGCGTACGGCGCCATCATCGACGTGCCGACCGCCGAGGAGGCGCAGAAGGGCAAGCCGATCGCGCTCCGCATGGTCCAGCTGGGCTCCCCGATCTGCGAGGGCCAGACCAAGCCGAGCGACGCCGGCTGCGGCGCGACCAAGGTCACCGGCTACCGCTACCGGGTGGACGAGCTGGGCCCGTGGGGCGTGAAGAAGCTGGCGGCCGGCGGAAGCGCCACCTTCGACACCGACGGCCTGGTCCGCCTCGACCCGACCAGCAAGGTCCTCCAGCAGCTGGCCAAGGGCGGCAAGTCGACCGTCGCCGAGGCGGGCTACAGCGAGCGCATCAACCGGATCAACGACACGGTCAACAAGCTGCTCGAGTCGCAAAAGGCGATCGAGGGCCACCTGACCAACCACGCCAACAAGGGCAAGGAGTTCACCTTCTTCATGTAGGCGGAGAGCCCGCGCCGCCGGCTAGTCTCTAGTGCGGCGCGAGGCTGCGGACGTGGGCGACGATGGCGCTCACCTGGTCGTCGTTGAGGGCGCCGGCGAAGGCGGGCATCTGCTTGTTGCGCGAGCCGTTCAGGATCTGATGGCGGATGTCCGCGTCGGTCAGCTGCTGGCGGACGTGCGGGCTGTTGAGCGGCTTCACTCCGAGGCGGGCCACATTGGACGGATCGGGCACGCCGACCGGGCCGTGGCAGCGGGAGCACACCTGGGAGAAGATGGCCGCCCCGTCGGCGCGGCCGTCCGCGATCTCGCTGGAGCAAGCGGAGCCGGCGGCAGCGAGGACCAGCGCGGCGGCAAAGACGACCAGCCGTCGAACCATAGGCCCTGCACATACCATGGCTTGCCGTCGGTTGCGCTATAGTCGCCCGCCGATGGGGCGACGCGGCTGGACCAGCATCCTCGCGCTTGCGCTCGGCACCGCCGCGGCCTGTGGAGGCACGGATGTGCCGGCTCACAACGGCTACAAGAGCGCCAAGGCGCGGCCGTGGCGCAGCCCGACGGTGCTGAAGCTCGACGACTCGTACCAGACCGAGGTCGACGACGCGGTCTCGTACGCGAAGCGGCAGCGGGCGCGCTGGTATGCGGTCGACCTGCCCGGGCCGGGCGAGATCGAGGTCCAGCTCACCCTGGCCGAGCTGTCCGAGGACCGCGACGTGGACCTCGGCCTCGAGGTGCTGGACGAGGGCTACCGGGTCATCGCCAAGGCCGACCGCGAGGAGGACGACGCCGGCGACGATCAGAAGTCGCGCACGGTGAAGGGGCTGGCCCCCGGCCGCTACTACCTGCACGTGTACGCGCCGCGCCGGCTGGACGCGTCGGACTACACGCTGCAGCTGGTCTATCGCCCGCGCGCCAGCACCAGCCCGTCGAACTTTCCGGGGTCGGTCGCGTTCATCGGGGCGCTGCCGGACGTGCCGCTCCAGGACGACGCGCCGCCGCCGGCCCCGGTGGTGAAGAAGTGCAAGGGCTCGCGATGCAAGAAGCGAGTGGCCAGGGTCAAGGTCGAGGACAGCCAGCCGCCGCCCAAGTCGGTGCGCGCCCGCATCGCGGGGATCATCGAGTCGGGCAAGGGCGTGCAGATCCGGATCAACCAGGGCGCCAGTCAGGGCATCGCGGTGGGATGGAAGGGCACGGTGGTGAGTCGCGACGGAAAGCCGATCCCGGGCGGCTCGTTCGAGATATCGCGCGTGAGCCCGGGCGAGTCGTTCGGCACGGTGCGCGCGAATGTCGCGTCGATCACGTCTGCCAAGTACGTCAAGCTGGCGCCGCCGTGAGCCGGGCCGGACATGTCGGCGGAGGCCCCGGTGGGCTCGTATCCGCTATACTGGAGAGGACCGCGTGATGCGTGCGGAGTCGAAGCTAGCGTTTCCCCCCGGCGCTTGGCTGGCGGCGTCCCTGGCCGCGTCGGTCGCGGCCGCGCTGACCGGATGCGCCAAGAACGTGGCGCAGGACGGCCACTCCGGGAAGGACTACCGGAACAAGGGCGCCAGGACCATCAAGCTCGACGAGGATGGCGTCGGTCAGTCGCGCAAGGACGTGGTGACCTACCCGGGCGGCGATCGAGTCGACTGGAAGATGTTCGAGCTGGGCGCGCCACCGCCGGAGCCGGGCAAGGAGCCCAAGCCGGGCGAGGCGCCGCCGCCGCCGATCACGACCGGGACGCTGAAGGTCCAGCTGCGCTGGGCCCCGCCCCGCCCCGAGCTCGACCTGGCCTTCGACGTCTACGATCAGTACATGCACCGCATCGCGCGGGCCAAGCCGACCCCGGGCACCGGCAAGCGGATGAAGAAGGTGACGATCAAGGACGCCGGCCCGGGCAAGTACTACGTGCAGGTGTACGCGCCGACCCGCGGCGACGCCGGCACCTACCGGGTCAAGGTGGAGTTCAAGGCAGGTGCCGAGGTGGTCGCGGTGGCCGACACGCCGGGCGACGTGCCCGACCCGCCGACCCTCCCGGCGATTCCGGAGGCGGCCGAGGCCACCCCCGAGACCCAGCCGGCCACCCAGCCGACCACGCCGACGGTCGAGCAGCCCCCGGCGGCACAGCCGGTCCGCGCCTGGGTCTCCAAGTACGAGGTGTCCGGCGGCGGCACCCTGGTCATCACGATCGACAAGGGCAAGAACGCCGGGGTCGAGGCGGGCTGGAAGGGCCAGATCCTGGGCGGCTCGGGCCAGCCTGTGCGCGGCGGCGACTTCACGGTCAGCAAGGTCACCGGCGGCGAGGCGCAGGGCAAGGTCAGCCTGTCGGTCGATCAGATCAAGACCAACAACAAGGTGCTCCTGACTCCGCCCTAGGGAGTCGCGTCGCGAGCTCATCGTGAACCACGGCGATCCGTCTCATCTGCTCGGCAAGGTCATCGACGGCCGGTACGAGATCTTGCAGTGCATCGGCGAGGGCGGGATGGGCGTGGTCTACAAGGCCCGCCAGACGTCGATCGACCGGATGGTCGCGGTCAAGATGCTGTCGAGCAACCTGGCCAAGGACCGCAACTGGGTGCAGCGGTTCTACAACGAGGCCAAGGCGTGCTCGCGCCTGCACCACCCGAACACGATCCGCATGTTCGACTTCGGGCAGACCCGCGACGGCCAGCTGTTCATGGCGATGGAGTTTCTCGACGGGCTCAGCCTGCGCCAGGTGATCGGCGAGCAGGCGCCGATGGATCCGCAGCGGATGCTGAAGGTCGTGATCCAGTGCTGCGCGTCGCTCAGCGAGGCGCACAACCTCGGGATCATCCACCGCGACATCAAGGCCGACAACGTCTTCCTCATCGACCTGCCCGGCTCGCGCGATCACGTGAAGCTGCTCGACTTCGGCGTGGCCAAGCTGATGATGGCGGAGGACTTCGCGACCCAGGTCGGCGTGGTGTTCGGGACGCCGCAGTACATGTCGCCCGAGCAGGGGCGCGGCGAGCCGCTGACCCCGCGCTCCGATCTGTACGGGGTCGGCATCCTGGCCTACGAGATGCTGACCGGATCGGTGCCCTTCAGCGACGAGGTGCCGATGAACGTCCTGCAGATGCATTTGCAGTCGCCGGTTCCGCCGCTGCCGCCGCGGGTGCCGGCCTCGGTGCAGCAGGTGGTGATGCGCGCGCTGGAGAAGGATCCTTCGCGCCGCTACGCGACTGCCGCCGCGATGATCGACGAGGCGCAGTCGGTGCTGACCGCGCTGCAGACCGGACCGTTCGCGCGGGTGAACGGGCCGGCGCCCGCCGCGGCGAGCGCGCCGACGGCGTTCGTTTCGGCGCCGATGAACGCGGGCGGGGCGCGGCCTGGCACGGCCGATCCGCCGCCGGCCCCGGTCGGCTTCGGCGGCGGCGGGGCGCCCTCGCCGCTCATGCAGGCCGGCGCCAACATGCCGACGGTCCTCGACCGACCGAATCCGCTGCTGGCCGGACCGCAGGGGCGGCCGCAGGCGTCGCCCGCCCCGGTCGCGGCGGCCGGAGCGCGCACGATGATGGTCAGCACCCCGGGCCAGGCGACCCGCCCCGAGGGCCCGCAGGGGCCGGGCGCGCGCGGGCCGTATCCGCCGCCGGCGGGCGGAGCGCCCGAGCTGCGCACGATGATGATCGCCAACACCGAGGGCGTCGTGTCGATGTCGCGCGACGGCGGACCGGCGCGCGTCCCGGACAGCCGGGGCGGCCCGATGCTCGCCTACGGCGGCGGCACCTCGCGGGCCGGCGCGTCGGCGTTGTTCTGGATCCTCTGCCTGCTGACCGGCCTGGCGGTCGGCATAGGAGCCTACTGGCTTGTCCTCGAGCTCGGGAACTGAAGGGCCGGGGCGGCGCTTCGACGAGCGCGCCATCGACCGCCGGCTGCTGGCGCTGCTGATCGCCCGGCACGGCGAGCCGCCGCGCGCGCCACCGCTCTCCGCCGACGACGAGGAGCGGCTGGCGCTCATCGCGCGACGCGACCGCGCCCTGGCCGCGGCCGACCCGGCGCTGGTCCACCACCTCGAGCGCCACGCGCGGTCGAGCGAGACGCTGTGCGGCGTGGCGCGAGCGGCGGCGGCGCTCGCGCCGGCCGGCCTGGTCCGCGCGGTCGGCCTCGACCGGGGCTGGATCCAGGTGCGCGAGGTGGGTGAGGTGCGCGAGGTGGAGGTGCCGGAGGACCTGTCCGACGCGATGGAGCACCGGACGCCGCAGGCGTTCCTGCGCGACCTGCACCGGCCCGTACAGCATTTCGGTGACGTCGAGCTGCGGCGGGCGCCGGTGCCGACCGCGGCGGGATCCCTGAACCGGATCCGCAGGGCTGTCAGCGAGGCGATGGCGCAGCGGGCCGGGGCGGCCGCGACGATCCGGCTGGCCTCGCCGGAGGCGCACGCTGGAATGGCGGAGCTGCGCGAGATCCTGGCCCGACCGTGGGAGGAATCGCGGCCGGCGAACCCACTCCCGATGCCCAGCCGGGCGCCGAGCTCCGACGACATGATGTGGTTCGGCATGAGCGGTGGCTACGACCCTGACCAGTGACACCGGCGAGGCGCACACGGCCGGTCGCGCCATCGCGGGGGCGACGCGCAGCGGCGTCGACGTGATCGCGAGGGGGGAGCCCGAGCCTCGCTCGCGCCGTACCATGGCGTGTAATATCGAGAGGCGGACGTGAATTCCCAGGTGCCCAGCAGCAGCCTCGTGGAGTCTCCTCGGACCGGATCCGGTCCGGGTCGTTTCATCATCCGCGCGGTCGGGCGGACCGACGTGGGCCGGCAGCGGACGGCCAACGAGGACGCGATGCTGGTCGACGACGATCTCGGCCTCTATCTCGTCTGCGACGGGATGGGCGGGCACGCGTCGGGTCAGGTCGCCTCCGAGCTGGCGGTGCGCACGGTGGCGCAGGCGCTGCGCAGCGAGGATCAGCTCGCCGAGGGGGGAGCCGATCCGCTGGTCGCCGCGCTGCTCGCGGCCAACCGCGCGGTGCACGAGCGCGCGCAGGCCGATCCGGCATGCCACAACATGGGCACCACCGCGGTCGGGATGCGGGTCGAGGACGACCTGCTCCACGTCTGCCACTGCGGTGACTCGCGGCTCTATCTCCTGCGCGACGGCAAGCTCAACCAGATGACGCGCGACCACTCGCTGGTCAACCTGTACAAGGACAAGCCGGAGCTGGCCGGGCAGATGGGGCCGGCCGCGTCGAACGTGATCGTGCGGGCGATCGGGCTCGAGGAGAAGGTCGAGATCGATCACCGGGTGGTCGCGCTCGAGGACGGCGACGTCTTCATGCTCTGCTGCGACGGCCTCACCGACCTGGTCGAGGACTGGATGATCCGGGAGATCCTGACCTCGGGCGAGCCGTTCGAGGTGATGAGCGAGAACCTGGTCCGGGCCGCCAACACGAACGGCGGCACCGACAACATCACCGTGGTGCTGGTCGGCTTCCACGGCGACGACACGCCGTATCCCGAGGCCGACGCCGTGGACGAGGCCGAGCGCGAGATCGAGGCCAAGGAGTATCCCGGCACCAAGCCGGGCTTCTGAGCGCTGGCGCGGAGCAGGGCGGCGCGGAGCCGCGCGGTGATCGCTCAGCTCGCGCGCGCGGCGCGGAGCAGCGCGGCGACTGCGTCGCCGTAGTGGCCGGTCTTGGCCAGCACGCGGGCGCGGCCGGCCGCGGCGCGCGCCGCGGTGGCCGGGTGCGACTCGGCCTGGGCAAAGGCGTCCTCGGCGGCCGGGAAATCCCCGGCGGTGGTCAGCACCTCGCCGAGCGTCATGCAGAGCGCGGCGCGGGCCGGCGCGGTGCGGGCGCGGCCAAGCCCGGCCCGCAGGGTCTGGGCCGCGCGCGGCATGTCGCCGAGCCGGCACAGCGCGACCGCGTAGGCCAGGCGGGCGTCGATGAAGTGCGGAGCGAGGTCGATGGCCGAGGCGAGCGCGTCGATCGCCTGGTCCGGCTCGTTGCGGCCGAGCGCGCCCATACCGCGCTCGTAGTAGCGCCGCGCCGCGGTCGACATCAGTCGAGCTCGAGCAGGCTGAAGCGGATCGAGGCGTCGTCCTCGTCGCGCGCGGCCGGCTTCTCGCCTGGCTGCGCCGGCGGGGTGGTCGGTGGCTGGGTCGACGACGGCGGCGGGGCGGCCTCCTGCCCGGGTGGCGGCGCCGGCGGAGGCGCGGCGCCCTCTCGCGGCGGGGTCCACGGCGACGGGCTGGCGGTGGGACGGCCCGAGACGCTGAGCCCGCGCGGGCGCGGGGCCGGCGGCGTGATGACGCCGCGCTGGTCGCCGACCAGATCGCCGCGCCCGCGGGCCAGCGCCTCGTCGGCGGCGGCTCGCCCGGTCGGCTGCGGCGGCGGGATGGCCGGCGGCGTCGGGCGCGCCATCGGCTGCTCGACGAACCGGGCCCCTGCCCTCCCCTCGGCCGGCTCGGCCGCGCGACTGCTCGCGGCGGGCGGGACCGGCGCGGCCGCCGCGCGATCGCCGAACGCGGGGGCGGGGGCGCGCCCGGGCTGGAGCGCCACCCATCCGGCGCTGGTCTGCACGCGGACCTCGTCCCCCTCGATCCGGAACAGCTCGAGCCCCGGCACGTCGAGCCGGGTCTGCAGCGCGCCGACCAGGCCGGCCAGGCTGAGCCCGGCCAGGTCCTCGAGCCGCTCGACCTGGGCCGCGGCCAGGGGGGGCGGGCCCTCGACCACGTACTCGTTGAGGACGTAGGTCAAGATCTCGACCAGCGCGTCGCGCTCGAGCCCGCCCAGCGCCTCGCGCAGGGAAGAGGCGATCTCCCGCAGATCAGGACGCTCGGCCATGTCCGCTCATAGTAGCGCACCCTCGAGGTCGGCGCCGACGGTCGCGCAGGCGACCAGGCGGGCCCCGCGCAGGTCGGCCTCGCACAGGTTGGCGCCGCGCAGGTCGCAGCGGACCAGGAGCGCGCCGCGCAGATCCGCCCCGTAGAGGTTGATGCGGGCCAGGTCGACCTCGACCAGCGCCGCGTCGGAGAGGTTGACGCGGCTGAGCGAGACCGGCCCCTCGCCGTAGCCGACGAACTGGCAGCGGGTCAGGACCGCGCGCGAGAGGTCGGCGCGGTAGAGCTCGACCGCGTTGAAGCGAGTCGAGCGCAGCGCCGCCCCGCGCAGGATCGCGCGCGGCATGCGCAGCGGGCCGAGCTCGCAGCGGAGCAGCGTGGCGCCGGACAGATCGACCTCGGTGAAGTCGCAGTCGACCGCGCGCACCCGGTTCCACAGCGCGCCGGCCAGGACCGCGGCGCGCAGGTCGACCGAGGTCAGCGACGCGTTCTCGAGCCGCGCCCGGCTGAGGTCGCAGCCGTGCAGGTCGACCCGGTCGAACACGGTGTGGTCGAGGTCGGCCCCGACCAGGGACAGCGCCTCTCCCGCCACGCCGCGCACGGTGCGGCCGGCCAGCTCGTTCTCGCCGAACAGCTGCAGCAGCTTGTGGCGGCTCTCGATCGCCGCGGCCTCGTCGCTGGCGTCGGACGCGGTCATGGCCGCGTGCGCGGCTCGCCGTTGCGCACGGCGTGGACTCGCTCGTCGTCGTAGACCAGGTCGAGGACGCGCGCGGTCACCGCCTCGAGGATCTGCGCCTCCGCCTTCTCCGGGTCCAGGCCCTTCTGATCGCCGCCCGGGCCGTGCAGCTCCTCGGCCTCGACCGCCTCGGCCTCGGCCTCGTGCTCCTCGGTGGCGAGCGGCGGCCGTTCGCCCGGCGCCGAGCGGTAGATGCCCCGCGAGGACTGGGCCACGTGGGTCAGCTCGTGCGCCAGGAGGGCGCGGCCGGCCGATGTGGCCGGCGAGCGATCCGGCGTGCCGCTCATGAAGATCATCCCGGTGCCGCCGACCGTGACCGCCTCGGCGGCGTGGCGCGTCGTCACCTTCTCGGCGAACTCTCCGGTGTAGACCCGGACTCCGCCGAGGTCCACGCCGAGGCGGCGCTCGAACCGGCCGCGGGTGGTCGCGTCGAGCGGCGTGCCGCTGCCGGCGCCGCGCCCGACCGTCCGCAGCAGCTGGCGCGGATCCCAGCGCCGCGCGATCTCGTCGCTGAGCGCGCCCCGCCGGCTGACCTCGACGTGCTCGCGGTCGCTGCCTCCGCCGGCGCCGTCGCTGCCTCCGCCGGCGCCGTCGTGCCCGGCCCCGCCTTGCTCGGCGTCGTCCTCGCGCGGGTCGCGCGGGTCGCGTGGGTCGCTCGGGTCGGGCATTCCTGGTCCTTCTCTTGCTACGGACTCAGTCGTCCGCGCCTTCCCCTTCCCCGTCGCCGATGTACTGCCGGGAGCTCTCCCCCTCGCCCTGCTCGTAGTATTCCTGGGTTGGCTCGCGCACCTGGACCTCTCCGCCCAGCGCCTGCTCCAGGAACTTGGTCTCGTCGATGCACGACGCGCCCTTGATGCCCTTCACGGTGAAGGAGACCTCTCCGGTGGGAGAGATCGAGATCTCGATCTCCTGCTTGCGCATCGTCAGCCCTCGGCCCACTTGCGGACGACGAGCTGGATCGACCCGTCCTCCTGGTTGACCTCTTCCTCGACCGAGTAGCCCTTCGCCTCGCAGGCGATGAGGACGTTGTGATAGGCGTAGCGCTGGCCGAGGCGATTCTTCATCTCCTCCTCGCTCACGCCCTTGGTCGTCTCCACGCCCCACCAGTCGGCCACCAGCTCGAGGGTGCCGTCGTCGTTCTTGACCACGCCTATGTCGTAGGTGCCCATGTCGACCTTGAGCGCCGCGTCGAGGGTCTGGCCGCGGTAGCCGCGCACCGAGACCGACTGCCCCTCGGCCGCTTCCTCGAAGCCGAGCTCCATGTCGCCGAGCGCGCGCTTCAGCGCCTCGAGGTTGGTCATCTTCAGATCGCACTTGGTGAAGTGAGACATCACATCTCCAGCTTGCGGCCGCCGTGCTTCTCGAGCCACGACGCCTTGCGCTCGTTCCGGCGCCCGGACGCGTCGCGCGCGCGGGTGCGCGCCCACTCGCGCATCCCCTCGATCTGCTCGCGCATCGTCACCGCCAGCGGCACGATGTCGCCCAGCGACGACAGCAGCCCATCGGAGGTGAGATCACCGCCGCCGTCGAACGCGTCGTAGAGCGCGGCGATGATTGCCTGCTCCACCTCGGCGCCGGAGAAGTCCCCGGTCGCCGCGACCAGCTTGTCGAGGTCGAACCCGGCCGGGTCGCGGTGCTTCTTGCGCAGGTGGATGTCGAAGATCTGCTTGCGCTCCTCGGCGGCCGGCAGGTCGCAGAAGAAGATCTCGTCGAAGCGGCCCTTGCGGAGCAGCTCGGGCGGCAGCTGGCTGACGTTGTTGGCGGTGGCGATGACGAACACCGGCGACCGCTTCTCCTGCAGCCAGGTGATGAACGAGCCGAACACGCGCGAGGTGGTGCCGCCGTCGGACATGTTGGACGATCCGGTCCCGGAGAAGCCCTTCTCGATCTCGTCGATCCACAGGATGGCGGGCGCGATCGCCTCGGCGGTGTTGATGACCTGGCGGATGTTCTCCTCCGACGAGCCGACCAGGCCGGCGAAGATCTTGCCGACGTCGAGGCGGAGGAGCGGCATCTCCCACAGGCGGCCGACCGCCTTGGCGGTCAGCGACTTGCCGGTGCCGGGCACGCCGATGAGCAGGATCCCCTTGGGCAGCGGCAGCCCGAAATCGCGCGCGCGCGAGGAGAACGCGTGGCGCCGCTTGGCCAGCCACTCCTTCAGCACCTCGAGCCCGCCGATGTCGTGCACGTCCTCGGTCTGCTCGTAGTACTCGAGCATCCCGCTCTTGCGGATGATCTGCTTCTTCTCCTCGAGGATGGTCGGGATGTCGAACGTCCGGGTCCTGACCATCGACTTGGCGAACACGTTCTCGGCCTCGACCTCGGTCAGGCCGAGCGCCGCCTCGACCACCTTCTCGAGGAAGCCGTTGTCGGCCGCGACCTCGCGCTGGGTCTCCTCCGGCGCCTGGATGACCAGGCGGCGGGCGATCGCCTCGATCTCGTGCCGGGCCGGCAGCTCCCAGTAGACCAGCGCGGAGATCGACTTCTCGAGCTCGGGCGGGATCTTCTGCACCGGCGAGAGCAGGAACAGGCTCTTCTTGGTCTTGCGCAGCTCGTGGGCCAGATCGCGCAGCCGCCGGACGACCGACGGCTCCTTGAGGAACGGGTGAAAGTCGCGCAGCACGTACAGGCCGCGCCCCTCGCCCCGGTTGACGTGCTCGAGCGCCTTCAGCGGGTCCTTGACGTCGCGGATGCCGGTCCCGCCGGCGATGACCCGGAAGCCCTCCGTCACCGACCAGACCTCGAGCCGCATCTCGCGCTCGATGCAGAGCCGGCGCAGCGACTCCTCGACCCGGGCCTCCTCGTGCGAGACGACGTAAAGCAGGGGGTAGCGGGCGCGGATCAGGTCCGCGACCTCGCTCCGGCTGTCTCGCTTGTCGGATCCGGGCTCACTCATCGGGGAACTCGACCAGCTCTCGCAGGCTTCGCAGCACGCCCTTGGCCTCCTCCGCCTGCCCGAGCAGGGCCTCGATCGCGTCCTTCATGATACGAGACGACTCGGGTGAACGCTCCGAGGGTCCCTTCAGGAACTCCTCGTTGAGGATCATCGCATTGTTGCGAAGCTCACTCAGGACGTCGTTGATGCCGTCGTGCACCTCGATGGCGCGGTCCTTGATCTTCGCCGGGTTGCGGCCGAACGAGACCACCGCGGTGCGCTCGACGTCGTCGCCGTCCGGGACCTCGACGGCCTGCTGCCGGGTGGAGGTCGGGCGGCGGCGCGCCACCTCCATCTCGGCGCGCGCGGTCCGCAACTCGCCCTCGGCGGCGGCCAGCGCCTCGGCGCCCTCGGCCACCTTGCGCTCGAGCCGGCGGTTCTCCTCGATCACCGCCTCGACCGGCACCCCCTGCGACTGGGTGTCGTCCTCCAGCTCGGCGACCCGGCGGCGCGCCTTGTCCAGCTCGCGCTGGACCTCGGACAGCTGCTCGGCCCGATCGTCGCGCGCTCGCGCCGCCATGACCGCCTCCTCGGCGGCCTTGTGGCGGGCCAGCTCGGCCCGGGTGGTCGCGTCCTCGCTGACCGACTTGCCGGCCTGGGCGCGGTCGCGATCGTCGAGCGCCTCGCGCAGGTCGACCTCGACCTTGGTCAGACGCTCGCGCAGGCGATCGACCTCCGTCTCGGCCCGCTCGGACAGCTGCTTCAGGTGATCGCGATCCGACTCGACCGTCTTCAGCGCGATGCGCAGGGACTTGACCTCGGCCGTGGCCGCCGCGGTGTGGGCCGCCGCCGCGTGGTCGTCCTCGCCCGGCCCGCCGCGCTTGGCCCGCAGATCGGTCAGGAGCTGGGTCAGGCGCCGGTTCTCCTCGTCGATGGCCGAGACCTGCGCGTTGAGGCGCCCCATCGCGCTGCGCAGCTCGTCGCGCTCGGCCTTGAGGTGGGCCACGTCGCGCAGGTGCTGATCCTTGTCGGCCTTCAGCTCCTTGATCATCTGATCCTGGCTGATGAGCCCGACCCGGCGCTCCTCGAGCATCCGCTCCTGCTGGGTGATGACCTCGCGCAGATGCTCGATCTCGGTGAGCTGCTCGTTCAGCTTGCGCCAGCCCTCGTCCTTGGTGCGCGACACCTCGGACAGCTGGCGCTCCTTGTCCTGGATCTCGCGCTTGAACTGGCCCATGTCCTCCTGGCTGCGGGCCAGCTGCCGCTCGCGCGCGGCGACCAGATCGGCCAGCTCGGACTCCTGGGTGCGCGCCGCGGCCAGGCTGTCCTTGGCCTGGCGCAGCTCCTCGCGCAGCTCGTCGGAGACCCGGTTGTGGGCCTCGACCACCTCCTCGCGCTCGACCAGCGCGCGGCGCAGCTCGTCGGTGCGGTCCTTGTGGGTGACGATCTCGGCGCGCAGTCGCTTGCCGTCGGCCACCTCGCGGTCGTAGGCGATCTGCAGCTTCTCGACCGTGCCGAGCGCCTCGTCCAGCTCGCGGCGAACCCGCGCCCCGTCGCCGTCGCGCATGTCGACGACGATCGAGTCCTCGTCGCCGATGGCCGGCCCGGACGAGCGCGGCGGCGTGATGAGGTCACCGCCGACGATCCCCTCCGACTGCGGCATGGCGGGAGGTCCGCCGAAGAGCTGGTAGGCGTCGACCGGCAAGCCGCCGGGCTGACCGGGGCCGACCGGCTGGCCGCCGCCGACCGCCGGGCCGCCGGCGCGCATGCCAGGCGGCTGACGACCGGGAGGATAGGCTCCGCCGCCCTGGCCGAGCTCGCCCCCCATCCCGCCGTGCGGCGCGGCGAGGGTGCCGGCGTGGCCAATGCCGCCCTGGCCCATCCCGCCCTGGCCCATTCCGCCCTGGCCGCCTGGCGGATAGCCGCCGACCGGCCCGCCGCCGACCGGTCCACCCGGGATCGGGCGCGCACCGGCGCCGACCGCGGGGAAGCCGGGCGAGCGACTCGCCCCCTGTCCCTGCGCGGTCGAGCTGCCCATCTGGCCGTGGCCGCCGCCCATCCCGCCGCCGCCCATCCCGCCGCCGCCCATTCCGCCGCCAGATGGGCAGCTCGACCGCGCA
>Ga0193753_10002447_pt1 | contig 14563 bp, 10 predicted proteins | sample H1c2metaG_FD_144925 | JGI IMG/M metagenome (GOLD analysis project Ga0193753, IMG submission 144925) | Soil microbial communities from a riparian zone of the East river system, Colorado, United States - H1c2 | ecosystem: Environmental > Terrestrial > Soil > Riparian zone | place: USA: East... | reverse complement strand
CCAGCTTGCCCGGCTCGAAGCCGGAGGTGGAGACCTTCAGCGTGCGGTCGAAGGCGAGGCGCCCGCTCTCCACGTCCTCGATGATCTGGATGCCCTCGCGCACCGCGAAGCCCGTGGCCATGATCAGCCGGCGGAAGTGGCGGCGCGTGACCTCGATCTGGCGCGCGAGGTTGATCTCCTGCTCGCGCGTGAGCAGCGGGATCTCGCCCATCTGCGTGAGGTACATGCGCACCGGGTCGTCGATGCGCTCGGCCGGAGTGCTCCTGACCTCGGGCGCCTCCTCGGCGCTCTCCACCCGGGTGCGGGCCTCCTGCTCGTGCTCCTCCGTGACGTCCGCCTCGTCGAGGATCTCGATGCCGAGCTCCTCCAGCAGCGTCAGCACTTCATCGATGTTCTCGATGTCGTTGGGGAGGATCTGGTTCATCTCCTCGTAGGTGACGAACCCGCGCTTCTTGCCGCTCTCCACGAGAACGCGAACGCTGGGATCCATCTTGTCGATCGAGGTGGCAACGCTCACCTGGTCTCCTTTGGAAGGCGCGGGTTCCGGCTCGATGTCGCCGGGGTCGAACACATTGGGGTCGATGTCGGAAACGGTCACGGATGTGGTGCGTGCGACGCGGGGACGCCGCCGGGACGGGTCGGCCCCGTGAGGCGCGATTGAAGATCGCGCAGCAACTCGCTGCGTGACGCGATGTCGGGCCGCGACATCGCCAGACGCTTCTGTTCCTGGGATAGCTCGTCGGAGCGCCGGGCGCGCAGGTGCTCCACGGCCTCGTCCCACGACCACGGGATGCGGTCGGGAGGCGGGAGCAGGGACTGCTCGAACTCGTCGGCCTCGGCGGGCAGCGACGCGTGCACGGCCTCCAGCCATTGCTGGGCGTCGAGGCGGCCGCCGGACTCCGCGATCAGCTGCAGGCCCAGCTCGAGCACGGCGCGCGCGCCCTGCAGCGACAGCGCGCCTTCCGCGGCCAGATCCTCCAGCGCCTGGCGCCGGCCGGGATCGTGGGCGAGCCCGGCCACGGCCGCGAAATGGCTGCGCACCGACGCGTTGACCTGCCGGGCCGCGACGCGCGGGCGGCGCGCCACGGCGGGCGGCGCGGAGACCACGGCGCCGCCGAGCTGGCGCCGGAGCAGGTTGCGGTCCACGCCGCAGACGCGCGCGATGTCCGCCACGACCGTCTCGCGGCGCAGCGGGTCGGCGATCGTGCGCGCCGCCTCGAGCACGTCGCGCGCGACCTGCTCGCGCCCGCCGGGCTGGCCGCGGTCCAGCGCGGCGACGCCGCGCTGGCACAGCCAGGTCACGTTGCTCACGGCCTGCGCGTCGAGCAGCGCGTCGAAGTCCGCGCGCGTGTGGCTGCCGAACCAGTCGAAGGGATCCATGTCCAGCGGCAGGATGAGCACGCGGCACTCCAGGCCTTCCGCGAGCACCATGCGCGAGGCGCGCTCGGCGGCCTGCTGGCCCGCGCCGTCACCGTCGAACACGAGCACGAGGTTGCTCACGCGCGCCTTGACCAGCGCGAGATGGTCCGCCGTGAAGCTGGTGCCCATCGTGGCGACGGCCTCCTCGAGCCCCGCCTGGTGCGCCATCATCACGTCCGTGTAGCCCTCCATGACGACCAGCCGCCGCGTGCGCGAGAGCGTGCGCGAGGCCTTGTCCAGCCCGTAGAGCAGCCGGCCCTTGGCGAACCACGGCGTCTCGCGCGTGTTCACGTACTTCGGCCCGTCGAGGGCGTCGTCCAGCTTGCGCGCGCCGAAGCCCACCAGCGCGCCGTTGCCGTCGCGGATGCCGAAGCACACGCGACCGCCGAAGGCCGCCGTGAAGCCCGCCCCGTCCAGCTGCGCCTGCTGCACCTGCTCGGGCCCGGCGGCGCGCAGCGTGCGCAGGAAGTCGCGCGGGATGAAGCCCGCGTCGAAGCGCGCGAGCAGGTCGTCCGTGAAGCCGCGGCCGCGCATGTAGTGCAGCGCGGCGCGCCCCGCCGGGGCCAGCAGCTCCCTGCGGAACAGCTTCAGCGCGACATCGAGCACGGCGCGGCTGGCGCGGGCCTCCGCGTGGCGGCGCCGGTCGTCGGGCGAGATGGACTCCAGCTCGATGCCGGCGCGCTCCGCCAGCGCGGTGAGCGCCTCGCGGAAGCCGATGCCGCGCATCTTCATCACGAAGCTGAAGACGTCGCCGCTCTCGTGGCAGCCGAAGCACTTGTAGATGCCGAGCGCCGGCCGGATGTGGAAGGACGGCGTGGTCTCGCGGTGGAAGGGGCAGCAGGCCCACAGGTCGTCGCCGCCGCGCGAGCGCAGCTCCCCCACGACCTCCGCGACGACGTCGCGAAGCGAGACCCGGGACTTGACCAGGTCCTTGTCGGTGCCGCGATTGGCGTTCACGCGCGGCGCCCCGTGTCCTGGCGGATCCCGTCCGTCGGGAACGAGTCCCCGGCCAGCCGACGGTGATGCGCTCGTGAAAGAACCACGGATCTCCTCTCTACACACTTGTCCCGGGTCGCGCCGCTCGCGCACCGCCGCTGGCGCGACGCCTGCCCACGACCCACCGGCTCCCGCGGACACGCGTGTCACGGGCAGACGTTGAAATCAGGACAGACTATCCCGCCCGCAGCGAGCGGCCAGAGCGCTCGCGCGAAAGTCCAGAGCAGCGACCCGCGTGGACCGGGTCAGGAGCGATTGAGCCCGCTCGGAGCCGTGATGGCCCAAGCATGGGCCAAGCGGAACAATTGTACCGGGAGGCAGGCCTCGGCGCGCCTTTTTTCCGAGTTTTCATCCAGTCCCAGCCGGCGGGCCACCTCGCTTGCGGTGCACCCGGCATGGCCCGCCAGGGAGTTGAGCATGATCTTGCGGCGGCTGTGGAAGGCCCCGGCGAGGAAGGCATCGAGCTCCTTCAGCTCCGGCTCGGAGGGCCGGTCGGCGCGCCGATCCAGCCCGACGACCACGGACTGGACCTTCGGCGGCGGCCAGAAGGCGGTGGGCGGGACTCGGCGCAGGATGCGGCCGGTGGCCAGCAGCCCGGTGATCACGGACAGCGAGCCGTAGGCCTTGCTGCCGGGGCCGGCGAGCAGGCGCTCCCCGACCTCGCGCTGGACCATGACCACCAGGCGCTCGGGGGCGGTGGGCTCCCGGAGCAGGTTGACCACCAGCGTCACCGCGATGTTGTAGGGCAGGTTGGCCACCACGCGCGTGCAGCGGGGCAGGACCGCCAGCAGCTCCGGCGAGAGCTCGCGCGAGCCGGCCAGGGCGTCCGCCTCGATCCATTGCAGGCGCTCCGCGAGCTCCGGCTCGATGAGCGCGCCGGCCACCTGGCGCACGCGGGTGTCGATCTCGACCGCGAGCACGCGGGCGCCCGTGGCCAGCAGCTCGCGGGTGAGCAGCCCGGGGCCGGGGCCGATCTCCAGCACCGTGTCCTGCGGGGTCACCTCCGCATCGCGCACGATCGCGGCGAGCAGGTTGGCGTCCTGCAGGAAGTGCTGGCCGTGCCGCCGGCGCGGCGGCGCGCCGGCCGCCTCCAGCGCCGCGCGCAGGTCGGCCATCCGCACCGCCGGCAGGCTCATCGCTCTCCGCTCGTGCGCCGGTCAAGCGCCGGGGGCGCCTCCCTCGTCGGGAGACGCCCCCGGTGTGCCTCGCGCCGTGCGCAGCGGCTCAGTGCGTGCCGGCCGGAAGCTGCGTCATGATCTCGACGCGCCGGTTCTTCTTCTTCGCCTCGGCGCTGTTGCCCGTGGCGATCGGCTTGAACGGGCCGTAGGCCTGGATGCAGATGCGCGACTCCTCGATGCCCTGCTTGACCAGGTACTCCTTCACCGAGATCGCGCGGTTGGCCGCGAGCTCGATGTTGCCGCGCGTCCACTTGTCCGCCGTCTTGTTGATCGGGTCGGAGTCCGTGTGACCGACCACGGTGATCTTCTCGCCGCTCTTCTTCAGCTCGCTCGCCACGCTGCCCATGATCTTCTCGCCATCATGAGTCAGCTTGTCGCTGCCCGGGCCGAAGACCACGTCGCCCTGCGCGCGCCAGCCGTACTTGCCGTCGTCGGTGAACAGCACGGTGCCGTCCGGCGCGGTGATGGAGCCCTTCTTCGTGAGCTCATCGATCTTCGCCTTCAGCGTGGCGTTCTCGGCGGCCATCTGATCGGCCATCGCGGCCTTGCTCGCCAGCTTGGACTTCTCGCCCTCGGCATCGACCAGCTGGCTCTCGGCCTCGGTGAGCTGGCCGTTCGCGGCATCCAGCTCCTCCTTGGTCTGAACGTGCTCGTTCGCCAGGTTCCTGTACTTGGTCGAGGACACGCACGCCGGCAGGAACATTCCCGCCACCATGAAACCGACCGCCAACGACTTCCTGTTGCTCGACACTTTGGTGAACCCTCCCGCACGGATCTTGATGAAGACGGCGGACGCCCCGCCGCCATGGATTGTCAGAACAATTTCGCGACCATCTGGCTGATGGGATTGCTGGCCCGCCCGGTCAGCGCGTCGAGCACGACGAAGTTGGCCGCGATGAGGGCCACGCAGCCGACCAGCAGGAGCGCCATCGTCCCCACGCTGTCCGTCGCTTCCTCCACCACCGGCTCCGCGACGACCGCGGTGCGCGCCGCCGCCGCCTTGCGCGCGGGCTTCTCCGTCACCGTGACGCGCGTGCGCGCCGGCCGCGCCGCAGGCGCGACCTCGACCTCGGCATCGCCGCCACCGAGGTCGATCTCGACCACCTGCGAGCCCGCCGCGGGCTCCTCGAACACGAGCTCGTCACCGGCCTGCAGATCGATCTCCTCGGTCACGCGCGCGGCCGGTGCGGCCGGCGTCTCCAGGTCCAGCTCCAGGCCGTCCTCGAGCACCAGCTCGTCCTCCCCGCCGTCCTTCAGCCGGTCCACGTCCTCGGCCTTGAAGCGCATCGTGTCCTTGTCGCGGAAGGCACGGATCTCGCCGGCCGAGACCAGCCGCTTGAGCTGGTCCTCCTCGAGCTTGAGATTCCTCAGCACTTCCTCGAACGAGTAATAGTCCTTCTCTGCCACGAGCCTTGCCTCCTGTGAGCCGGGCGCCGGGAACCGGCGTCCGCGGGACGCGCGCGCGGCAGCCGCCGCCGATCACGCGCGTGATGCTGATCGCGGGCGATCTTAGGAGCGGCTGAAGGACGTTGCAACCGCAGCGCGCGCGGATTTTCCCGGGGAAAACGGCGCACTCAGGAGTCGGCGACGCCCATGACGCGCTGCCTCAGGCGGCGGCCGTCGACGACGCGCAGCGGCGCGGTGTCGCCGATCGCGGCGAACGGCGTCCCGGTCCGGTCCAGAGTGAGGTAGACACGGTCCAGACTCGTCTCCGGCGCGAGGCGCGCGACCGGCCTCAGCTCTCCGCGCACCGCCTCCCGGAAGCCGGAGCTGGCGGCGAGCGCGGCCAGCGGCACCCAGCCCGCGATCCGCGAGCCGTCCTGCTCGAGCACCAGCACGCGGTGCTCGCGGCACTCGGGAGGCAGCGCCACGCCGGGCACGCCAAGCCGTGCCAGCGGGTGGTCGCTGACCGGCCGCGCCTCGTCCCCCGCCGTGCGGCTGCGCATGAGCAGGACCCCGCGGGCGACGCGCTGCTGGAAGCCGGTCAGCAGCCCCTCGGCGGCGCCCGCCGCGAGCAGCGCGTCGCGCTCGGCCGCGCTGCCGGCGTGAGCGCCCCCACCGGCCCCCGGTGCGCCGGCAGCGTGCGAGGCGCTGCCCGCGGTCGCGCCCGCTGCGTCGGTCGTACCTCGTGCGCCGGCCGGGCCCGCGACCCCGGAGAGGCCCGCGGCGCCCGTGCCCGTGCCCGTGCCCGTGCCCGTGCCCGTGCCCTTGCCCGCGCCCGCGGCGGCGGAGGGCGCCGCGGGAGCACTGTCCGCGGCGCCGGGACGCGGGACGTGCGGCGCGCGCTTGCGGACGATGCGGTCGGCCAGCAGGCGCGCGAAGGCGACGATCGGCCAGACCGCCCAGCCCAGCGCCAGCCGCAGCGCCACCAGCACCGGCGTGAGCGGATACAGCAGGACGTGCTGGCGCGCGCGGAACAGGTTCTTGGGCACGGACTCGCCGAAGACGAAGAGCACCACGGTCACGGCCACCGCGCCCAGGGCCTCGGCGCCGTCCACGCCGTGCCGCTCCAGCGCCGCCTGCACGAGGAAGCTGGCGGCCCACGTGGCGACGTTGTTGCCGACCAGCAGCACCGTGAGCACGAGCGGCAGCTCCGCCAGCAGCGACTGCAGCCGGCGTGCGGCCGGCCGGCCACCCGCCGCATCGAGCACGATGCGCAGGCGGCTCGTGCAGTACAGCCCGGTCTCCAGCCCGGAGAACAGGGCGCTGGCGAGCACCGCGAGCAGCCCGAGGAGCGCCGTCACGTCTCGCCCCCGGCGCGCGGGCGGATGAGCACCTCGTCCGAGACGCGCGGCACGTGGCCCAGCGCCTCCGTGACGGCGCCGGCCACCGTGTCGGCGCGGCGCGCCTGCAGCGCGAGACCCGTCTCCGTGAGCAGCACGTGCAGCGGGCAGTCGCCGCGGACGAGCAGCGTGTCGCCCGCGCGGCGCACGATGAGCTGCTCGCCGACCCCGCCCGGAGGCGCGGCCAGCTCGCCGAGCACGGCCTGCGAGAGCGCGTTGAAGCCCACGACGCCCGCGACGCCGCCGTGCTCGTCGAGCAGGATCGCGAGCCGCCGGCCCTGCTGCTGCATGCGCTCCACGAGCCGCTCGGCGCCGATCGAGAGCGGCGCGTAGAGCGCCGGGTCGAGCAGCGCGCGGGTGTCCTGCCCGGGGTGCGCCAGCAGGCGTGCGGCGTTCACGGTCCCGAGCAGCCTGTCCGGCGTGCCGTCGAAGACGGGGTAGTCGCTGTACGGGCGGCGCGCCATCTCGGCGATCCACGCGGCGCGCGAGGCGCGCACGTCCAGGAAGGCGACGTCCACGCGCGGCACCATGAGGTTGCGCGCGCGCCGCTCGCCGAAGTCGATGACGTCGTGCAGCAGCGCGAGCTCCACCGCGTGGTAGGTGCCCAGCGCGGCGCGGCGCGAGACCGCCGTCTTGAAGTCGTCGGCGGCGATCGCGTCCGGCTGCGGCGGCCCGGCGGGCAGCAGCGCCTGCACGAGGCGCGTGGCCGACTCGCCGACGAGCACGAGCGGCATGAGCACGACGCGCAGCACGAGCAGCAGCGGCGCCAGGGCGACGACGAAGCCCGGCGGCGTCACGAGCGCGAGCGTCTTCGGGAGGATCTCGCCGCAGCAGATGTGCACGACCACGCTCGCCGCGGCGAACAGCGCGGAGGCCTGGCCGCGCCCCGCCTGCACGAGCGCCAGGCTCACGTGCGCGCCGACGCTGAAGTACGCCACGTTCACGAGCAGGTTCGCGAGCAGCAGCGTGACGAGCAGCGAGCTGGGGCGGCGCAGCGCGGCGGCCACGGGCGCGTGCTGCGCGATGAGGCGGCGGCGCTCCGCGGGCGACAGCGAGAACAGCGCGGTCTCGCTGGCCGAGACGACCGCCGAGGCCAGCAGCAGCACGAGCATGAGGAGCGGCGTCATGGCCGGCGTCCCCGCCCGAGGACCGCGATCGCACGGCTCAAGTCTGCAGCGAATCCATGATGCCGAGGATGGGCAGGAACAGCGACAGCACGATGAAGCCCACCACCACCGCCATGAAGAGGATGAGCATCGGCTCGATGACCTTGAACAGCGTGCCGACCTCCGTGTCCACCTCCTCCTCGTACGTGTCCGCGATGCGCAGCAGCATCGCGTCGAGCTGGCCGGTCTCCTCGCCGACATCGATCATGTTGACGACCATGTCGTCGAAGACGCCGCTCTCGCCCAGCGGCTGCGCGATGGTCTCGCCCTCGCGGATGCTGTCGTGCACGGAGCTCACCGCGTCCTCGAGCATGCGGTTGGTGATGGCCGCCTTCACGATGGCCAGCGCCTCCAGGATGGGCACGCCGCTCTGCAGCAGCGTGCCGAGGGTGCGCGCGAAGCGGGCGATGATCGTCTTGCGGACCAGGCGGCCGGCCACGGGCACGCGCAGCCGGAGGGCGTCCACGCGCCGGGCGAAGCGCTCGTTGCGCAGCGCGGCGCGGTACCCGGCGACGGCCAGCACCGGCGCGGCGAGCCACACGTACCAGTAGCCGGACAGGCTGCGCGACACGTCCATCAGGAACTGCGTCAGCGCGGGCAGTTCCTTGTGGAAGCTCTGGAAGATGGCCTCGAACTTGGGCACGACCATGACCATCACGAACACGATGACGGCGCCCGCGATGCACAGCACGACGGCCGGGTAGCTGAGCGCGGACTTGACCTGCGACTTGATGTGCTCGGACTTGCGCGAGAAGCCCGCGAGGCGGTCCAGGATGGTGCCGAGCATGCCGCCCGCCTCGCCGGCGCGCACCATGTTCACGTAGAGCCGGTCGAAGACCTGCGGGTACTTGGCCAGCGCCTCGCTGAGCGTGGAGCCGCCCTCGACGTCGTCGCCCACCGCGAGCAGCACGTTCTTCAGCGGGCCCGGCGGCAGCTGGCCCTCCAGGATGCGCAGGCAGCGCACGAGCGGCAGCCCCGCGTTCACCAGCGTCGAGAGCTGGATCGTGAACTGCATGAGCGCCTTGGACGAGACCTTCTGGCTCGAGAACAGGCGCGCCAGGACGCCCGGCGCCGCGGCGCCGGACGGGCCTGCGGCAGGCCTGGCCGCCGCAGGCCGCGCCGCCGCGGGGCGCGCGACCGCGGGCTTGGCGACGGCGGGCTTCTGGACGGGCATCGGCGGAGGGTTCCCGGGAGGGACGGCAGCGTCTCGCGCGGCGGCCCGGCGGCGGCGGGCCGCGAGTATAGCGGCGGTCAGGCGTCGAGCAGCGTCTCGCGGATCACTTCCTCGACGGTGGTGCTGCCGTCCAGCACCGCGAGCTGGCCCGCGACGCGCAGCGGCCGCATCCCCTCCGCGATGGCCGCCGCGCGCAGGTCCTGCGTCGGCGCGCCGTCGAGCACGAGCTGCCGCAGCCGCTCGCTCATGATCATCATCTCGAAGATCGCGCGCCGGCCCCTGTGCCCGGAGAAGTTGCACGCCTCGCAGCCGCGGCCGCGCGAGAGGCGCCGCCCGCCGAGCGCCGCCGGATCCACGCCGATCTCGCGCAGCACCTCCGGCGACGGCTCGTAGTCCTCGCGGCACGCGGGGCAGATCGTGCGCACGAGGCGCTGCGCGACCACGGCCTCGAGCGTGGAGGCGATGAGGTACGGCGGGATGCCGATGTCCACGAGGCGCGTGACGGTGGACGGCGCGTCGTTGGTGTGCAGCGTGGACAGGATCAGGTGACCCGTGAGCGCGGCCTCCACCGCGATCTGCGCGGTCTCCTTGTCGCGGATCTCGCCGACGAGCAGCACGTCCGGGTCCTGGCGCAGGATCGTGCGCAGCACGCGCGCGTAGGTGACGTCGATCTCCTCGTTGACCTGGATCTGCACCACGCCGTCGAGGTCGTACTCGACCGGGTCCTCCACCGTGATGATCTTGGTCTCGATGTCGTTGAGCCGGTTGAGGCACGAGTAGAGCGTGGTGGTCTTGCCCGAGCCGGTCGGTCCCGTCACCAGCACGATGCCGTGCGGCCGGTCGAGCAGCGCCTCGATGACCGCGCGGTCGTCGGCGCGCAGGCCGATGTTCCCGAGGTCCAGCGAGACGACGCTGCGGTCCAGCACGCGCAGCACGCACGACTCGCCGTGCACGGTGGGCATGGTGGACACGCGCAGGTCGATGGGCCGCCCGCCGAGCGAGAGCTCGATGCGGCCGTCCTGCGGGATGCGCGTCTCCGCGATGTCGAGGTCCGACATGACCTTCACGCGCGAGATGAGCGCGGAGGCCAGCGCGGGCGGCGGCGCCTGCACCTCGAAGAGCACGCCGTCCACGCGGTAGCGCACCTTGAAATCCTCCTCGAAGGGCTCGAGGTGGATGTCGCTGGCCTTGTCGCGGATGGCCTGCAGCAGGATGTAGTTGAGCAGCTTGACCACGGGCGCGGCGGCGGCCATCGCCGCCTTGTCCTCGAGGTCCATGCCCGCGGTGCCGGACTTCACCTCGCTGACCAGCCCCGCCAGCGACGGCTTCTCCGCGCCGCCGTGCAGTCGCGCGAGCGCGCGGTCCACCGCCTCCTCGCTGGCGATGACGCCGGTGACCGGGCCGCCCGCAATGAAGGCCAGGTCCTGCAGGATGTTCACGTTGAGCGGGTCCGCGATCGCGACGACGAGGCCCTTGCCGTCCTCGCGCACCGGCACGACGCGGAAGAGCTGGCAGGTCGCCGCGTCGAGGCGCGCGGCGACCGCGGGCGGGATCGGCGTCGCATCGAGGTCGATCGGCTGCAGCCCGGCCTGCAGGCCGAGCGCCGCGTTGAGCTGCGTGCGCGTGACCTTGCCCATCGCGACGAGCAGCTCGCCCACGTGGCCGCCGGAGCGCGCCTGCTCGGCCAGCGCGCGCTCCACGTCCGCCGCCGCGCAGGCCGCGGACTCCACGAGGATCGCGCCGAGCGGCCGGCGGCGCGCGCGCAGCTCGCTCACGCCACGTCCCCCAGCGCGTGCACGACGGCGAGCACCTCCGCGATCGTGGTCTGCCCGGCGAGCACCTTGCGCAGGCCGTCCTCGCGCAGCGTGGACATGCGCCCGCTGCGCTCGGCCTGCGCGCGGATCGCGAGCGTGGACTCGTTGCGGAAGGTCATGTCGCGCAGCGCGGCGTCCAGCTCGAGCAGCTCGTAGATGCCGACGCGCCCGCGGTAGCCGGTGAAGCCGCACCCGGCGCAGCCCACGGGGCCCCAGAGCGTGCGGCCCGCGAGGCGCGCGGGCTCCAGGCCCGCGGAGCGCAGCTCGCTCTCCGCCGGCGTGCGCTCCTCGCGGCACGCGGTGCACAGCCGGCGCACGAGCCGCTGCGCGAGCACGGCCTGGATCGCCGCGGAGACGAGAAAGGGCTTGACGCCCATGTCGACGAGGCGCGCCAGCGCGGACGGCGCGTCGTTGGTGTGCAGCGTCGCGAACACGAGGTGGCCGGTGAGCGCCGCCTGGATCGCGACCTCCGCCGTCTCCTTGTCGCGGATCTCGCCGACGAGGATCACGTTGGGCGCCTGGCGCAGCATGGCGCGCAGGATGCGCGCGAAGTCCAGCCCGATGCGGTGGTGCACCTGCACCTGGTTCACGCCGGGCAGCTCGTACTCCACCGGGTCCTCGGCCGTGATGATCTTCACGTCCGGGCGGTTCAGCTCCTTGAGCGCGGCGTAGAGCGTGGTCGTCTTGCCCGAGCCCGTCGGGCCCGTGACGAGCACGATGCCGTTGGGCCGCTTGATGAGCGCGCGGAAGCGGTCGAGATCCTTCTCCGCGAAGCCCAGCTCCGTGAGCGACACGAGCCCGCGCTCCTTGTCGAGCAGGCGCATGACCACGGACTCGCCGTGGCTGGCGGGCAGCACGGAGGCGCGGATGTCGATCGGGCGGCCCTGCACGATCACCGCGATGCGCCCGTCCTGCGGCTTGCGCTTCTCCGCGATGTCCATGCCCGCCATGATCTTCAGGCGCGAGGTGAGCGGGCCGTGCAGCCCCGGCTCGTGGCTCGCGGCCTCGTGCAGCACGCCGTCCTTGCGGAAGCGCACGCGCACGCGGCCCTCCATCGGCTCCACGTGGATGTCGCTGGCGCGCTGCTCCACCGCCTGGCCGATCATGCGCGTGACGAGGCGGATCACGGGCGCGTCATCCGCCTCGCCCTCCTCGCCGGGCGCCGCGGCGATGACGGGCGCGCCGGCGCCCGCGCCGTAGTAGTGCGCGCGGGCGGCCTTCAGCGCCCCCGGCGCGGCGAGCGCGGCCGTCAGGTCGCGGTCCAGCAGGAACTGCAGCGTGTCCAGCGCGAAGGCTCGCGCCGGGTCGTCCACCGCGAGCACCAGCTTGTCGCCCTTGAGCGCGACGGCCAGCACGCGGTGCTCGGCGGCGACGTCCGCGGGCACCAGGGCGACCACGTCGGCGCGGATGCGGCCCCCCTTCGCCACGTCCGCGGCCAGGTCCACGAAGGGCAGCTTGTGCTGCCTCGCGAGCGTGCGCCACACGACGTCCTCGTCCGCGAAGCCCGAGGCGACGAGCGCCTCGCCCAGCGGGATGCGCCGCGACCGCGCCAGCACCAGCGCCTTGCCGAGCTGCGTCTCGTCCACGACGCCCTGCGCGACCAGCAGCTCCCCGAGACGTTCCGGCATGAGGCTCCGCCAAGATCTTCGCGCGCGCACCGGCCGGTCGGGATGGCGGGCACACCGGAACGCGGCGGAGGCGGGGCATTCTGGGAGCGCACGCGCGGACAATCAAGGCGCGTTGACAGCGGCGCACGGGCCGCCTAAGGTTGCCGCGCGCTCTGCGCGCCGGGCAGGCCGGGGACCACCACCGGCCATTCGCGCACGGCATCCCCCGCCTCCCTTCACCGGCACTGGCCGCTTGCGACCGATGCGCCTCATGCTCGCGCTCCTGCTCGCGATGGCGTTGCCGGCCTGCACCTGCCCCGAGCTCCGCGAGCGCTGGGACAGCCCGGAGGAGACGCTCGCGCAGTGGCAGGCACGCCTCTGCCGCGACGACGTGAAGGGCGAGTACGGCTGCTTCGCGACGAGCTACCAGAAGGCCTTCCACGGGTTCGAGAATTACTTCGCCGCCCGCGGCGCGCTGCTCGCGCAGCGGCCGGCTGCGGCGTGGGTCCTGCAGCACGCGGACCTCTCGGAGCACAGCTCGCCCACGGAGTACGCCGAGGACGGCAGCCACGCGCGCATCGTCCTCGACGCGCACGGGGAGAGCCTGCAGATCGTCTTCGAGTGCGAGGCGTGGGTGACCGTCACCTACGCGGACGGCAGCACGGCCTCCGTGCGCCAGCTCCATCCGCCCGCGGCGCTGCTCGGCGCCGGTCAGGGACGCCAGTGGCTCGCCTTCGACCGGCCGCCGGTGCCCGACGAGTCGCGCCTGCCGGACGTGCGCGCGCTGCGCGTGGAATGCCGCTGGCTCATCGCCGATCTCGCCGGCCTCGATCCGGCGCGGCCTGCGCCTGCGACCGCCCTCGCCTGCCAGCCGGCCCGCGCACGCGATCCTGCGGTCGCCTCGCGCACCATGCCCACGCCCACGCTCACCTCGCGGAACGCACCATGACGCGCTGGACCTATCGCTTCGGGAACGGACAGGCCGACGGCAGCGGGAAGGACAAGCAGCTCCTCGGCGGCAAGGGCGCCAACCTCGCGGAGATGACGCGCCTGGGGATCCCGGTGCCGCCGGGCTTCACCATCTCCACCGAGTGCTGCGCGCGCGTGCTCTCCGACAACGGCTGGCCCGACGACCTGCAGGCGCAGGTGGACGAGAGCCTGGAGCGCATCGAGGCCGACACCGGCCGCCGCTTCGGCGACCCCGAGCGGCCGCTGCTCGTCTCCGTGCGCTCCGGCGCGGCCGTGTCCATGCCGGGCATGATGGACACGATCCTCAACCTCGGGCTCTGCGAGCACACGCTGCCCGGGCTCGCGCAGAACGGCGGCGAGCGCTTCGCGCTGGACAGCTACCGGCGCCTCATCCAGATGCTGGGCGACGTGGTGCTGGGCATCGACCACGGCGCCTTCGAGCGCACGCTCGCGCAGGCCACGGCCGCGGCGGGCGCGCACGGCGACGGCCAGCTCGAGGCGGGCCACCTGCGCCAGCTCGTGCGCGCCTACCGCGCGCTGGTGCACGACCACACCGGCCAGCCCTTCCCCGACGACCCGCGCGAGCAGCTCCGGCTCGCGATCGGCGCCGTCTTCAGCTCGTGGGACAACCCGCGCGCGAAGACCTACCGCCGGCTGCACGGCATCCACGGCCTGAAGGGCACCGCGGTCACCGTGCAGGCCATGGTCTTCGGCAACCGCGGCGACACGTCCGCGACCGGCGTGTGCTTCACGCGCAACCCGTCCACCGGCGAGAACGCCTTCTACGGCGAGTTCCTGCAGAACGCGCAGGGCGAGGACGTGGTCGCGGGCATCCGCACGCCGCGCCCGATCGGCGAGATCGATTCGCTGCTGCCGGACATGCACGCCCAGCTCCTCGCCGTGCGCGAGCGGCTCGAGAAGCACTTCCGCGACATGCAGGACATCGAGTTCACCGTCGAGGACGGGCGGCTGTACCTGCTGCAGACGCGCACCGGCAAGCGCACCGGCCCGGCCGCCGTGCGCTGCGCGGTGGAGATGGCGGCCGAGGGGCTCATCGACATCGACACGGCGGTGCGGCGCGTGGACCCCGCGTCGCTGGACCAGCTGCTGCACCCGGCCTTCGACCCGTCGGCGACGCGCAACGTCGTCGCGCGCGGGCTGCCCGCCTCGCCCGGCGCGGCCAGCGGGCAGGTCGTGTTCTGCGCGGAGGACGCGGAGGCCGCCGCGGCGCGCGGCGAGAAGGTCATCCTGGTGCGCACCGAGACCTCGCCCGAGGACATCGGCGGCATGCACAGCGCGCAGGCCATCCTGACCGCGCGCGGCGGCATGACCAGCCACGCGGCCGTGGTGGCGCGCGGCATGGGCAAGTGCTGCGTCTCCGGCTGCACCGCGCTGTGCGTCGACGAGGACGGTCTCTCCGGCCGCCTCGGCGACGTGCCGCTGCGCGCGGGAGACTG
>Ga0193753_10002445_pt1 | contig 14565 bp, 13 predicted proteins | sample H1c2metaG_FD_144925 | JGI IMG/M metagenome (GOLD analysis project Ga0193753, IMG submission 144925) | Soil microbial communities from a riparian zone of the East river system, Colorado, United States - H1c2 | ecosystem: Environmental > Terrestrial > Soil > Riparian zone | place: USA: East... | reverse complement strand
CGAGTGCGGTCTGACGAGGCGCGCGAAGCCATGAACGCGTTCCTCCAGAAGCGTGCGCCGGACTTCACCAGAACGAAGACCGCCAGGCAGTAATCCGATTTCGAAGACAGGAGTTGTCAATGAATTTATCAGCCATTCCGACGCTCGAGAATGTCCTATACACGGAGAAGGACGGCATCGCGTATGTGACGGTCAATCGTCCGAAAGTGCTCAACGCGTTGAACATGCCGACCTGGACGGATCTGCGCACGGCGTTTGAATACGCGCGAGATAGTGTGGCCGTTCGCGGCGTCATCCTCACCGGCGCTGGTGACAAAGCGTTTATCGCCGGCGCGGATATCAAGGCGCTCGCCAGCTTCGATGCGTTCGGCGCAGCGGAGTCGAGCCGTATCGGTCAGGAGGTCCTGGATCTCATCGAGAATCTGGGCAAGCCGGTCATCGGAGCGATCAATGGCGTTGCGCTCGGTGGTGGTTGTGAGACTGCGCTCGCCTGCACGATGCGCATCGCGGTGGAGAGTGCCAAGTTCGGCCAGCCCGAAGTCAAACTCGGCCTCCTTCCAGGCGGCGGCGGCACCCAACGCCTGCCGCGCCTCGTGGGCAAGGGCCGCGCGCTCCAGCTCATTCTTTCCGGCGAGATGATCAATGCGCAGGAAGCGTACCGAATCGGCCTGGTCAACGAAGTCGTGGCGGCCAGCAATCTGATCCCGCGCGCCGAAGCAATCCTGAAGCAGATCTCCGCCAACGCGCCGCTCGCCGTCGGGCTCGCGCTGAAGGCCGTGAACAGGGGGTTGGATGCGAGCCAATCGGAAGGGCTACTGCTGGAAGCGTCCTATTTCGGCCTATGCGCCGCCACGGAAGACATGAAGGAGGGCACGAGCGCCTTCCTGCAGAAACGGCCGCCGCAGTTCCACGGGCGATGAGCGCAAACAATCACACGGAGTCAACAGTGACGACAGACAACGTATTTTCGGGTTTGAAGGTCGTGGATCTTTCAAGCTTCATCGCCGGGCCAGCCGCTGCGGTGATCCTGTCCGATTTTGGCGCGGACGTCATCAAGGTGGAGCCGCCGTCCGGTGACACCTGGCGAATCGGCTACAAGATCCCGCCTCAGCCGCGCGCCAAGGACAACTATCCCTGGCACCTGAACAATCGCAACAAGCGCGGTTTGGTGCTCGATCTGAAATCACCGCGCGCAGCGGATGTCGTCAAGCGGCTCGTGAAGTGGGCCGACGTTCTGATCATCAACACGCCGCACCCCGCGCGCAAGAAGCTGAAGCTGACGTACGAGGACGTCGTGGATCTGAATCCGCGCCTGATCTATGCCGACGTCACGGGTTACGGCGACGAAGGACCCGATGCCGATCTGCCCGGATTCGACATCACTTCGTATTGGGCGCGCAGCGGTTTGCTGTCGCTCACGCGAGACGCAGGTGCGCCACCCACGCTTCCCGTCGCTGGCAGCGGAGATCATGCGACGGCAGTGAGTCTGTACTCGGCGATCGCCACCGCCTTGTATCGACGTGAGCGCACGGGCAAAGGCTCGTACGTCACGACTTCTCTTCTCGGCTCGGGCGTGTGGGCCTGCGGCGTTTCTGTTCAGGCGGCACTCGTGGATGGAACATTCTTCCCGCTGCACGACCGGCTCAAGCCGCCGAATGCGACGTTCAATGTCTATCGGACTTCGGACAACACCTGGTTCTTGCTAGTCGTCACGCCGGACCACTGGCCGGCGCTCGCCGCCGGAATCGGCCGCGCGGATCTGCTGACCGATGCGCGCTTCTCGGACGCGCCGAAACTCATGACGAACGCGCCGCAGTTGACCGCCATTCTCGACGCCTTGTTCGTCGCCCAGCCGATGGACCACTGGCGCGAGATCTTCGATCACGCCCACATTCCCTTCGGTGTCGTGCGGGAACCGAGTGAAGTCATCTCCGACCCGCAGCTCGTGGCGAACGACATTGTCGTGCCCATCGAGGGCGCGGGCGGCAACCTGAAGTCGACGATCAGCAGCCCATTCAAGGTGCACGGCGTTTCCAAGGTACCGGCGCGCCGCGCGCCGGACTTGGGCGAGCACACCGACAGCGTACTCGAGGAGCTCGGGTTCACAGAGCAGGAAGTCGATGGACTGCGCGCAGGCGGCGCCATTCCGAAAGCCACCATACGCGCGACCGCGAAGGCGTGAGGACGTGAAGAGTCCGGCGCAACGAAGCTCCGTGCGGCAGGTGGTCGCCACCCGGTTGCCCACGCGCTGGGGTGTATTCACCGCCTTGGGGTTCGAGCGCGATCTGTCGAACGGGACTGAACGCACCGAGACCGCGCTCGCCATCGTGCTCGGCGATCTGACGCACGGCGCGCCGCTGTTGCGCATCCATTCGGAGTGCGTGACCGGCGAGATGTTCCGTTCACTGCGGTGTGACTGCGCCGACCAGCTCGACATCGCCATGCGCGAAATCGCGCGAGAAGGGCGGGGCCTGGTGATCTACGAGCATCAGGAGGGACGCGGAATCGGACTGTTCCCGAAGCTGCGTGCGTACGCGCTGCAGGACGTGGGTCTCGATACCGTCGACGCCAATCGCGCGCTCGGGTTGGAGATTGACTGCCGGGATTTCAATCTGCCCGCCGCGATTCTGCACGAGCTCGGTATCGGACGCGTCCGGCTGCTTTCGAACAATCCGCAGAAGTCTCGCGCCCTGACGGCAGCCGGCATCGAAGTCGTCGAGGAAGTGTCCTGCGAAGCGCCAGCAACGGCGCATTCGTTCGGCTATCTCCGCACCAAGCGTGACCGGCTCGGGCACACGCTCACTCTCGGTGAGCGTGAAAGCAGCATCGACACTGAATACGAGCCCGGCTTCGCCAGCATCGAGGAGGCGATTCACGAGATGCAGGCAGGACGCATGGTCGTCGTGGTCGATGACGAGGATCGCGAGAACGAAGGCGATCTCACGATCGCGGCCGAGATGATCACGCCCGAGACGATCAACTTCATGGCCACGCATGGGCGGGGCCTCATCTGTCTCGCGATGACCGGTGAGCGGCTCGACGAATTGGAGCTCGAGCACATGACGCCTAGCAGTACGGCACTGGGTGGCACGGCGTTCACAGTGTCGATCGATGTCCGAGGGCACGGCGTAACCACCGGCATCTCCGCGCATGATCGTGCGCAAACTGTCAGGGCCGCCATCGATATGCGCAGCGACGCGAAGGATTTCGCGCGACCGGGGCACGTTTTTCCGCTTCGCGCGTGCGCGGGCGGCGTCCTCGAGCGCCGTGGTCAGACGGAAGCCGCTGTCGACCTCGCCAGTCTCGCGGGACTGTATCCCGCCGGCGTGATCTGCGAGATCGTCAACGACGACGGCACCATGGCGCGGGTGCCGGATCTCATCGCGTTCTGCAGGAAGCACAACCTGCTGATGGTCACGGTCGCAGATCTTGCGCGCTACCGTTTTGAATCGGAGTTCGGAGACTTCGCCGGCATCGGCGCGGTCCCCGTGCGTCCACAACTTTCCCTTCTGGAGGAAACATGACTGATTCCCGTAATGGACGCCTGTACGTGCTCGACGCGAGCGCCGGCCGCGTCTTCTCGCTCAATTCCGATGGTTCGGGTTCGAAGACGCTGGTCACTGGATGCCGGATTCCCGATGGCATCGCGGTTGATACGGCCGCGGGGTACGTCTACTGGACCAACATGGGCGTGCCGAGCAAGAACGATGGCTCGATCGAGCGCGTGGATCTCGACGGCGGCAACCGCAAGACAATCATCCCTGAGGGGGCGACGCACACGCCCAAGCAGCTTCACCTCGAGAAGAAGTCCGGCAAGCTCTATTGGTCGGACCGCGAAGGCATGCGTGTCATGCGCGCCAATGTCGACGGCTCGCAACTGGAAACCCTCGTCCAGACGGGTGAAAGCGAGACGGATCGCGCGGATGCGTCGAACTGGTGTGTCGGTATCACGGTCGATCCGGTTCGCGGCCAGATCTACTGGACGCAGAAGGGTGACGACAATTCCGGAGACGGGCGCATCTTTCGCGCGGGGATCGAAGTCCCCAAAGGCCAACTGCCCGCGCGCCGGCGCGACATCGAACAGCTGTTTGGTGCGCTGCCGGAGCCGATCGACATCGAGCTCGATCTCGAGCACCGCACCCTCTATTGGACGGACCGCGGGGATCCGCCGCGCGGCAACAGCGTGAGTCGCACGTCGATCGACGGAAAGCTCAACCAGGAGATCGTGCTCAGCAATCTGATGGAGGGCATCGGCGTCGCACTGGATGTGCCGGGGGACCGGATGTTCGTGACGGATCTCGCGGGCTCTATCTACTCGGCACGTCTGAACGGATCGGAAAGGCGCACGGTCGCGATGGCCCAGGGCAATATCACCGGCATTGCCTACGCCGAATCACTTTGAAGATTTCTTACTGGAGAATCAAATCATGGCTTTGAACAAAGACATCCGCCGCATCGCCATCGTCGGTACCGGAGTGATCGGCGCGAGTTGGGCTGCGCAGTATCTCGCGAAGGGTTTCGACGTCGTTGCGACCGACCCGGCGCCCAACGCCGAAGCGAATCTGCGCAAGTATGTCGACGATGCCTGGAAGGTACTGACCGACATCGGCCTCGCGCCTGGCGCATCGCGCAAACGCCTGAGCTTTACGCCAGACATGAAGGCGGCGCTGTCGAACGCCGACTTCGTGCAGGAAAACGGTCCGGAACGGCCGGACTTCAAAATCAAGCTGTATGCCGACATGGATGCGGTCACGCCGCCTGGCTCCCTCATCGCATCGAGCTCCTCCTCGCTCACGATGAGTGTCATCCAAGCCAAGTGCGTTCATCCCGAACGCTGCGTCATCGGCCATCCGTTCAATCCTCCGCACATCATTCCGCTCGTCGAGGTCGTGGGTGGCGAGAAGACATCGCCGGAAGCCATTCAGCTCGCGATGGAGTTCTACACATCGATCGGGAAGAAGGCGATCCATTTGCGCAAAGAGTTTCCCGGTCACGTCGCGAACCGCTTGCAGGCAGCGCTCTATCGTGAGGTGCTCTATCTCATCGAGCAGGGTGTGCTCAGCGTGACCGATGCGGATGATGCCGTGAGCTTCGGACCCGGACTTCGCTGGGGCGTCATGGGCCCGAGTCTCCAGTTCCACCTCGGCGGCGGCGCGGGCGGCATGAAGCACTTCATGGAGCATCTGTTGCCGGTGATGTCGCAAGGGCTGTGGCCGGCGCTGGGTAGTCCATCCGTCACGCCTCAGCTGCAGAAGACCCTGGTCGAGGGCGTACAGCAGCAGGCCGGCAATCGCTCCGTGCAGGCGATCGCGGACAACGAGAACGAAGTGATCGTTGGGCTGATGCGTTTGCGCGCTCAGCACGCCTGAGGCATGAGAGGTACCGCCGTCTCCCTATTGCTCGCAGTGGCGGGCGCGCCGGTAAGTGGTGCGCCCGCTGAGCAGAGTCGGTGGTTCGCGAGAGTCGGTGTGCTCGACGCTCTCTATCACTCCGGCGCAGACATCGCCGTCGCCGGAAATGTGCTGCCAGGCGCGACGGCGCACGTCAGCGACAACCTCACGGTGACGTTCGATATTGGTTATGAGGTCACAGAGCATCTGGACGTCATGCTGATGTTGGGCATTCCGCCCAAGCCGACCATCACGGGTGAGCGGGCAGTCGCCGGATTGGGCGAGCTCGGCAAGGTGCGGTACGGGCCCGCGATCCTGACCGCTAACTACCGGTTTCGTGAGCGCGGCGCGCTGCGACCCTACGCCGGTCTCGGCGTCGCCTACGCGATCATCCTCAAGGAGCACGACGCGAGCGTTTTGCAGCTCGATGTTCACAACAACTGGGGTTTGGCGCTGCAGGCGGGCGCGCAGTACGACCTCGGTCACGGACGTGAGGTGTTCTTCGACTTCAAACAGCTGTGGCTCGCGGTTGATGCGCGCGGCGTGCTGGCGAGCGGGGCGCCCGTCACCGCCAACGTGAGACTGGATCCCACGCTCATCACCGCCGGGTTGCGGTTTCACTTCAACTGAGGCGCGGGGACTCTCGCCGTGATTCATGTGCATTCCCTGGGCCGCGCCGCCCGATACTTTCCAGAGCGCCTGGCGTTCTCGTCGGGTACCACGCGTCTCACTTTCAGTGAGCTTAACGGCCGCGTGGCGCGAGTCGCAGCGGCGCTGAGTCGGCACGGCTTCGCTGCTGGGGACCGATTGGCGCTGCTCCTGCCCAACGAAGTCGAATATCTCGAGCTCCTCTATGCCTGCGCATGGCTCGGCGTGATTGCGGTGCCGCTGAACACACGCTTCTCGGCCGCCGAGATCGATCGCGTGTTGACCGATGCTCGCCCGCGTGGCCTGATCCGACACTCGTCGCTACCGGCTCCGACGGTGAAGGTCCCCTGGCAGCGAGTGCTTGACCAGGAACCGCTCGCGCCACAGAGCGACTCGTGGCCGGCAGTGGTTTACGACCCGGACGCCGTTCTGGCTCTCATCTATACCAGCGGGACGACGGGTCATCCCAAGGGCGTAATGCTGACGCACGCCGCGACGCTCGCCAATGTGGACCATCTCAACTACTGGATGCCGAACCACGATGGCGGTGTGCACCTGCACGCCGCACCGTTGTTTCACATCGCCGACTTCCCGTTCATGTTTGCCGCGCCCGCCTGGGGCGCGTGTCAGGTCACGATTCCAAAGTTCAGTCCCGGAGAGTTCTGCGAGACGGTGCAGCGTGAACGCGTGAGCCATACCGTGCTCGTCCCGACGATGATCAACCTGCTCACTCAGTTTCCCGAGCTCTCGCGCTATGACCTCGGAAGTTTGAAGCAGCTCGGCTACGGAGGTTCTCCCATCGCGCCCGAGGTCATTCATCGCACGCGAGCCGTGTTTCCGAATCTAAAATTGATGCAGGTCTACGGCTTGAGCGAGACAGGCTTTCTCACGGCCCTCCGCGACGATGAGCACACGCCGCAGCGACTGCTGTCATGCGGGCGTCCATGCCCGGGAGTCGTTGTGCGCATCGTGGACGACTCCGGAGCCGAGGTGGGCGTCGGGCAGCGCGGCGAAGTGGTCGCGCGCGGCGCCAACGTGATGCGCAGTTACTGGAACAATCGTGAGGAAACGCTGGGTGCGTTCCGCAACGGAATGTTTCGAACGGGCGACGTGGGTTTTCAGGATGCACAAGGCTATCTATACATTCTCGACCGCGTGAAGGACATGATCGTCACGGGCGGCGAAAACGTCTATTCCGGCGAGGTCGAAGCGATCCTCTACCAACACCCGGCCATTCGCGAGGCCGCCGTGTTCGGCATACCCGACCCCAAGTGGGGTGAGGTCGTCATGGCGTGCATCGTGTTGAAACCCGGCTTCGCGCTCACTGCGGAGGAGCTGATCGCGCACTGCCGCCGGACGCTCGCCAGCTACAAGATTCCGCGACGCATCGAGTTCTCCGATATCGAGCTGCCGAAAACCGGCTCCGGCAAGATTCTCAAGCGCGCATTGCGCGAGAAGTTCTGGGCGCATCAAGCGCGCGCCGTGAGTTGAGCGCCGAGACTCGCGCGATCCCGTGAGCCGCTCGTGAGTGCCGCCGCCGCACCTTCGAGGATGGCAGCCCCCCAATCTATTAGCTGACCTCAGGAGCCGATGATGACCACTTCAATGCGCGCGACGGTATTCGTCGAGCCCGGCCGGATAGAACTGCAAGAGCGACCGATTCCGGAAGTCGGCCCGCTCGACGCGCTGTTGCGCGTGACGACAACGACGATCTGCGGCACAGACATTCACATCCTGAAAGGGGAGTACCCCGTTCGGAAGGGGCTCATCATCGGACATGAGCCCGTGGGAATCATCGAGAAACTGGGCTCGGCCGTGCAGGGCTATCACGAGGGACAGCGCGTGATTGCCGGAGCGATCACGCCAAGCGGATACAGCAATGCCTGCCTGTCAGGAGCCTGCTCCCAGGATGGAGCCGGCACCAAGCATGGTTGGAAAGCCATTGGCGGGTGGAAGTTCGGCAATACGATCGATGGTTGCCAGGCCGAGTACGTGCTCGTCCCCGATGCCATGGCGAATCTTGCGCCCGTGCCGGAGGGGCTCTCCGACGAAGAGGTCCTGATGTGTCCCGACATCATGTCGACGGGATTTGGCGGTGCCGAACGCGGTGGCATTCGCATTGGCGACACCGTTGCCGTGTTCGCCCAGGGACCGATCGGTTTGTGCGCCACGCTGGGCGCAAAACTGCTGGGCGCGACGACCATCATTGCAGTGGAGTCCTTGCCCGAACGCGCCGCGGCGGCGCGCCGCCTCGGTGCCGATCACGTCGTCGATTTCCGCAAGGTGGATCCCGTCGAGGAGATCCTTCGATTGACAGACCAGAGAGGTGTGGATGTTGCCATCGAAGCGCTCGGTACTCAGGCCACCTTCGAGGCCGGCCTGCGCGTATTGCGGCCGGGCGGCACGCTCTCCAGTCTGGGCGTGTATTCGAGCGACCTGAGGATCCCGATGGGGGCATTCTCAGAGGGGCTGGGCGATCACAAGATCATCACGACTCTGTGCCGAGGCGGCAAGGAGCGCATGCGGCGGCTGATGAGCGTCATCGCGTCCGGTCGCGGTGACCTGAAGTCATTGGTCACTCATCGCTTCGGTCTCCAGGATGTCGAGGCCGCCTACGATCTCTTCGCCCATCAGCGCGACGGCGTGCTCAAGGTCGCCCTGACACCCTAGACCGCGAGGCGTCGACAGCGCAGTGAGACTCGAGACGCTCATCACCGCCCATGGTTACTGGATCCTGGCCTTCGGATGCCTGCTGGAAGGTGAGATGGTGCTGGTGCTCGCGGCGCTCGCCGCGCATCGCGGCTATCTCAATCCCGTGGCCGTGGTCACGATTGCGGCGACGTGCGCCTTCGGCAGCAACCAATTCTTTTTCTGGCTCGGTCGACGCCATGGCACCGCGCTCCTCGAGCGCTGGCCCGTCCTCGCTACCCATTCGGGGAAGATTCGCCGGCTCATCGAACGCCACACGTCGCTTGCCGCCGTCGCGGTGCGCTTCGCCTACGGCATGCGCGTCGCCGGTCCCATGCTGCTCGGTGCGACATCGATGGCGCCGCTGCGCTTTGCCGTGCTGAATGCGCTGTCCGCTATCGCGTGGGCCTTGCTCGTGGGCGCCGCCGGCTGGCTCTTCGGCGAGGCAGCCCAGGCGATCTTCGGTCATCTCGCGCACGTCGAAGGTTGGCTGTTCGGCGCCGGGGTCGCCGCGCTCATCGCCTGGCGCCTGTTTCGCCGCCGCTCGGCGAAAGCCTGATTCAGCGTCGCTCCCTCACGAGCGTGCGGCGCACCGCGGTGAGTTCCTCGAGCTTTGCCTGGCTGATTTTGGGATAGCTCAGGCCGAGCGAGGCCAGGGTATCGATGACGATGGCGGCGACCACGATACGCGTGTACCACTTGTTGTCCGCGGGCACGACAAACCAGGGGCATTCCGGTGTCGATGTGTTGCGGATGGCCTCCTCATAGGCCTTCATGTAGTCGTCCCAACAGGCACGCTCGCGAGCATCGGCCGCCGAGAACTTCCAATTCTTCTCAGGGTTGTCGATGCGCTCGAGGAAGCGACGCTTCTGTTCGGCGTGCGACACATTGAGAAAGATCTTGCGCACGATGACGCCGTTCGAATCCAGGTAGCGTTCGTAGGCGCGGATGTCCCGGAAACGTTCTTCCCAGATGTGCTTGCCCATGCGTTCCGGGGGCAGCTTCTGACTCTCCAGCAACTGCTGATGCACGCGAACCACGAGTACTTCTTCGTAGTACGAGCGATTGAAGATCCCGATGCGCCCGCGCTCGGGAAGTTTGCGGTTGCAACGCCAGAGATAGTCGTGGTCGAGCTCTTCTGCAGACGGTGCCTTGAACGACACGACCTGGCAACCCTGGGGATTGACTCCAGACATGACGTGCTTGATCGCGCCGTCCTTGCCTGCGGCATCCATGGCCTGGAAGATCAGCAGTAGCGACCACCGACCCTGTGCGTACAGCATGCTCTGGAGTTCGGCGAGACCTTCGACACCCGTCTGAAGCGCCTCCTTGGCGCGCGGCTTGTATTGTTGATGTAGAGCGCCAGTGTCGCCGGGGTCGAAGTCCTTCAGCCGGAATTTGCCGCTGCCGGTCACGGCATACGGCTTGGCAAGCTGCCGGGCAATCTTGATGACCCTGTTGAGTTCCATACGCCCCCTAGTGGGCCGAACGAAAGTGAAAAAACTCGCGAATTCGATGCAGGAGCTCACCGCGCGCGCCCACGGGTTCCGTGGCACTCACGGCGACACTGCGATCCAGAAGATCCAGGCCGCGTCGTACCGATTTGTCGAATGCCGCTGCCAGTCCTGCATTCGAGGCGAGCAGCGGTGCGATCGCCTCGCGGGAAATCTTGTAGATAGTGCAGTGGGTGCGCGCACGTGCAGTGGTTGCGTGTGGTGTGCCGCTCAGAAGCCCGATCTCACCAAGGTACTCGCCGGCGCCGAGCCTGCCGAGAGTGACTGGGGTGCCGGACTCCTGGCTCTTCGTAACTTCCACGATCCCGGACGCCACGACATACAGCGTGTAGTCCGCGGCACCCTGCGCGAAGAGAATGTCGCCTGGCTCGAGCAGCTGAATCACCACGTGTCGAGCGAGTTGATCGAGTTGCGCAGGCACGAGGGATTCGAACACGATGAGCTCGCGCAGCATCTGGAGCGGTGGGACGGGTATCGCCATCCCGGCCGGGATCACGCCGGCGTGATGCAATTGCCTCAGGGCGTGCCTCAGCAACAAGCTCTTGGTCGCGGAAACGAGCGGCGTGTCCTGCACCGAGAACGAGATCGCATAGGAGTGCCATCGACGCCCCGCGCGCGTGATCGACACACCGGGCGCAGGCGCGTCGAGAATGGCCGGACAGAGAAGCGTCGCCTGTTGCAACACTTCCAACACACGATCCGGACTTGCGATCGCGGGACACCGGATCTCAACGGACACTGTCCTGACGGGGCTGGGTACGCTTCGGTTGACGATTTCCAGTTTGGAGACAACGCTGTTGGGAACGATGGCGACGTCATGGCCGTCGGTCTGGACGCGTATGGATCGCCAGTTCATTTCGACGACTCGTCCTTCGACATTGTTGCCGAGCGAGACGCGATCTCCCACGTGAAACGGCGCCTCGATACCGACGGCGATACCGGCGAACACATCGGCGAGGGTGTTTTGCAGCGCAAGACCGAGAACGATGGCGACGATGCCCGAGGTCGCAAGAAGCCCTCCGACGGGCAGCGCCAGCGCGGATTTCACCACGATGAGACCCGCGCCCAGATAGATAGCCGCGGCGATGAGATCGAACAGCAGCCGATCCTCACGGGAGCGGCTTTCGTGATTGAGCGTGAAGTACAGGACGGCGACCACCACGCGAGCCCCAACGAGCCACCACGTGACGATGACCGCGCGCAGCCAGATGAACGAAACGTCCGACGCTGCGTCGTGAAAGAAGGGTGAGACGCCGCGGCGATACAGCAGCGCAGTCAGAGCCGCGAGACACACGACATCGAAAGCGATCCGAACGCGTTTCGAGAGTTTGCGCACGGTCAGAATGCCGGCCAGCGTGATTACCAGGATCACCACGGACCATAGAGTCGGCGTCATATATAAGAAGAGTGTCTGGCCCGCCGGCACGGAACGTATTGTCCTCATTTCACATGCTTGTGAGGCGCTTGCCCCTCTGCGCATGCGAAGCCGATACCAAGTCCGTTATTTGAGATCAATACGAGCGATAAGGGCGAGCCTAGTGTGCCTGCATGCATAAAATCCTCATCGTTGGAGGCGGCGCCGCCGGCCTCGAGCTGGCAACTCGCCTGGGCGACCGTTTCGGAAAGCGTGGCAATGCGCAGGTAGAGCTTCTGGATTGCTCGCGGACGCATCTATGGAAGCCGCAGCTCCATGAGATCGCTTCTGGCAGCATGGATTCAGGCACTCACCAGCTCGATTACGCAGCGCAAGCGCGCCGCCATCACTTCCGTTTCCGGCTCGGGGAGATGATCGGTCTCGACCGACACAAGCGCGAGCTTTCGGTAGGACCGATCCTCGATGAGGAGGGGAAAGCCCTCACACCGCCGCGTACGCTGGGCTACGACACGCTCATCATTGCGGTCGGGAGTTCCACCAATGACTTCGGAACCCCCGGCGTCAGGCAATACGCGATCGCGCTCGAAAACCCCGTTGAGGCGGCGCGATTCCAGCGCCGTCTGGTCAACGCACTCGTTCGCGCCCAGACCCAGGCAGAGACGCTGCGTCCGGAGCAACTACACATCGCGATCGTCGGTGCCGGAGCGACCGGCGTCGAGCTCGCAGCGGAGCTGCGCAACACGACGCGGGATCTCATCGCCTATGGTCTCGACCGCATCGATGCGGACCGCGACGTCAAGATCGAGCTGCTCGAGGGAACCGATCGCATTCTGCCGCCACTTCCTCCGCGCGTCTCCGAGATGGCGCTCGAGCGCCTGCACCGACTCGACGTCGAGGTTCGTACGTCAGCGCATGTCGCCGAGATTCTGCCGAACGGCGTGAAGCTCGCGGATGGCACTGTGGTTCCAGCCGAACTGGTCGTATGGGCCGCCGGCGTGAAGGCGCCGGCTGTCCTGAAGAGCCTGGATGGCCTCGAGACGAATCGCATCAATCAACTGGTCGTTTTGCAGAGTCTGCAGACGACGCTCGACGATAACATCTTCGCGCTGGGCGACTGCGCGGCCTGTCCCTGGCCGCCGGGCAAGGGTACCGTTCCGCCGCGCGCGCAGGCGGCGCACCAGCAGGCTTCGCACATGGTCGGGCAGATCATGCGGCGCCTCCGGAGTAAACCGTTGAAGCCGTTTCGATACCGCGACTTCGGTTCGCTCGTGTCGCTCGGCCGACACCAGAGCGTCGGCAACCTGGCTGGACTCGTCACGGCTCGCAGCGTGTTCGTCGAAGGTTTCTTTGCGCGCATGATGTATCTGTCGATCCGCAAAATGCATCAGATCGCACTGCACGGATACCTGCGCGCCATGCTCGGCACGCTGACCGAGATGCTCACCGGACGCACAGCGCCGCGCGTCAAACTACACTGAGAAGTCAGTTCCGGGCAGGGAGATAGTTCAGCCCGAGCATAAATCCAATGTCCGGCGTGTTGTTCATGTTCTGAACGTTCTCGGTTACACCGAACGACCACAAGATTTCGCCGCGTCGGTGGCGCAGGCCAAGGGTCACCTGGTACTTCTTGGCAAGAAGTTCGTCGAGGTCGGTCTGCCTGCGTGAGTATCCGCTGGTGCTCGCGTAGCCCTGCACGATGACATTCGTTCGCGCCGTCACGGCTCGCTCGTATCCAATGATGACTGTAGGAATGACCTGCGCCTCCTGACGGATCGGAAACGTGTCACCGGCGAAATAGACCGCGGCGACATCGACATACAGCGCATGGTGCAGCCCGCGACGCTGGAGCGCCGCCTCAACTCCGTAGTCGGTGCGCCCGCTCGACAGCAGCAACCGCCGGCCGGCGATCGGCACTTTGATCGCAGCTTCGACGGACATGCTCCACGGCCCGGGAAGGCTCGAGACTGAGTAACGCAAGCCGATCGTCGGATCGGTTAGGCCTCCGGACGTTGGCGCGCTGAAGCTCGCATACCGACCGGATTTCAGATTGAAAATTGTGTTGACCTGGTTCCTGCTTACCGCCGGCCGCCCGGCGGAGTTGAAGCCGAATGCCTGGTGGAAACGCTCGATCGTGCCGTCCATCGACCCGCCGCCGTAGGTAACACCACTCGCGATCAGATACGCGGACCACTGCTCCGAGAGTCGACGGTGCACGGTCAGGTCGACAGTGGTGCTCTCGAGATCGACGAGATAACTCTCGCCCGGCAATGCGCGAATCTCGTCGAGCTCCGCTGGACCGAGCTGGCGTCGACCGGATGACTCCAGCGACTGCAGATACTCTTTGACGTTCGCGCTCATCGCCCACGTATTCTGCGTGGCGACTTCGGTTTCGAACGCCCACTTGCTTTGCATGGGAAGGGCGTTTGCCGGACGCATGTCGAGACGCAGGAAACCCAGCGGTGTGAGATCGCGGACGCGCATCAGTCCGTAGGCCTCGTCTGCGCGCGCCGGTCCGCAAAGCAGTGCCAGCATGAAAATTACGCTGGCCGCACGAACTCGACCCGCGGAGTTCATGATTGCGCGTGCTCGCGAGCGGTGAACTGACCTGCGACGATCCGGATCTGGAGCTCATTCGTTTGCGCGATCAGGCCGACGATCTCGGCAGTACCTGGAGTGCGTAGCGCGCGACTGGCGCCGGTCAGCGCCCTGGTCTCGGCAAGCACGGTTTGATGCGCCGCCAGCAGCACGCGCTGATGGTCCGCCGCACAAGTTCGGCGTCGTGCATCGAACGTGTCGATGCTCCGGACGATCGGTGCCAGCCTGGTCGAATAGCCTCCGCCCAACTTCAGGAGGTGCCTGGCGAGCGCGGCGAACAGCTCGAGCTGGCCATGATAGTTCTCGTGAACGATCGCCCGCGTCTCGGTGGACATGGCCGCTGGTGCCTGCCAGC
>Ga0193753_10002444_pt1 | contig 14567 bp, 23 predicted proteins | sample H1c2metaG_FD_144925 | JGI IMG/M metagenome (GOLD analysis project Ga0193753, IMG submission 144925) | Soil microbial communities from a riparian zone of the East river system, Colorado, United States - H1c2 | ecosystem: Environmental > Terrestrial > Soil > Riparian zone | place: USA: East... | reverse complement strand
CCCAAAAGCCGACCGTGGTAGCCGTTGGGACGTTCCACGTAGGGAGCGTGCCGTTGAGTGCTGTGGCACCTGACGATGGTGCGGCCCACGTCAAAGCGATGCGTGCATATGCGGGGGAACCACCCGAAATCTCGCTCGCGCCTGTGGTGGAATACGCCGAATGCAACGACCCGAAGTCTGGGTTCGTAGCAGACGCCGTCGCGACCGCTGCCAACATGAGGTTCTTGAGGGTGTTCGTCATGAACATCCCTCGCATGTTCTTCATGCGGAGGACTGGGTCACTGTATTCGTGGATGTCGTACTTTCGCAGCGCTTCGCGCGGCAGATGCACACTGCCGCAACGACACGGATGGAAAGCACTTGCTGTGTGGATCATGGTTACCTTTCCGAAGGGAACGGGGCCTGCGTTGGCAAACAGGCCCCGGCCGATCCTTGGAAGCTACGTGGCCAGCCTCCAAGCCTGGACGAATTAGCCCTTGAAATCCGCGAAGAACGACGGAGCCGTGTTTCGTGCGATGACGCCACCGTTGACGAAATACGGGTCGGTCGGGAACGGATCGCGCGGGTGGATCAGCGGAGTGTACTGCACGTTGGTCAAACGACCGAACAAGTGCGGAACCGGGAGCACGATGCGCGGTTCGATGTACGCCTGCCACTGCACGCACGTGTTGACCGGCGGCTTGAGGTGCCAGAAATATTGGCCACCGTCGGACCAGTAGAACGAGCCGAGCCGGCCGTCAGTGACCGCATCCATGGTGCCATTGGAGTAGTCCAGGTATTCCCAGTACAACCCAGCCATGCCGCCGAGGAAAGTGTTGCAAATGAAGTAGATGTCCGACGAGAACGAACCGTTGGTCACGCGGTTGGACGTGGTGTTCGTGTCTTCGTCGATGGCATCGTCGAACACGACCGGGAATTGCTGGCCATCGATCAGCAGGTATTTGCCCTGCCGCATCGAATCGCGCATGGCGAGCTGGTCGCCCGCGTCGATGACGACCTGCTGTGTGCCGTCGGTCGTGCGCATTGCGCAACCGTACGTCATGTACGAACACGGCCACACGGCGGTCAGTTCGTAGAAGCACGTCTCGCGCATGGCCATCGACCAAGTCGCGGGCATGAGCCCCATCTTGTCGGCGTTCGACCGTAGGATGCGAACCATGTACGTGATGGTACGCACGATGTCGGCGCCTGCCGTCACATCGTTGATGCGCCGATAGTTGTAGTCCAACACCAACGAATTCAACGACGGGCAGGCTTGGCCAGTGATGGCGTCCTTTTTGTTGGTGCCGATCAACAGGTCAAGGCCGGGGAATTCGCGATAGCCGCCGCCCGAAGTGTTGTTCGCCGGGTTGCCGGTGAACACCTGTTTGGCGAGCTTGTTCTGGAACGAGATGCCGAGTTCCACGAAACGCATGAGCGCCTCGCGATCCAACGTCGCGGCGCCGACACGCGGTGCGATGATGCCGTTGTTGTTGAATCCGGGCGCGAGCAACGGATCGTTGAGGATGCGTAGGTCCATGAATTCGGACCTATTGATCTGCTGGCGAGCAAGCGTGGTCAATTCGAGTTCACGAGTTTTGAACGCGTAGCGCCCGAACTGAGCCGTCTGCATGCAGTTTTTCATTGGCCCGGCCGTCGGAGGCTCGTCGCACAATCCGACAGGGTTGGCACCCGAACCGGGCAGGAACCCAGTCAAATACGGGAACAGTGGATCAGTGACGTTCGACCCACGCGCTGGGATCGCACCGGCCAAACCAACCGGCTGAACGCGAGTCGAGATGATGTCTCGCTCGATGCCCGGTACCGACCACAGCCCGTTTGGGCCGTGGAGGTACGGTGTCGTGTTGCCAAACACACCGCTCGGTGCGGTGTGCCTTTGGCCCGCGACTACCTGCATGCCTTGCAGTTCGCGGGCTAAGTCCTGCAGTAGACCCATGAGGTCCTCCTTACTACCGTGCCGTAGCCGGGGTGTTGCCGTTCAGGAATCCACCCAAGACTGTGCCGTGGAAAAATTCGCGGTTGCGGTCGTCGAGTGCCGAACCGCTGTCACCTGCCGGTACGACGTTGTCCGCAGACTTCGACGCCTGGACTGCCGTTGCCGTCGCTGGTGTCATGGCCGCCGCAATGACTGAGTCAGCCGATTTGAGGTCTTTGGTGCGTTCGTCGATCGCTTTGACCGAACCAGCCAACCCAGCCACCACGTTGCTGAGGTTCTGGACCGTGGTCAACATTTCGGTGCGGAACGCCTGCTCCGCAACAGCGGCGGCGTCGTCCTTGGCTTTGTCAGCCGACACGGTTGATGCCTCCACTGGCGTCGGTACGACCGGCGCGGCCACGACTGGTTCCTCGAGGCCGAGGTCCGCCGATTTGTTGGCGACACCGAGGTCTTTGAGAGTCTGCTGCAACGTCTCGGTCTGCGTTTCCCAAGATTTGATCTGTTCCTCAGGGATGCCGAGGCCATTGAAGAATGCCCGCTTTTGTGCGGTGAATGCCATCTCTGTATCCTTTCCTGAATTTAGAAGATTGAAACTCGTAGTCCAGACGGCGGCGTTCGACAACGGCAAAACCGAAAGCTCATACGAGCGGTACCAATGGATCAGGTTTGCCGATTGTAATCCGAAGAATCCGTGCGATACGCCTGCTCCCTCCTCTGCGAGTTTCTCTGCGATGGCCTCTTTGCCTGCCTCGATCAATCCGCTGGCGCAGACGAAACCGTCGCTCACGTCCAACCAGTCTATCTGGCCGAACTTGGAACCCTTGGTATGCCACAACCAAAGCTCAGGGTATTCCCCGGTTTCGGTCGCCCAATCCACGAATTCCTTGTGAGCGGCCGCAGTGAAAATTTCCTTCTCCCTGTCCTCAAAATTGTTTGACCACAGCGTGAAAAAACGGGTGGCACCATCTTTCTGTTTGATAAGTTGCAAGCCTCCACCGGTCCGCACGGGGGGGTGGGGTGCGGAGCCCAGACGGGAAAATTTCGCGACGAGTTCGCGGAGGCCGCTGAGCAATCCCACAGGCGCGGGCGACACGCTGGCAGGTTCGGCTACTTCAGCCACAGCCTCTTTCACAATCTGGACAAGAATAGGTGTCTGGGCATCTGCGACTTTGGCCATCCAAAGACTACTGTTACCAGTAGGCGCGATCTCCCCAGATACCACAACGCAACGACCCGGTGAGAGGAACCATTGACAATTGGCACAACCTTGAGTATCGGTTGCGCCGAGTGGATTGTAGCCCGCAGCCACTTGCGAAAGTTGGGCGTCTTGGACGTCCCACGAATCGATGTATTGGTAGTCTTTTCCACCAGAATTACTCGCGGCGCAGTCATAGGAGCGCCCCTTTCTGTATAATGGCTTGAGCGCCTGCTCGGAACGTGTCACGATCTTGGAAGTCTTTGATATTCTTCCAGCCGTGTTCCCCATGAAACGACGCTTGTGCGTCTCCAGGCCCGTGGACGTAGCCAGAATAGTAGCGTCCCCACAGGTCCTGAGCTGGATTGCGAATCGTGTACGAAATGCCAACGCCGCCAGACGTGTCCTTCACAGTCCAACTTCGCAGCAATTTGAACGTGCGCACGTACCCTTCTTTTCGCCCAACACGGACAGCAGGTGGCGGCGGATATTGCGAGACCTCGGTGACGAGTTCCGCGCAGTACACCTGTGTGTATTCGTGTAACGCCGCATAGATTTCTGGGCTTGGAATCACCTTGGCGTTGGCACGTATTGCTGTGAATCGAACGAGCGTGCTCATTTGCTGTTCGACGTACCCTTAGCACGAGCGGCGCGATTCAGTTGTCTGATTTTGGTTCGCCGCCGTGAATACGTGAACGACAACCACACCAACGCGCCTGCACTAGCGAACAAACTAGACAACGCTCCTACAGGAAACGCGTTGATGGCGCAAACGCCGCCCACGCATTCCAACGCTAGAGCAACAAAAACCCACCACAAGACAGAAGCATCAGCCGCAGTGCGCAACACTACTGTTTCCGGTGCGGTTTCGTCTCGTCTAGCTAACCAATTTTCCACGGCCACCTCTCGTAGATTGTTGAACGCGTATGGAGTTCCGAATGCTGTGAAAATGACCCAAGACCACCTAACGCGATCGTCAGGGTCCATGTGTGCCCACAGACCAAACAAAAATAGAATCCAATCGGAATTCATATGTCGTCGTCGTTGGGCAAACGCTGAGATCGTTCGACCACGTTGCTAACGCGTTCCACGATTTCACGAGTTCGTCGATCGCGTTCCTCGTCGTCTTCCGGTATACCGGTAAGCCATTCGGGCAACTTATCGATCACCGAATCCATTAGCGGTAATTTCCTTGCCGCCTTTCCGCCAAAGAAACCGAATGGTCCGCCGCGTCTGCTAGACGGCTCAGTTGACCGATCAACAAGTCCGTCCTCGTGTCCTTGTTCTTGCATTCCGTCTCTAGCCATTGCACACGTTCGGCAAATGCTTTGAGTTGTGATTTGTAGGCCTCAATTTGTCCGCGATAGAGGTATGCGATGGTGCTAGCAGCCGCCGATCCAATCGTCCCAAGAACTGCCACGACCCACGCCGGGTCGATACGAAGCGCTTCATCGCCCATTTGCGCACTGACATGCCATTAGGTGGTCACCGCCGGTCTTTTGGTTGCCACGGTGGGAGGTCCATTTTTCGCGTTGGAATTCGGAGGCGCACCACCAGCACCAGCAGGTGATGGTGGTTCGTCAGGCCCTGGTTTGCCTGGCGCAACAGGAGCGTCTGGCGGAGGCGGAACCGATGCGGTTATCTGTACTTCGCCAGTGGCGTCATGCTCCCGCATCATTTCGATGTATCGCGGGTCGATGTCCCCTGAATCGGCTGCGATTTGGCGTGCGACTTCAGTGGTGATGATGCCTGACAACACCATGATTTGAAGCCATAGCGCACGTTCTTTCTTGACCACGACTTTGTCGTGTTCCTCAGCAAGGTCTTGTTCACCAAACGCAAACGTGATCGTGCTAGGCATTACACCTTGGAAATTGAACACGTGCTCGATGGTGCGCATGAACAACGCAGCACCTTTGGAACGCGATTTCAAGTGAGCAGTTTGCGTCTCAGTACCGGACCCAATGCCTTTGCCTGGCATAGGAGCGAAATCTTGAAAATCAGTGCCAAACGCATTGGCCAGGTTCACCACATACCAATGCATGGCTGTTTCTTCGTCGAAGTTGTCAGGCAACGACGCCATGTCGATCTGCGCATGCGTGACGTGAGCCGTTGGGTCCAACGTGCCGATGATGACAGGCAACAAGTAGCGAAGTTGCCCCGCTGAGTCAGCAGCATTTTGGTGTTGCGTCACAGCCTCTGTGATCATACGCGTCGGCATTCCGGAGACCAGATGGATCGCTTTCGTAAAACGACCGGAAACCTTCTCACGTTTGTAGATACCGATTTCGCGCATGATTTGAGCGGCACGCATACATCGTGTCAACGCACAATACTGCATCCCGTACGCGCCCTCGATGGGAGAAGGAAATTCGTTGAGTGGGATCACTTGATACCACTTTAGAAGGTGGCCTTTGCCGTAGAGATCGTAGTAGATGACTGGCGTTTGGGCTTGACCTGTACGCACGCAGCGACCACTATCGAGGTGGTTCAACCCGAGTGGGGGGGATGATGGAGAATCACCGGATCGAACCACCTCGATAAAGGCGCCGTTGTCTTGCGTATACAGATCGATGAGCACTTTGTTGACGAACGGAATCCACCCGGCACCCGCTTCAGAAGTGTGGAGGATGCGCTGGACGGCAGCCGTGGTCAGCGGAGGGCCTGTCAAAGTCCATCCGAAGGATGAATAGCGCGACACCGTCGAGTACAATGATGAAGCGAACATCGGCTCCGTAGGCCAGAATTCACGCAACATTTGGTCGCGCAACGCAGGGCGTGTACCCCATGCCGGTAGCGAATCGGCTGCGTCAGCCATAGACATGACCATCGAATAGCCACCAGCACCGACGCCGCTGATGGCTTGCGGGCCTGCGAACGCACCGTTCGGAGGCTGTTCGATGACGGAACCGTTGGTGTTCGGAGCTGCTACCATGTTGCTACACCCCTAGTTAGTGGCGCTAGCGAGTTGTGGGAGCCGCTCCCGAAAGAGGTAATTGAGCGGCATAGGGGACAGACTTCCCTATACGGTTCCCACATACACGCTACCACTTCTGTGTGCACGACCGAGTCGGGCCGCACGGGGGTGTGCCCGGAGGGCGGGACCTCACGAATGTAGGTGAACGCGCGACGATCTAGCTGCATGGAGCGGTTGACCTTTTCCAAATGGAAAAGCTCACAACGACTAGCGAACCTTCTTCATGACGGCGATAACGGGGCCTTCAATCGCAGTCTTGCCGTCGTCAGCGTAACGCCCGGGTGACGTGGCGAGTTCGATGATTTCGTATTCGACATACACTTCGCTGTCGTTCATGATCGGATCGCCGTGTGGGTCCAATTTGACGACGTGACAACCGACAAACAACGTCATGGTGTTGGTCCTTTCGTGGTGGGGGGCGTGACCTGAGATGGTGGGGTCGTGGCGGTCTTGAGGCCTTCTTCGATGGCCAAAATAGCTGCACCGGCGAGAGCAGCGGCTGTCACTTTGAGCGTGTCATTCGGGACGTAGACGATGATCGCCACAGCGACGCCTAGCGCGATCAACGACCCGACGAATCGGAAGATGGCGGATTGTACGGCGGGTGATAGGTTCACAGCATGAGCCTCTTGCATTCAAAAGTTGCCATCGACGTAGCGACGACAGCATCGATTTTCGACGTTTTGGCCTTCTTGACGATGCGCATTTTGGAGTTCGAATCGGCAGCGATTTTACCTGCTGCGCCACCGATGTGTTCGCGCATCACAGGATCACCGTAGTGTGTGATGTGGCGATCTCGGATGAACGTGTACAATTGATAATCGGCCACCATACGATCAGAACCCTGGCTAAAGTTCTTGACCCACACCAGGCCTTCGTCGCGGAAACGCATCATCATGTCGTGGAGTTGGTACATGTCGTACGTCAAACACACGACGTTGAATGGGTGTACGGGGGTGCATGGGCCCAAGGAGTCAACACGTTCGTGAGTAGCACAAGGTTGATTCAAGGGGTGGATATGGCCTGTGATCCATCGACGTAGAGTTGGTTCGAGCGTAGTACCGTAGTTGATCGTACCGCCGGGGGGCGGAGTCCAAACTGCCACGCGCGCGAGTACGACATCGTCTGGGTTGGCGGGGTTTCGCCTCACTAGCGAGATTGCTGTACAGTCCCCCGACACTGAAGCATCGGCACCTATCACAACCGGGGTATGTTCCAACTCGGCGTCGGTCGGAGCGGTGACCGAACCGGGAGCAAGACAAGCGTCCCACCATTCTACTGGGAGGAACGAACTTGTGGAGGATACCCAATGGTTGAGATGGAGGCGGTCGAACGCTTCAGGTCGAAGGGTGATCGCTTGCTCTTGGTAGTATTCTGGAGTCTGCCAAGGCATGCGACGTGCTAGTACACCCGTGTCCCAGTACGCGAACGTACGGGCTAGCGGGTTCACGTACAGGGGGAGCTCGAATGGATCGGCGTCCATCGGCCAGTCTGGCACGTCGTCTCGAGTTAGCTGACGCGCGCCTCGATCTGGTCGAGTAGCCATTTCGTACTGATCGATCAGCAGCAATGACTCGCCTTGAAACCCGCTGTATGTCTCGACGAATCGGATAGAACGCGGGCGCGTTGGGACGGGGGTTAGTTCGTCCCATAGTCGCTGAGAGGCCTCAAGCGTATAGCCCCAAAGCTCAGACCAAAACGTAGCCGTGGGATTGGAACCAGCCTCACCGCGATAGTCCCCCGATAGCGCACGAAGGATGCTGCCGCTGGGCAAGTGCCGAGCCTCTCGCTGCACGATGTCCCATTGGTTGGGGAGCTCATCACGTCGTCGGTCGTAGCGTGGATCGAGTTGGATCGACTTGAGGACTTTGTCATAGACGCGACCCCTTGCTTGCTCGAGATCGTTAGCGATAGCGTAGACTTCGTTCATCCTACCCCATCGCTCGCACACCCATCGGGCGAGCAGAGAAGCGATGGTGGTCTTGCCTGATTTCTTGACGGTGGAATAGAACAGCGTCTGGAAACCCTGAGGACAACCGAATTGCTTGGCACGCGGGATGTCGAACATGCAACTGAGTATGGTTTTTTGGACCGGTTCCAAGGAGATCGGGGCGTTGGTCTCTGGGACGTAGAAGCTGGTAGCGGCGAACTCGAACAGGTCTTCCGAGGTGTACGTGGCGCCTTGCGTCGCGTTGGTGGCTGAGGGGCGGGTCTCGGCGGGGCGTGTAGCGAGTTTGGGTGCCAGGAATTCGACCAGGGTGCTGAGCGCCTCGTCGTACGTCATCGACATCGACGTCGACCCCGGCGCCGCAACAGAGTTCACGCGCTAGCCTCGCCGTCGCTACTACGGTCTGGTTGGCGCGGTCCGTCAGCTAGACCACTTGATAAGTGTTCTAGTGCGTAGTCCTCTGTTGTATCGGCGTCGAGATCGCCTCCGTTGGGAGACGGGACCGCCGACCCGCTTCCAACTAGAGTCATGAAGGCTCGTCGTGCCTGTGGAGGGAGCAGTTTGAGCAGTTGTTCGGCGATTAGTGCGGGGTTGGCGGCTTGCACGTCGGCGGCGTTAGCGGCGTTAGCGAAAGGGGCGGTTAGTGAGGTGACGACGGTGGTGAGCGCCAAATAGAACTTGACGTACTCAGTGGGCTTGAGTTCGGCGATCATCATATCCAAGCCGACTTTAGTAGCGTTGAGCGTGTCGAAAGCCTGGAGCGTGACGAGCGTGCGGAGTTGATCGTTCAGGCGTGAGGTGGCTAGTGGGTCCTGTGCGATGGAAGCGGTGAGGTTGGCGAGCGCGTTGTTTTGGCGTGGAAACAGGCGTTCGGCAGCCAGCCGAGTGTTACCACCAGCCTGGATGACCGCCTCGATGCACGTTTCAGCGGGGAGGATTGTTTGCTGTTGCTGTTGGTGTGGGGGGACGAACATAATGGGCGGTGTAACACACGGAGCAAATGATCCCACGCGGGGTAAAGATGCGCACCGTCAAGGGTGTTTGGCAAGTCGTACATCGCATGGGGGGTCTGGTGATAGTATAGCATGTGGAGCGTGTGGGGTCGAGTTGAGTGTTTAGCATCTAATCGGGCATCCTGTATTATGTGAGGCTCCTTTCCCGCACAGGTGGGTCAACGCTCATCCATGTGCGCACTCACCCACGTTCACATTGCGATGCGCCACACGGCGCACACCCACACCACATGCCACGTGGTCGCACCACACGGCACGCCACACCACCCCGACCCACAACGACGTACACACCTACCATCCACCACACCCCACGTCCAGCACCCCCAGAATTGGCCTAATATCCGACATACAAACCTATTGCAACCATCGTGCACGGCGCCTATAGTTACGGCATGGAACGCACACAGACCACCACCACCACCCACGGCCACACGGCCACGGATGACACGGCGATGGTCACACACAATGTGACACGCTACGTACTAGACGCGGCGCTCACCACTAGGTATAGTGTGCGTAGCACGAATCGATAGGGGGTCTCACCCACACGATGGACGCGCTAACGTTCACCACACACGCCGCGCTACAACGGCGCGCTGATTATGATGCGGCTAACGCGTCGCAACCAATAACAATGGCGCTACGTGCGCTACGTCAACCGACGTCACCTACGTCTGGACGTACTACATTCGCTAGAACAACCAAAAAACACGTAGACTGGTCCGATGGTACATGCGACGCGCATGGTAAACCATGGCGTGGTTTTGCGCGGTGCCGTACATGCGATCCGCGTAAAAACGCCTACGAACGTCGCGACCCTAATCTGGCGTCGCATAAATCCGCCGACCACTCATGCCACAATTCGCTAGTCAAATGTTCGCATAAATGGTAGGGTAGACGTCTACGTAGTAGTGCGTGCTATACGGCACGCACTCCTAGGTACACGCCTAGCGTGTAGGAATGGACAACTACATATGGCCAAACTGGTGTACGCACCTGGTACCCGTGTGCGATCTCGCGATCGTAGCTGGAATCCGAACTACGTACATGTGCCTCGCTATGGCACAATCATCGGCCGCGTAGGTACTAGCCTTGCTGTGCAATGGGACGGCGAAACACGTGCCATGCCGTACAACAACTGGCATTGGCACACGCCTGCCAATTCACCACTCAAAACCTACCGTGGTGAACCGCGCACCTGGCGCATCTGTTCGCCTGTGCACTTCGAACTCGTATAATGGTAGACTACGCCCTAGCGCTGGCTGCCACTACGTTTCTGCTCATCTCCGCCATAAACATAGCCTTCGACTATCTGTTCGACTGGCTGAACGAACGCGGCTGCTAGCGATGACATAGCGGCCCCTATGGGGACCGCTACGCCTCCGCTAGGAGGGGATTGGACAATCGAATATGACCCATACCGTGTGTCGCGCGCTAGCGTGGCTGTGTAACAATGTGCGATTGCCACGCGTGGTTGCGCACTGGACAATCGAACACATCTGCGACGTGTGTTTCCACGCGTCCGAAGCTGACTAATGATTTGTTGCGTAGCGTGCCACGCTATCCTATACGTGGCCCAGTTCATGCACCATTCATGCCGTCGCCTGAACCGTGGCGGTAGTCCGCGCAGCCGTCCCGCTAGTGCCGACCGTCCCGCCGCACGGGGGTAGGTGCGGAGCCCGGACACGTCAGCCCCACATACGAGGTTGACGTGCCCACGGGAATCTGCTATAACCTTGGTACTAGTTCATTCTTTCTATACTCTTTGTAAATTTGGTATAAACAGGTAGAAGGGGATGATATAGTGCAGTAGGAAGATAGACAAATGTGAGTTATAAACCCGATATAGCACATGCCCCCATCTAACACAGACGTAGCGACTGCCAACCAAACCAATCGCTACGCCTGTGCTAGGAGCACAGGACACCACAAATAGGAGGTCACACATCGTGACTACCTCAACCACGACCGACGCGACGACGTCCACGCCCGATGACCCTCGGCTGGAAGCCGAAACCCCGGAGGGCAAGGAAGAGCGTCGACCATACGTAGTCGTCCTCATGTCGGCGGAGATGAAAGAGGCGTTAAAGAAATACGCCTCCCAAAACGCCACGAACCCGACCGCGCTGGGCCGACTCCTGTTCGCCCAAGCAATCGGGTACGACATCTCCTCGGAACCCCAACCAACCGCGACGCGCCAGAAGTATTCGTCGGACGACGAACGGACCGCAGCCAAAAAGAGAGCTTCACTCAAGTCAGGCCTCCTTCGCAAGGCGCTGTTCCAGATGCACAACGCCCAAATCAAGGGCCGCCCCGTCCTCCAACAAGTCGCATTCGACACGGTCAAAGCTCTGTCCGATGCCGCCATCCTCGCACCGGCGCTCGAGCAACTGGACCTCGACCTGGATGCCGCCATCAAAGCGGCTAAGTGACGCCCACCCGCCACCGCCCCCCCGCTCACGAACGCACACCTTTTCCAAATGGAAAAGGTGATGCGCCGTGGGGAGCGCTACTCATCGCGCTCTTTGTGTTGCTACTGGTGGTAGCCGCCTGCCCACTCAACCACCCGCCAACCTAATCGGACCCCCACGTAGGGTCCACACCTGCACACGAATTACACCATGTGCCTCCCCGCGCAAGCGGTAAAGCTGCTGATCACAGCCTACTCCCCCGGCGCTTCTCAGGCAATGGCCACTGATTCGTGTGCAGATGTGGGCGCTATGCCCAGAAGGACATACAATGGACAACCGCATAAGTGGTAAGTTCGTGATCTCGGGGTCACACCTCTTCGAGGTCGAAACCCGTGCGAACCTCGAGGACCTCATGACCGGATCGCTTGGTGGTCGCACCAAGCCTGGCCAAGTATTCGAGGTCGTTGTCACGTTCAAGACTTCGACCACCGACCGCGCCTGGGCCACGTGCCAGGAACTCGGCTACTACTCCGATTCCAAGTGCGAGGAACTCGTCGCTCCATCCACCACCTGCACCGCCACACACTACCACCGGCCAAACTGGTTGGGCGATGGCCCAGACGCAGCCTGCGCGACGTGCCTCCAACTCAGCATCACCCCGTCACGCCGCCAGGACGAAGCCTCGCACTACAACCACCGCAACACGGAATAACTCCCACGCCTGCCCGATCAGGTCGAGGTCGATCCTCGTACCCACGTCCACCGATAAGGGTGGAGGCCTGGTCGGGCATGGTGGGCGCTATGCCCTAGAAAGGACATCGAAACGATGCCCCACACACCCGGCACCGCTAAGTGCGAGGTTTGCATGGCAGGTCGTCGCGCCCTACGATGCGACTGTGGCGGTCCACCCGAAACAGAACACGCACCGGACTGTTCCTACTCGCGAGGCGAAGAACGCCTCCAGGAAGAACACGACGACGAAACCGCCGCCGATCGAGACTTCGATCTCGAAGACCTCGGCATCGTCTCGTTCTTGGACTTCGAGCGTGAACTGGTTCAGGAGGACCACGGAGACCCGTTTGGTGAACCCTACGATTGAACATCACCCGCCCGACTATGACTGGCCAGGCCTGTGCTATTGTGACCTGTCGCCCGAAATAGTCGGGCCGCCCAGTCACGTCGACACCGACGATACCGCCATCGCCACACAACACACCGTCTTCAGTGATGGCTGTTGGTGTCAACCCGTGTGCCGAGCACACTTGGCAGGAGCGTTAGCGTTCACGCTGAACGAGCTCTTCGGAGACCATCGGTTCCTGTACGTCTATTACGAGGCCATAGCCTTACCAGCCCGAGCGTAAGCCGCCACATTCCGCGACCCCGGAAATTCACGAGGTCTCGTCCTCCGGACTCCCCCGTGCGGAGCGCCCCCGAAAGGAACCTCAACATGAGTTACGTTCGTCGTGACTTCAAATCGAAAAAGGATTTCAAGGCTTCCATCGCCTTCATGATGGCCAACGGTGGCCCCGCCGCCACCGCCAACGGCCTCACGCGTGATCTCACGATCATGCCCACGTCCATCGTAGGTGATGACCCCAAACAAGGCCGCGCCTTCATCGAAGGGCCGCACTACCCGGCCGCTCACCGCTGGTACGCCCAGGTCGAAGTGACCGATGGCGTCGTCACCAAATTTGTGAAGTAAGGTTTGCCCATGGATTTCGAACGTGAGAAAGTCGTCATAGACGATTGCTACTGCACACGCTGCAAATACAAGGTGCCAGCGACTTGGTTGGTAGGCCTGTGCATTGATGAAATCTTCGGAGCCTTCGAAGAAGTCTGCGATGCGCACCTCGCCATCACAGCACGCGCAATCGCCACCAGTTCCATGACTCCCGACGGTCGACTCGAACTCCAATCTCTAACGCTAGAATAACTCTCACGTGATGGTCCGACTCACCCGTCGAACCATCAGGTGAGCGCTATGCTCACAAGAAAGGAAAAGCGTGTTCTCCATAGTCGCAACAGCCTTGGCGGCAACGCTAACGCTGTTGCAGCCCACCCCGCTCGAAGGGAAGATGATAGACCTGACCAACGCCGATCGGCGCCAACAAGGTTTATCAGCGTTGAACTTCGACTACGATACTTTGGCCATCGCCCGCGTTCGCGCGGCAGACCAACAGTCCCTCGTGTCGCTCAACCACTTTTCGAGCGATGGGTCCCTCACGTTCATTAGATTCCTCATTGAGGACCACATTACTACCGCCAATGGGCGAGCAGGTGAAAACCTTGCACGATCGTATCCGTGGATGCCCGACGACATCGAGCGGGCGCTTATCGCGTCACCCGCACATCGCGCTAACATCCTGTCCACACAATGGACGTCAATGTCAGTGGGGATGTGGGAGGACACGACTACACCAGGCGGTGACCTGGCATTCATCTTCAGGTGATTCGATGCTCTCGTTTGCTCTCGTAACCGCTCGCGCGACCACGCGCATGTTCTCCCCCGCCGGACCACAACAGTGGTTGTGTGCCGTGTGCGCACAGTGGGTCGGTGTTCCTACCGTCCAAGCCTTTAGCAAAGGTGTGCCGGTCCAGGCGTGCCAGTATTGCGTCGGCTCCTGCCGATAGCGATAGCGTGACTCAGGCACGCCACTTTGACATAAGGTCTTGACTCGTGTGGCGCCACGTGATATGATATACGCGTGGCACCAATCCATCAAGATCAAGTGTATAGTGGCGCAGCCGAGAGGCCTTCACGCGCCGGACCGATAGTATCGATCTGGTTGAGTGATAAGGCACACGCGTATCTGGTAGAACAAGCAAAGCGTGCTTTGTACGTGAAAATGGGTTCGGAGAGGCCTCGCGGCTTGACCGAATACATCCGTGCCTTGTTCATCCCGACACGTGTATGGCGTGACACCAGGCCAGATGAGTTGATCCAACGGTCGTTTGTCGTGACAGATTCCACCAAGGATTTACTCCGACGCCGCGCATCGCGCGAAGCGACCGGCAACGGTCGTGCGACAGGAGGCAATTTCCCTGTGTGGTGGCACGTCGATTCGGTCTTGCGCGTGAAGCGTACAT
>Ga0193753_10002443_pt1 | contig 14572 bp, 11 predicted proteins | sample H1c2metaG_FD_144925 | JGI IMG/M metagenome (GOLD analysis project Ga0193753, IMG submission 144925) | Soil microbial communities from a riparian zone of the East river system, Colorado, United States - H1c2 | ecosystem: Environmental > Terrestrial > Soil > Riparian zone | place: USA: East... | reverse complement strand
CGCGCCCTCTGCCTGGTGCGCGAGATGCTCGGCTACGCGTCGCCGCTCGGCGACGCGATCTTCGCGGTGCAGGGCCTCGGCTCCTATCCGCTGCTGGTGGCCGGGACGCCGGCCCAGCGCGCCGTCTGCGCCGACCTCCGCGCCGGCACCGCGATCGCGGCCTTTGCCTTGACCGAGCCGGACGCCGGCAGCGACGTGGGCGCCATCGCGACCACCGCGCGAGCGGACGGGGGCGGCTGGGTGCTCGACGGCGCCAAGACCCTCATCTCCAACGCCGGCCTCGCCACCCACTACCTCGTGTTCGCCACCGCCGATCGCGCGGCCGGCAAGCGGGGCATCGCCGCGTTCTGGCTGCCGGCCGACGCGCCCGGCCTCACCGTCGAACCGATCGCGCTCGGCGTCGAGCACCCGATCGGCGCGCTCCGCCTGGACGGCTGTCGGCTGGCCGCCGACGGGCTGGTCGCGCCGCCCGGGGCCGGCTTCGCCCTGGCCATGCGCACCCTCGACACCTTCCGCACCACCGTCGGTGCGGCGGCGGTCGGCATGGCGCGCCGCGCGTTCGACGCCGCCCGCGCCCACGTGACCGGCCGGGTCCAGTTCGGCGCGCCGCTGTCCGACACCCAGCTGGTCCAGGCCCACCTGGCCGACATGGCGTGCGACCTCGACGCCGCCCGCCTGCTGGTCCTGCGCGCCGCGCTGGCCGCCGACCGCGGCGATCAGGTCACCGTGCCCGCCGCCATGGCCAAGCTGGTCGCGACCGAGGCCGCCCAGCGAGTGGTCGACCGCGCGGTGCAGCTGCTCGGCGGCCGCGGCGTGTGCCAGGGCGAGGTGGTCGAGGCGCTCTACCGCGCGGTCCGCCCGCTCCGCATCTACGAGGGGACCAGCGAGATCCAGCGCCTCATCATCGGCCGCGCCATCGCGCGCGCCACCAGCCCGCGGACCCGATCATGACCAGCCACCCCGTGTTCCCCGACCAGCTCAACCTGGCCGACTACTGCCTGTTCGACCGGCTGCGCGAGGGCAACGGTGGGCGCACCGCGCTCCGCTTCGGCGAGCGCAGCTGGACCTACGCCGAGGTGGCCGAGCGATCGACCGCGCTGGCCCGCTACCTGACCGAGGTCGGGGTGGCCCGCGAGCACCGGGTCTACATCGTCCTGCCCGACGCGCCGCCGTTCGCGTGGTCGCTGTTCGGGGTCCTGGCCCACGGCGGCGTGGTGGCGATGGGCAACCCGCACGCGCCGCCCGCCGACCTCGAGTACGTGGTGCACTACAGCCGCGCCGCCGCGCTGGTCACCACGCCGGAGGTGGCCGCGGCGCTGGCCCCGGTCCTGCTCCGATCGCCGTACCTGCGCGCCGTGCTGCTGGTCCCGGACGTGCCGACCGGCGGTGACGCCGAGGCCGAGCCGGAGGTGCCGCGCGAGCTCGGCGGCGCGCGCTTCCCGGTCGTGGCGCTGTCCCGCGCGATCGGCGACGGGCGCCGCTCGCAGGCCGAGCTGCTGCCGACCCATCGCGACGACGTCTGCTTCTGGCTGTTCACCTCCGGCTCGACCGGCAAGCCCAAGGCCAACGTCCACACCCACCGCGACTTCGCCTTCAACACCGAGGTCTACGCCAAGGGGACGGTCGGCTACCGCGCCGACGACGTCACGGTCAGCGTGCCGCGCCTCTTCTTCGGCTACGCGACCGGCACCAACCTGTTCTTCCCGTTCGCGGTCGGGGCCTGCGCGGCGCTCTTCCCCGAGCGGCCCACGCCGGAGAGTGTGGCCGACGCGATCGCCCTCTATCGCCCGACCGTCGTCACCAACGTGCCGACCATGATGGGCAAGCTGCTCGACCACGACGACGAGCGCGCCCGGCGCGGCCAGGCGCGGATCGACATGTCGTCGATCCGCTTCCAGCTGTCGGCCGGCGAGGCGCTGCCGCCGGCGCTGCTCGAGCGCTTCATGGCGCGCTTCGGCTGCGACGTGTACGACGGCATCGGCTCGGCCGAGATGTTTCACATCTACGCGACCAACCGGCCGGGCGACATCAGGCCCGGCTCGCTCGGCCGCGCGGTCGACGGCTACGAGATCCGCATCCTCGATCAGGACGCGCCCGGCCCCGGCGCGCCGCCCTTGCCGGACGGCGAGACCGGGGTGATGTGGGTGCGCGGCGACAGCGTGTCGCTCGGCTACTTCCAGGACCGCGACAAGAGCTGGCAGACGTTCCACGGTCACTGGTGCCGGACCGGCGATCTGTTCCGCATCGACGCCGACGGATATCTCTGGTTCTCGGGTCGGGCCGACGATCTGTTCAAGGCCGGCGGCGTGTTCGTGGCGCCGGTCGAGGTGGAGGACTGCCTCATCCAGCACGCGGCGGTCGGCCTGGCCGCGGTGGTGCCGATCGAGCGCGAGGGGCTCATCAAGCCCAAGGCGTACGTGGTGGTGCGCGACGCCGAGCGCGCCCGCGCCGCCACCGACGCCGGCCGCGCCGCCCTGGCCGCCGAGCTGGAGGAGCACTGCGTCGGCCGGCTCAGCCGCCACAAGGTGCCGCGCAGCTTCGTCTTCGTCGACGATCTGCCGAAGAACGACCGCGGCAAGATCGACCGCCGCGCCCTCGTCCGGCTCGAGGCCGACGGGCGGGCAGGCGAGAAGTCATGAGCGGGCGAGACGACGCGCGCGCGCTGCGCTGGCTGACCAGCCCGGCGTTCGGCGAGCTGGCCGCCGGGGGCGCCCTGGTCGTCCTCTTGCCGGTCGGCTCGGTCGAGCCGCACGGGCCCCACCTCAGCCTCGAGACCGACACCGAGATCTCGCTCGGTGCGGCCGAGCGGGCCGCGGCGCGGCTCGAAGAGCGCGGCCTGGTCGCGCGGGTGGCCCCGGCGGTGCCGTACGGGGTGACCGAGTGCGCGCGCGGCTTCCCCGGCGCGGTGTCGGTGCCGGCCGCCGCGCTGACCGCGTACCTCGGCGCGGTGGTGGACGGCTTCCTGGCCGGCGGCGCGGCCCACGTCTGCCTGGTCAACAATCACCTCGAGCCGGACCACGACCGCGCGGTGCGCGCGGTGCAGGACGGGCGCGATCGCACGCGGGTCAGCGTGGCCTGCCCGCTGACCCGCCGGTGGGCGCGGACGCTGTCGGACGAGTTCAAGAGCGGCGCGTGCCACGCCGGGCGCTACGAGACCTCGCTCGCCCTGGCCCGCGATCCGCGCCTGTCCGACGAGGCGGCCCGGTCAGGGCTGCCCGAGGTGCCGGTCAGCCTGTCGGACAAGCTGCGCGCCGGCATCGGCGACTTCCAGGGCATGGGGCTCGACCGCGCCTACGCCGGGGCGCCGGCCGAGGCGACCAGCGCCGAGGGAGACGAGATGTTCGACCGCCTGGCCGACATGGTGGTCGGCGAGGTGCTCGAGGCGCTCGGCCGCTGATCGGGCCGAGCCGGCCGCGCGTCGCGGCCTCGCTGCCCTACGCGCTGGCTCGCTCGATGATGCCGCTGACCACGCTCACCTCGGACTGGTCGCCGCCGCGCGGGTTGGTGAGCTCGACCTCGGACACGCCCTCCTCGGCGGAGGTCCCCTCGTCGGCGGGCGGCGGGACCAGCGGCGATGGCCGCGGCCGCGACGACTCGATGAGGTCGGGCTCGCTCTCGAAGCCGTAGCTCTCCACGGTCGGCAGCTCGGGCGGCTCGACCGCGGCCACCTTCTCCGGCCCGGTGCCGACCGGCGCGCGCGTGCGGGTGCGGGCCGCCCTGGGCGCCACCCGGCTGACGAACTCGAAGGTCGCCTCGTTGCTGAGCCCGATCGCCTCGAACAGCTGCCGGTGCCGCGGCGACAGCACCGACATCCTGTTCCACAGCGCCTGGCGCGGGACGAACATCTCCTCGCGCCGGTCGGGGCCCAGGTCGCGCTTGAGGGTGAGCTCACCGGGTACCCGGCTGCGCATCCGCATCTCGCGGATGAGCGGCGCGATCGAGGTGAGGATCGCCTCGGCCACCTGGGCCGGGTGCTCGATCTCGCTGACCGCGCGGCCGCCCAGGCGCGCGGCCGACAGCTCGGTCCGCCCGGCGATCAGGTCGGGCAGCGCGCGCTCGATCGCCCGCCAGGCGCCGATCACCGCGGCGGCGCCGATCGGGTCGAGATAGAACGGCTGGCCCCGGCTCTGGTCGCGCTTGTCGAGCTGGACCACCAGCGGCCCGGCTTCGCCGGCGCGCGGCATGAGGATGTGCAGCCCCGGGCCGGGTCGCTTGGTCGACTCGCGGAGCACCATCCCCTCGCGGCCCGGTCCGACCTGCACCTCGGTCAGGAGGGTCGGGTCCAGTCGCAGCTGGCGCGACCGACCCTTGCCGCTCTCGATCGTGGCGGTCACCGGACCGTCGAACAGATCCGCCATCGGGATCGGCTGCGACCAGAAGCTGTCGGCGGCGAACGAGGCGCGGAACTCGAGCTCGATCCCGCGCGCCGCCTGGGCGGCGAGCTCGGCGGTGGCCGGCCCCTCGCCGCTGGCCCGCCAGTGCACCTGCCACGCGGTGCGCGGCAGCTGGTGGGCGAGGAAGAACCGGCTCAGCGACCCGGTCACGCCCGCGCGCACCGACGGCGGCAGGACCTCGTGCTCGGCGCCCTCGCGTCGACGGCCCACGCCGGTGCGGCTGTTGCGGATGATGGTGGTCGCGGCCTCGAAGATGCGCGCGGCGGCCTGCTCGCTGGCACGCCCGTCCTTGCGGCCGATGAGCGGCGCCAGCGCGGTCTCGACCAGCCCGTTCAGCGCATCGAGACGGCGAAGCTCGTCGGCGGCGAGCCGCCGGGCCTCGCTGACCCGGTCCTGGTGCTCGTCGATCTTCGCCTCGACCAGATAGATGGCGACGCAGCAATCGACCGCCGCGACGAGCGTCTCGATGAAGTTCTCGGGCAGTGGAAACGGGGTGCCGTCACCAAAACGGTACATGACCTCTCCCCTGATACAGCCGGCTTCTCCGAAGCGTAAGAGGTTAGCAACGCCTATGCCAGCGATGGATCGCATCGCTTCTTGAAAGGTCACACCCTGTCGCACCCTGGAGCCATCGCGCGCGTCAGGGGTGATCGAGTCGGTGCGTAACCGGCCGGCCTGCTGGACGTAGGTGGGATACCGTGCCCGCCATGCCCCGCCGCCTGTCCGCCGCGCTCCTTCCACTGGCCAGTTTTCTGGCCCTGACCGGGTGCTCGCGCTCGAGCGAGCCGGCCCCGTCGTCGCCGGCGGCCAGCCAGCCGGTGACCAGCCCGGACGAGCCGAAGCCCGCGACGTCCGGGACCGGCGGCATCGGCGCACCGAACATTCCGTGGGCCGACAAGACCCACGCCCAGCGCCTCGACTACATGGGCCTCTACGTCCTGACCAGGATGGAGAAGCGGTTCAAGGAGTGGCGGCCCGGCGACTACAGCGGCTTCCGCTGCCAGACCTGCCACGGCGAGAACTTCGACAAGCCGCCGGTCGACTTCCACATGCCGCGCGTCTCGTTCCCGCTCAGCGCCACCGATCCGATCGGCGGCGCCATGAAGTACGACCCCGAGGCGACCAAGTTCATGATGGAGGTCGTCGTCCCCACCATGGCCGATCTGCTCGGCGAGAAGCCCTATGACCCGAAGACCAAGAAGGGCTTCGGCTGTCTGCGCTGCCACCCGGCCAAGGGCGTCGGCGGCTGAGCGCGGGCCATCGATTCGGGCCCAGCTATTCCTTCAACCCGGGTTATTCCTTCAAGCCGAACTTGGACTTCATCTGCTCGAGGACCCGGTTGTACTCGATCTCCCAGGTCTGGGTGCCTTCCTCGAGGTTGCGGATGCGCTGGCGGACTTCCTTGTCCATCTCCTCGTCGACCATCATGTGCTTGCGCACGATGTCGCGCAGCTTTCGACGGAGGATGGTGTCGTCGGCGAAGATCTCCTCGACGTGCTTCGACTGCATGAAGGTCTCGAGCAGCTGGTTGAGGATCCAGGTGATGCCTTCCTCGCCCAGGCCGAACTCCTTCTCGTCGGCGAGCTGACGCTTGATGCGGCCGAAGTTGCTGTACGGCAGGCCGCGGATCTCCATGATGTCCTTCGCCCGCTCGGTGAGCTCGCGGTCGAGCCGCAAGTACTCCTTCAGCACGGAGGCGACATCCAGCTCCGCCTCGGTGCGCTCCGACACCTCGATGTCGCCATCGTTCACCAGCCGAGACACGATCTCGCCGGCGAGGCTGTCGATCTTGCCCGAGTAGAGCTTCATCGCGGGCAAGACTAGCAAGAGTCCTACACCCCGTCACGACCGCGGACCGGGGTTCTGTCGAGAAAAAGCGCCGTCGGCGTGATAGGCGTTGGGCTGTGATTTCCTCGCCTCAGCACCCGAAGCTCGTCGTGGCCGGCTTGCTCGGCGACGGCCTCGGCAAGGTCCTCATCACGCGTCGCCGACCCGACCAGCCGCTGCCCGACCAGTGGGAGCTGCCCGGCGGAAAAATGGAGCCGGGCGAGGCGCCCGACGAGGCGCTGCGCCGCGAGCTGGTCGAGGAGCTGGGCGCGCGCGTCGAGGTCGGTCCCATCTGGGACGTCCTCCATCACCGCTACCCCGATCGGGCGGTCTTGATGCTCGTCTACGCGTGCCGGCTCATGCCCGGACAGACGGCGCGCTGCGTGGAGGTGGCTGACCTGGCGTGGGTGACGCCGGCCGAGCTGGACGCCGCCGCCTACGATTTTCTGCCGGCGGATCGCCCGCTCCTGGAGCGGCTCCGGCGCGAAGGTCCGCCTGCCTTCTGCGTGAATGGAGCGCGCGGGACGGCCCGCTGCATTTGACCCCATCCCGTCGGGAACCATAGAATCTCCTGCCGTGGAGGGCAAACCCAAGGTCACCAAGGAAGTCCTCTGCGAGGAGTCGCGCTTCATCCTCGCCAACGTGCTGGCCGAGGCTCGCTACGGCCGCCAGAACCGCTACGACGACATCCGGCGCGTGTGCGAGGGAGCGGTCTCGATCCCGTTCGCCGAGTACGTCGGGTTCCTCGAGTCGGCCGGCTACCTCCGCCACGATCGCGACAGCGAGACGCTCGAGGTCACCGAGGCTGGCGAGGAGATCGTGAACGGCGGCAACCTGTCCGAGCTCACTCACTCGGCGGTGCAGCACTTCAAGAACGCGCGCGCGCTGCGCCGGCGCAAGGAAGTGTCGGGGTCGGCGCCGGCGCCGATGCCCGACGCGTCGCCCTTGCCGGCGCCACCGCCGGTGCGGCCCGGGATCACGACCACCGCGGTGTCGCCGCCGCCGGTGCATCCATCGGCGCCGGAGCCGGAGCCTCGCCGCCCGATCCCGAGCGGGATCTCGTCGGGTGGGCGGTCGAACGCGTCGGTGGGCGGCGAGATCCGCGGCGCCGTCAACGATCTGGCCGACGGGCGCTACGAGAAGCTGGCCGCGCTCGGCTCGGGCGGGATCGGCACGGTCTTTCGCGCGCGCCAGGTCCCGCTCAACCGCCACGTCGCGCTCAAGGAGATCCGCGAGCTGTTCGGGTACTTCCCGCCCGATCAGCACGGCGAGATCGTCCGCCGCTTCACCGACGTGGTCCGGCAGGGCGCCAGCCTGTCGCACCCGCACATCGTCCCGATCCACGAGGTCAACCTCGACCGCGAGTACCCGTACGTGGTGAGCGAGCTGGCCGCGTTCGGCTCGGCCCGCCGGCTGATCCAGGAGGCGGAGAGCATCCCGGTCGGGCTGGCGCTGCGCTACCTGGTCCAGACGCTGCACGCGCTGCGCGCCGCCCACCGCGAGCGAGTGTTCCACCGCGGGCTCAAGCCCGAGAACATGCTCATCGACCCGTACGGCAACGTGAAGCTGTGCGACTTCGGCTTCGCGCGCATCGTCGAGCGCGACGCGTCGGTGGTGCGCCAGGTCTACGTCGGGATGGGGGCGGTGGCGTACATGGCGCCGGAGCTGTTCGCCGATCCGACCACCGCCGGGCCGCAGGCCGACATCTACGCGCTCGGGATCATCTTCTACGAGCTCCTGACCAGCCGGCTGCCCGGGCGCCGCTCGCCGATGCCGTCCGACATCGACCCGAAGCTGCCGCGCGGGCTGGACGACATCTTCGACGCGATGACCCGCGACTCGCGCTCCGAGCGCTATCCGTCGGTGGAGGACATCCTCGAGGACTTCGAGAAGATCGACGGGATGTCCGAGCTGCTCGCCCAGCAGACCCAGACGCTGGTCGAGAACCCGCTGCGCGGGGTCACGTTCCGGCCCAACTCCGAGATGGGTCAGCGCCTCAGCAATCAGAACGGGTCGAGCACGGCGGACGACGCCGGCGGGGAGGTCGACGTCGGCGAGGGGAGCGGCGAGGGCGGCGACGTGCTGTCGTCGGCCCCGGGCGGATTCGGCGACGACGACGAGAATCCCCCCAAGCGGCGCCCGTACAGCTTCCAGCAGCGCAAGCGCAAGCCGTAGAGCGCGGACGGCGCGGACGGCTCACACCGCCGAGAGCACGGCGGCGAGGTCTTCCGGCTGGGCCACGCCGAGCCGCTGGAAGATGCCGAGCGCCTCGCGCAGGAGGTCGCGGCCGGCCGCGATGTCGCCGCTCTCGATCTTGTAGCGCCCGAACCGCTCGAGCCCGCGGGCCAGCTCCGACTCGTTGCCGAGCTCGCGGAGCAGATCGATGCCGCGCGCGAAGTAGACGTCGGCCATCGCGGTGTGGCCGGCGCGCTGGCGGCCGCGCTCGGTGTTCTCGTCGGTGTCGACCAGGCTCTGGACCGCGAACACCTGGCCCAGGGTGAGGAGCGCGCGCCCCTCGGTGTCGCGCAGACCGGCCGCGGCCGCCACCTCGTGGGCGCGCAGGGCCAGGACCCGCGCCCGCGCCGCGTCGCCGCCGCCGTGCTCGAGCACGGCCAGGTTGCGGGTGGCCTCGCCCTCGATGCGGCGGTCGTCGATCTCCTGCGCGATGCCGAGCGACTCCTCGAGGCGGCGGCGGGCCTCGTCGGTGCGGCCCTCGCCGAGCGCGAGCTCGCCCAGGTTGCACAGCGCCAGCGCCTGCAGCGGCAGGGCGCCGATCGCCTCGGCCTCGCCCAGCGCCTGCTCCCAGCCGCGCCGCGCCTCGACCCGGTCGCCGCGCTGGAAGGCGAGCACCGCCAGGTTGCTGCGCGACGCGATCACGCCGACCCGGTCGCCGATCGCGCGGCGGATGTCGAGCGCCTCGCGGTGGCAGCCGAGCGCCTCGGCGAACTGGCCGCGGTCGCGCTGGATGTTGCCCAGGTTGGACAGCGAGCGGGCGCGCGAGCGCCGGTCGCCGCCGCCCAGCGCGGACAGCGCCTGGCTCACCTTCTCGAACGCCTCGTCGGTGCGGCCGAGCAGGTGGAGGACCGAGCCGATGTCGTCGAGCGAGCCGGCGATGCCGCGCTGGTCGTCGGCCTGCTCGAACAGCTCGAGGCCGCGCTCGAGGTACTCGAGGGCGAGCTTGATGTCTCCCTTGCGCCGCCACACCCGGCCCATCTTGTTGAACGCGACCGCCGACTTGCTGCGCGACGCGCACACCCAGGCCAGGCGCAGCATGCGCTCGAACGCGCCGAGCGCCGCCTCGTAGTCGCCGCGCAGCTCGTCGACCGAGCCGAGGTCGTGCCACACGTCGATGCGGGCGGCGAGGTCCGCCTCGCCGAGGCAGGCCAGCGACTGGTGGTAGAGCCGGATGGCGCGCCCGTTGAAGAAGCTGGCCCGCGCGAAGTCGGCCGCGCGGCGGTAGCGGCCAGCGGCGCCGACCCCGTCGCCGCCGAGCTCGAGGTGGCGGCCGATCTCCTCCTGGGCCATGGCGCCGCGCCCCTCGGGGCGGAGCTCGAGGTACTGGGCCACGGTCCGGTGGGCCGCGCGGCGCGACGCCGCGACGGTGCTCTCGTACACCGCCGACCACAGGTGCGGGTAGTGGAAGCGATACTCGAGCTCGCCGGCAACGCTCGACGGGACGATCGGCTGGACCCACTCGCGCTCGATCAGCCGATCGATGACCGCGGCGGCGGTGGCGCGCGAGCGATCACCGGCGGCCGCGATCTGGGCCAGGGTCGGCCCGTCCGGATCCGCGCCGCCCTGCTCGCGCACCCGGAGCAGCGCGACCACGCCGTCGAGCCAGAAGGTCTCGCCGATGACCGCCGCCATCTGGAGGAGCGCGCGGTCGGCCTCGGCCATGATGCGGATGCGCTCGGCGATCAGCTGCTCGTGGGTGGCGGGCAGGGTGACGGCGGCCAGCGCGCCGTCGTCGATGCGCCAGCCGCTGGCCCCGTCGGACACGATGAGATCGCTCTCGAGCAGGTAGCGGACCAGCTCGACCAGAGCGCGGGGCGAGCCGCCCAGCGCGGCGGCGTGCTCGAGCAGGCGAGGGGAGACCCCGTCGAGCGGGCGGCACAGCTCGCGGAGCAGGCTCTCGGCCTCGGGCTGCTCGAGCGGGCCCAGGTCGATGCGCTCGACGGTGACGTCGAGCTTGCCGGTGCTCGGGTGGCGCTCGAACACTCGCTCGCGCGCGGTGCCGAGGATGACCACCGGCGAGCGGCTCAGGCCGGCGGCCAGGTACTGGAGGAGGTTGATGCTCTCCGGCTCGAACGCCTCCAGATTTTCCAGGCACAGCACGACCGGCGCGACGGCGGCGTCGGCGGCCAGGAAGCGGCGCAGGGCCAGGAAGCTGCGCGCCTGCAGCTGCTGGGGCGAATCGGCCAGCGGGCCGAGCACCGGGCTGTCCGGAAACGGCACCCGCATGAGGTGCGCGACCAGGTGGGCGGTCTCGGTGACGCGCGCGGGCGGCATCACCTCGGCCACCCCGGCCAGGATCTTCTCGCGGCTGGCGTCGAGGCCGTCGCTCGCGCCGGTGCCGAACCGGACGGCGAGGATCTCGGCGAACGGGGCGTACAGCACGCCGGCGCCGCGGGCCTCGCCGACCAGGAAGCGGAGGGCAGGGCGCGCGGCCGCCGCGATGCGGGCCAGCTCGACCACGGTCGAGGTCTTGCCCATGCCCGGCTCGCCGATGAGCAGGGCGAAGGAGAGCTCGCCCGACTCGCAGGTGCGCGCGACCATCGCGTCGAGCTGGGCGAGCGCGGCGGCGCGGCCGGTGTAGCGGGCCGACAGCTCGAACGGGGCGCTGCCTGACGGCGCCGACTCCTCGGGCGCGTCGGCGTCGCGATCGGTGATCGCGTCGAGCTCGAGCCGCGCCACGCGGTCGGTGCTGCACAGCGGGCACAGGCCGGGCGCGCCGACCACCGGTCGACCGCAGCTCGGGCACCGGGCGTCCGACCCGCCTGGCGTTCCTGATCCGACGGACACGGGCAAAGCCGCGCGGACGCTAGTGGCTCGCCCTTCCTTTGTCAATTGCGGCGTCCGGGGCGGCGCGTGAGGGACCGACAAGCGCGACATCTCGATGGGATCGAGCGCAGGGGCGGGATGGCAGTGATCGCGAGACGTCCGCAGGGGATGCGCGCTGGCCGGGCGAGGACGCGCGCCGGCCGGACGAGGACGCGCGGGCGAGGACGCGACGGGTGTCGACCGGGTCGGCGCCATCGGAGAGCACCCTGGCGGTGGTCGGGGGGATCGCGGTCGCGGGGATCGCGGTCACCGGGATCACGGTCGCCGGGATCACGGTCGCCGGGATCGCGGTCGCCGCGCGATCTCGCGCCATGGCGATCGCGATCTCGAGCCGAGCGCGATGACGCGAGCGAGGACCTCGACGCCGGCTCCGGCCGCGCCTCCGTGCTATCGTGACGGATGTGCCCGCGCTGGTGGTCTCTTCGGCAGCGCTGCCGATCGACATCCGGCCGCTGCTCGGCTCCGGCGTGTCGGCGCGCATCCCGGAGCGGGGCTCGCTCAGCCGGTCCGAGCTCCTGGCCGAGCTGGCCGGCGCCGACGCGCTCGTCTCCCTCCTCGACGTGGCGGTGGACGACGAGCTCCTCGCCCGCGCGCCGCACCTGCGCGTTGTCGCCAACTGCGCGGTCGGCTACGACAACGTCGACCTGGCGGCCGCGACCCGGCGCGGCATCATCGTCACCAACACCCCCGACGTGCTGACCGACGCCACCGCCGATTTCACCTTCGCGCTCCTCCTGGGCGCCGCGCGCCGCCTGGTCGAGGGGGACGCGCTGGTGCGCGGCGGCGGCTGGCGCGGCTGGGCCCCGGACCTCCTGCTCGGCGCCGACGTCGCCGGCCGCACGATCGGCATCGTCGGGCTGGGCCGGATCGGCTGCGCGGTCGCGCGGCGCGCGCGCGGGTTCGGCATGTCGATCCTCCACGCCGGGCCGCGCCCCGTCGCTGCCGCCGCCGAGCTGGGCGCGCGCCATGTCCCGCTCGACCAGCTGCTCGCGGCCAGCGACTTCGTGACCCTGCACGTGCCCCTGTCACCCGCCACCCACCACATCATCGATGGAGCCGCGCTGGCGCGCATGAAGCCGACCGCCATCCTCATCAACACCGCGCGCGGGGCGTGCGTCGACGAGCCCGCCCTCGCCGCGGCCCTCGCCCGTGGCGGCCTGGCCGGCGCGGCGCTCGACGTGTTCGCCGCCGAGCCGGCCGTTCACCCGGCGCTGCTGGCCAGTCCGCGCGCGCTGCTCGCGCCGCACGTCGGCTCGGCCACCCACAGCGCGCGCGGGCGCATGGCCGAGCTGTGCGGCCGCGCGATCGGCGCGGTGCTGGCGGGCCGGCGCCCGGACCACGTGGTCAACCCGCAGGTCCTCGCGGCGCCCGCCACCGGCGAGGTCGCTCCGTGACCGCGGCGGAGCCTGGCCCGCGGGTCCTGGTCGTGACCAGCAGCGGTGCGCCGCCGGCGGTGGTGACGCCGATCCTGGCCGCGCTCGACGCCCACGGTCTGGCGGTGCGCGCTCTCGACGTCGGTCGGGTCGGCTCGCGCGCGTCCGGCGCCGCCTGGCGGGTGCTGCGCGTCATCGTCGGTGAGCTGGCCGAGCGGCGGCTGCTCCGCGAGCTCGACGAGTTCCCGCCCGACGTGGCGCTGGCGTTCGATCCGGGCAGCACCGCGGCGCTGGCCGCGGCGCGCGACCACGCCGACCGGCCGTCGCCGGTGGTGGCGGTGGTGCCGGAGCTCGAGCCGTCGGGCGAGGAGTGGGCCGCCACCGGCGCGGACCGCTACCTCGCGGTCGACGATCACGCCGCGGTGGCGCTGGCCGACGGCGGCGTCGAGGGGGAGCGAGTGCTGGTGGTCGGCGCGTTCTGCCCGCTGCCCTACGCCGAGGCCGGGCGCGAGGCGCGCGCCGGCCTGCGCAGCCGATTCAAGCTGCCGCCCGGCGAGCCGGTCGTGCTGGTCGACGTGGCCGGCCTCGGCCCCGAGACCTGCTCGCAGCTGGCCCTGCAGCTGTCGCTGATCGGTCAGCGAGCCACGTACCTGTTCGCGGCCGGCGACGACGCCGACGCCGCCACCGCGCTGCGCCGGCAGGTCCCCACCCTCGGGCTGCGGGCCAAGCTGTTCGGCCACACCGCCGACGCGCCGCTCCTGTGGCGCACGGCCGACGTGGTGGTGGCGCGGCCGCGCTCGGCGACGATCGCCAAGGCGATGGCGGTCGGCGCGCGCATGGTCGCGCTCGCGCCCGACGACGGAGCCGGCAAGGCGGTGGTCGCCGGCCTCGAGGCGCGGCGCATGGGAGTGGCCGCCGACGGTCCGCTGTTCGTCTCGAGCGCGCTCGAGCCGCTCCTCGCCGCCGCCGCCGCGGCCGAGCCGCCCGGGTCGATCGTCGGCGAGGACGGCGCGGCCAACGCGGCCGACGTCGCGTGGATCGTGGGCCGGGCGCGCGCGGAGATCATCGATCAGGCTCGCTCGGCCGAGCGGGCCCACACCAGCGCGCGAGTCGCGGCCGCCGCGCGCGCCGCCGCCACCGCCGCGCGGAGCACCGCCGCCGCCGGAGACCTCGAGGACCTCGGCGGTGGCGCCGACCGGAGCGGCGTCGAGGACCTGGGCGGGCCGGGGGCGGCCGCCAGCTCCGAGCCGGAGCCGCCCGACCCGGTCGAGATCGCCCGCCTCCGCCGCGAGCTCGAGGCGCGCGCCGCCCGCGCCCAGCGCACCATCACCGACGCCCAGCAGTCGGCCGCGCGCTGGGACCGCAAGGCGGAGGAGGGACGCGCCCTCGGCAGCGAGGCCACCGCGCGCGAGGGCGAGCGCAACGCCGAGCTCGAGCGCGCGCGAATGCACGCGGCGCTGGCCGAGATGGCCGAGGTCAGCGTCCAGCGAGAAGCGCTCGAGCGAGCCGCGCGGGCCGCGCCACGTCGCCGGCCGGCGACGCCGGGACCCAGGCTGCCTGGCCCGGGTGCAGGCCGCGGTCCCGAACGCCCCCCCGCGAGCGCGCGCCCCGGCGCGGACCGCTCGGTCGACGATCTGCTCCAGGACCTGAAACGAGGTCAGGCCGGCCAGCGCAGCGCGCCGCCGCCGCCGCCGCGATCCGGCGGCCCGAGCGGCGGGGCCAGCGCCGGCGGCACCGGCACCGTCGACGACGAGCTCGAGGCGCTCAAGCGCAAGATGTCGGGCCCGGCCCAGAAGAAGCGGGGCAAGCCGTGATTTCGCGCCAGCGGCTGCGGCACTGGCTGGTCGCCGCAGCCATCGCGCTGGGCCTGGCCCTGCCGGTCGCGCCGTCGTGCTCCGGCGCCAGGAGCGGAGCAAG
>Ga0193753_10002442_pt1 | contig 14580 bp, 11 predicted proteins | sample H1c2metaG_FD_144925 | JGI IMG/M metagenome (GOLD analysis project Ga0193753, IMG submission 144925) | Soil microbial communities from a riparian zone of the East river system, Colorado, United States - H1c2 | ecosystem: Environmental > Terrestrial > Soil > Riparian zone | place: USA: East... | reverse complement strand
ATAAAGCGTTTGAACTGTTGCCGGGTATACAGGCGTTGAACGAGCAGTGTAACCGGGCGATTGAGTAGAAGTATTCCGACTACCAATGAGAAGATGACAACAATTTCCATAAGGTCCATTTTTCTTTGTGATTCAAGAAATGATAATGGTCTTACATTGGTGTTGGATACGGAACTACGGGTTTCAAATTAGAGGGGAAAACCTATAGGCGGGTTTAATCAAGAGGAAATGAATCATACGGATTGGGGACAAAATAGAAAGAATTTCTGAAAATGAAAAGCGTTCAGGAAATGTTTTATAAATTTTTTAATAAAACATTGATCATTAGCCATTTGCAATCCTGGATTGTGAAGAAGTTAAAATTTTGTCGGGGGTGAGAGGGTCCTGGTTAAGGAGGGTGCAGAGGGAGTAATAGAGGTCCGGAAGCTGCCGTTTGAATGCCGTGGAGCGTTCGAAAAAGGTTTCGACGCAAACGGCCCAGAATTCCTGGTAATTCGTGGAGGCATAGGGGTCAAGGAGGGTCGTTTCCCCGGCCTGCATCTTTTCAAATACGGGGCGGGCGATGGCCGAAAAGTCCTTGAACCGGTCGTGAAAGGTGTTATCGCGGCCTTCCTGGACCGTAAAATTGACATAGGTAAGGGCATGGGCCATTTCATGGAGGCCGACATTCTGGCCGTCCGAATAATCGGTGAATTCCCGTATAAAATTGTTCCAGGAGAGGTAGATGCCGTCGGCGCTGACATGACCTTCGAAGGGCATATTGTATAACCCATAGCGGTATTTGTCCTTTATTATATAGATATTCCTGAAATAATCCAGTTGGAAATGCTCCAGTCCGTAGGTCAGTTGTACGGCGGCGGCGCTAATGAGCAGGGGCATGCTCTCTTCGGCCTCAATATCTATATATTCAAAGTTTTTAAATTCCATGAATTCGAGCGCCCTCCGGAGGAATCGATCTCTTCCGGTATCGCTCAGGCTCTTATAATATGGATTGTACCGGGACAGGATCCCGTCGAAATCCTGGTGCCGGTCCTGGTAAACCCGGCTTATTTTCTTCTTTTTAACCCATCGCCGGGCACGGTTCCCCAGGCCAAACAGGATTACTCCGGCTGCGATCCAACTAATCATATGGGTAGCGCTATATGACATAAAGCTGAAAATTACGAATTTTGACTGCGACCTGCAACCATCTTTAACAGCTTCCCGGTTTTTAAATTACCTTTGCCGTCTTATAAAAATAAACAGTTAGGAATGTATCGAACTCATACCTGCGGAGAATTAAGGGCTGTGCATATTGGTCAGCCGGTTACCCTGGCCGGCTGGGTACAGACGGTGCGTAAATTCGGAAGTATTACTTTTATCGACCTGCGTGACCGTTATGGCCTCACCCAATTACTTTTCGGGGAGGAGCTGAATAAAGAGCTGGGAGAAAATCCTTTAGGCAGGGAGTTTGTGCTGCAGGTGAAGGGTACGGTTTTGGAAAGGACCAGTAAAAACCCCCATTTGCCAACGGGGGATATCGAGATAAAGGTGGTTTCTTATACTGTTCTGAATAAATCCATCACTCCGCCCTTTACGATCCAGGATGAGACGGATGGGGGAGACGATCTGCGGATGAAATACCGGTACCTGGACCTTCGCCGGCCGGCAATAAAGAAGAACCTGGAATTGCGTTATGCCGTGAACCGGGCGGCCCGTAATTATCTGCATGAAAATCAATTCATGGACCTGGAGACGCCTTTTCTCATCAAGTCCACGCCGGAGGGGGCCCGGGATTTCGTCGTGCCTTCCCGGATGAACCAGGGACAGTTCTATGCGCTGCCGCAATCGCCGCAGACATTCAAGCAATTGCTGATGGTAAGCGGGTACGACCGTTATTACCAGATCGTGAAGTGTTTTCGCGATGAGGACCTTCGTGCGGACCGGCAGCCTGAGTTCACCCAGATCGACTGTGAGATGAGCTTTGTCGAGCAGGAAGATATCCTGGCGATGTTCGAGGGGTTGATAAAATATATTTTTGCGACCGTAAAAGGTATCGTTTATACAGACAAAGTTGACCGCATGACCTGGGAAGAGGCGATGTGGCAATTTGGAAATGATAAGCCGGATATCCGTTTTGGCATGCGCATAGCCAACCTCAAAACGCCGACATCGGTATATGCCGCGTTAAGGGCGGACTCGCTGAAGGCGCCGCTGGTCACGAAATTCCAAACGGCATCGGCATTCCCCGTCTTTGACCAGGCGGAAACTGTACTGGCAATTGCTGTTCCCGGATGCAGCGAATATACCCGCAAACAGCTCGATGAACTGACGGATTGGGTCAAGCGTCCACAAATAGGCATGTTGGGGCTGGCCTATATCAAGTGCAATGCGGACGGAACTTTTAAGAGCTCTTTTGATAAATTTTATAATAGCGCGGAGTTAAAGGAGATCGCAGACTATGCCGGCGCCCGATCGGGTGATCTGGTGTTTATCCTCGCAGGTCATGAGGACCGTACCCGCAAGGCAATGAGCGAACTCCGGCTGGAAATGGGCAAACGGCTGGGGCTGCGAAAGACAGATGAATTCAAATTATTGTGGGTGCTAGATTTCCCGTTGTTCGAATATGCAGCCGACGATAACCGTTGGGTAGCCCGTCATCATCCGTTCACTTCTCCCAAGCCTTCGGATATCGAGGTGATGATCAATAATAACCCTCGCATAGAAAATGCAGATAAATACCTGGAGCATCCTTATAACCATATCAAGGCGAATGCCTATGACATGGTGTTGAACGGAAATGAGATCGGCGGCGGTTCTATCCGGATCTATCAGCGGGAGTTGCAGGAAAAAATGTTTTCCGCGCTGGGCATGAGCCCGGAAGAGGCGATGCATAAGTTCGGTTTTCTTCTTGGCGCCTTCGAATATGGCGCTCCGCCGCATGGGGGCATCGCCTTTGGATTTGACCGGCTGTGCGCCATCCTTGGGGGAAGTGAGAGCATCCGTGACTTTATCGCCTTTCCTAAGAATAACAGCGGCCGGGATGTGATGCTGGATGCACCAGGTACAATCGATGACAAACAGTTGGAGGAGCTGGCAATCCAGTTGAACACGGCAGGGAGGGATTCGTTATGAGAACAGCATTAAAGGTCTCCTCGGTGCTGTCCTGGTTCAACCTGATCGTCTGGGGCCTTTTTGCCTGTATGGGGATATTGGGCGCGCTGATGGCGGGCAACCTGTCCTTCCTCCTGATCACGGTTCTGACCGGGGTGACGGTGTTGCATAGTTATGCGTCCCTGAAACTGCACAGAAGCATTCGCCATGCCAATGTGCCGCTGAGCGATCAGACGCCGGCCGGGATCCGTTTTATCGGTTTTATCGCCTTGTTCTTCGGCGTTCTTTATATCGGAGATGGGGTCGGCCTGCTTCAGAATACTGCGGAGGTCGTTAAAATGATGGCGCCCCAGTTGCCTCCCGAGTTCAAGAACGTAAACCTTATCGGGCTCCTGCGCGGGGTCGGGGTATTCTCACTTATAAGCGGGCTTTGTATTGCGGTGAATGTTTTCCTGAATTTCCGCCTGCTGCGGTGGTATTATCTCGTTAAGCAGAGTGATATTTCTTAGGGGGTCGGATCGGGGAAACGCCGGGCGGGCTAAGCGGCCCGATCCCGGGCGGCCGACCGATATAGCCTGAAGGTTATGACGGCCCCTGCCAGCAGCAGAAGGATGCTTGCTATCAGCAGCATATGTTCCACTGCGCCGGTTTTTCGGCCTTTCCCTCTTTTAATGTTGTCCTGGCAATCGGCCATATAATTATAGATGCCGGGGTAATGGCTATTGAGCTGTTGTACTCTTTCAAATTGTTTCAGGGCTGTCGCATAATGTCCCTGGTTATAAAAGGCCAGGGCGGCGGCGAACACTTGTGCGGACCTGCTGAGACGGGGGGTAATGCCTGCGCTGTCCAGGTATTCGGACAGGATAGAGACGGGGATGGCAAAGCTGAGGCCGGCCGCCAGCCCACCGGTATTTTCGATGCTTCCGAAGGTGGTAAGCCCGATCACCTCTCCTTTTTCGTTGCATACAGGGCCGCCGCTGCTGCCGTGGTTGATATTGGCGTCCATCTGGATCAGGGGCCAGCCGCCCACCGATTTTTTGACGGCGCTCACGATGCCGGTGGTCAGGGTAGGTTCGATCGCCGATTCGGCGGATACAAAATCGTTATTAGTGGCGGGGCCGGGGTAACCGTATACGAACAATTGGTCGCCTACCCGCGGGAGCCGGGCATTGGAGATGGACAAGACCGGCATTTCCCGGCCTGCCGCGATTTTCAGGATCGCTATATCCTTTCCGGGCATTTGTTGTCCTTTGAGAATGATGGTGGCCAGCTTTTTGACCGTGTCGGACCCCTTGGACCTGCTGTCGCTGCGATAGACCACGTATATGTTCTTCTTCAGGTCGTACAGGATCATGGAAAACAAACGGGAGTAAACAGAGGCATAAGTATTGTAAAGAAGACTTCGTTGTTGTTCGGTAAAATGGGTAGCCCAGGAAGTCTCCAGGGCGGCGATGCTTGCGTCGGTGATCTGTTGAAAGGCGGTGAGGATGAATTGCCGGCGGATATAGGCATCGTCCCGGTCGATGAGATGGCAATTGGTCGCCACAAAGCCATCTTCGGTGACGAAGAACCCCGTACCGGTTGCGGTGATCTGTTCGGGCTGTTTAATATAGGTAAACGTGGTCTGGAAGAAGCGGGCGGGCCGGTTGTTCATTTCCCGGAGAACGATGTCCAGCTTCTGTTCGGCCAGGACGCCGCCGCCATGGTCCAGGTGCTGGATGGAATCCAGGAGGGTATTGAAGGCCCGGCTGTCCATTTTCATGCTGTTGACATACACGTTGGCGGTGTATTCGGTCCGGATCATTACGATGCCCGGCCGGTTGAGGGCATAATTCTCCACCCCGGAGATCTCTATTTCCTGGCTGAAGGCGGAAAGACCCGCGGGGACCCAAAGAAGGAGGGACAAAATGAGTACCCGGGCCGGACGGGACGAGAGGAGGCGGCCTGCAGGGAAGAACCGGAGGCTTGTGATCAAATGGAGAGAATGGAAGAAGAGGGAGGGGGTTTTCGCCATACTTGTCCTTTCGGTTTAAAACAGGAAAAAAGCTAACTTGTTGTTCTATTGTTATTTAAATTTTGTTATGGTATCCCCACAAGCTCCGCTGGCAGAGCGGCTTCGTCCGCAAACCCTCGATCAACTGGTCGGGCAACAGCATTTGACCGGTAAAGGTAGTGTATTAAGGACAGCCATCGAGCATGGAAAGCCGCCTTCGATGATCCTGTGGGGCCCTCCCGGGACGGGCAAGACGACGATTGCCGGGATCATTGCCAATTCCCTGCAGGCGCCCTACTTTGCCCTGAGCGCTATTTCCGCCGGGGTGAAGGAAGTGCGGGAAGTCATTGCGCAGGCCCGCGATACGGCCAGGGCCATTTTATTCATCGATGAGATCCACCGGTTCAACAAAGGTCAGCAGGATGCCCTCCTGGGGGCGGTGGAGAAAGGGGTCGTTACCCTGATCGGGGCGACGACGGAGAACCCCTCTTTTGAAGTAAACAGCGCCTTGCTCAGCCGTTGCCAGGTCTATGTATTGAAACCACTGGAAGAGAAAGATCTTCTTCAATTATTAAAGAATGCCTTCCGGGATGATAGCTGGCTCCATGATTCCGGTATTGAACTGAAGGCAACGGATGCCCTGATCCGTATTTCAGGTGGTGATGCCCGGAAATTGCTCAACTTATTGGAAATAGTGGCTGATTCAGCCGGCAAGGGGGCGGTGATCACCGATGAGAGGGTGATGGAGATCGCTCAGCAACGGATTGCGCTCTATGACAAGAAAGGTGAACAGCATTATGATATCATTTCCGCCTTTATCAAGTGTATCAGGGGGAGCGATCCCAATGCGGCGGTCTATTGGCTGGCGAGGATGATAGAAGGCGGGGAAGATGCCAAATTCATTGCCCGGAGGTTGTTGATCCTGGCCAGTGAAGATATAGGCAATGCGAACCCCAATGCTTTGCTGCTGGCGAATGCCTGTTTTGAGGCGGTGAATAAGATCGGCTATCCCGAGTCGAACCTCATCTTATCCCAATGCGCTACCTATCTGGCGTCTTCTGCAAAAAGTAATTCGGCGACGATTGCGATCGGTGCTGCCCAGGCAGCTGTGCGGACGCATGGAGACCTTCCGGTCCCTCTCCATATCCGGAATGCGCCGACGAAGCTGATGAAGAATATGGACTATGGGAAGGGATACCAGTACAGTCATAGTTATGAGAATAATTTTTCGCCGCAGGAGTATCTGCCACAGGAATTGGCCGGAACGAAATTTTATGATCCGGGGAAGAATGCGCGGGAAGAGGAACTACGGAAGTGGCTGCGGGGGCTTTGGGGAGATAAATATGGTTATTGAATAATAAGAAAGAAACATGATAAATTGGATATGTAAAAAGTTCGGGGAGTTAACGGCAGAAGAGTTGTATGCGGTCCTGCGATTGCGCAGTGAAGTTTTTGTGGTTGAGCAGAATTGCGTTTTCCTGGATATGGATAATAAAGACCAGCCCTCAGACCACCTATCTGGCTGGCAAGGGGATAAACTGGTAGGATATGCGCGGATCGTGCCTGCGGGAATCTCCTATAGGGAATCTTCGATCGGCCGTATCGTAAGTTCCCCATCTGCGCGTGGGGAGGGAGTAGGCAGGGAACTGCTGACACAGAGTATTGCAACACTCTACCGGCTTCACGGTAAGAGGATTATACGCATCGGCGCACAATATTACCTGAAGAAATTCTACGAGTCCTTTGGCTTTGACCAGGCGGGGGATATTTACCTGGAGGATGGGATCGAACATATTGAGATGCTGTTACTTACAAAAGAATAAACATTATTCCTTAAATGGGAACGCTTGTGGATAAAATACTTGCATTTTAACACACAATTAAAACCCTTTTATTCGTTTCTACTATGATACCCTGTTTTCACTGACAAGTGACAATCGGAATCCAAACCATCGGAAAACTAAATCTAATATTCATGAAACAGAGTGTACACTCCTTGTTGCGGAAGTGTTTGTTCGTACTCGTTGTTACCGTATGCCTCTATTCTCCTACTTACAGCCAGGATGATTATAAAAATACCACGGAGGCAGGTATAACAATCGGGCCCATGGTGTTCTTAGGCGACTTAGGAGGTCATGCCGGGAAAGGCACCACTTTCATCAAAGACTACAATTTTGCCACTACCAAATTAGCCATTGGCGCCTACTATGCAGCCTATCCCGCGCAATGGCTTGGTTTTCGGTTTTCCTTAAATTATGGCAGGATCGAGGGGGATGATAATATCATCCAGCCGAAAGGTGGTGATGAAGAAACCCGCCTGGCCCGTCACCTGGATTTCCGGTCCACGATACTGGAAGGAACGGTAATGGCCGAATTCTATCCTACTGTTTTCCTGGAAGACGAGTCCGATGATGTCACAGGCCGTCTCCGTCCTTACGGGGTAATAGGCCTGGGCATGTTCCATTTTAATCCACAGGGGAGTTATCATTCACCTACAGGCGATACGTACTGGGTGGACCTGAAGCCCTTGCATACTGAAGGGGAAGGGTTTCCCGAATATCCCGACAGGAAAAATTATTCACTTACGCAACTTAACATCCCGATGGGTGTCGGTATCAAATACTTCTTCAGTGAGAACCTCAATATATCTTTTGAGATCATCCACCGGAAGACCTTTACCGATTATATTGATGATGTGAGCACGAAGTATGTAGATCCGAGCTTATTCTATACACATCTTTCCGCCACCGAGGCCCCTATCGCGGCAGCCATGGCGAATAAGAGCCCCCTGGCCACGGTACCCGGATCGGGATATGGCCCCGGAGGAAAGAGAGGAGACCCGAATCAGAAAGACGCTTATTTCACAGCAGGTTTTAAGATAGGTTTCCGCATTGGCGGAGGAAGCGAGCAACGCTGGAGGAATTCCACGCATTGTCCGTTGTTAAGGTTCTAATGTTGTTGATCGTACCATATTTAAGTTGTTGATTTGTTTTTTAGTTGTTGTTGATCCGTACCCTAATTTTTTTATTGATTGAAATAATCAATAGGCATCTATGAAGAAAACTGTACCCCCTAAGAAAGCTTTCCTGCCCGCAGGTATTTTAACACGGTTGGCAGCCATTGCCAGCCTCGTGTTGATCGTAAACTGTTCGGCTCACGCCTTACCTCTCACCTCACCTGGTTATGATACCATCCATAGTATCCAGGTTAACAAATCCCAAAGCAGCAAAAGACATAAGATCCGGTTATACCCGGATGCCCGTCAGCAAGTGCTGTTCTTTTCCGCCAATGGAGAGGATGGGAAGGTCTATCAATTATATCTTTTTGATATGGATGGCAGGCTGGTGAACCAGACCCGGATCCGCAACCGGGAGACGACAGTACTGACGAATATTTCCGAAGGTAATTTCTTGTTCGAGGTTTTCACCGATGACGAGCGCATCGAGAATGGGAGCCTGACGGTGCGATAGAATATTGTGAATTTTAAATGTTGAAAATGTTAAACTCAACGTACAATAATTCAAAATTAATAATTTATAATTCAAAATATTCAACGAACAACCAATAAGCAAGCAGGGAAATTGGTAAAATCCGAATATCCGAAGGTTTAGTAAAACCTGATCCGTTCCCTATTTCTAGTTACCCTTTATAAACAAGATTTTATTAATCACTCCCTGCTATTGCTTATTGGTAACTTATTTGCCGGCGATCATTTATCGCCGGCATTTTATTTTAGAAAGATGGCGGCGGCCTCCTGCCAGTTGTTGATGCGGTCGTAGCCGGTTATTTCAAGGTTGTGGGCGGCGGTGAAGAGATAAGGCTTGCCTTTGAAGCCTTTCAGGTTTTTGACATGATCGTCGATCATATAGTCGCCGTGCACCAGGTCTTTACTACCGGTCAAAGCTACCTGCTTCCAGGTGAGGAAGGGGAAATGTTCCAGCAGCCATTCCAGTTTATCTTTCAGGGAGTTGGGGAATTCCATGGCGGCGGAAACGATAAATACTTCATAACGTTTGTTCAGCTCCCGCAGGACGTCGACGCTGTCTTCCATGACGGGGAGATGGCGGAAGAAGCCCGGGGACATGATCCTATCCATTACGAGGGACTGGTGTTGGTCCGGGAACCCTTTCACCCAGGAGCCCACGAGCATTTTATCCCAGTCCACTTCCTTCTGATATTCTTTCCGGTACCATTCGATCATTTCGCCCATCGGGTCGGCGATCACTTCGTCCATGTCTATTATTATACGCTCCATTGTGGCTTTTTATTATTTGGTTTTGGTCTTGCCCGAGACCGGCGGTTTGACCGGGGCTGCGGATTTGCCGTTGCTGTGATAGCCTTTCAGCTCTTCCTTTAAAAATCCGGCGGTGAAGCTTTCTTTATTGTTCGCCAGGTCTTCGGGGACTCCTTCGAACAGGATCCGGCCGCCTCCGTCGCCGCCTTCGGGACCCAGGTCGATGATGTGGTCAGCCACCTTGATCACATCCAGGTTATGCTCGATGACGAGAACGGTATTGCCGCGGTCCACCAGTTTGTTCAGCACGTCCAGCAGGTGGCGGATATCTTCGAAGTGCAGGCCCGTGGTTGGCTCGTCGAGGATATAAAAAGTCTTGCCCGTATCTTTTTTACCCAGTTCCGTGCCCAGCTTCACCCGTTGCGCTTCGCCGCCGCTCAGGGTGACGGCAGACTGCCCCAGGGTGATATATCCCAGTCCCACTTCCTGGAGGACTTTGATCTTGCGATAGAGGTAGGGTATATTCTGAAAGAACTCAACGGCCTCGTCCACGGTCATGTCCAGCACATCACTGATGGATTTGCCTTTGTAGCGGATCTCCAGCGTCTCGCGGTTATAGCGCCGGCCATTGCATTTTTCGCAGTGGACATATACGTCGGGGAGGAAGTTCATTTCGATGACGCGCATGCCCCCTCCTTCGCAGACATCACAACGGCCGCTTTTGACGTTGAAGGAAAAACGGCCTGCGCTGTAACCCCGTATCTTCGCTTCCGGTATGGAGGCGAAGAGGGTGCGGATATCGGTAAAGAACCCGCAATAGGTAGCGGGGTTGCTGCGGGGGGTCCGGCCGATCGGCGACTGGTCGATCTCAATGACCTTATCGATGTTTTCCAATCCTTTGATGCTTTTATATTCCAGGGGCGTCATCCGGGACCCGTAAGCATGTTTACTGAGGATGGGGTACAGGGTCTCGTTGATCAGGGTGGACTTGCCGCTGCCGCTGACGCCGGTGATCACAATGAATTTCCCCAGGGGGAATTTGGTATCGACGTTCTTTAAGTTGTTGCCTTTGGCCCCTTTCAGCTCCAGGAACTTCCCATTGCCCTTTCGCCTTTCGTCCGGAACGGCAATTTTGGTATGCCCGTTGAGGTAGGAAGAGGTCAGGGTATCGAGCTTCAGCAGGGCGGGCGGGCGGCCCTGGGCTACTATACGGCCTCCGTGGAAGCCGGCTTTGGGGCCAATATCCACTAAATAGTCGGCTGCCAGCATGATATCCTTATCGTGCTCTACTACCAGGACGCTGTTGCCGATGTCCCGGAGGTTCTTTAAAGCCACGATCAGGCGTTGGTTGTCCCGTTGGTGGAGGCCGATACTGGGCTCGTCGAGGATATAAGTGATGCCCTGCAACTGCGAGCCGATCTGTGTAGCGAGGCGGATCCGTTGTGACTCGCCGCCGCTCAGCGAGCGGGAGCTTCGGTTCAGCGTAAGATAGGTGAGGCCGACGTCTGAAAGGAATTGCAGGCGTTCGCGGATCTCTTTCAGGATATCCTTGGCGATGATGTTCTGTTTGTTCGTCAATTTTTTCTCCACGCCGCCGAACCATTCCGCCAGCTTGTTCAGGTTCATGCCGCTCAGTTCGGCGATGTTCTTCTCTCCTACCTTGAACCAAAGGCTTTCTTTTCTCAGGCGGGCCCCGCCGCAGGTCTCACAGGTTTTCAGCTCCATGAATTTCTCCACCCATTCCCGCAGCGAGTCGGTGGTGCCGCCGGAGAACCAACGTTTTAAGGCATTAATAAGCCCTTCATATTCGGTGGCATAGATTTGCTCGCCGGAGGCCGTCTCGTCATAGTCCAGGTCCAGGCTTGTCTCGCCGGTCTCATTGCCGTAAAGGACGATATTCAGCGCTTTTTTCGGCATATCCTCAATGGCTATGTCCAGGCTGAACTTATTCTTTTTGGCGATCTGCTGTACCTGACGGAACATATAGGCTTCCCGCTCTTCTCCCAGCGGCACGATGCCGCCTTCGTTGATGCTTTTGGAGGGATCGGGAATGACGGCATCCATACTGATCTGGTAGACCGACCCCAGCCCTTTACAGGTAGGGCAGGCGCCATAGGGGGAGTTGAAGGAAAAACTATTTGGGGAAGGCTCTTCATAGCTGATACCGGAGTCTTCGCACATGAGCTGTTTGCTATACTGAATGAGCCGGTTGTCGTCATTGAGCAGGATGAAGAGCAGGTCTTTCCCCATTTGCAGGGCTTTTTGCACACTCTGGCTCAGCCGGACCTTCATGTCTTCGGTCGCGGCCAGGCGGTCGATGACCACTTCGATGTCATGGATCTTATAGCGGTCGACCTGCATTTTCGGGGCGAGGTCTTTTACTTCTCCGTCGACCCTTACTTTCAGGTATCCCTTCTTGCGGATGTCCTCGAATAGTTCGCGGTAATGTCCTTTACGGCCCCGGACCAGGGGGGCGAGGATAGAGATCTTTTTGTTTTTGAATTTTTTACAGACGTTGTCCACGATCTCTTCCTCGCTGAATTTGATCATTCTCTTACCGGTATTGTAAGAATAAGCATCTCCGATACGGGCATAGAGGAGGCGGAGGAAGTCATAGATCTCCGTTACGGTGCCGACGGTGCTGCGGGGGTTCTTGTTGGTGGTTTTTTGTTCGATGGAAATGACGGGGCTGAGGCCGGTGATCTTGTCCACGTCGGGCCTTTCCATATCGCCGATGAATTGCCGGGCGTAGGCGCCGAAGCTTTCCATATAGCGTCGCTGTCCTTCGGCGTAGATGGTGTCGAAGGCAAGCGAGGATTTGCCGCTGCCGCTGATCCCGGTGATCACGACGAGTTGGTTCTTCGGGATCCGGATATCGATATTCTTTAAATTATGCACCCGCGCTCCGAATACATCAATAGTCTCTTCTCCGGGCAGGAGGCCCGTGTCATTATTATTCGTTGAAATCGCCATAAGTCAAAAATTCCTTTATGTTCGGGGTAAAATAGTTCATTTTGTAAAGGCCTTCGGCCGGGGCGCCGGGACGTCCCTGAAGGGCTAAGGTAAGAACAACAATCGGAATGCTAAAATAGTTGGCGTAGATCAAAAAAGGAAGGGGCCGGCAATATTCGCCGGCCCCGGAAGGTTAAATGATTATGGATGAACTATTTATGTAGGGTAATGGTTGGTATTTTGACCAGCCGCGAGGAATCCACCACGATATTACTGAGGGTGGTATCCTTATAACCGGTGCGGCCCTTGAAGTTGACGGAGTAAGTACCGGCCGGAACGCCCCGGAAAAGATATTGTCCGCCCCAGAAGGGAACTGCGTATAAGGTGTCGGTCGCATTGTAGGCGGTCACCAGGGCGCCGGCGCCGTTGGGGAGTACCTGTCCCTGAATTTTTGCCGTTACGACGTCATTGAATACCGTGATATAAGGTTTGAGCAGGAACTGGCCGCTAAAGAAGAAAACGGATTTGGATAGGTTGAAGTCCAGCCACATTTTGAACTCGTTATTGGTAACCGAGTTGACATTGGTGCGGCTGACATTGACGGTAAACCATGGAGTAGGCCCAAACACTTCGAGGGGATAGGACGTGGCGCTATCGGTAAATACGGTGTTGTCGGAACCCAGGGTGATCTTGAGCTTGAGGATCTTGCCCGTGGTGATCAGGCTGGAAGCCAGCAGGGTATCCGTTCCGTTGCGCAATTGCAGGAGGTCGTATACGCCCGGGGTGATGCTGAGGGTATCCCATATAACCGATTTATTGGACTGATCCCTATGCCATCCGCAATAGTTATTGTCCCACTGATCGTCGTGATCGGCGTCGCTCTGTTTGGCTGCGGTGTCTACTTCCACGGTGATCTGCCGGATGTCGATGAGTACTTTCGCAAGTTGGATCGGGTCGTCCATCATGTACACGGAGACCTGTGACTGACCTTTTGGAATGTTGGGATTTGAAGTGGAAGAATTGTTCTTGTTACAAGCAATAACGAGGAGTAAGGCTGTGACGCCGGAGCCGGCGATCAGCCATTTTTTTACCGTTTTCATGTTGTGTAGTTTTTGATAGGTAGAGATACTCCATTGTAAGGTTTAAAGTTGCCAAAAATCGTTCCAAAAACACGTTATTGATCCGTTAAGCCGATCGGGGCATTTGTTAAAATTTTCTTAACGGATTTGGAAATATGGAAAAAGGGACATTATCTTTGCAATAGTTCTTAACACATCTCTTATCAAGAAAGGCTGAGGGAAATGGCCCGAAGAAGCCTTGACAACCTGCTGAAATTTGCTTGCTGCAAGTGGAAAGTAAGGTGCCAACTCCATCCCGATGGATATATCGGGACAGATAAGTCAGATTCCGGCTTGACAATAGTTGTGATTCCCTTTCAAAAAATCAACAATCATATTCAAAGCTCTTCTGACGAATCAGAAGAGTTTTTTTTTGCCCATAAGCTCCCGGAACTTCGTTCCGGGAGCTTATGGCTACTTGGTAACTGGTGCCGCTGAACAAAATTTATTCAACCTTAAAATTGTTTAATCATGCAAGCGACAACACAACTGATTCACAGCATTCCCGTAGATCCTTTAACCGGCGCTATCTCCGTGCCTATTTACCAGACCTCCACTTTTGTACAGGACGCGCCCGGCGTGAACAAGGGATATGACTATGCCCGGACGGGCAATCCGACCCGGGCAACGCTGGAAAACCTCGTGGCGCAACTGGAGGGTGGCAGCACGGGCGTAGCGTTTGGCAGCGGCCTGGCGGCTATCGACGCGATCGTAAAACTCCTGCAGTCCGGCGATGAGATCATTGCCGTGGATGACATTTACGGAGGCGCCTTCCGCCTGTTCGAGCAGGTATATAAGAAGTTCGGCATTACGGTGCATTATGTCGATACGACGAATATAGAGGCGGTCTTCGATGCCCTGACGCCGAAGACGAAACTCATCTGGATCGAGACGCCGACCAATCCTACGCTGAAGGTGACGGATATCCAGGCGATCGCGAAGATCGCACGGGCGCACAAATGTTTACTTTGCGTGGATAATACTTTCGCTTCACCCGCCTTACAAAAACCTCTTTCATTGGGAGCTGATCTTGTGATCCATTCGGGGACCAAGTACCTGGGCGGGCATAGCGATCTTATTGCGGGGCTGGTGGTAGCGGCCGACCCTGAATTGGGCCAGAAGGTGAAGTTCCTGCAGAATGCGACTGGCGCCATCCTGGGGCCTTTCGACAGTTGGCTGCTGATCAGGGG
>Ga0193753_10002441_pt1 | contig 14588 bp, 10 predicted proteins | sample H1c2metaG_FD_144925 | JGI IMG/M metagenome (GOLD analysis project Ga0193753, IMG submission 144925) | Soil microbial communities from a riparian zone of the East river system, Colorado, United States - H1c2 | ecosystem: Environmental > Terrestrial > Soil > Riparian zone | place: USA: East... | reverse complement strand
CAAGTTGTTATCGTTCAGTACGTACTGAACGCACAGAACGGAGCCGAGCGTGGATCAGGGACAACGAACCTTCATCGATCGAATGGGGCAGGCCACAGAAAGCGACGGCCTGTCTCCGATCGCCGGGCGCCTCTTCGCCCTGCTGCTGTTGAGCGACGAACCACGCTCGCTCGACGAGCTCGCCGCCCTGCTGGGTGTCAGCAAGGCGAGCGTGAGCACCGACGCTCGTCGGCTACTCGAAAAGGGTATCGTCGAGCGCTCGTCGCCTGCCGGAGACCGGCGCGATTACTATGAGTTGACGCCAGACTTCTTCGCCCAAGTCATTCGGAGCCGCGTGGCTCGTTGGCGCAGCTTGCATGGCCTCGTGGGCGGTATGCGTGATGCGGGGACGAAAGTCTCCGCCGTCGTGCGGGATCGGATCTTGTCGATCGACGAGATTCACTCGTTCGTCGTCGACGGGATCGACGCGGCGCTCGGCGCCTGGGAAGAGAGCGCGCGGAAACGGGCGTTGAAGCCCACGCCCAAGACGACCACACGAGCGACGGCGCGCCGCCGTCGCACTGCGTAGCGCCGAACAGCCCATGGCGCGGCGCGCTTCGCTCGATCAAATCGCCGGCGCCGAAATGGCGGCGGCGTCTCCCGTTCCCGACGCGAGTCGCGGCGATCCGCACAAATACTTGATCGCGGTCGCCGTCGTGCTCGCCGCGCTCATGCAGGTGATCGACAGCTCGATCGTGAACGTGGCCTTGCCCGACATGATGGGGAACCTCGGCGCGAGTCTCGACGAAATTGCCTGGGTCTCTACCGGCTACATCCTCGCCAGCGTCATCATCATTCCGCTCACCGGATGGCTCGGGTCGTATCTCGGACGCAAGCGCTACTTCGTCGGATCGATCATTCTCTTCACGGTCGCCAGCGTGTTGTGCGGAGCGTCGCATTCACTCGGCGCGCTCATCTTCTGGCGAATTGTTCAAGGACTGGGCGGCGGCGCGCTGATGACCGTGTCGCAGGCGGTGTTGTTCGAGTCGTTCCCGCGCGAAGAGGCCGGCACCGCGATGGCGCTGTTCGGACTCGGCGTCATGGTCGGGCCCACCATTGGACCGGTGCTCGGCGGTTGGCTCACGGACACGTACGGCTGGCCGTGGATCTTCTATATCAACCTGCCGGTCGGAATTCTTGCGGCGATGATGATCGCCACGTACGTGCACGATCCGGAACATCAGCGTCGTCCATCGACCATCGACTACCAGGGGATCGCGCTTCTCGCGGTGAGCGTCGGGGCGTTGCAATACGTGCTCGAGCATGGGCAGCGCGAGGACTGGTTTGATTCCCGTTTGATCACGAGTCTCACTGCCATTGGCATCGTGGGAGGCGTGGCGCTCTTGTGGCGTGAGTTGACCACCGATCACCCCGTCATCGACTTCCGGGTCATGAAGCATCGACAGATGTGGGTGGGAACGCTGCTCGGCGTCGTCATGGGCGTGGGGCTCTACGCGATGTCCTTCACGCTCCCTGTTTTCCTGCAGAACAATCTGCGGATGACGGCGCAACAGGCCGGCATCGCCATGCTTCCCGGGGCGATCGCGACCGCGATATCGATGGCGGTCGTCGGTCGCCTCACGAACCGGTTCGATCCACGAATTCTCATCACGCTTGGCGCGCTCACTTTCGCGCTCGCCGCGTGGCAGCTGTCGCGCATCACCGGCCAAAGCGGGAGTAACGACTTCTTTTGGCCGTTGATCAACCGCGGCGTTGGCCTGGGGCTGATGTTTGTTCCGCTCACGACGGTAACGCTGGCCGAGTTGACGCCAAAGGAATTGCCGCAGGGAACGGGGTTGTACAACTTTTTCCGCCAACTTGGTGGTTCATTCGGCATTGCCAGCATTGCCACGCTGCTGGGGCGCTACACGAGCCAGATCCGGGCGGTCATCGGCGATCATGTCGCCAGCGGCGACCCCGACGTCATAGGTCGCGTCAATGGGCTGACGAGCGGAATGATGGCGCGCGGAGCTGATGCGTGGACCGCGCATCAGCGCGCCTTGGCGATTCTCGATCGTCAGTTGGCGGGTCAGGCGAGCGTGCTGGCCTACAGCAAGATCTACGTGCTGAGCGCCGGCCTCATTCTCATCCTCATCCCGCTGCTGCTTCTCGTGCGTCAGACCAAGGGCGGTGCCGGAGGGCATAGCGTCATGGAGTGACAGGCGTCCCGACTGTAGATTGACGGAGGATTTCACCTTCGGGAGCCGCTCAATCGTGCTTGCCTCACGTCGTCTACTCTTTCTTCAAGTCCTGATCGCTTCGACCACTGGGACGGTTGCGGCGGCTCAGGATTCATTGCCCCGAAAGCTCCCGCCGGTGGTCACCGTCACGCGCGACGTCGGACGCTCGCCGCTGGACTTGCCGTACGCGATCACGAGCCTGCGTCCCGATAGCGTCGCGCCCGGTCAGACGCACACGTTCGTCGAGCAAACGCTCGGGCTGCTTCCCGGCGTCACCGTGGCCAATCGCACGAACCCGTCGCAGGACACGCGCGTCTCGATTCGCGGCTTTGGCGCGCGATCGCAATTCGGTGCGCGGAGCATTCGAATTCTGCGCGATGGCATGCCGCTCACCTTGCCCGACGGTCAGACGCCGATCGACTATCTCGATTTGGAATCGGTGGGTCGCGTCGAAGTGATTCGCGGCACGGCGTCGGCGTTATATGGCAACGCGTCGGGCGGAGTGATCGATCTTCGTTCGATTGATCCGCCGAATACTCCGTTTGCGGCGCAGTTGCGATCGTGGACGGGGAGCGCCGATATGAAACGGTACGTCGGCTTGTTCGGCGGAACGACCGGGAGCGTCGGCTACGAGGGCAACATTGGGCGGACGCAGAGCGACGGCTATCGCCAATTTGCTCATCAGCGTTTGACGAATGCGTTTCTCCGCACGACGGCCGACGTCGGCGGGACGCAGTTCGCCGTCACGGGCCTCGGTCTCGACATGCCGCTCGCCGAGAATCCTGGCGCGCTGACGTTGGCCCAGGTGAATGGCACGCCGGAGCAGGCCGATCCGCTGTCGGTGCAAAAGAAAGCTCGTAAAACCGTTCACCAAGTGCAGCTCGGTTTGTCCGCTCGGCGTTCGATCTTCGGCGACGGCGAGATCGTCGCGCAGGGCTACGGCGGAACGCGCACACTCGGGAATCCACTCACCTTTGCTGTCGTGGGTGTGGATCGCCGGCAGAGCGGCGCCGCGGCGCGACTGACAGTTCCGTGGCGCACCGGCGGAATCACGAATCGCGTGAGTGTCGGCGCCGACGCGCAATGGCTCAACGACGCGCGAAAGAATTGGGCGAATTGCAACGCAGTCGCGAGCGCGAATGCGAGCTGCCCGTCCGTGACGGTCGAAAAGGGCGTGCTCCAGCTCGACCAGAATGAGCTCGTGTCGAGCATCGGACCGTACGTTCGCGATGAAATCGAAGTTGGACGATTTCGCGCGACGGCGGGCGTTCGGTCCGATCAGGTCAAATTCGAATTGCGCGACCACTATCTCGGCGACAACCGCAACGATTCTGGCATTCGCACGTTGCATGCGGTCAGTCCCATGATCGGCATTGCGGCGCGCGTGTCACCGTTCCACGCCCTGTACGCCAACGTGGGCTCGGCGTTCGAGACTCCGACCACGACGGAGCTTGGGAACCAGGCCGATGGAAGCGCTGGTCTCAATCGCGATCTCAAGCCGCAGTATTCGACGACGTACGAGACCGGTGCCAAAGGCCTCACGCTCGAGCGGCTTCAGTACGACGTCGCGCTATTCGATACCGAGGTCCGCGACGAGCTGATTCCGTTCGAGGTTCCGGGTGGCAATGGACGCACGTACTATCGCAATGCGGGCCGGACGCGGCGCCAGGGGGTCGAGCTTCAGCTCGGAACCGACGTGGGCCCGGTGTCGCTCGTGACGACATACGCGTTCTCGCATTTCCGCTTTCAGAATTTCCTGAGCGGGACCACGCAGCTCGGGGGGAACACGATCCCGGGAATTCCCGAACATCAAGCGCAGGCCACGGCGACGTGGCGCGTCAAAGATGCGTTCGTCGTTGCAGAAGGAATTGCAAAAAGCAAAGTGTTCGCCAACGATGCCAACTCCACCGGCGCGTCGGCGCCATCGTTCTACGTCATGAATTTGCGCGCCGGTGGCCGGGCTGCCTTTGGCCGGCCCTGGCTTTCTCCGGTATTCGGCGTTCAAAACCTGTTCGACCATCATTACGTCGGCTCGGTCGCCGTGAATGCATCGGGGGCGAGTATCGCGGCGACAAAGTTCTACGAACCCGCTCCTGGACGAACATGGTTCGCTGGACTCAGCGCCGCGACGAGTCCGTGGTAGCGTCCATCGACATGGGAGTGTCGACGATCGAGGTGCGATCGCTCGACACGCATGATGAGTTGCAGGCGTGCGTCGACTTGCAGCGTGAGACGTGGGGCAACGAGTTCAGCGACGTCGTTCCCGCGAGCATTCTCAAAGTGGCGCAGCGTGTTGGCGGGATCGCGGTTGGTGCGTTCGATCAGCCCGGCGGACGGTTAGTGGGTTTCGTCTTCGGGCTCACCGGCGTCGAGCGCGGACGGATCGTCCACTGGTCGGACATGCTCGCAGTGCGACCTGAGGCCCGGAACCTCGGCTTGGGTCGGCGTCTCAAGGAACACCAGCGACAACTCGCGCGCGATCTGGGTGCCTCCGTCATCTATTGGACGTACGATCCGCTCATCGCACGAAACGCCCACCTGAACTTCAACAAGCTTGGCGTTCGCGTCGCCGAGTACGTCGAAAACATGTATGGGATTACTGACAGCGTGTTGCACGGCGGCGCGCCCACGGATCGGCTCATCGTCGCATGGCCGACGCACGACGACGAAATCGACCAACGTCTCATTGAAGCGGAACGCATTCTGTCGTCGACCGACTGCCAGGATGCGCCGATCGCTACGGCGGAGTGGATCGCCGGCGCTGCTGGCGCAGCCATTCTTCCGCATTGCGTTCGTGTTGCCATTCCTGCCCACGCGGAGCGCATGTTCCTCGATACCAGCGATACCAGCGATACCAGCGATGCCGCGAATGCGTGGAGGCATGCCGTACGATCGGGGATTCAGTGGGGCTTGTCCGCCGGGTACACTATCACGGCATTCTCGCTCGACGAGCTCGCCGAGGAAGGACATTATTTGATGACCAAACCAGCTCGGCCGTCGCCGGTGAGCAATCGCATATGAGAGTGTCATGACGCTTCGTATTCAACGGATCGCACTTCGCGAGATCCGACTGCCCCTCAAGGAACCATTCCGCATCTCGTCCGGCGTCGTGAGCGAACGCAGGATCTGCTTGTTGGAGCTCGTCGACGCCGACGGGACCGTTGGCTGGTCGGAATGCGTCGCGGGTGAGCAGCCGAACTACAGCGCCGAGACGATCGACACCGCGTGGCTTGGTCTCCGCGAATGGTTTGCGCCGCGCGTGATCGGCCGTTCGTTCGAGCAGGTGGAGCGCATCTTCGACGCACTCGACCGCGGCGTCTGCGGGCACAACATGGCCAAAGCCGCGCTCGAGATGGGGTGTTGGGATGTCGTTGCTCGGCAGCGCGGCGTTTCGCTCTCGCGGCTCCTCGGTGGAACCCGCGATCGTGTCGCCACGGGCATTTCGATCGGCATTCAGAACAGTCCCGAAGCGCTGGTACAACGGGCAACGGCCGCGTTCAATCAGGGATATAGAAAGATCAAACTGAAAATCCAGCCCGGCGCGGACATCGACTACGTGCGTGCCGTGCGTGAGGCGCTCGGCCCAAGCGTGCACCTCATGGCCGACGCCAACTCGGCGTACACGCTCGGCGATGCTGACCGTCTCGCCGAGTTGGATGCGTTCGGGTTGATCATGATCGAGCAGCCGCTCAATCGCGATGACCTCGTTCGACATGCGACACTCCAACGCCGGCTCGAGACGCCGATCTGTCTCGACGAATCGATCACGAGCGTGGACCGCGCGGAGGACATGATCGCGCTCGGCAGTGGACGAATCATCAACATAAAACCTGGCCGCGTTGGCGGTTTCGCCGTCTCCAAGGCCATTCACGATCTCTGTCAGCGGAACGCGGTCCCCGTCTGGTGCGGCGGCATGCTCGAGAGCGGGATCGGCCGCGCGCACAACGTGGCACTCGCGTCGCTGCCGAACTTCACGCTCCCGGGTGATCTCTCGCCGAGCTCGCGGTATTGGACCCGCGACATCGTCACGCCGGAGTGGACGATGGACGAGGATGGCATGGTGCATTTGCCGCTCGACAAACCCGGGATCGGCGTCGCGGTGGACCTCGACCGCATTGAGGATCTCACCGTGCGACGCGAAGTGCTCGGCGAGGCGCGTGCCAATGCCGCATAAGAGTCCTGATGTTCCGGGTTCCGTCGTTAGACAATTCTCGGCGCCGCTCGCCGGACAATTAGTTGCACTGCGACGTTCGATTCACCAGAATCCGGAGTTGGCGTTCGGCGAGGTGGCCACCGCCGGGCGCTTGGTGGAGATGTTGAAAACGCTTGGCGTTGGGGACATTCAACGCATCGGTGCGACGGGCATCGTGGCGTGCGTCCCGGGAAGGAATCGTTCGGCGCCCGTGACGGCATTGCGCGGCGACATCGATGCGCTTCCCATCCAAGAGAGCACCGGGCTGCCATTCGCCTCGACCGTTCCGAATGTGATGCACGCGTGCGGGCACGACGTTCACGCGACGTGGGCCGTTGGCGCGGCGGCGTTGCTCATGTCTGCCCCGGCCGACGGCGACGTGTTGATCGTGCTGCAGCCCGCCGAGGAAGTGGGGAAGGGCGCGCTCGCCATTCTCGACAGCGGTGCGCTGCGTGACGTCGCCGCAATTTTTGGCGGCCACGTCGATCGGCGTTTCGAAGTCGGCGACGTCGTGGCGGACGTTGGTCCGCTCGCCGCGTCGGCCGACACGTTCGAGATCGAGATCACGGGCGCCGGCGCGCATGCGGCCCGCCCGCATGAGTCCCACGACCCCATCGTCGCCGCGGCGGCAATCATCTCGGCACTCCAGTCCATTGTGTCGCGGCGGCTCAATCCGGCCACGCCAGGCGTGGTGACCATCGGCAGCGTCCACGCCGGATCAGCGCCGAATATCATTCCAGACCGGGCGACGTTGTCGGGTACCGTTCGCGCGGTAGAACCGGTGTCCCGCGAGCTCATGCTTACCGAGGTGCGGAAGGTGGCCGAATCGGTCGCGTCCGGGTTTGGCGTCCAGGCCCGTGTCTCATGTGATCGAGGCACGCCGCCGATCGTCAACCCTCCAGTAGCGACGTCGTGGGCGAGGCAGGCGGCCGCGACTGTGCTCGGAGACGAACACGTGGTTCCGCTTGGATTCCTCAATCTCGCCGGTGAAGACTTCGCCCATTACATGGAGCAGATTCCTGGGTGCTTCCTTCGAATTGGCGCGCGTGAACCGGGCGGAGCAGTCATTCCGGCGCATGCCCCCAGTTTTTACCCGGCTGAGGAGAGCATTTTCGTTGGTGCCGCGGTACTCGCCGAGTGTGCTCGTGTTGCCTCGCGTTCGCTCGCCACTTGAGCCCAGTTTTCTAAATTCATGATGCCTCGGTCTTTTTTGCGTTGGTGGCGTTTGAGCATTCTCATCGCCGTTGGCGCATGCGGCAACGACACGGTCGGTCCGTCCAACGAGCCGCCCGCGCATCTCGAGGCCGCCACTGATCTCTCGCGGACCGCGTCGGTCGGCGCCACGATTCCGGCGGCGCTCGTCGTCAAAGTGACGGACGCCTCCGGGCGCCCGGTGCTCGGCGCAACCGTCGCCTTCGCGGTGACGCTTGGAAATGGATCCACCACTCCGCGGGTTGCCGTCACTGATTCCAAGGGACAGGCGACGGCGGCATGGACCATCGGCACCGTGATCGGCGCCAACGAAGTCACCGCGACGGTGACGGGCGTGACGACACAGGTCAAGTTCAAGGCAACCGGAACCCCCGGCCCTGTTGCGACGATCTCGCTCAATCCAGCGAGCCTGCGTCTTCTGCCGACCGTGGACTCCACGCGCATCACCGCGTTGAGCCTCGATGCGCTCGGCAACACGGCGTCGCCGGCACCGACGCTCACGGTTCGCGATCCGACGCTGATCAGCATCGACGCCTCCGGGGTGATTCGCGCCCTGCGTCGTGGGGCGGGCACCTACGTCGTCGCGACCGCCGGCGGAAAGACGGATAGTGCGCTCGTGACTGTGCTCGCCGTCGGCCAATCGATCTGCACTGCCGTTGCCAACCCGATCGACTTGGCGATCGGCCAGGTGGTGACAGATCTCTCGGGCGTCGGTGTCTGCGTGCGCGCCTCCGGACCGAGCGCCGAGTACGCGCTCATTCCGTACTTCAACACGTTCCTTCCCGGTGCCACGACAACGGTCGAGTTTCGCGCACAGGGTTTAGCGCCGCTCAGTCTGCCGTCGGCGAACGTGTTCAGCATGTCACCCGCGCCACAGCCGGCGCCGGGCCCCGTTCCCGATCTCGCATTCGAAGCGCGTCTCCGGAATCAGGAACGAGTCGAAGGCACGAAGCGGATTGTTGCAGCCCGCGCATGGTTCCATGCGAGACCGCCTCGCGGCGCGCGATCCGCGGCTACAGCGGCGAGTACGGCGTCATCGGCGGCGGCCGCCGCGCCGGCGATTGGCGACATTCTCAAGCTCAATGTGAATGCCGTCGATTACTGCGACAAAGCGGACTACCGGATTGGGAAGATCGTCGCGATCACCAATAAGGCGATCATTGTCGCCGACACCATGAATCCCGCCGGCGGATTCACCGACGCCGAGTATCAATCGATCGGCGTGACGTTCGATACGCTCGTCGACCCCGTGGATGTCGGAGCATTCGGCGCGCCGAGCGACGTCGACAGCAATGGCCGCGTGATGGTCTTCTTCACACGCGCGGTGAACGAAGGCACCTCGGCCGGCGCGTCGGCGGTCAGGCTTGGATTCTTCTACAGCCGCGACCTGTTGCCCAAGGTTTCCTCGCCGACCGAAAAATGCGACGGAAGCAATGTCGCCGAGATGATGTACATCCTGGTGCCCGATCCGGACGGGCTGATCAACACGAACAGACGGACCAAAGACTACGTGGTGACGGCGGCCAACGGCACCGTCTCGCACGAGTATCAGCATTTGATCAACGCGTCACGACGCCTGTACGTGAACGGCGTCGGCGAGAATTTCGAGGAACGATGGCTCGATGAAGGATTGGCCCACGAAGCGGAAGAGCTGAACTTCTGGCGGTCGGCGGGACTGACTCCGCGCTCGAACCTCGATGCGGCGATTTACACGAATCCGAAATCGGTTGCCGCGTACTCCACGTTCATGCTGAATAATTTCGGCCGGTACAAGGCCTATCTCGCGCGTCCGGAAACGCAGTCGCCGGTTGGTTTCGACCAATTCGACGATGATCTGGCGACACGCGGCGCGATCTGGAATTTTCTCCGCTTCGCGGCGGACCATCTGCCCGCGGGACAAGAGAATGCGTTTTGGTTCAGCTTGGTGAACTCGACAACCTCCGGGTTGGCCAACCTGCAGAATGCACTGGGCGCGGCGCCGAATTCGCTGATGCGTGACTGGGCGATTTCAGTATTCATGGACGACAACGCGCCGAACGTGGATCCGCGCTTCCAGCAGCCGAGCTGGAATCTGCGCAGCGCGTTGACCAACGGTGGTACGTCGCTCGCGTTCCCGCTTGCCACACGCGTGTTGACTGACAACGGCCAGGCGTCCACCATCCTGGCCGGAAACGGCGTTTCGTTCTATCGTTTCTCCGTGGCCAATGGGCAAGAGGCGCTGATCACTGCGACGTCCAACGCCCAGCCATTGCCAACCACGATTCAGCTTGCCGTCGTTCGAGTCAAATAGTTCCGGGAACTCCTTCGCGGCATCGTTGGTTCGATCTATCATGGATCTCCGGCGCCCGACCACGCCTCACTCATTCCGCGCATGAAACGTCTCCTTCTGCTGATCGCGACCCTGTCGCTGGGCGCATGCAACCTCGATACGGCTCCCGACGACAATCCATCCGACCCTGCACACGAGACGTTTGATCCGAGCCTGAAGATCGACCTCGCCACGATGACCAAGACCACGAACGGCGTGTACTACAAGGACCTCGTCGCCGGCACTGGTACGACGCTCACCAACGCGCAGTCGATCGTGATGTCCTTTGGGGCGTTCGTGAAGACTGGCGCTGTCTTTGGTACGGGCGACCATGTGAATCTCAGCGTCGCGTCGATGCCGGCTGGGCTGCAGGAAGGAATGTCAGGGATGAAGATCGGCGGCGAGCGGCTCATCGTCATTCCGTCCGCGCTCGGCTACGGCAACTCGCCGTTCGCGAGCGTTCCTCCAAACTCCACGCTGATCTACGACGTGTTCGTGTACTCGTTCCAGTAGCGCGTACCTGCGCTCAGCGGTAGCGTCAGGTACAGAGCGGTACGGAGAGGGGAGGATCTCAGCGAGATCCTCCCCTCTTTCGTACTTTATTCGAGCAGAGTTTGCGCCGGGGCGGATGCGGCTTATTCTCTCTCGGACGCCGATTCGACCCACGCGCCGTTCGCCCATTCGACTTTCATCATCGGGAGACGTTCTCATGAAGCGCAGGTTTGTTCTCGCCCTGTCCGCCGCGCTCGTCGCGTTCGCGTCGTCGGCGTTCGTGACGGCTCGCGCCCAGACGCCGACGACCGATCCCGTCCTCAAGCGCATGTGGTCCCTCGGCATGGACAGCTCACACACGTGGGATCTGTCGCAAACTTTCTTCGACTCGATCGGCCCCCGCCTCACCGGAACGCCGCAAGGCAATCAGGCGAGCGACTGGGTGATGAGGACATATCGGTCGTGGGCGATCGACACCAAGCGCGAGCAATACGGGACATGGCGCGGATGGCGCCGCGGCTATAGCCACATCGATCTCATTAGCCCGCGCGTCCGCTCGCTCGAAGCAACGACGCTCGGCTTCAGTCCGGGCACGGCGGGCAAGGACGTCGTGGGCGGCACGATCATTCTGCCGATGGTGCAGGACAGCAACGAGTTCGTGAAGTGGCTTCCCGCAGTGAAGGGAAAGTTCGTGCTCATTTCCGCGGCGTATCCGTCGTGCCGTCCCGAGGACGAGTGGGCGGTGCAGGCGACGCCTGAGTCGAAAGCGCGCATGGACACGACGATCGTGAAACTCGTTACCGATTGGACGACGCGCATTCGCAACACGGGCTATCCCGTGTCGGCCGGCAATCCAACGGGCGCGTTGGGCACGCGTATCGAAAAGGCGGGTGCGGCGGGTGTGATCGTGTCGAACATGGCGAACCCGCTCAGCGGCGCTTGGGGTACGTACACGGTCTACGACACGAAGAACAAGACGGCGCTCGGCATCGCGATGAGCTGCGAAGACTACGGCTTGTTATATCGGCTCACCGAGCGGAAGCAGGGACCACAGCTTCGCGTCAACGCACAATCGGAGTCGCTCGGTGAGGTGCCCGTCTTCGATACGTTCGGCAGCATCAAGGGCGTCGAGAAGGCGAACGAGTACGTCATGCTCTCCGCGCACTTCGATTCGTGGGACGGATCGCAGGGTGCCACCGACAACGGCACTGGAACGATCATCATGATGGAAGCGATGCGCATTCTCAAACAGGCGTATCCGCGTCCGAAACGCACGATCATCGTCGGGCACTGGCCCGGTGAAGAGCAGGGACTCAACGGCTCGCGCGCCTACGCGTATGATCATCCCGAAATCGTCCGCGGAATGCAGGCGCTGTTCAATCAGGACAATGGAACGGGCCGGATCGTCAGCACCTCCGGAGTTGGTCTTCCGGATGCGGGCGCGCACATGCAGGCGTGGTTGACAAAACTGCCGCAAGAATTCCAAACACAAATCCGCTACAGCGGCGTTGGCGGTCCGGCGACAGGAGGTACCGATAACGCATCGTTCGACTGCTACGGGGCCCCGGCGTTCGGCCTGAGCGCGCAGAATTGGGATTACGGCAGCTACACGCATCACACCAACCGCGACAGCTTCGACAAGATCGTGTTTGATGATCTCAAGGGGAACGCGACGATCGTTGCCATGCTCGCATATCTCGCGTCTGAAGATCCCACGTTCATCACTCGGGAGCGCGCGGACCTGACCGCGAATCCCGGCGGTGGGCGTGGAGGGCGCGGTGGTCCACCGAGCGGCCGCGCGGCGCTGAGCGCACAGCTCGCAACCGGTGGGCGCGGCGCGGGCGGCGGCGGCGGCGCGAACAATGTTGACGCCAAGGGCTGGGCCCTCACCTGTCCCAAGACACCGCGCTTCACGAATGACACCTCTCGTGTCACCACGCAATCGGTGCGGCCATAACCGACACTCCACTCTGGTCTCCGAGCGCCGAGCGGGTCGCCGCCGCGAACCTGACTCGCTTCATCGAGCAGGTTCGCACGATCGGGCCGCGCGGCGAGGCCATCACGAATTTCAACCAGCTGTACGAATGGTCGATTCGAGATCTCGAACTTTTCTGGATCGAGGTGTGGCGCTTCTGCGGCGTGGTCGAGGCGGCGAGCGACCCGAGCTTCGCATGCGATCGGCCGCTGATCGGACGGAGTCGCGTGGCCCCGCCAGATCCCGAGCTTGGCCCCGCTTGGTTCGTCGGTTCGCGGCTCAACTTCGCCGAGAATCTGCTTCGCTTCCGCGATGATCGTGAAGCACTCGTGTCCTGGAATGAGCGCGGTGCGCAGACGCGTCTGACGTATCGCGAGTTGCACGCCGAGGTCGCGCGCGTTGCCGCCGGTTTGCGCGGCATGGGTGTCCACGCCGGCGATCGTGTCGCCGGCTTCATGCCCAACCTGCCCGAGACGGTCATCGCCATGCTCGCAACGACCAGCATCGGCGCAATCTGGTCATCGTGTTCGCCGGATTTTGGCGCGAACGGTGTGCTCGACCGCTTCGGGCAGATCACGCCTCGCGTGCTCTTTTGCGCCGACGGCTACCTCTATGCCGGCCGCGATATCGATTGCCTCGAGCGCGTGCGTGAGATCGCGAAGCGTATTCCGGAGATCGAACACATTGTCGTTGTTCCGTATCTCGACGCCGCGTGCGATGTCACGTCGATTCGCGCAGCCACTCGGTGGGATGACCTCGGCAATGACGCGGGTTCGGGCCCGCTCGTGTTCGAGCATCTGCCGTTCGACCACCCGGTGTACATCATGTACTCGTCGGGCACCACCGGCCTGCCCAAGTGCATGGTCCACGGCGCGGGCGGCACGCTGCTCCAACATCTAAAAGAGCTGGTGCTCCACACGAACCTCACGCGCGACGATCGCATTTTCTATTTCACGACCTGCGGTTGGATGATGTGGAACTGGCTCGTCTCGAGCTTGGCGGTCGGCGCCGCGGTCGTGTTGTACGATGGGGCATCGGTGCTTCGCCGCCGCCCGATCTTGTGGGACATGGCAGCAGAAGAACGCATTAGTGTTTTTGGAACGAGCGCGAAGTGGCTGGCCCTCGCTCAAAAGGAAGGCTCGGCGCCGATCGAGACCCACGACCTGAGCGCACTGAAAACCATTCTGTCGACCGGCAGCCCGCTCGCCGCACACAGCTTCGACTACGTCTACGCGAGCGTGAAGCGCGACGTCCAGTTGAGCAGCATTAGCGGCGGCACCGACATCGTCTCGTGCTTCGCGCTTGGGAATCCGATCGGACCGGTGTGGCGCGGGGAACTGCAGACGCGCGGGCTGGGAATGAAGGTCGAGGTCTTCGACGACGACGGACAATCGGTCGTTGACCGAGCAGGCGAGCTCGTTTGCACCGCACCGTTTCCGAGCATGCCCATTGCATTCTGGAACGATCCCGACGGAGCCAAGTATCGCGCCGCGTACTTCGACAAGTTTCCGAACGTCTGGCGGCACGGCGATTGGGCGGAGATCACGTCACATGGCGGAATGATCATTCACGGCCGGAGCGACGCGACCCTCAATCCGGGCGGTGTTCGCATTGGGACAGCCGAGATTTACCGACAGGTCGAGCAGTTGCCCGAGGTCGTCGAGAGTTTGGTGATTGGTCAAGACATCGTGAGCGAGACCGGCCCCGATGTGCAGATCGTCTTGTTTGTCCGCCTCGCCGAAGGACTGACGCTCACCGATGCGCTCAAAGAAACCATTCGCGCCCAGATCCGCCGCAACGCCAGTCCGTACCACGTCCCGAAAAAGATTGTTCAGGTGAGCGACATCCCGCGAACGATCAGCGGCAAAATCACCGAGCTCGCCGTTCGAGACGTCGTGCATGGTCGTCCGGTAAAGAACGCCGAAGCGATGGCGAATCCGGAGGCGCTCGAGCTCTTTCGCAATCTTCCCGACCTCGCGTCGTGACGGCTTCGAGGCTGACTAACTTCGCAGTCGCCGAGGCGTCGGACGATCGAGCTTGGGAGTGGCGGCGGCGATGGACTCGCGCGCTTGCGCCGCAAGCGACTCCGTCAGCGCGCGCAACTGCTTTTCGCGGTTACGGCTGGCCTTTCCGTAGATGCCGCGGGCGGTGACGTACGTCAACGCGATTGTGCCGCCCCACATCAACAGA
>Ga0193753_10002440_pt1 | contig 14596 bp, 16 predicted proteins | sample H1c2metaG_FD_144925 | JGI IMG/M metagenome (GOLD analysis project Ga0193753, IMG submission 144925) | Soil microbial communities from a riparian zone of the East river system, Colorado, United States - H1c2 | ecosystem: Environmental > Terrestrial > Soil > Riparian zone | place: USA: East... | reverse complement strand
CTCGAATCCTTCGGCGCTTCCATCGAGACCAATCACGACGTTACGCAGCTGCCTCATGCAGACGTCATCCTGGCGGATATAACTCCACGTCAGCTCATACACATTGCCGGATCCGCGTTACCCCCAGACTATCGTCGCCAACTCGAGAGGTTTAGATACGGCGCAGGCGCATATAAGGTCGACTACTCTCTCAACTCCCCGATCCCTTGGACTGCAAGCGAGTGTTCTCGAGCCGCCACCGTCCACCTCGGCGGAACACTGGATGAGATCATCGCGTCCGAGCGCTCCTTTACCTCGGAGGCTCCTTTCGTGCTGCTCGTACAGCCCTCACTCTTCGACCGAACTCGTGCTCCAACTGGCCACCACACCGCATGGGCTTACTGTCATGTTCCCAATGACAGCAACGCCGATCACCTCGCGGCAATCGAGCGTCAGATTGAGCGCTTCGCTCCCGGCTTTCGTAATTGCATTCTCGCTCGAACTATCTCCCCTCCCGCGATACTTGAACGCTGGAATCCAAATCTGATCGGCGGTGATCTTTCGGCAGGCTCAATGAACCTAAGGCAGCTGCTTTTCCGCCCCACCGCTACACTCTATCGAACGCCCATGAAGGGTCTCTACCTATGCGGTGCATCTACGCCTCCCGGCGGCGGCGTCCACGGAATGGCTGGTTTCCATGCGGCTCAGGAAGCTCTTCGATATCTGACCCGTTGAGGTTTCCTGTCACGGAGAACTATAGTCAAGCTCGCCCGACAAGAGAATCTTTTCGAGGTGTGTTAAGTAGCATCCCCAAAATAGGTCCTAAAATTCGGTAATGATTGTTTCTTCCGATTGCGTTACATTTCGGTCCCGAGTCGTCACTTGCATAAGGCCATATTTTTCTCATTTTTAGTTCCCTAGCATGGAGGAGCACGGTGGATGACCCGACGGAAGTTAGGGCTGGTGGATTGAGAAATTTTCGACGCGCCTACATGCGCCACCGTTATTCGATCCTCTTCTACTCTCTTCTGTTTATCTTGGTCGCAGTTCCTGTCCTCAACATGTTCAACTTCGGAGTAGTTCTAATCGAATCCCTGTTTGCCGCCAACATGCTTGCCGCGATAATGCCTGTCAATCTAGGAAAAAATCGCACCATCGTGCTAACCGTGATGATTGTTGTGTGGTTGGCGCGCCCCTTGGCTCTCTGGCTTGATCATCGCACACTCTCTGTAATCACATTCGGGATATGGACGTTGATCGGTCTTACAGCTGCTGCTGCCGCTTTGCGCTATGCATTCCGCGCCACAACTATCAATGCTGAACATGTCTACGCCGCGCTCAGCGCTTATCTTCTCGCAGGACTCTACTTCGGCCTTTTGTATTGGGTCCTCGAACAGCTCAGATCAGACGCATTCACCACGTCAGGGAATTTTTCCCGAATGACCGCGATCTACTTCAGTTTCGTGACACTTGCAACCCTGGGTTATGGCGACATCACGCCCCGCACAGACGTAGCGCGAAGCGTGGCCATTTTGGAAGGTGTCGGCGGACAACTCTTTCTGGCCGTGCTGGTCGCGCGGTTGGTTAGCCTGTATTCGATGAAGGCAAAAAAAGAGCCGTAACAAATCTACGCGGACCCGCCCGCGACAATTATTTCCATCCCGAACGCGCCCGTACAATCCGGCTTCGAGATGCCATACATGATGTGATGGGGTGCTGCAACGCCACACCCCTCGTCGATGGGGACGATTTGGTGATGAGGAATGGTGCGCCCGAGAAGATTCGAACTTCTGACCTACAGCTTCGGAGGCTGCCGCTCTATCCAGCTGAGCTACGGGCGCATAATTCTAGCCTAGCATCAGTTGACAGCCGACGCCAACGCAGTCCAGCATCGGAATGCAGAGAAACCAGAGCGTAAAGCTCAAATAAGAGAGGTCACATGCTCCTCCGTTCCATCGCATCGCTAGCTTGTACCGCCATTCTGTCTGCTGTTAGTTTGACCCCAGCAGTAGCCCAGACCGACCAACCCAAGCCGAGTCCTCCAGCCACCGCTACGGTCACCCTCAACGGTAAAGACGTTACCATCAACTACGGCGCGCCCTCCATGCGCGGCCGCAAGATCATGGGCGAACTGGTGCCATTCGATAAGGTATGGCGTACCGGGGCCAACGAGGCCACATCCTTCGTTACCCAGGGCAACCTGAAGATCGGCCCGGCCACGGTCCCGGCGGGCAGTTACACCCTCTACACCCTGCCCAACGCCACCCGCTGGCTTCTCATCATCAACAAGCAAACCGGCCAATGGGGTACAGTCTACGACCAGTCCAAAGACCTCGTCCGCATCCCCATGCACTCAAAGACACTCTCCTCCCCACAGGAGAAGATGTCGATCACCTTTGAAAACACGCACGGCAACATTACCGAGCTTCACATCAGGTGGGAAAACACCGAGCAATACATCGAAATCGTCGGCCAGTAGGGATCACTTGGCGTCAGCCGCTTCCCGATCGAGCCGCAGCTTTTCCATCACCGAAGCCACCAGCTCCTTGGCTCCATTGATGTTCGCCAGCACACTCTGCAGATCGAGCGCCGGAACATTCGGGTTCCGGGCGCTCGTGCAGTAAACCCCATGTTGCCCTATGAGAATTAGCGCATCCGTCAGCACATCCAGCGTAACGGCGAGACGCCCACGCGCCTCGCCCATCATGAACTCATATTTCTCAAGCTCATCCTGCCGGTCATAGAAGACAGACACGTTACCACTCCTTAGCCGCGGTATCGACCGCAACCACAGTCGAAGCAACCGGAGCCTTCCAGCGAAGGATTGGCTTCCGCGCCGCAGTAGTCTCATCCAGCCGCTGAAGCCGGGTCGAGTGCGGAGCAGTCTGCACCAGTTCAGGATTCTCCTCAGCCTCACGAGCAATCTGCTTCAGAGCATCGATCAGCAGGTCCAGCTCCTCGCGGCTCTCGCTCTCCGTAGGCTCGATCATCATTGCGCCCTGAACCACCAGCGGGAACGAAACTGTGTAAGCGTGGAATCCGTAGTCGATCAGCCGTTTGCCCATATCGCCCGTCTTCACGCCGTTCTTGGCCTGCAGCTTGTCCGAGAACACAACCTCATGCAGAGATTGTGTTTTGTACGGCAGATCGAATGTACCTTCCAGCTTCGCCCTGATGTAATTGGCATTCAGAACCGCATCCTCGGTCGTCTGTCGCAGTCCATCCGGCCCATTTGCCAGAATGTAAGCCAGTGCCCGTACAAACATGCCGAAGTTGCCATAGAACATCCGCACGCGTCCTACACTCTGCGGCCGGTTGTATTCCAACGCCAGCGAACCGTCTCGGCGTGTCACTACAAGCGGAGTAGGCAGAAACGGCTCCAGTATCTTCTTGCAAGCCACCGGCCCCGATCCCGGACCGCCGCCACCATGCGGAGTCGAGAACGTCTTGTGCAGATTCAAGTGCATCACATCGACGCCAAAGTCGCCCGGACGCGTCTTGCCCACCAGCGCATTCATATTCGCGCCATCCATGTAGAGCAACGCGCCCTTCGCATGCAGAATGTCAGCGATCTTATGAATCTCGCTCTCGAACACGCCAATCGTCGAAGGATTCGTGAGCATTAACGCCGCAGTATCCTCATCGACCATCCGCTCCAACTCTGCGATATCCACCATCCCCTGAGCATTCGATTTCAGGTTCGCAACCTCATACCCGCACACAGCCGCAGTCGCCGGATTCGTTCCATGCGCCGAGTCTGGAATCAAGACTTTCTTCCGCGGATTACCCTTGCTCTCGTGGTAGGCACGAATCAGCAGGATGCCCGTAAACTCACCATGCGCGCCTGCCGCCGGCTGCAGTGTCGTCGCATCCATTCCGGTAATCTCAATCAGCACCTCATTCAATGTCTTCATGATCTGAAGGCAGCCCTGCGAAAGCGACTCTGGCTGATAAGGATGTGCCTCGGCGATCCCTTCCAGCCGCGCCACGGCCTCATTAACACGAGGGTTGTACTTCATCGTGCAGCTACCCAGCGGATAAATCCCCAGGTCGATCGCATAGTTCCACGTCGAAAGCCGCGTAAAGTGCCGAATGATCTCAATCTCACTCAGCTCCGGCATCACTCCCAGACCCGTGCGAACTGCTGCGCCAAGCAGGGAAGCGGCGTCCACAGCCGGCACATCCAGTTCTGCCAACCGGTAGGCTTTCTTGCCGGGCGAAGACTTCTCAAAGATCAAGTCTTCATTCTGATTGACGTGCGTCGTCGCCTTCTTTGGCGAACCTATAAACTTCTCATCTGCCATCACTAAAACTCCTGCGAATCACTTGCGTCGCCGGTTTCCGAATAGTTCCCGGACTCCGGACCATCCAAATCTTCTTCACGTAACGAAAGACCAAATACCGTGCCGTTCTCGAATTCAATCGTCAGAGCATCGCCTTCTTCCAGTGAAGCCTGAGCGACCTTCTCGCCGATCTGCCCGCACAGGGCATTGCGGTACTCTGGCTCCCCATAGGCAATTGAGAACTCAGGCAATAGAACATGGGGCCAAGCGTACAGCGTAAACAGAGGATCAGTAAAACGAAGCTGCAGATGATCCTGAACGAACTCCACCGCGGTAAGTTCTTCACCGACGATTCCCGAGATATCCACTTTACTTCAGGCCTTTCAAAGCCTCAGCGGCCCCATCTATCTGCACCTTTGTCGTCAGCTCTGTCGCGCACCACAAGCTCGCATTCGGCCCTAGCTCCGGATACCACTTCGCTAGCGACAGGCCCCCGATAATCTTCTTCTCGAGCAGCCCAGCATTCACCGTCTCGGCAGACTTCGGAAGCTCCAGCACAAACTCATTAAACCGCGGAGCATTCTCAAATAGCACCTTCGCTCCGGCCTTCGCCAGGGTCCCCTGCGCATAATGCGTCTTGGCCAGATTTTGCTCAGCCAGCTCCTTCATCCCCTGCTTGCCATAGACAGTAAGAAAGATCGTCGTCATCAACGCCACAAGCGCCTGATTGGTGCAGATGTTCGAGGTCGCCTTCTCACGCCGGATGTGCTGCTCACGCGTCGACATAGTCAGCACAAAACCACGCTTGCCGTTGATGTCTTTGGTCTCGCCGATCAGCCTCCCCGGCATCTGCCGAAGGAATTTCTCCTTGCAGGCGATCACGCCGCAGTATGGCCCGCCAAATCCGAGAGCCACGCCATACGACTGCGCCTCCATCGACACAATGTCCGCTTCCACCGGAGGCTTCACGATACCCAGCGATACAGCCTCGGCAATCGACACAATCAGCAGAGCGCCCTTCTTATGCGCAATCTCTGCAATTGCCGTTACATCCTCAATGGTGCCAAAAAAGTTCGGCGACTGAATCAGCACGCACGCTGTATCGCTGGTAATTGCAGCATCCAGCTTCGCCAGATCGATGCGGCCAGTCTCGGTATAGTCCACCAGCGTTACCGGAATCTCCTGATGTTGCGCATACGTCGCAATCACCTCGCGATACTCCGGATGCACCGTCCTCGCGATAACCGCGCCATCGCGTCCGGTCACACGAACCGCCATCATGATCGCTTCAGCCGCGCCAGTCGAGCCGTCATACATCGAAGCGTTGGCGATCTCCATACCCGTCAGCTCGCAGATCATTGTCTGGAACTCAAACATCGCCTGCAAAGTTCCCTGCGCGATCTCCGGCTGGTACGGTGTATAGCTCGTCAGAAACTCTCCCCGCTGCACCAGAGAGTCGATGATCACCGGCCGATAATGCCGATAAACACCCGCGCCCAGAAAGCTCGCATAGCCCGTGGCATTTTTATCAGCAAATGTGCGGAACTTATCAAGAATCTCCGATTCGCCATGCTGGCGGGGAACCGCAAGATCGCGCGTCAGCCGATATTCGGCCGGGATTGTGGAAAACAGTTCGTCAATCGACGAAACGCCGATCTCCGCGAGCATCTCCTCGCGATCGGTAGGGGACTTCGGCAAATAGCGCATGTCGTTTAGTGTCCGGTCTCTTCGCTAATAAATTTTTCGTAGTCCGCAGCCGCAAGCAGTCCATCGAGCTCAGCCGCATTGCTCACATCCAGTTTCAACATCCACGTATTATTCGCGTCGGCGTTGATCTTTTCCGGTGCATCCTTCAGATCTTCATTCACCGCCGTAACCGTTCCGGATACCGGCGAATACAGGTCCGAAACCGCCTTAACAGACTCCACTGATCCGAAGATCTTGTGTGCCTCCAGCGTGTCGCCCACTTTAGGCAGGTCGACGAAGACAATGTCGCCCAGCGAGTTCTGCGCGTAATCCGTTATGCCAACGGTGCCCTTTGTTCCATCAACTGCAATCCACTCGTGTTCCTTGGTGTACTTGTAATTCGCAGGATATGACATGGTTTTGGCAATCTCTCCATCTTCGATTGTAGTGCGTTAAATGCTGGAAAACTTGATGCAGCAAGCGTGTTTTAGCTGGGCGCAAACCCGGGATAAGGCTCAAGCTGGGTAAACCCGACAACCTCCAGCATGTCGCGCTTTGCCAGCGGCAGACTGGCTACAGCCTCCCGCGCCTCTTCCTCTGACGCAGCTTCCATAATGATTACCGCCCCAGGCATATCCTTGCGGCGCCAGATCGTGCGAATGATCCCCGCCATGTAGAGCTCACGCACTCGCTGACCCTCAGCCTCGATCAGTTCGGAAGTCCAGGCCTCCGGCGGGAAGACGTCCGTGCGGCGTCGACTCGAAACAAGAAATTGCACAGTCTCTCCTTAAATTTTCGTCTGGCTATCAGGCTATTTTTTAGCCCGCTTGTAAAAGGGCGTAGGCACAACTTTCGCCTTCACCATCTGACCGCGAATCTCTACATTCAGTTCCGTATCGAGCGCCGTATACTCCACCGGCACATAAGCCAGCGCAATATTCTTCTTCAAAAACGGCGACGGGGACCCGCTTGTAATCTCTCCAAGCCGTTTGCCATTGAGCGAAAACACGGGATAACCGTCCCGCCCAATCCCACGCTCGATCATCTCCAGCCCGACCAGTTTGCGCTTCGGCCCACCTTCGGCCTGCACCGCCAGCAGGGCATCGCGGCCTATAAAATCGCCCTTGTCGAGCTTCGCATACCGCCCCAGCCCCGCCTCAAACACATTGATCGTGTCGGAGATCTCATGCCCATATAGCGCCATCGCAGCCTCGAGCCGCAGCGTATTTCGCGCTCCCAGCCCGCAAGCCAGAATCCCGAACTCCTTACCGGCCTCCAGCACCTCTCCCCAAACTCGCGCACTGGTCGGCTCGTCCGATGGAATGTAGATTTCAAACCCATCCTCACCCGTATATCCAGTCCGCGCGATCATCACATTGTGCAGGCCGCACACCTCACCCCACGTAAACCAGTAGTTTTTGATCGGGCTCAAATCCACCGGTGTTAGCTTTTGCAGCGTCTCCGCCGCACGCGGTCCCTGAATTGCAATCTGCGTGTAGTAGTCGCTGAAGTCGTTCACATGCACGCCGGGCATATGGCCAATCTGCGACCGCACCCACTGCACATCCTTCTCTCGCGTCCCCGCGTTGATCACGATCAGGTAGTCGTTGTCAGAGAGCTTATGCACGATCACATCATCAACAAACGTCCCGTTCGGATACAGCATCGCCGAGTAATGCGCCTGTCCCACCTGCAGCTTCGAGGCGTCATTCATGCAAAGCTTCTGCACCGCTGCCAGCGACCCCGGCCCACGCAGTTGAATATCGCCCATGTGTGAGACATCGAAGACGCCCACAGCCGTCCGCACTGCCATATGTTCGGCAGTCAACCCGCAGCAATCAACCGGCATATCCCACCCGCCGAAGTCGACCATCTTGGACTTTGCCGCCCGGTGCACAGCATTCAACGCAGTTTTACGAAGTGGTGTTTGCAATTGTGACAAAGTAATAGCCTCTCGTAGTTATCGTAGAGTGCTGACCTGCCGTGGTCAACGCGACCCGCAACAGGCCGCTACACCACAACGTTCTCCCGATACTCTCCAAACACCGTACGGAGAGTATTAGCAATCTCGCCGACGGTCGCATAGCTTTCCACTGCATGCAAAATTTGCGGCATCAGATTTCCTCCATCTCGTGCCACATCTTCCACTCGCCGCAGTGCCGCGGCATAAACTCCTGCATCTCTTCGTTCTCGCAAAGCCCGCACCCGCTCCACTTGCCTTCCTTCCAGCGCCTCATCAGTTCGCTGAATCGGCACCGCCACGTCTTCGCTCGCAAACTCATTCATCCCAACGACGATGGCTTCTTTCCTCTCCACTGCCCGCTGGTAGGCGTAGGCCGCATTTTGAATCTCCTGCTGTATATATCCCTGCTCAATGGCCCGTAGCATCCCATATTTTCCGCCGAGGTCGAATCTACCAATCGTCGCCATATACTCCTCTGCGCGCCGCTCAATTTCGTTCGTCAATGACTCTATGTAGTACGACCCAGCCAACGGGTCCACCGTCTGCGCTACGCCGCTCTCATGCGCCAGAATCTGCTGCGTCCTCAGAGCAATCCGCGCTGCATTTTCCGTAGGCAACGACAGAGCCTCATCAAATCCATTTGTATGCAGAGACTGCGTTCCACCCAGCACCGCCGCCAGTCCCTGCAGCGTCGTCCTGACGATATTGTTCTCCGGTTGCTGTGCAGTCAGCGTCGATCCGGCCGTCTGGGTATGGAACCGCAACATCCAACCTCGCGGATTCTTAGCGCCAAAGTGCTCTCGCATAATCCGCGCCCACATCCGTCGCGCTGCGCGAAACTTCGCCACCTCTTCCAGCAGGTTGTTATGCGCGTTGAAAAAAAAGCTCAGCCGCGGAGCAAACGCATCCACATCTAGACCCGCATCAATGGCAGACTGCACGTAGGTCATGCCGTTGGCGAGAGTAAACGCAACCTCCTGCACCGCCGTACATCCCGCCTCACGCATGTGATAGCCGGAGATCGAGATCGTGTTCCACTCCGGCACCTCATCCGCCGCCCACGAGAAGATATCGGTCACAAGCCGCATCGCTTGTTTCACCGGATAGATGTATGTTCCCCGTGCAATGTACTCCTTCAAAATGTCGTTCTGGATTGTTCCGTTCAGCCTGCGTGCATCGGCTCCCGTCCGCTTGGCTACCGCAACATATAGCGTCAGAAGAATCGAGGCAGTCGCATTGATTGTCATCGAGGTCGAGATCGTGTCCAGCGCGATCCCATCAAACAGTCGTTGCATATCCTCAATAGAATCAATTGCCACCCCAACCTTTCCCACCTCTCCCAACGCCAGCGGGGAGTCGGAGTCATATCCGATCTGTGTCGGCAAGTCGAACGCAACGCTAAGCCCCTTCGTCCCGTGTGCTAGCAGAAATTTATACCGCCGATTCGACTCTTCGGCATCACCCATGCCCGCATATTGCCGCATGGTCCACAGTCGCCCACGATACATCGTCGGCTGAATCCCGCGCGTGAACGGATAGCTCCCCGGTTCACCCAACTGGACCGTCGTATCGAACCCATTGAGGTCCTCCGGCCCATACACAAGATTGACAGGAATTTCGGAACTGGTTTTAGGTTTCTCCGCCATGACGCTGTAGTGTACCCGCTGGCGGCCTGGCTTAGCGGCGGCGGTTTCTGCGGTGTGCTTTCACAAAGCTGCTGATGAAGAAATACCCGAAGATGACTGCCATCAAAGCTATCAGCAGAAAATGCACATGAGCCTCATGGTTCGTTGCCGTCTCACGCAGGTTATTTCGCAATTTCCACGCGCCGCTCGCCGCAAACAGGGCAAATATCCCAAAGAAAACCCCGGTGAACTCCAGCCACAGAACGCCCGAAAGCTTCACGAACGGCCCCCACGCCGCCTCGCCGAAACGTTTGCTACCCTGCGCCAGACCTGCCTTCGCCTGTCGCACCTGAGCTGTCGTTCGTGCAGCCTGCTCCCCCAGTCGAACGCCCGGCGGAGTCGCCCCGCTCTCCGTTGGCACTGTTTCGGCCTTTACCCCGGCCGAGGGGTTTGGAGAGGTCGCCGCGTCCATCGCCGTCACCAGCGTCTTGGCTGCAGCGCGAGCCCCGAATCCCAGCGCACGTCCGAATCGAACCGAATCCATACTCAAAGTGTAGCCTCTCGGCATATCTCAATGAAAACTTCCCGTATCGAAAAACATAATGGCCTCTTGCTGCATCCAACTTTCATCGACGGCAAATGCGGCGAGGGTGAGGGGGGGCACAAAAGATGAAGGATTTTATCTGGATGGCAGGTGGATTTTGTGCGGCGGCAGTGGGATTGCTTATCTGGTGTCCCGGCCGGACCCGGCCTATACAGGAGCTTGCTCACAATCTCGAAGTCGCCTGGGCCGACCATCACACAGTTGTCTAATCAAATGCATCTCTCTTGATTCAATGTCATTGCCTCTGGCCGAGGCTGGGCGTATTCTGTACCGAGCACGCCAGCAGTGCCCGCAATGCCGTTCCCCGCCGCTCTCGCTGGGCCGGGAATACCCGATGCGCGGTTGATTGCACTTAAGGGCAGCCCGGAGGTGGCATTGAATCAGAAGGTCAAAAACCTAATTCAGAAGCTAGGCGAAGCGATCCACGAGTCCGTCTCAGAGTCGGAGGACATCGCCGGTGTCGTCAAAAACATCCGCGAACAGGGTTTCGATGTCCTCTTGATGCTTGAGGCCACCATTGGCCTGAATGAAGTCGAAACGGACGCTGTCGAGTCAGCCGAAGCTGACAACGAAGCAGCAGATGGCCCCTTCACACGGAACGATCTAACCTTCCTGAAGTCCTTGCGCATTAGCCTCACCGACGAAAAAGCTTCCGGCGACACCCTCGACGCCTAACGAAACCTCGTCTCGCCTTCGGCCCAGCCCCTATCCGCTGGGCCAGTTCCGTGCCCTGAGATAGGAACTAGATCAAAATCAATCGCCGCGTGATAGACTCTCGTTTCCTGTAAGACGCGTCCGCCTGATCCTGCATCCGATTGAGGTGGAACGTAGTTATCCTGTTCGAGGAAGTCGGATTATGAGAGATACATTAGGCGTCTTACTTGCCGGGGGTGCTGGCGAACGGCTCTTCCCCCTTACTCGCGATCGCGCGAAACCTGCCGTTCCCTTTGCCGGCCAGTACCGCATCATCGACATCACGCTGTCGAATTGCATCAACTCCGATCTGCGTCATGTTTATATCCTCACGCAGTACAAAGCCCTCTCGCTCAACCGCCATATCCGCGAGGGCTGGGGTTCGGTCGTCGCCAGCGAGCTCGGCGAGTTCATCGAAATTCTTCCCCCCATGCAGCGCGTCAGCAAAAACTGGTATACCGGCACAGCCGACGCCGTTTACCAGAACATCTACTCCATCGGCTCAGAGGAACCTCGCTACGTCCTCATTCTGTCCGGCGATCACATCTACAAGATGAACTACGGCCTCATGCTCAAGCAGCATCAGGATTCCGGCGCCGACGTCACCCTCGCCACACTTCCTATCAGCCCCGATCAGGTCTCCGCCTTCGGTGTCGTCGAAGTCGCCCGCAATGGTGAAGTCACCGGCTTCGAAGAGAAGCCCAAAGAGACCAAAATCCGCTCTCCCTTCAACCCCGACATGGTCGACGTTTCCATGGGCATCTACCTCTTCAACACCGACGTCCTCCTTCCCGAGCTCATCAAGGACGCCGAGGATCCCAACTCCAAGCACGACTTCGGCCACGACATCCTGCCCAAGATCCTTGGCCGCTTCAAGATGAAGGCCTACAATTTCATCGACGAGAACAAGCAGCGTGCCCTCTACTGGCGCGATGTAGGCACGCTCGAGGCCTACTACGAGGCCAATATGGACGTAGCCGGCGTCACCCCCACCTTCAATCTCTACGACAAGTCCTGGCCCATGCGCACTCGTCCCTACCAGTACCCACCCGCCAAGTTTGTCTTTGGAGAGCCCGGTCGTACCGGCATGGCCATCAACTCCATCGTCTGCGCAGGCTCCATCGTCTCGGGAGCCGTCATTCGCAACAGCGTCGTCTCACAGGACGTCCGCGTCAACTCCTACGCCGATGTCGACTCCAGCATCGTCTTCTCCCACGTCAACATCGGGCGGCATTGTCGCATCCGTCACGCTATCATCGACCGCGACGTCCACATCCCCGACGGCACGGTCATCGGCTACGACGCCAACGAAGACAAGAAGAATTATTTTGTCTCCGCCAGCGGCCTCACCGTCGTCACACGCGACTACTCCGTCTACGAGAACCCCGTTTCACCGGAGTTCATGCAGGGAAGCAACTGGTAGCTTACGCAAAAAACCACGGATCAACACCGAAAACAAACCGGTCTTGATCCGTGGTTTCTGCGTTAATCCGTGGTCGTTCTGTTATCGCGTCCCGAACCGGTAGATTACGCCGCCCGATATAGCGAAGAACATCCGTGTCTCCGTGCCGAAGTGCTCAAGGATCAGATCAGGCGAGAGCCGAACTGCCAGGTTCTTCGACCGGTTGAAGTCCACACTTCCGCCAAGTGCGACAAGTGCCGCTGTGCGGTTCGTGTACAGGCCAAGAGTCGGCAAAGCTTGCGGTGGCACGCTTCCCGTGCTGTGAGTGAAGTTGCCGAAAGCTGGCCCCGCGTAAGCGTGATAGTTGAGTGCGGCATAGTGGTTCTTCGGTCCGCGATACTGCGCCCCGAAAAGAATCATGTTCATCGACACCCCAGCACGCCCCTTGAGAAACGCGTTCGGATGTATCGGAGTCGTGCCCCACTCGCCGCGCCACTGTGCGCCAAGTCCCAGCTTTGGCATGAGCCAGTAAGTGCCCAGCACCTCGCCGCCGCCCATATTCATCCTGGTCGGAAGGTCCTGTCCGGCCTGAAAGTTCATGAAGTTGACTCCGCCATAGACCTCGTACTTATTGTCATAGGTAACCGGAGCCGAAGGGCCGATCTTGCTATTCCCCTGGGCCATTGCCCGCCCCGCTCCCGCCATCAGTGCTACAGCTGCCAGCATCCCAGTCAATACGCGAACAGTATTCTTCCGCGTTTCAGTCATCTTCCTCAGCATCATCTTGTCCAACATCTTCTCCTACAGGTGCGTGTATCCAAGATATAACGTCTGGCCGCTATCTGCCCGTTCCACCTCCTATCTCTCATTCGATTGTGCATGTGCGACAATAGTGGGTGCCGGTCGGCGAGTGTATATTCCGGCTGCAGGGAGAATTAATATGGGCGAACTATTTACACCAATGCATCTGATGGTCCTCGCGATCGTCGTCCTGGTCCTGTTCGGCGGCAAGAAGCTGCCTGAGCTTGGCAAAGGTCTAGGCGAGGGTCTCAGGGGTTTCAAAGACGGCATGAAGGGCGTCACCGACGAAGTCAACAAGCCCGTCGAAACCACGCACGCTGTCACTCCAAAGCCTGAAGAATCAGCTAAATAATCCGCTCCTCCCCAGGCGGATTCACAACAATTCAGCACCGCGCTCTCTTCTTGTGCCACCCTGTTTGATCACCTCGAGACCCAGGCCTACCGCATGAAATTGAAGTCGCCGTACCTGATCAAGCCGCATGCGGCAGTCAAACTGTCGCGTCTCTCCACCGCTCAGACCGGTGGCTTCGACAGCCACACCGCCGCTGAAGCCGTACTCGTCGCACACCGCGAACAGCTAGCCAAACTTCAGGATGTCTTCTACGCTAGCCAGCGGAAGGCCCTGCTCATCGTTCTCCAGGGCATGGACACTGCAGGCAAGGACGGCACGATCAGCCACATCTTCTCTGGGGTCAACCCGCAGGGCTGCGACGTAGCCGCCTTCAAAGTCCCCAGTTCCATTGAAGCCCGCCACGACTTCCTCTGGCGCGTCCACGCCCAGGTCCCTCCACGCGGCATGATCCAGATCTTCAACCGCTCCCACTACGAAGACGTCCTCGCCCCCCGCGTCCACAAGGTCATCTCCCCAAAAGAAGTCCGGCGTCGCCTCGAAGACATCAACGAATTCGAGGCCATGCTCAACGACAACAACGTCGTCATCCTGAAGTTTTTTCTTCACATCTCTCAAAAAGAACAGAAGGACCGCCTCCAGTCGCGCATCGACGACCCTGGCAAACACTGGAAGCTCGCCCTCTCCGACTTCAAGGAGCGTCTCTTCTGGCCCCAATACGAAGAGGCCTACAACGATCTCATTGCGGCCACCAGCAAAAAGCACGCCCCTTGGTTCGTGATCCCCGCCGACCACAAGTGGTACCGCAACGTAGCTATCTCGCAGATCATCGTCGACGCCATGCGCTCACTCAAGCTCCAATACCCAGCCCCCACCATGGACCCGAGCAAAATCAAGCTCTAACGCGCCTTTGTTTTGATGCTGCGACTTAGCCACCACAACCACCAAAGTTCACCCTAAAGCGTAATCATCACCACAGCAGCCGCAGCAATCAGCATCCCCACACCCTGCCGCCGAGTAGGCCGTTCATGCAGCGTCCACGCCGCCAGCAATATCGTCGAAGCCGGATACAGCGAAGCCAGCACCGCCGCCACATCCAGCCGCCCCGCCCGCGTCGCCGCGATAAACAGCATATTCCCAGAAGTATCCAACACCGCAGTCCCAAGCGCCCAAGTCACCGCCAACCGCGTCAGTCGACCTTCCTTCTGTTC
>Ga0193753_10002438_pt1 | contig 14607 bp, 9 predicted proteins | sample H1c2metaG_FD_144925 | JGI IMG/M metagenome (GOLD analysis project Ga0193753, IMG submission 144925) | Soil microbial communities from a riparian zone of the East river system, Colorado, United States - H1c2 | ecosystem: Environmental > Terrestrial > Soil > Riparian zone | place: USA: East River... | reverse complement strand
CATCCGCTCACCCGAAGCTTATCTTTTCACCGTGGCGCAACACGTCGTTCAGCAACACACCATGCGGCAGTCGGCGACGCCGCCTGCGATTGAACTAGCGCGATTGCTGAACGAGCCGGCCACCACCCACGATGCCGACCCCGGGTTGGCATTGGAGGCGCAACAGTGCCTCGAGGGGATGCAGCTTGCCCTGGAAGAACTCTCGCCAAAGGCGCGTGCCACCTTCATGCTTCATCGGCGCGACGGCCTGTCATTCGACGAAATTGCTGCTCGCTTGGAGACTTCGCGGCCGATGGTCAAGAAATACCTAATGAAAGCCTTGCTGCATTTGCGGCTGCGTCTGGAACAGGCCTGAATAATCATGGAACAACGTATCAAGCTCAATACCCAGATCTACGAAGAGGCCTGTGCGTGGTTCATCGACTGTCGCGCCGGCGATCTCGATGAGGCGGCACGCCATGCATTCGACCGCTGGCTTCGAAAATCGCCGCAGCATTTGAGTGCGTATTTGGAACTCGCCGCAATATGGAACGACGGGGCGCACCTCGATCCGGAGGGGAAGTTCGATCGCGACACACTCATTGCTCAGGCGGCGATGGATCGCGACAACGTGGTCGAATTGGCCCCTCCGCGTAGCGCCGGGCCGGTGCAGGCCCCTGCCCGCAACGAGCAACGCCGGTGGGTGCCACGCCGGCGTTTCGCCGCGATCGCAGCGTCGATAGGCTTACTCGCCATTTCCGCGGCTTTCTACCTGCAGACCCTTCGTGCGCCCGCCTACGCCGCGGCGATTGGCGAACAGCGCTCCATCGCCCTCGCGGACGGCTCGACCGTCGAGCTCAATTCAAGATCGAAGATCGTCGTGCGTTACTCAAAGCAGGAGCGTCGCGTTGAACTTCTCCAAGGTCAGGCGCTGTTCCAAGTAGCTAAGGATGTCACGCGGCCATTCATTGTGAAGACCGGCGCCACCTTGGTGCGCGCCGTCGGCACCGAGTTCGACGTGTACCAGAAGCGCGAGGACACGGTCGTAACTGTCGTCGAGGGCCGGGTGGCCATCCTGACCAGCCACGCGGGTTCACTGTCCGACCATGACGTGCAGGCGGCAGCCCTGGGATCACGTCCGTCCAACTTGGAATTTCCGGCAATCGCTCCGGGGCAGATCGGCAACATCCTCGTGGCGGCCGGCGAGCAGCTCACCGTCACGCCTAAACGGATTCAAATCGCGGAACACCCGAACATTGCCAGTGCGACCGCGTGGACTCAGCGGCAACTGGTATTTGAGTCCGCCTCACTGGCCGATGTCGCAGACGAATTCAACCGCTACAACGAGAAGCAGTTGATTGTCGGGGATCCTATGCTCGAGACATTTCATGTCAGCGGGGTATTTTCATCGACGGATCCGGCATCGCTGATTCGCTTTCTGCGTGCGCGTCCCGAGTTGCGCATCGTTGAGACGGGATCCCAGATTCGAATTGAGAAAAATACTTCATAAAGAAGCAACCGATCGATCTTTCGAGGCTCATCTCCGGCATGAGAGCGTCGCAACGTCAGACTAAGGCTGGACCAAGCCTGGCAAGGCGCATGAGCAATCTTGCGTGTCTGAGCGTGGGAGCCGCCGCCGTCGGCCTTTTCATCGGCGGGCAGTCCTCGGCCGACGATGTTCACGCCTTCATCAGGAAACCGACCAACATTCCAGCCCAAGACTTGGGCCCTGCTCTACAAACTCTCGCCAAAGATCGCAATTTTCAGATCGTTTACGTATCGGAACAGATTAACGTTTTACGGACCAAGGGCGCGAGCGGCGAGCTTACGTCGGAGGAGGCGTTGAGAAGGCTGCTCAGCGGAACCGGGTTCACTTTTAAATACCTGGATGAAAAGACCGTCACGATCGTTCCGGTTGGGTCGCATACCGATGCAGCAAAGTCTCCGCCGCCGAGCACGTCAGCCCTGTCGGCCCCGGAGGTGGTGGACGACATCGCGCACGAGGGCAAAAGGAGCTTCTGGAATCGACTTCGGCTGGCTCAAGCTTCGACCAATCAGTCGGCATCCTCCCGCCCTGAAGTGTCCGATGGCGCCAAAGGCGCGCACGGTTCCGACGAGGAGGCCAAGCTCGAAGAGATCGTCGTCACCGCAACCCGGCAAGCCAGGCTCCTCAGTACCGTGCCCATCAGCGCCAGTGCCTTCTCGCGGAAGAGTTTGGACGCCCAGGATGTCAAGCAAATCGATGATATTGCGATGATCACTCCCGGCGTGACCTTTTCCCGTGGCAACAGCGGCAGCACCCAAATCGCCATTCGCGGAATCAGCTCCGACAGTGGCGCCTCCACGACGGGTGTCTACATCGACGATACCCCAATTCAATCTCGCGTCATTGGCTTCTCAAGCACCACCGTATTTCCAAACGTGTTTGATCTGGAGCGGGTGGAGATTCTCCGTGGCCCACAGGGCACCTTGTTCGGAGCGGGATCCGAGGGCGGGACCGTAAGGTTCATCACACCACAGCCCAGCCTCACCGAATATACCGACTATACGCGGGGTGAACTCGCGTTCACCGAGCATGGCGATCCTAGCTTCGAGGCGCGCTTGGCGATTGGCGGTCCCCTGGTTGAACAACAAATTGGCTTTCGCGCCAGCGTCTCCTATCGGCGAGACGGCGGTTATACCAACCGCGTCGAGCGATTTGGCGGCGGCATGATCGCCAAGGACGATGACTGGCAGGACTCCTACAACGCGCGCTTGGCGCTGGCCTTTGAGCCCGTGGATCATCTGTTGATCACACCGTCGTTCTACTACCAGAATATCTATATCAACGATTCGCAGACGTACTGGGAGTACCTGTCGAATCCTGATAAAGGGCAATTCAACAACGGCGCGCCGGTGACCGCGCCCTTCCAAGCGATCAGCTCTCTGCCGGCTCTCAACGTCAACTACGTCACGAAGTATTTCACCATCACCTCCAACACGTCGTTCTACGAGCAAGACAATCGGAATAATCGAGACCTCTCGGCACTGATCCCCAACGATTTGGGCGTCATGCTCAGCCCGACACACCCGGTTCCGGGGGATCCTGACTATCGCAGTCAAGATCTGTTCATCACTTCGCAGAAGGCCTTCACCCAAGAAGTACGCATCCAGTCGAATAATCTTGATTCGCGCTTCACGTGGTTGGCCGGCGTGTTCTACCAGAGTGAGCATCAATCGTCGGACCAGTACGTGCCCGACACGCCGGCGGCCTTCGACCGTCTCGTCCAGGCGGCGCTGGGGGGAACGACCCAGCAAATTTTCGGGATGGGCCTCGCCGACGGAATCTACAGCTATCGATCCATCATCAATTCTTTCGACAAGCAGATCGCGGGCTTCGGCGAGGCCAGTTTCAAGGTCGTTGGCGGCTTCACTTTGACGGCCGGCCTTCGAGTGGAACGATCGACGTTCAGCTTTACAAACAAAAGCGATGGTCCGTTCAATGGCGGTCTTACGGTGGTGAACGGCAATGAGTCGGAGACACCCGTGGTGCCGAAGTATGGTGCTTCGTACCAGATCAATCCCGACAACTTGGTGTATGCCACGGCGGCCAAGGGTTTCCGAACCGGCGGCGCCAATCCGTCAATTCCGGCGCGCTGCAATGCGGATCTCGCCTCACTCGGCTATAGCTCCGCACCGGATTCCTATAAATCAGATTCCGTCTGGAGCTATGAGGTCGGTTCCAAGAACCGCTTAATGGGAGGACGCCTGCGATTGGAATCCAGCATCTTCGATGTGAAGTGGAGTGGAATTCAACAGCAGGTCATTCTCGGCACGGGCTGCGGCTTGAACTTCGTCGCCAACTTGGGCAAGGCCACCAGCACGGGGTTCGATTTTCAGGGCGAGTTCCTCGTCACGGATCACCTCACGACCGGTCTTGCCCTTGGCTACAACCATGCCGTCTTCGATCAATCTCTGCTCTCGCCTCCGGATCCGGTGACGGGGATTCGCCCGGTGATCGCGCGCAAGGGAGACTCGTTGGGCGTCAATCCCTGGACGGTCGCGATGAATGCACAGTATGAGTTTGTCGCCTGGGGACGCAATGGATATGCACGCGTCGACGATCAATTCGCGAGCAGACAATCAACGCCGACGGCGGCCGAAGATCCCGGCAATCAAACTTATGTGTCAGGATTGGTAAAGCTGCCGCAGACGAACCTGCTTTCGCTTCGCCTCGGTACACGATTCAACAACGGTGTCGATGTTTCGGTCTTCGTCAAGAATGTTTTCGATTCTCATCCATTATTGAGCCGTAACCAGACGGGGTCCAACCTCGACCTGATTTACGCCGATCGCACGTTCCGGCCACGCACCATCGGCATCACCATCACATCGAGGCTTTAACAGGATCAATGTCACCCAAATCACCGGTCGGATCATCGTCCCGCATCCTGGCAGCAAGTCTCGCCGGCACAGCCATCGAATTCTACGATTTTTTCATCTACGGTACGGCCGCCTCTCTGGTCTTCGGTAGGCTATTTTTTGCAGCGGCGCCCCCAGCCACGCAGCTGCTTGCGGCCTACGCATCGTTCGGCGTCGCTTTCCTGGCCCGGCCCATTGGTGCGATTGCATTTGGCCATTTCGGCGACCGCGTCGGCCGAAAGTCGACTTTGATCGCCTCGCTTCTGCTCATGGGAATCGCCACCATGGCGATCGGTGCGATACCCACCTACTCGGACGTCGGATGGCCTGCGCCCGTTCTGTTGTGTGTGCTGCGATTTGCCCAGGGCTTGGGGTTGGGCGGCGAATGGGGCGGCGCCGCCCTGCTCGCGATTGAGAATGCACCGCCGGCCTTTCGCGGCAGATTCGGCATGTTCCCGCAGCTCGGTGCGCCGGTGGGTTTCATTCTTGCCAACGGATTTTTTCTCTTGCTCGGACTCGTCTTGAGCCCTGAGCAATTCGTGGCATGGGGTTGGCGGATTCCGTTCCTGGCGAGTGCGGTACTTGTCGGCTTGGGACTTTGGGTAAGGTTGCGGTTGACCGAAACTCCGGCGTTCACGGCCGCTTTGGCCGAAGGGTTGCCGCCACGCGTACCTGCTGCAACGCTGGTGTTGAATTTTCCACGGCAGACCCTCGCCGGGACGTTTGCAGTGGTGGCTGCGTTCGCGATCTTTTATCTCACCACGACATTCACGTTGGGATACGCCACGACCACGCTGGGCTATGATCGCCGCGAATTCTTGGCGGTCTTGCTCGCGGCCATTCCCTTCCTCGCCGGCGGAATACTCTGCTCGGGCTATTGGTCAGACCGCAGCGATCCGCGCCGCGTGCTGATTTTTGGCTGCAGTATTGCCGTGCCTGTCGGTCTGCTCCTCGCGCCGCTGCTGACCAGTGGGTCGCTCGCGGCAATTTGGCTATTTCTGTCGGCGGCGCTGTTTGTGATGGGTCTGCTCTACGGTCCGCTCGGAGCCTGGATGCCCAGTTTATTTCCCGCCCGCGTTCGCTATACCGGCGTATCCGTTGCGTTCACTGTTGGCGGCATTCTGGGCGGCGGCATTGCGCCGTTCGTCGCGCAATCGCTGGCAATTCATGGGGGCCTCAAGTGGGTGGGCTTCTACTTGAGCGCCGCGGCGCTCGTGAGCCTCATCGCGCTATTGACACTGGGACACGACGGGTCCCGATTTCATGCCGCAAAAGAAAAACTCCTAGAGAGGTAACCGATCGATCGGCAATGACTCTTCTCCAGCATAAGACCGTCGCATTATCGGACGACGGCCACACAACGCCTCGAAAGAGGCAGGGGAGATCTCATGCGCCTGAGCGTCCTGACTGCGGCCGTTATTATTTGCATCGCTGGTGTTGGCATCGCTGATCATGTTCGCGCCGACGGCGCCAGCGGAGAGCTCGATGAAATCGTTGTCACCGCGACCCGGCAAGCCAGACTCCTCAGCAGCGTGCCGATTAGCGCCAGTGCGTTCTCGCAGAAAACGTTGGACGAACAGGGAGTCAAGCAAATCGATGACATCGCCCTGATCACGCCTGGGGTGACCTTTACCCGGGGCAACGCCGGCAGCACCGAGATCGCGATCCGCGGTATCAGTTCAAATAGCGGAGCATCGACGACCGGCGTCTACATCGACGATACGCCGGTCCAATCCCGCGTCATCGGTTTCTCCAGCACGACGGTATTTCCAAACGTGTTCGATCTGGAGCGCGTCGAGATCCTGCGTGGACCGCAGGGCACTTTGTTCGGGGCCGGATCCGAGGGTGGCACCGTTCGGTTCATCACGCCGCAGCCGAGTCTCACTCAATTCAGCGACTATGTCCGCAGCGAGGTCGGGTTCACCGAGCATGGCGATCCCAGCTTCGAAGCCGGCGTGGCGGCGGGTGGTCCCATCGCCGAGAATACGCTTGGATTTCGCGCCAGCGCCTCGTATCGGCGGGACGGCGGCTATACCAATCGCGTCGAGCGATTCGGCGGGGCATTGATCGCCAAGGACGACGATTGGCAGAACACTTACAACGCGCGGCTGGCTTTCGCCTTTCAGCCCATCGATCACTTGCTCATCACGCCATCGTTTTACTACCAGGATATCTACATCAACGATTCGCAGACGTACTGGGAGTACCTGTCGAATCCCGACGAGCACCAGTTCAACAACGGCGCGCCGGTCACGGCTCCCTTCAAGGCGGTCAGCTACCTGCCCGCGCTCAACATCAACTACGCGACCGACTATTTCACCATCACCTCCAACACCTCTTATTACGAGCAAGACAATGAGAATAATCGGGACTTGTCGGCCTTGATCCCCAATGATCTTGGCATTGCGATCAGCCCCACGCACCCGGTTCCGGGGGATCCCGATTATCGAAGCCAGGATCTATTCGTGACTTCGCAGAAAGCATTCACCCAGGAGGTTCGTATTCAGTCGAATAATATCGACTCACGCTTCACGTGGCTGGCGGGCGTTTTCTACCAGAGCGAGCATCAGTCGTCGAACCAATATGTTCCCGATACACCGGCCGCTTTTGACCAGCTGGTACAGATTGCGCTGGGAGGAACGACCCAGCAAATTTTCGGCATGGGTCTCGCCGACGGGATCTACAGCTACCGATCCATCATCAATTCCTTCGACAAGCAGATAGCCGGCTTCGGCGAGGCCAGCTTCAAAGTTGTCGGCGGCTTGACCGTGACGGCGGGCATCAGGGCGCAGCGATCGACGTTCAGTTTTGTCAATCGGAGCGACGGTCCCTTCAATGGCGGACTTACCGTGGTCCCTGGGAATGAGTCGGAAACGCCGGTGATACCGAAGTATGGTATCTCCTACCAAATCAATCCCGACAACTTGGTGTATGCCACGGCGGCCAAGGGTTTTCGCACGGGCGGCGCCAATCCTGCCATTCCGGCGCGCTGCGACGCGGATCTTGCCTCGCTCGGTTATACCTCCGCGCCGGATTCTTATAAGTCAGATTCCGTCTGGAGCTACGAGGTGGGTTCGAAGAACCGCTTGATCGGCGGGCGCCTGCGTTTGGAATCCAGCATCTTTGATGTCAAGTGGAGCGGGATTCAGCAACAGGTCATTCTCGGCACGGGCTGCGGCTTGGACTTCGTGGCGAATCTGGGCAAGGCGACCAGCAGGGGCTTTGATTTCCAGGGCGAGTTCCTCGCCACCGACCACCTGACCACCGGCCTTAGCGTGGGCTACAACCATGCGGTCTTCGATGAATCGATCCTGTCCCCGCCCGATCCGGTAACCGGAATTCGCCCGGTGCTGGTACGCGCCGGAAATTCCTTGGGCGTCAATCCCTGGACAGTTGCGATGAACGCACAATATGACTTCGTCGCCTGGGGACACAACGGCTATGTGCGCGCGGACGATCAATTCGCGAGCCGGCAGTCAACCCCGACGCCGTCCGAGGACCCCGGAAATGAGACTTATTCGGCCGGATTGGTCGCGATGCCGCAGACGAATCTGCTTGCCCTGCGGCTGGGCGTCAGATTCTCCAACGGCATCGATCTTTCAATATTCGCCAAGAACGTGTTCGACTCTCATCCCGTTCTGAGCCGCAATCAAACAGGGTCAAACATAGATACGATCTACGTAGATCGCACCTTCAGGCCACGTACCATCGGTATCACCCTCACCTCGAGGCATTAGCACAATCCGCTCCAAGGCGGCGGGTTCTTGTAGACTGAAAGGCGCGGCGCATTCGTTATGAAATGGGGAAATTAAAAATGACCGGTTCCAATCTGAAGATTCTGCTGCCATTGATTCCAGCCGCCTTTCTGGCGTGCGGCACGTCGTCCGCCGCCGCGGCGAGTTGTGAAGATCTGGCGAAGGTTGCGTTGCCCGACACCACAATCACTCTGGCCCAATCCGTTGCCGCCGGTGCTTTCACTCCACCCGTTCCTTCCTGGGCCAGCGCGTTCATGCACCCCACGCCGGTCCCGGCGGCATTTTGTCGCGTAGGCGGGCACATTCGGCCGACTAAAGACTCGGATATCAAGTTTGAAGTATGGCTGCCGGCCTCAGGCTGGACTGGGCGCTACGAATCGGTCGGCAACGGCGGCTTCGCCGGATCGATTCGCTATGACTCCATGCTCAATCCCCTGCTGGGCGGTTCCGTAGTTGCGTCGACCGACGATGGCCATGACGCGCCGGCAATTGGTCCCACGAGCGCCGATTGGGCCTTCGGTCATCCGGAAAAAATCGTCGACCATGGCCATCGCGCGGTCCACCTCACCGCCATGGCGGCCAAGGCCATTACCGCCGCGTTCTATGGCCGCCCGGCGGCGCATTCCTACTTCGTGGGATGCTCCAAAGGCGGTCAGGAAGGCTTCATGGAAGCACAGCGTTATCCCGAGGACTTTGACGGCATTGTCAGCGGCGCTGCCGCAAACCAATGGACGGATCTTTTTTCGAGTTTCATGTGGACCGAAAACCTCAACTTGGCCAATCGGGAGAGTTATCTCTCACCAGACGATCTGGCCAAGATCGGCGCCGCCGTCTCTGCGGCCTGCGATACGGGTGCAGCAAAGTCCGGGTTTGTCAGTGATCCGCTGCGATGCGAAGTGGCTCCCGCCTCGATCGGGCTCACGCCCGCGAAGCTGCGAACGTTTGAGTCCATCCACCAAGGACCCAAGGATCGCTCCGGCAAGCCGACCTACGCGGGGCATGCCTACGGCAGCGAAAACCCAGGGTGGAGCGACACCATCAGCGCCAACAATTTTGAGGCGGCAGAGACCGAAGCGCAGATGAGCATGTACGGCGCCAATTTCTACAGAAATTTCGTCTACCAAGACAAGAAATGGACCTTCCACGGCTTTGACCTCGACAAGGGGCGGGCTGATGCCGAGAGGATCATCGGCCCCATCATGAATGCTGAGGACGTGCACTTCGCCAAGTTCAAGGCCCGGCACGGCAAGTTGATTCAATATGCCGGCATGGTGGATTCCATCGTCACGCCGCTGAGCTCCGTGAAGTTCTATCAGGCCGTCGTGGCGGCCCAGGGGCAGAAATCTGACCCGGCAGCGCTAGCCCGCACGCAAGAATTTTATCGGCTTTTCCTGGCGCCGGGCGTAGGCCACTGCGGCGGCGGGCCGGGCCCAAATCAATTCGGCCAAGCAGGTGGTGTCGGCGACGCGGAGCACGACATGGTCGTCGCGCTCGAGCAATGGGTGGAAAAGGACGTGCCGCCGACCCGGATAGTGGCCACGAAATTCGTCTCGGATGACAAGGCGAAGGGCGTGGCAATGACCCGCCCCTTGTGTCTATTTCCCCAAGTCGCGAAGTACAAGGGATCGGGCGCCGTCACGGACGCTGCCAATTTCGCATGCACAGCTAACTGAAGGCACTTGCTGCCCGATCCAGAAAATGCTCAGGACCTCGAGCAGACTTCCGCCGCCTTCAGGTGGAATCTGCCGCGGCGCTATAACATCGGCGTGGACGTCTGCGATAAATGGAGCCAGCAGCCTGCCCGTGTCGCCTTGATTCACAAGCCGCCCGTCGGCGAATGCATCGAGTACACCTTTGCCGAGATCCGCCGGCTCTCCAATCAAACTGCAAATTTGCTGTTGAGTGCCGGCCTGCGTCGGGGCGATCGCATTGCAGTTCTCTTGCCGCAGGCGCCCGAGACCGCAGTCGCCCACGTAGCGATCTATAAAATTGGTGCGATCGCCGTGCCGCTATTTAGTTTGTTCGGAATTGAGGCGCTCGAATATCGGCTCGCCGACAGCGGTGCGAGAGCTGTCATAACGGATCTCGCGGGAGCGGCCAAGCTTAAGTCGATCCAACATCGGCTCCCGGAACTGAAAATCATCTACACGATCGATGGCGTTTGCGCGAACGCCGTTGACTTCCATAAAGGCCTCTCGAGCCAGAGTGCAGAATTCGAGCCGGTCATCACCGACGCCGATGATCCTGCGCTGATCATTTATACATCCGGCACCACCGGCTCCCCGAAAGGCGCATTGCATGCACACCGAGTGCTTCTCGGCCACCTTCCGGGAGTAGAGCTTTCACACGATTTTGCGCCTCAAAGCGGCGACCGATTTTGGACACCCGCGGACTGGGCGTGGATCGGCGGCCTTTATGATGTGTTGATGCCGGCGTGGCATCACGGCCTCACCGTCGTTTCGCATCGATTCGCCAAATTCGATCCTGAAGCCGCCTTCCAATTGATCGACGATCTCGGTGTACGCAATGCATTCCTGCCGCCGACGGCCTTGAAAATGATGCGCGCCGTGGCCAATCCTCGGGCGCGTTGGCGCCTCGATATGCGAAGCATTGCCAGCGGCGGAGAATCCCTTGGCCGGGAGTTGCTCGATTGGGGCCGCAAGACATTCGGGCTGACCATCAATGAGTTCTATGGTCAGACGGAATGCAATATGGTTATCTCCTCGTGCGGGCGAATCAACGCCGCGCATCCGGGACGAATCGGCAAAGCCGTGCCTGGACATCATGTCGCGATTGTCGATGCGGCCGGCTGCAAAGTGCCTGCGGGCGTCGCCGGCAACATTGCCATCGAACGCCCCGACCCGGTCATGTTCCTGCGTTATTGGAACAACGAAGCGGCGACCGCCGCCAAGTTCGTGGATAACTGGTTGTTGACCGGAGATCTGGGGGAGCTCGATGGCCAAGGCTACATTCGATTTATCGGTCGTGATGATGACGTCATCACGAGCGGCGGGTATCGCATCGGACCAGGAGAAGTTGAGGACTGCCTGCTTGGCCACCCCGCGGTGCGGCTGGCGGCGGTAATTGGCGTACCGGATCAATTGCGAACGGAAATCGTCAAGGCCTGCATCGTCCTGCACGACGGCATCGACGCCAACGAGATGCTCGTGAGCGAGCTGCAAAACTACGTGAGGTCCCGTCTGTCGGCGCACGAATATCCTCGTCAAATAGAATTCGTTCCGTCGCTGCCAATGACCGCGACGGGAAAAATCATTCGCCGCGAGCTGCGCAGCAAAGACACGGCAACTCTTTAAAACTTATGGGTCGACAGCAGCAGGCTCGTTTCGGTGTTCGAGATTCCGTCGATGAGGCGAATCCGACCCAGCACCCGATCGACCGCAGCGAGACTGTCGGCGCGAAGCTCGGCCACGATGTCCCAGCGGCCGTTCGTGGTATGAAGAGAGCAAACCGCAGGATCGCCACGCAGTGAGCGGAGTACCTCGTCAGTTCGGTTGCCCTCGACCGCCACGGTCATCAACGCGCGAATCGTTTGCTCCTCAACCTGTGGCTTGAGTTTGACGGTGTAGCCAACAATGGTGCCGTCAGCCTCCATGCGCGCGAGGCGATTCTGCACGGTGCCGCGAGCGACTTTAAGGGCCTTGGCCAGGGTCGCCACCGGCACTCGCGCATCCTCGCGCAGCAATGACAGTAATTCCCGATCGGTCGAATCCATCAAAATCTCCTTGCGAGGGCGCGCCGCGGGGACAACTCTGTGCAAAACGCCAATATTCAATGACTATTTGTACAGTATAAGCCACTTATTGATCAATTTTCTGGCTAGCCATTGGCTCTACCGCCCCCTGAAACTGGTATCAGGCATGTGGGGGAGAGCAATCGTGGTCAATTACATTGGAACTGAACGCCTCCGGGCGCTCGTATCGCGGGTCGGTGTTGGCCGTTTCATCGAGGAACTCGCTCAGGAAGTCGCGGCTGACTATCGACGATGGGACGAATTTGAGAAATCAGCGCGGCACGCCTGTCATTCGCCCACGGGCGTGATTGAACTCATGCCCACAACTGACGGGCGTCTCTATTCATTCAAGTACGTTAACGGACATCCCAAAAACACTGCGCAGGGTCTGCTGACTGTGACCGCCTTCGGTGTGCTGGCCGATGTCGCGACTGGTTATCCGGTTCTGCTGTCGGAGATGACGTTCATGACAGCCCTTCGCACGGCGGCAGTCTCTGCGCTCGCAGCAACGCGGATGGCGCGTTCCTCGAGCCGGGTCATGGCCATGATCGGCAATGGCGCTCAGAGTGAATTTCAAGTCATTGCATTCCACCGTATGGTGGGCATTCGCGAAGTACGGTTATACGACACGGATTCTGAGGCGACAGCCAAGTTGGTTCGCAATCTGACGAGATTGCAGCTTCCCAATCTCTCGGTCACTCGTTGCAGCAGCACTGCCGAGGCCGTTCGTGGCGCCGACATCGTCACCACCGTGACCGCCGATAAACGCAACGCAACCATCCTGACGCCGCCGATGGTCGCGCCCGGGATGCATCTGAATGCCGTCGGCGGTGATTGCCCTGGCAAGACGGAACTGCATCCGGATATCCTGCGTGCAGAAGCGGCTCGCATCGTGGTGGAGTTCGAACCCCAGGCCCGCATCGAGGGCGAAATTCAACAACTCGGCGGTGCGGTTCAAGTGAGTGAACTGGCGCATGTCTTGCTGGAGAATCGACCCGGGCGATTGGGTGATCATGAAATCACCATCTTCGATTCCGTCGGATTTGCGCTCAGCGACTTCTCTGCGCTGCGATATCTCTTGAAATTGAATGGCGAGTACCCGGACGGCGGCCAGAGCATCGACCTCATCCCTGAAATGGAAGATCCCAAAGATCTATTTGCCTGTATGGCGAACGAGACCGTACGCGCACGGCAACGGCGGTTCGCCTGATGGGTGCCGCCAATCGCACGGCGAGCCTCATCGGCGCGCCCACGGACATCGGCGCCAGCGATCGCGGCGCCTCGATGGGACCCGAAGCACTGCGAGTCGCGGGAATTCACGCGGCCCTGGTGCAGCGTGGACTGGAAGTGGTGGATTGCGGCAATGTCAGCGGCCCCGCCAATCCCGGGCTGCTCAAAATCGACGGCTATCGCAATTTGGCGCAGGTCACCGCCTGGAATCACGAAGTACACGATGCCGTGTATCGCGAGTTGACGGAACAGCGCCTGCCGATATTGCTGGGCGGCGATCACTGTTTGAGTATTGGCTCCATCTCAGCGGTTGCGCGCCATTGCCGCAGCAAGCGCAAACCTTTGCGCGTACTTTGGCTGGACGCGCACACCGACTTCAACACGCGTGAACTGTCGCCCAGCGGCAGTCTGCACGGGATGCCGCTATCGTGCCTGTGCGGATTCGGCCCTCGCGAGCTGCTCCAGATCGGCGGCGCCACCCCCGCGATATCCGCGAAATGGGTGCGGCAAATCGGCATCCGCAGCGTCGATACCGGCGAGAGACGTTTTGTTCACGAACAGCAATTGGAAGTGTTCGACATGCGCTTCATCGACGAAATGGGCGTGCGGCAGACCATGGAACTGGCGTTGCAAGATTTGGATGCTGACACCCATCTGCACGTCAGTTTCGATGTTGATTTTCTCGATCCGGAAATCGCCCCCGGCGTCGGTACCACGGTGCCGGGCGGGTTGTCTTACCGCGAAGCACAGTTGTGCATGGAAATGATCGCTGACACGGGCCAGATGGCCTCGTTGGATATTATGGAACTGAATCCGGCACTGGATGTGCGCAACAAGACCGCGGTGCTCGCCGTCGATTTGGTCGAATCCCTGTTTGGGAAGAGCACTCTAATGAGAAAGCCGCTCTCATATGCGAACAGGCTCGTAAGCGCTTAGCCAAGGATTCGCGCACCAGCACGTCGGGCTGCCGGCGCAGCGTCTTCACGTGGCGCAACCTTCGTTGAGTGTTGTTCAGATCACGTCGCTCGAAGAAGTTGGCGCCCGATTGTTCGAGCGCAATAAGCGCCACGTGTACCTTATGACTGCATGGCCTGTTGGAGCGAACACTGGATCTGGGGATTCTGCGCAAACCCGAAGTACGGATTCCCGCCGGAATTGAAATCAGCGAATGGTATCGGGCGCCGCTCGTTGTCGCCATTCAGCAGGATCATCCCTTGGCGCGCCGACCGTCGTTTCACTGAGTCAGCTCAAGGCTGAGCCGTTTGTCACGTATCCGCGCGAGGCTGGTACCGGACTCTACTGGCAGATCCTGGACATATGCGCGCACGCGGGATTTCGGCCGCGCGTGGCACGCGAAGTGCTGGAGCCATCAACCATCATTGGACTGGTTGCCGCCGGCGTCGGCGTGGCGATCGTTCCCGACGGAATTCAATGTATTCAGTTGAAGGGCGCGATTTACAAACCACTGACCGACATCAGCGCGTCATCCAC
>Ga0193753_10002437_pt1 | contig 14607 bp, 12 predicted proteins | sample H1c2metaG_FD_144925 | JGI IMG/M metagenome (GOLD analysis project Ga0193753, IMG submission 144925) | Soil microbial communities from a riparian zone of the East river system, Colorado, United States - H1c2 | ecosystem: Environmental > Terrestrial > Soil > Riparian zone | place: USA: East... | reverse complement strand
GCGCCCGCAAATGGATCTGTGTCGTGAGCTGCCTTCCCATGCTGGCTGGAATTCCGGCCGTCCTGACGGGTAGCCCGTTTTACTCGCTGGCATTTATCTGCATCGTTCTATTCGGCTATGCAAGTTGGTCCACGATGGGCTTGACGTTCCCTTCCGATTTGTTCCCTTCGGAAGTTGTGGCCTCCGTTACGGGACTGAGCGGACTCGCGGCCGGGCTCGCAGGCACGCTGTTCACGCTACTCGTGGGAACATTGGTCGATCATTTCTCGTACTTCCCCGCGTTCGTCGTGGCGGCAACCGCGCCGCTGCTCGCAACCGTCAGCGTCCTTGTCTTCATCCGTCAAGCGCGCCCCATAGGACCGCGCTCGATATGACCGTATCTATATGCTGGAAGGGTGCGCGGATTATGGTCCCGTGTAAGGACATTACCTGGTGAAAAAGAAGTCATTTAAGAACCTTGCCAAGGTTGCCAACGTTAGCCCTGCGACCGTTTCGAGAATCGCTAAGGGACAGGTCAACGTAGACCCCGCCATCCGGGCGCGCGTGCGAAAAGCAGCCGATACGCTCGGAATCGATCTCGAGCAGCGGCGTAACGAAAAGGCCAACATCATCGCGTTCATGCTTGCCAACCGCGACCTGCTGCACAATTTTCAAGCCAGGATTCTCTTTGGCTCCCAGACCTATTGTGTTTCGCAGGATCGAGAACTCCTCTTCATGTCGTTCCGCTATTCGCCTTCGACGCCCTCCAAAGAATTGCATCTTCCTAAAATTCTTTCTGAGCGTGGCATTGTGCGCGCCATGATTCTGGGAGGAACCAACTCGCCGAACATGCTCAACGCCTTGCGTGAACGCGAAATTCCTTTTGCGGTTCTTGGAAATAACGTGATTGGCGAGTGGGATTCGAGTACCTTCGATGCAGTCTACTCTGACGACGTCCAGGGCGCATTCGAGCTCACATCGCATTTGATCGCCGAGGGCCATCGCGATATCTGGTTCATCGGCGACATAGAGCTTCCCTGGTATGCGCGTTGTGCGGAGGGCTACCGCAAAGCCATGTCGCAAGCCGGGCTAGAGCCGCGGTTGAGCGAGATTCACTCCGACGATCGCCAATTGGGCTATCTGGCAATGCGCTCGATTGTCTCGCGCGGAGAGCCAGTTACGGCAGTCTTCGCCGGCTCGGACCAAATCGCGAGCGGGGTCTATGAAGCATTGCGGCAATTAGGGCTCAACATTCCCGATGACATTAGCGTCGCCGGATTTAACGACAGCGAAGGCGCGTTATTCGATCCGCCTCTGACCAGCGTCCGCGAATTTCCCGAAGAATTGGGAACCCACCTCGCCGAATTCGTACTCCGCCGTATTCAAACGCCCGATCGCGAGCCGCAAATGCTAACTATTCCGACCAGGATCGTGTTGCGCAAATCAATCAAGCAACTACTCGAAGAAGGCGCTCCAGGATATTCCGCGGAGCGCTTGGCCAAAGCTTGATCTACACGTCTTGGGGAACGACAAACGGCGCGCGATAGCCGCGATCCTCGTCCCGCAAAAGCCTGTTGGCTTCTTCATCTCCGATCACCTGCTGTGTTTCAGGGTTGAAGTGCAATGTTCGCCCCAGCCGGTAAGACGCGTTAGCCAAATGCACCAAGCCGCAAGAGATGTGACCTTCTTCGATAGGCGCATTCAGGTCGGCTTTGTTTCGGCTCATCACACAATCGATGAAATTCTTGAAGTGCGCATTCTCTGTGCCTCCTTTGACGGCAGGCTGCTGATCCTGATCCCGGTCCAACCAACTTACGTAGGTAACGGCATCTTCATCGCCAGTGGATAGGTACCCTTTCGATCCATAGAAGATATTTCCGACAGTATTGTGGCCGCCCGCGGAAGGTCCCAATTTTGCCTGGCCCGTAGACTTCTTGGGCTCCGGACTCCCCAGCGCCTGCGTGCCAATCTGCGCTTCATGATTGGTCATCCAGTGGCGGACTTCGAACGTGATCATCCGCCGTTTACCGTCCGGCAAATTGTACTCGAAGCTGCAATTGAGGTCGTTCGGCGTCTGCTGATCGTCGTCGAACATGAAGTGCCCGCCCATAGCGCTCACCTTGTTCGGAAACGTCAATCCCATGCCCCATCGCGCGACGTCCACTTGGTGAACGCCTTGATTACCCAGGTCGCCGTTTCCATAGGTCCAATTCCAATGCCAGTTGTAGTGAAACCGATTCTTCGTGAAAGGCTGAACGGGAGCAGGGCCTGTCCATAGGTCGTAATTGACTCCGGCCGGGACCGGCTGAACTGCTTCACGGCCTATGGTGTCGCGCCACTTATAACAAAGTCCGCGCGCCATGTAGGTTTCACCGATCAACCCGTCCTTCATCTTCCGAACCATTTCGCGCGCCGCCGTGGCCGAACGAATCTGGGTGCCATGCTGCACAATCCGGTTGTAGCGTTGCGCCGCCTTCACCAATTGCCCGCCTTCCCAAAGATTGTGGGAACATGGCTTTTCGACGTAGACATCCTTGCCTGCCTGGCATGCCCAAATCGCCATCAACGAGTGCCAATGATTCGGCGTGGCAATGGATATAGCGTCAATCGACTTATCTTCGAGGAGCTTGCGGATGTCGGTGTACGTGACCGGTCTAGGCAGCCCCATTTTGTCCATCTGAGCCACTCGCTTCGCAAGCACGCTTTCATCTATGTCACAGAGCGCCGCGATTTGGACATTCGGCAGCTTCGCGTAATTTTCCAGATGATCGTTTCCGCGGCCGTGTACGCCGCAAATGGCAACACGAACCCGATTATTGGCGCCCAACGCGCTGAAAGCGCCCAACGCGGCGACACCCACGCTTCCCCTAGTAAGAAAGTTGCGCCGATTTAGATCTTCAGACATATTACCCCTAACTTAGATGTTGTAACGTCTCTTCCACAAGTCTCTTAGTCCCGGCAATGGCGTCGCCGCCGTCGGTGTCGAATTCCATGGAGAAGTAGCCTCGATAGGAGGCCGCCCGCGCTAGTTCGAACATGGACTTAAGATCCACCTGGGATCGTTTGCCGTCGTCGCCCCGCACGGTATCTTTCACGTGACACATGTTGAACGCGTGCCCGAGCATGGCTTTGACAGCCTTGTGATTGTAGCTGTCATCATGGCCGATCAGCGAATTGCCAAAATCCGGTAGCGCACGTAAGTACGGATTGTTCACTTTCTCAATCACAGCCACGAGGAAAAACGGATCTTCGGGTCCGGGGCTGTCGTTCTCGAGATTGATCACTATGTTTCTCTTGGCTCCGTGTTCGGCCAATTCTCCGAAACTGGCGGCGGCCAGAGCAACATCCGGTTTTTCGTCCTTGCGGCCTGCGACGTGCTGCCGCACGCTCGGCGTTCCCACTTGAACCGCGATATCCACGCAGTTCTTGCCAAACGCGATGGCCTCTCGACGAATCGATGAGTCCGCCGCGTAGAAACGCCTACCCGCAAGACCCAGATCCACGATGCGCGAATGTGATTTCTCAAGAGCGGCACGGAACGCGTCAATATAAGTCCGATCGGTGGAGCCGAAATGATCCAGCAGCGGGTTGATATTGGCTATCCCGAATTTCTCTGCCACGAAAGCCGGAAATGCTGCAAGATCCATTCCGGGAATACTGGGATTTCTGCCCCGATTCGTTGCACTCTCGATCATCGTGCGGAACGGATACGAAGTAACCGCCAGCCGGGCGCGCGCCTGGGTGGGAAAGTCGAGGGATGGTTTTTGGGTGCCGGCGGCTCCCGCCAGTCGCGCAAGAACGCCAGCGGGAAGACACCCTAAAAGCACCCGGCGGGTCGGGCGCGGTGAAGATTCAGAGGCAATTACCACGTCTGATTAGTCCATCATGAAACTTTCAGCATGTCAAGATGAGTTTCCTGACACGCTGGGTTCGATGCCCACCCGACGGTCAATTTAATTGACTACATCGCTGAGAAATGTTTCTCGACTTGATCTTTTCCAGCTAAATTCGCTCCACGCAACCTGACCACTAATTTCGGAGGCGCATCGAGGCTAAAAAACCACACGCCCGGCTTGCTACCGGCATTCACGTGAGCCGCTTGCAAAATTAATCTTTCCGATTCGGGACGTGGCGCGGACGGTCGTTTTTTGCCGTCTGCGTATGGAGCCAATGCTGCAGTTGCAAAATTAATGCCGGAGCCTGTTCGGTCTTGAAACCGAGCCGGAAGCGTAAGCGCCCTAAAATATCTGCCTCCGGCTCCGCGCGGCGGGGCCGAGCTTGGCGAATTTTGCAAGTCGATCCATACATACGTCCTAAGGTTCAACTCGGGAAAGGCCTCAAGACCCGGCAGTGCAGGTACCCGCCGCGGTGTCACTCCTTCCATCCTGAAAGGAACCGCGCCCGCGTAAGCACGCCCATCGAACAAATCCAGTTCGAGCGCTGCGGGAACCTGTGTGCGAACGGCAGTCGCATCCACCGCCCAATGCGCGAAAAGCAAATCGCACCATCGCATGCGCATCGCCCACGGTCGGTCGGGAACGGGCCAGGGACGATTCGTCACAGGACCCGCTCGAACGATTCTGAAACCAACCGCCCGCCCGCCGGCAAATCCCGCCGACCGGCAAATTCAATGGCAGACGCGTTGGACGGCGGCGCGGGAAGGCTGCATTCGACAACCACTTTCTTGATTTTAGGATGAGCGCAAAAAAGCGGCGCGCTGCTACTGCAAACAGTACACCTGAAACCGAATATCGAGCTCGTTCTTGACCGCCACGAGACCACCGCCTACTCGAATCGGGTGAATTCCAAATTCAGTCTGCTTGATGCGAACCGCGCCCACATAGGCGTCGTTTTCGCGTCGTACATCCACTATCAACGGCTTTGTCACACCGTGCAAAGTCAAATTGCCATCGACTTTCCAGGCATCACCAGTTCCCCGCTCGACGTGCGTCGACTGAAACACAATCTCGGGATACCTGGCCGATTCGAGGACCTTCGTCTGCATGTTGGACTGCACCTGGGCTTGGTCTGTCGTGCTCAGCGCGTTATCTGGCCTAACCTCGAGCCTCGCCGACTGGACTATGAACCGTACACTCGGAGTCGCGCCAGCCGCATCCACCACGCCACTCGAAATCGCTGCCTCGACCCAGTGCTCATGTCCAGCCGACGAAAACAATCCGGCTTTCCCTACATGAATTGTTAACGAACTGCGCCCGGCGTCAATGGTTCTTCCTTGCGCGCCAGCCTTGGACACAACTGTCGCGATAGCCAGTGCAACCGGTAGAATACGCATGACGGGCGGTTACGCCGCTCCTCGAGTGGCAAGGAAGGCCAGACCCAAATTCAGCAGCCGCGGGGAACAGAGCGACCGAAACGAGCCTTCCCCGGCGTGGATTGCCAGAAAAGCTCCGAACACATCCGGATTCTTCGCAAGACTTCCCAGCGCGCGCGCCCGGAATACACGATGTTTCTCTAGCACGAGCAAGAGCGACGCCATCAAAGCGGGCCTGCGGGCCAATTTGCGATGGGCTTCCCGGTACTGCGAAAGATCACCCATTTTAAATGCACGAGCGAGGGCCGGCGCTTGCCGGAACGATAGTCCCAAGCCTTCTCCGGTAATCGCGTCCACCGAACCGGAAGCATCTCCTATCAACGCCAATTGGCCTTTCGAGACACATGCTAGCGTCCGTGAAACGGTCAGGGCTCCCAGTTCCGGTGAGCATGGTTGCGCGCGGGAAAGGCATGCTCGAATCGTCGGAAACTCAGCCAGCTCTTGTTCGAGCCGTATCGTAGGATCGCGGGTTGTCATCGCAACGCACACTTCCGTTTCCGAAACCGGCGTGATGTAGATCTGAGAGCGGGCGCCCCAATGCACTTCCATGTACGGCGACCACGGCGCGAGCCTGTAGTGACGTCTGAAACCATAGCGCTGCGTTTTACGCGAAGTCCGATCTAGACCCGCCCGCCGCCTGATCGGCGAGTGTTGCCCATCCGCGCCTAGAATGAGCTTCGGTCTGATCAGCCTGCCGTTCACGCTCAAGCTGTCTCCAACGAGGCGCACACCTTTTGTGCCCCAATGCAGAGCAACTCCTAACTCTATGGCTCGGTCCATCAAGCATCCATGTAGCGTTGTTCTGCGCAATCCGAGCGCGACTTCATTCGGAAAATCCGCCACGGCGGAGAACCCTCCTCCGGCAAAGCGTACTCCCCGGAAAGGAAAGCCCGCAGTCGCCGGAATGGACACCCCGAGCTCCCTCAATGCGCGGAGAGTATCGGGCATTAGCCCCTCCCCACAAGCTTTGTCGATGGGCGGTACTGCGCATTCAAAAAGGTCAACGGAGAATCCCTCTAGCCGCAGTGCGATAGCGCCGGCTAGTCCGGCGGGTCCGCCCCCAATAACGCAAACATCCGCTTCCGGTCTCGTGTCCATCACTTCAACGTCAAAAGGTACGCCGTCAAATCATGAATATCGTTATCGGTGTATTTCTTCAGCAGGTCAATATGCGCTTCAAGAGGATCGTGAAGTTCGACTCGCGGCGTCTTGCCATCGCGTGAAAACGACCGCCGGTCTCCGGCGCTGTCAATAATCAGCGATAGATTGAAATCGTCGATGTGCTCGAGCCGTCCGTTCACAGTCTCACCCGAAGGCAGCGTCACTGTCGCCGTAATCGGAGCGATATCCGGCACGCCTTCGCTACGTCGTCCGTAACTCCTCCCCTGGCGCGGCATCAGAATCTTCTGCTGCACCGCAACCGCGTCATACTTCGTTCCGATGTGCGCTAAATCGCCCGTAACCGAATGGCAGCTTGCGCATTTCCCGGCGCCATTAAAATACGTTGCCCCGGCTTTCGGATTGCCCACAACAATGTTCAAGATCTGATAAGTCCCGCGCATCGCCGCGGCCCGTACTCCATCGTGCAGGAATGCAACAATTTCTGAGATTTGCGCGCTCGACAAATTGAACTTCGGCATGCCTTTGTCGGCGCGGCCATTAAGCACTACCGGCCCAATCCCTTCGCCGTTCTCATCGTGCAAGACAATTAACGAGCGCAGCAGATCGGGACCCCTCTCGCCGCCTTTCGCATTGGATCCGTGGCAAAATGCGCAATTCGCGGAAAACGCCTTCTTGCCGTTTTCGAGCGTCGCCGCATCGTATTGCTTGTACTCTCCCGCGGCTCCGTCAAAGGTCTTCTTGGGAGTTGGGGCTGCAGGAGCCGGCGCCGGCCGATTCTGAGCGCTAGTGACAAGGGCGCACGCGGCCATCAGTAGCAGTTTTGAAAAGGTCTTCAGCAAGGTTGCTCCTTACATCCGCTAATCCAGCAGTGTAACTCGCCCGGCGCTAGAATGCGGTTTGACTCCGCTCTACATCCGCGTCCACGAATCCGACAACGCCGGTATCGTCATTGCGCCCGAAGGCGTCAAGGCGGGCAGCGCCGACGGCACGGGATTCGTCGTACGGGAAGTCATCCCGCAGTCGCACAAGGTTGCGCTCCGTAGCCTCGAGCGCGGCGCGCCGCTGGTTCGCTACGGACAAATCATCGGCTACGCCAATCGTCCGATCGAAGCCGGCTGTTGGATTCGCGAAGACGCGCTCGATACGCCTCCGCCGCCGGCCCTGGATGAACTGCCCATTTCGACCGCTGTGCCGGCTTCCCTTCCCCCGCTCGAAGGCTTCACGTTCGGGGGCTTCAAAAACCCCGATGGCAGCGTCGGAACCCGCAATATTCTTGGCATCACCACTACTGTGCAATGCACCGCGCCAACGGTCGACTACGCCGTGCGGCGCATCAAAGCGGAAATTCTCCCGCGCTTTCCGAATGTGGAAGACGTTACGGCAATCACCCACGGCTATGGCTGCGGTGTAGCCATCGATGCGCCCGGCGCCGCCATTCCGATTCGCACGCTCAAGCACATCTCCCTGCACCCGAATTTGAGCGGCCGGCCGCTGGTGGTCAGTCTCGGTTGCGAGAAACTGCAACCGCGCCGCCTGTTCTCCTCCGATCTCCCGGTGCTCGAAGACCATAACCTGATTCGTTTGCAGGACGAACAAGGTTTTGCGGAGAGTGTAGCCGCGATCATGCGCGCCGCTGAAATCCGGCTCACGGAACTAAACCGCCGTCAGCGCGAAACCTGCGCGGCCGCAAATTTATCCGTCGGTCTGCAATGCGGCGGCAGCGATGCCTTCTCCGGCGTCACGTGTAATCCGGCCGTCGGCTTCGCCGCCGATCTGCTGGTGCGAGCGGGCGCCACGGTCTTCTTCTCGGAAGTAACCGAGGTACGCGACGCCATCCATCTGCTAACCCCGCGCGCCATCAATCAAGCCGTAGGCCGTGCGCTGATCGCCGAGATGAAATGGTACGACGACTATCTCGCAAAGGGTGGCGCCGATCACAGCGCCAATCCGACGCCCGGAAACAAACGCGGCGGCTTATCGAACATTGTTGAAAAAGCTCTCGGCTCCATCGCCAAAGCAGGCACCACAGCCATCATGGCCGTGGCCTCACACGGCGAGAAGATCACGCACAAAGGTCTGGTCTTCGCCGCCACTCCCGCGAGCGATTTCATTTGCGGCACACAGCAACTCACTTCCATGAACCTGCACGTCTTCACCACCGGCGAAGGCAGCCCCTATGGTCTCGCCCTGGTGCCCGTCGTGAAAGTCTCCTCCAGAACCGCCCTGGCCGAGAAATGGCACGACCTGATCGATATCGACGCGGGCCGCATCGCCACCGGAAAGGCCTCCATCGAGCAGGTCGGTTGGGAGCTGTTCCATTTCATTCTGGACGTGGCAAGCGGCCGTAAGAAGACCTGGACCGAGCACTGGGGCTTGAGCAATGCGTTAGTCCCGTTCAATCCAGGACCCGTCACCTGAACAGCAAGCCTACTGCGGCGCGCTCGCGTAAGGAACCAGCGATAGCGGAGGCGCATCCGGCTGCAACAGCCAAACGCGCCGGTCCGGGTAGTAGTCGAGTAACTCCTTATTCTTTGCTTCCCCCATATCTCGCGCCCAAACAATCCTCGAGTTATCTATGTCGGCGCTATTGAAAACATACTCAACATGAGGACTATGTTCCGGCGAATATCTGACGATTACCAAGTGCCGCTCGCCGGCTTTTCCAGCCGCAAAAACCTTGTCCGTCGCGATCCTTTGCGGCGGAGTTACCCCAAACCTGTGCGCATTTATTCCGGTTGCCAGCCCGTGCCCGAAGCAGCACGCCACGAACCCGAGTACCACCGGCACTCCGGCCGCGCCCAGCCGGATGCGTAGCCAGCGCAGACTGAACATCGCCGGCACTAACAACAATCCGATGCCGGGAGCGAAATAGTGCGGCAGCCACGATTTTTCGATCAGCAAAGCGGCCCATAGCGTTGTTAATAGCCAGATGACAACTTGGATTTTTGGATTTTTCGAAAAGCCAATCAGACCCGCGATGGCCGGTAAGAACAGCAAGGTCGACGCAAAGAACGGTAATACATCGAGGAACGCCGCCATCGCTCGAACTGGATTCGCTCTCATTTTGAGATAGTACGATCTTTCGAAGGCCACCCAAAAATCGCGAATGACTTTGTGATGATATGCAGGAATCGGGCGTGCGGGCAAAAGATAGATCGGAGAGGAAGCCGAGTAAGTGCGTTCATAAAGCACATGCGGCATAAGTAAAGGATCGCCGGTCACGCGGTAGTTATAGAAACCCGTCCACATCGCGCCCGCGAGACAAACCAGAATGCCTGGAATGAGTAGGCGCGCCTTCCACAGTCCAGCCAGCCGGCCGGTCCGCCGCCGCCACCAGAACAGACCAAGAGCCGCGGCAGCGCCAAGCGCCAGACCCTCGTACGGACGGCTGTTGGCCAATACCATCAAACCCAGGGCTCCTAGGCTCGCGCCGGAGACGCTATCCCGCTTCGCCAGCCGCGCCACCGCTCCCAATACTAAGCTGCCGCCAATCGCCGGAACCGCCCCGCCCCAATACGAATCCATCCAGTAGCCGAAAATACCGATTTGTCCCATGGCGACCAGACTTCCCAACAACGCATAGACCGGCGGTAGCCATCCCTGTAACATCCAGCAGATACTCGCGCACATCACCCCAAAGCTGAGACATATACCAAACCAGGGGTAATGCAGAAATCTTTGTCCGAACGCCATAAACAAAGCCTGCCCGGGTGGATACTTCGATGCATACGTCGGCTGGAAATTCTCGTGAAACGTTTCGAAATGCACCCACATAGGATGCGGCGGATTAGTAATTCTTCCGGAAGCAAACGTATCCGCGCCCAGTAAGTAGCTGAATTCGTCGTGGATATAGGGAGACGGTATCCCAACAAACGGCAAAGCGGCCACCCGAATCGCAATCGGGATAGCGGCCGCCAACAGACACACCGCCACTCGGTGTTTGGCCAATGCCGCGGTTGTTCGAAACAGCGAATCGACCCACTTCACCATCGCGGCAATATCCGCTTCCAATCCGGATCGACGTGTTTGCGCATTTCCGCTTCGTCGTCTCGCTTCCGGAACGGAATCTTCTCGTAGCGTTCGCGGCCGCGCGCCAGTTGGTCGTAGTCGAGCGTCACGCCCAGGCCGGGCCTATTCGGAATCACAACCGCGCCGCCGTCGAAGCGAATCCGGCCGCCGGCCACGATTTCGTCTTTTTCTGTCTGCCAAGGATAGTGCGTGTCGCAGGCAAACGTAAGATTCGGGCACGCTGCCGCCACGTGTGTCATCGCCATCAGGCTCACGCCCAAATGACTATTCGAGTGCATCGATACGCCCATGCCAAGCGCTTCGCACAGGTTCGATAGATACTGTACCTGCCGCAATCCACCCCAATAGTGCGGGTCCGACAATACGATCTGCACGGCGCTGAGGTCGCGCGCCCGCACAACGTCCGGAAATTGCGTGACCGCGACATTGCTCGCAAGCGGCGTTTCGTTTCCCTTCGCCAGAAGCCGCTTGCGTACTTCTCCCATGCCTTCGAGGCTCGCGCAAGGGTCTTCGAGATAACCGCCGCCCGCCAATTCCTCACGCAGCGACTCGCCCACTTTTACCGACGTGTCCACCGACCACGCGCAATTAGGATCGATACGCAGTGGAACACCCGCTCCGAATTCGCTACGTAGCTCGCGAATTGTCTCGATCTCGATCTCCGGCGCGAGCACCCCGCCCTTCAGTTTGATTTCGCGAAATCCATACTGTCGAATCATTTGGCCGCACTCGCGCACCGCCGCGCGAGCGTCCAATACCTCGCCAAATTCGTCCTGGTATCCGCTGTCTCCGCCTGCTCCGCCGTGCTTATAGAACAAGTAAGCGGAGAAAGGAACTCGATCTCTCACCTGCCCGCCCAGAACGTCGCAAACCGGCCTGTCGATCGCTTTGCCCGCGATGTCAAGACAAGCGATCTCGATCGCAGCGAATGTCCGGTTCTTCTGGTCGAGCGGATTCTCGCCCGGCACAAACCAAGTCTGATCGTGACCGTCCTGACTTTCACTGCGCATCTGTTGATGCAACTGAGCGAATTGAAACGGGTCGCGGCCCAGTAATTGTTCGCGTGCCGCTTCGAGGGCCGCCCGCGGCCCGTCGCCCCCATAGGTCTCGCTGACCCCGGAGATTCCTTCGTCAGTTTCGATCTCTAAAATCGTTCTCAGCGCCCAAGGCGCATGCCGGCCGTACGAGCTCCGCAATGGCGGATCGGCGATCGCTATCGAATGCAGTTTCAGCGCGGAAATTTTCATCGAGAGGTCTTAACGAGTATGATAAATTCGGCAATCCAGAGACTTCATGAACCGCAGAACCTTTACCAAACTAGCAGCCGCCTCCGCTAGCCTTTCCAAGGCCGCGCTACCGCCAGTTACCGACACGGCCCCTTCCGGCCGCATGAAGCTCGGCACTCAGCATCAGTCCACGGACGAAATTTTGCGGATCCTGGCGCCCCTCGGAGTCGGTCATATATGTAGCGCGCCGCCTTCTCCCAAGCTCGACGAAGCTTGGTCCGTCGAGGGCCTGACAAAACTCCGCGAGCGCGTCGAATCCTTCGGTATTCGCCTTGAAGCTGTGCCTCTTCCCCTCAGCTCGAGCTATATCACCAAATCCGAAAATCCCAACATCATGCTTGGCAAGAGTCCGGAGCGCGACAAGGAGATCGACGACATCTGTCAGATGATCCGTAATGCCGCGCAGGCCGGAATTCCGCTGCTGAAGTACAACATGACGATTTTGGGCGTGGTGCGCAGCGGGCGCTCCCCAGGCCGCGGCGGAGCCAAGTACAGCACGTTCGATTACGCAAAAACCCCGCAAGAGCCGCCATTGACCGAGGCCGGCCCGGTTTCGGCTGACATGATGTGGGAGCGCATTACCTATTTTCTGAAGCGCGTCATTCCGGTAGCTGAAGAAAACAAGGTAAAGATGGCTTGCCATCCACACGATCCGGCCATGCCCGCCGACAAAGGCTTTCGTGGCGTCCATCGCGTCCTGGGCAGCCCGGATGGTCTCAAGCGCTTTATCGAAATCAATCCGAGCCCCTATCACGGCATCAATTTTTGCCAAGGCACCGTCTCGGAAATGCTCAAGGATCCCGATCGTGAGTTACCCGATGTGATCCGCTACTTTGGCTCCCGCAAGAAGATCTTCAACGTGCATTTCCGCAACATTCGCGGCGGCTTTCTCAATTTTCAGGAGACTTTTCCTGATGCCGGCGATGTCGACATGCTCGCCGCTCTTCGCGTCTATAAGGAAGTCGGCTACGATGGCATGCTGATGCCGGATCACGTGCCGGTCATCGAAGGCGACAAAGGCGGCCTCCAGGCATTTGCTTTCGCCTACGGTTACATACGCGGGCTGATGCAATCCATCGGGGCCTGACCGAACTATGTCGCACATACTTTCGAAACTCAAGGGCGTATTCGGCTTTCCCGTCACTCCCTTCCGCACGGATCTGTCGCTCGACCTGGATGCGCTCACGCGCAACGTCGACGAAATGGCTGCTTTCCCCTTTTGCGCGCTCGTAGCCACGGGCGGCACCGGTGAAGTATATTCGCTCACGCCCGATGAAACGGAGCAAGTTGTGGCGGCAACCGTCCGCGCCGTAAAAGGCCGCATGCCGGTAATGGCGGGTACCGGCTACAACGCAGCCATGGGCGTCGACATCGCGCGCCGCGCGGCAAACGCGGGAGCCGATTGCATCCTGGCTTTGCCGCCCTACTATGTCGCGGCGCCGGAAGAAGGCTTGTTCGCCTACTATGAGGCCATCGGCAAGGCAACTGATCTGCCGCTCACTGTCTATAGCCGCGATTGGGCTATTTTCACGCCCGAAATGGTCGAGCGCCTCACCGTGCAGGTACCTACACTAAAAGGTTGGAAAGACGGCCAGGGTGATGTGCGCAAATACCAGCGCATCATGGAGCGCAATGGCGATCGTCTCGCCTGGTTTGGCGGTTTGGGCGACGATTGTGTGCCCGGCTACTTTGCCATCGGCGTCCAGGCGTACACATCGAGCATCTCGAACATCGCGCCAAAGCTTTCGCTCGCTTTAGCAGAAGCCGGCATGAATCGTGATTTCACCCGCCTCAACGCTCTGATGCAGCGCTACGTAAATCCGCTCTACGCCTTGCGCGAACGAGCCCGCGGCTATGAAGTCGCTGTAATGAAGGAGGCCATGGAGATTCTTGGGCTACCCGCCGGTCCCGTCCGGCCTCCCCTCATGAACTGCCGCGCCAAAGACATCGACGACTTGAAACAGCTCATGCAGACGTATCGCGAAATGCGGTAATTAAAATGCCAGCTTCAAACTGAGCTGGACATTACGCGGCGGATAGGCACTGGATATGGTGCCGAAGCTCGCCGTCCCGGATTGCAGGTTGGTCAAATTCTGAAAGTTTGTAAGGTTGAGCAAGTTGAAAAAGTCCCCCTGCAACTTCAGGTCGAATCGTTCCCGGAACGAAAAGTGTTTCGCGAGTGAAAAGTCGTAAGACTGCAAGTTCGGCCCGATCACGATGCCGGTTCCGGAACTTCCCCAAGTGCCATTCGCCGTCGGCTTAAATGCGGCTGGATTGATCCACTGATTAGGTCCTTTGTTTGCGGCTAGAATAGGCCCGCCCACATAGTCCGCCCTTCGCACTCCGGTTGCCGTGTTGCCTGTCACGGAAACCGGCGCGCCGGTCTGCACGCGTATGACTCCGCTCACTTGCCAGCCGCCCGCCACCCCGCGAACTATCGCTTTCTGATTTCTCAAGGCGGCGAGCTGCCAGACGAACGTTCCGGTGAGCGCGTGCGTACGGTCGAAGCTCAGCGGTCCATAGTTGAAATGGCGATTCTGCCAGTCTTCCACGTTGTCACCTTCGCCGCTCGAATCGCCGAGCGCCTTGGACCACGTGTACCCGGCCGTGAACAACGCGGCGCCCGCGCGCTTCGAAACGTACACCTGGAGAGAGTTGTAGTTTGAATTCGAGTCGCTCAGATACTGCTGGACGGTTGAGTAGCCCTTGTACGGGACAAATGCATTTGTCGAGGCACTCGGGTTTGCGATCAGCGCTGGCGCAAGCTGAGTGATATCCGCGTAGTTGACGTTCGGCTCACGAAGCAAGTGCCGCGCCTGCAAGCCCACAAAAGAAGTTTGCATGAACATGGAGTACGGC
>Ga0193753_10002436_pt1 | contig 14609 bp, 10 predicted proteins | sample H1c2metaG_FD_144925 | JGI IMG/M metagenome (GOLD analysis project Ga0193753, IMG submission 144925) | Soil microbial communities from a riparian zone of the East river system, Colorado, United States - H1c2 | ecosystem: Environmental > Terrestrial > Soil > Riparian zone | place: USA: East... | reverse complement strand
CCCGGCTCGGCAGCCTATGGAACGGATGCTGGAGGTCGTTGAGGAGAGACGAATTCAGTTGTGGGCTCCCGAGCCGGGGCTTCCTACCGAGGTGGTGCGGGGGGTGGAGGTGCGGTCAGATTGGTGGCGTTGAGGCGCGTGTGGGGTATGATTTTTTCGTTGGTCTAAAGGAGATACGATGCGCGTTGGAATGTTGACTGGTGGCGGGGATTGTCCTGGGCTGAATGCGGTGATTCGGGCTGCAGTGCGTAAGGGAATACTGCACCATGGGGATGAGTTTGTCGGGTTCATGGAGGGTTGGCGCGGGGTTCTGGATGATGTGACGATGCCCCTGACGCTGGAGACGACATCGGGGATTCTGCATCGCGGAGGGACGATCCTGCGGTCTTCGCGAACGAACGTGAAGAAGATTCCGGGCGGCTTCGAGAAGTGTGTCGAAGTGCTCGGCAAGCACAAGCTGGATGCGTTGATCGCGCTGGGCGGGGACGATACCCAGTCGATTAGCCTGGCGCTGAGCGAGCGTGGCGTGAAGTGCGTTGGAGTTCCAAAGACGATCGACAACGATTTGAGCGGGACGGATGCCTGTTTCGGCTTCGATACCGCTGTCGGGATTGCGACGGAGGCGGTGGATCGGCTGCACTCGACCGCAGAGGCGCACAACCGGGTGATGGTGTGCGAGGTGATGGGGCGGGATGCGGGATGGATTGCGATTACGTCCGGTATTGCCGGCGGAGCCGATGTGATCCTGGTGCCGGAGGTGCCGATCGATATTGAAGAGGTCTGCCGGCTGGTGACCTATCGGCGAGAGCATGGGAAAAAGTTTTCGATTGTGGTGGCGGCGGAGGGAGCGAAGTTTCCCGAGAGCGAGCAGGCAACGCAGGGGACGGCGGTGGACTCGTTCGGCCATGCGCGGTTGAGCGGGATAGGACAGGCGCTGGCGGAGGAGATCGAAAAACGCACCGGATATGAGACACGCAGTGTGAACCTGGGACACACGCAGCGGGGCGGTACGCCTTCTGCCTATGACCGGATGCTGGCGACTCGCTATGGCGTCGCGGCGATCGACCTGGTCCATGCTGGCAAGTTCGGCCGGTTGGTGGTGCTGCGCGGAACAGAGATTACCGATATTCCGCTGGCCGATGCGATTGCGAAGACCAGGACCGTAGGGCAGGATCTGCTGGATGTGGTGAAGGGGCTACAGCCAAAATAGTTGGCGCGCTATTTCGACGAATCATTGCGCGTCTAGTGTGATTGCATATTCTAGGGGGAGGGGACATCGCGACCCCTCCTCCTACGTGCTCTTAGCGTTTGCTGAATAACAGGGAGTCTCCATCCCCCATGGAGATCAGGCCGTCGTTCGGATAGATCGTATCGACATTTTCGCGGGTAAGCAGCTGATGCTTGACGAAGGTTGCGGGCGGGACTTCTTTTCCCTGCAGCATATCGAGTGCGAGGGAGATGACGGCCTCTCCGTACTGCTCCGGGAAATAACTTACCGAGCCGACGAGACGAGAGTTTGGCCTGCGCATCTCGCGCCGGGCCTCGATGCTGGCATTCTGGCCGACGATGAGGCAGTGCTCCTCGCGGCCAGCCTCTTCAAAGGCACGCAAGGCGCCGAGGCAACTGGGATCATTCATTCCTCCGACGAGGACTCGGCTCGCCTTCGATCTCCTCAGATGCTTGCGTATGACGTCGAGGCTTATTTCGTAGCGTCCATTGCCATTGATGAAGCGAACGCTCTGGTCGGGAACTTTGGGCAGGACCTCGCGAATGCCAGCGAGGATGCCGGTGAGCCGGGAGCGGGGAAGCGGGCCGGCCATGGGGAGTTCGAGGAGGATGACCTCGTCTACGACTCCGCCCCAGCGATGAATGCAGGCCTGGGCGAGGGCGTGGCCGCCGATGATGCCGGCGCGGTAATTGTTTGCTCCGTAGTAGTGAGCGCCGGGGTGTGGAATGTCGATTGCGATGATCGGGATATTTGCTTCTATAAGCTTGGAGGCGACGATGGACGCGCTCTGTTGATTGGTTTGAAACTCGATGACGAGGTCGACGTGCTCGCGCACGAACATCTCCGCATTGCGCACCGCAGCCTTCGGGCTGTAGCGGTTGTTGAGAACCATGAGGTCGATGCCGGCGTCATAAGCGCTGCTGCGAATGCTCTCGGAGACCAGGCGGGAGAAGGAGAACTCTTCGCTCTGTGACGCGTAGCCGAGCCGGAATTTTTTGGGATGCCACTGGGGCATCGCGATTTGGTAAGAGTTTTTCTCACGGCGTTCGAGCATGCCGCACTCGACGAGCGTTACGAGCATGCGATAGGTGGTGGGTTTGCTAAGTTCGCTGCGGCTGGCGACTTCGCTCAGGCTGAGAGTCGCTCCACTGCGGTTGAAGCATTTGAGGATCGTGCAGGCACGAGCGACCGATTGGATGGTGTAGTCGGCATCGCGAGTCCCTGGATGGGTTGGTTGTTTTCTGGGTGATTTTTTTTTGAGCACCGACTACTCCGAGCATGTCGTAGTTGTGAAATATGCGTGCGCGAAGGGGCAGGAATGTCTCACCGATGAGAGTCGCGTCGATCATAGCATTTCGTAGAGTGAAATTACTTCATTTGCATTATTTTATGAGTGTCGTTGGCGTCGTTGGCGCTCCTTTGCAGGTATAGATGTAATTTTGAAAATCAAGCATAGATCTGGACTTAATTGCGGCGTTCGAGTCCATTTCACAGTATGAAATGGATGTAAAAGAGAAAATCATCTCGCCATCGCTCTCTGTGAGATCTTAGTCTGCGCTCGATCGTTGCAGGGCCATGTAGTTGCAAGCGAAGCTGCTCGCAAGGGAGACGAAATGTATCGAAGATCGAAGTGCGTTCTATCTGCGTTGCTTGCTGCTATGCTGTGCGCTTGTGCGGCGGGAGCGCAAGAGGCTGCAAAGGCCGATGAGGTCAAGGTCGATTGGGCGAAGGTGGTCAGAGTCTCGAATTCGACACCTACGTTGCAGGTGGTGGTGAATCCACAGCTTCTGCGCGGGTCCAAGCTGCACGATTCCTCCTTTGCGGCACTTCACATGCTTGGCGCGGATTACGTGCGGTATGTTCCGTGGCTGCCCTATCCCAGGCAGGCCGTTGCCGAGTTGAGCGCACCGGCGGATGGGAAGACGTCGTGGGACTTCTCCCATATCGATCCGACCCTCGATGATTTTATGAAGGCGACGGAAGGGCATTCGGTCGTTTTGAACTTCAGCACCATTCCGGCGTGGATGTACAAGACGGAGAAGCCGGTGACCTTTCCTGACGATCCTAACCAGGTTTTCTGGGACTATACGCAGGGTACAGAGCTACGCGACCCCTCGATGAAGGAGGTTTCGGAGTACTTTGCCAGGCTGCTGAGCTGGTATACCAAGGGCGGTTTCACGGATGAAACCGGCAAGCGCTGGGAGTCGGGTCATCATTACAAGATCGCCTATTGGGAGGTGCTGAACGAGATCGAGTTCGAGCACCACTGGACTCCGGAGCAGTACACGAAGTTCTACGATGCGGTGACGACAGCGATGCGGAAGGTCGACCCGGATATAAAGTTCATGGCGCTTGCACTTGCGCAGCCGAGCAAGAATCCGCAGATGTTCGAGTATTTTCTGAATCCCGCAAATCACAAGAAGGGCGTGCCGCTGGACTTTATCACGTATCACTTCTATGCGACGCCCACCTCTGACCAGACGCTGGCGGACTGGCAGTACACGTTCTTTGATCAGGCTGAAGGATTTCTGAACACGGTTCGCTTTGCGGAGACGATTCGTAAGCGCTACTCTCCTTCAACGAAGACGGACCTCAACGAACTTGGTGTGATTTTGACCGAGGACGAGAAGGAGATACGCCAGCCTGGATATGTCGCCAGGCCGGAGCCCAAAGGCTACTGGAATCTGGCGGGGGCGATGTACGCGCATCTCTATGCGGAGGCGGCGAAGCTTGGCATCGATGTGATCGGCGAGTCGCAACTGGTCGGCTACCGCTCGCAGTTTCCGAGCGTAAGCATGATGAACTACGAGACCGGAGACCCGAATCCGCGCTTCTGGGTATTGAAGCTGCTCAAGGATAACTTTGGCCCCGGTGACAAGCTGGTGGAGACGACAAATCCCAACAAGGCCCTGTCGGTGCAGGCCTTCGAGACAAAACAGGGAAAGACGCTGCTGGTGATCAACAAGCGCAATCGTGCGGAGCGGATCACTCTCCCTTCAGAGGTCGATGGAGCGACGGTGTCTTTTGTGGCGCCGTCAACCGATGACCATGCGGCTGCGGAGGAGAAGCTGCAAGGACGCGTCCTTTCGCTGCAACCCTTTGAAGTGGCCGTACTGCAATACAAGTGAGTTCTGGTGCAGAGGAGACGTGCACTGTGCAGCGCATCGCCTTTCAATTGCGAATCAAGGCAGGCATGACCGAGGAGTATGACGAAGCGCATCGGCATGTCTGGCCCGAGCTGCTGGCTGAGCTGGAGTCGTTCGGTGTCACGGACTACTCCATCTTTCGCCGAGGCCAGCAGCTCTTTCTCTATATGCATGTGCCGGATTTTGAGCTGTTGACGAAGCGTCTTGCTGCCAGCGATGTCAATCAACGTTGGCAGCAGAAGATGTCCCTTTTATTTGAGCCTGTGCTCGATCTGCAATTGGACGAAGCTCAGGCGATGATGCGCGAGGTCTTCTTTATGTCCGGTAGAAAAACTGCCACGGACCAATCGCGGCCAGAAAGATAAAGAGCGAATGGACCATAATTACAAGCACCTGCGCGTGGGATTGATAGGCCTTGGACTGGAGGCGTATTGGGAGCAGTTCGAAGGATTGGAGGCGCGTCTTCTGGGCTATCTGTCTGAGGTCGAGCAGAAGATGGGAGGTCCGGGACGCATCATCTTCAACCTTGGACTCATCGATACGCCGCAGAAGGCGATGGCTGCGGGACACTCCTGCAGGCGCAATGATGTAGATCTTCTACTTGTCTACGTCACAACGTATGCGCTCTCCTCGACTGTTCTACCTGTCATCCTTCGTGCAAAGGTTCCTGTCATCATTCTCAATCTTCAGCCCACGGCGGCTATTGAATATGAGAGCTTCAACCGGATGGCCAGCAGAACTGCCATGACAGGGGAGTGGCTGGCCTATTGCAGTTCGTGTCCGCTGCCTGAGATTGCAAATGTGCTCACGCGTCTCGATATGCCCTTTCGTCAGGTGACAGGGATGCTGCATGACGATCCGGAGTGCTGGCAGCAATTGGAGGAATGGCTGTGCGCGGCTGAGGTAGCGCATACCCTTGCGCATAGCAGACTGGGGCTGATGGGCCACTACTATAGCGGCATGCTGGATATCGCAACAGACCTGGCACAGGTGAGCGGTCGATTCGGCATTCATATTGAGATTCTCGAAGTGGATGAGCTGAGCGGTTTGCGCTCGGGGGTTGAAGAGAGCTTTGTCCAGGACAAGCTGCGTGCCTTCGGCGAGTTCTTTGAGGTAGATAAGGACTGCACTGCGATGGAGCTGGAGCGGGCGGCTCGTACCGCGGTTGCCCTCGATCGCTTTGTTGAGAAAAACGACCTCGACCTGCTCGCATACTTCTACAAAGGAAGCGGTATTGCAGAGAACGAAGATATGATGAGTTCCATCATTCTGGGAACGTCCATGCTGACAGGGAATGGGGTTCCTGTCGCAGGTGAGTACGAGGTCAAGAATGCCATCGCGATGAAGATGATGGACCTGCTCGGAGCGGGCGGCTCCTTCACGGAATACTATGCTGTCGACTTTGCCGCGGACGTCGTTCTGATGGGGCACGATGGTCCCGGGCACATCGGTATTGCACAGGACAAGATCAAGGTGCGGCCGCTGCAGGTCTATCACGGCAAGGTAGGCAAAGGGCTTTCCGTTGAGATGTCGGTGCAGCATGGCCCGGTAACTTTACTGTCGGTTGTAGAGGATAAAGAGCGAGGCTTCAAGCTGCTGGCCGCAGAGGGGGAGAGCGTTCCAGGAGAGATTCTCGAGATAGGAAATACCAATAGCCGATACCGGTTCGCGCCCGGAGCACGCGGGTTCGTACCCCGATAGCGCAGTGATGGGCCGGCCCATCACTGCGCTATCGGGGTAGGACATATCGCAGGCCAACTCAAAAAGGTCGCGAGCCTGCTGGAGATTGGTTTTATTCAAGTTTGCTGAGTATCGATCGGCAGGGTCTGACGGTTAGATTACTTTGCGGCGTGAAGAAACAACCACAGAACACTGCGATGGACTATCTTTATCAATCGGTGAAGAACTTTGATCTGCCTTGAGGTGCCAATAGAGTATGAAGATAGGACAGCGAGCCCACCAGTTCTGCCGGGCATTTTATTCGGCTATGATTTTCCTTGCGATTTGCCCCATTGCGTTGGGTGCTTCTTCTGTCGATCGTAAGCCGGTTGGGCTCAGGTGCGATTCGCTGGTTCAGCCGCTGGGAATCGACACAGAGACTCCATCACTCTCGTGGCGGCTAACGGACAAGTCCTGGGGTGCGAAACAGACGGCATACGAAATTATGGTCGCCAGCAAACCCGATGCGGCCGGAGGGAAGAAAGCTGACGTCTGGGATAGTGGTCGTATCGCGTCGGAGCAGTCTGTTGGCGTGTCCTATACCGGTCCTCGCTTGGAAGCGCAGAAGCGTTACTACTGGCGAGTAAAGGTCTGGGATAAGGATGGAACCCCCTATCCTGTGAGCGATGCGAGTTGGTGGGAGATGGGGCTACTGACGCCGGACGCCTGGAAGGGCAAGTGGATCACTTACGAGCAGCCAGAGTTGCACAGCATTCGCGAATCGGGAGCTATTTGGATTACGAACCCGGCCGTTGCCAATTTCAAGTCGCCAGGGGATACGCACCATGAATTCAGGTTTAGTTTCGAGCTTAAGCAGTCGCTGAAACGAGCAGTGCTTTATACGACTGGACAAGATACAGCTGCTGCATGGGTGAACGGCAAGCAGGTTTTGGAAGCACAACCGCTGACGCCGTGGAAACAGATGCCTTGGGGCACCTATGTCAGCAAAGAGGTTACGTCTGAGCTGCGGGAAGGGCGAAACCAGCTCTCTATTGCGATTACGCACTTCGACGTGCAGAACGGGAGAACCGAGAAGGTCGAAACGCAAACTCCGATGAGTATGTGTCTCTATCTTGTGATGGCGGACAACTCGGTGCAGGTACTTACGAGTGCGTCAGCAGGATGGAAGGCGGCGCTGAACGCCAGCAGCGGATGGAATGCGGAACGGTACGATGATTCGTCTTGGAAGAGCGCCGAGCGATTTACTCCGAAGGCTTCAGAGGTCGGCGGCAGTGTGATGGGTTATCCGTGGCCAACCGGACCTGTAAGCCTGCTTCGTCGGACATTTCGGGAGACGCAGCCGATCGTCTCGGCACGGCTCTACGCCACGGCATTGGGTGCCTATAAGTTTCATATCAACGGCAAGCCTGTTGGCGATCAGATACTTGCTCCGGGTTGGATGGACTTTCGCGAGCATGTACCGTACCAGGTCTATGACGTAACCAATCAGTTGGTACCTGGGAAGAATGCAATTGCAGCTTATCTCGCACCTGGCTGGTACAGTACGCCACTCATGTGGTTCCGGCAGGGCAACAACTATGGGCCGACTCCTCCTGCGTTGAAGGCGCAACTGCGTGTCGAACATAAGGACGGTGCCGTGGAGTGGATTGCCACGGATGAAATGTGGAAGGCTGATCTATCCGCAATTCTCAGCGCGGAGATCTATGACGGAGAGACCTACGACGCACGAAAGGTGCAGCCGGGTTGGGATACAGCATCATTCTCGGATGCGAAATGGAATCCTGTCAGTCTGGTCTCTCCGAAGGAGCCTCGGATCGTATCGCAGTACTTCCAACCCATCCGCGAAGAGAAGTTGATGACGGCGAAGAGTATTACCAGTCCGAGCCCTGGCGTATATATCTACGACTTCGGCCAGAATCTGTCGGGCGTACCGCGTCTGCATATCAAAGGACATCGCGGCCAGGACGTGAAGCTCCGTTTTGCCGAGGTGCTGAACCCAGACGGAACGATGTATGTTGATAATCTGCGGACCGCGAAGGCTACGGACCACTTCATCCTTGCAGGTGGCGGAGAGACAAATGGCGAGGAGTATCAACCTCAGTTCACATTCCATGGGTTTCGCTATCTTGAGGTCACTGGGCTTGATGCGAAGCCTACACTCGAGGCTGTAAAGGTTGTCGTCTTTCACACAGATGCCCCGTTCACGACGCGGCTCGCGACTGGAAACAAAATGGTCAATCAACTCTGGAGCAATATTCTCTGGGGTCAACGATCCAACTTCATTGGGGTTCCCACGGACTGCCCGCAGCGGGATGAGCGACTCGGGTGGAGCGCAGATGCCCAGGTCTTCTGGCGCACAGCGGCGTACAACATGGACCTCGACACCTTCACTCAGAAGTTTTCCGACGATCTTCGCGGGACACAGGTAGGCACCGCGATGTACGGAATCTTTGCACCAGGAACGATTTCGCCGAACGCCGGCTTCGGTACAGGGTGGAGCGATGCTGGGGTCATCATCCCCTGGACGGGCTGGATACAAAGCGGCAACAAGCGCATCATCGAGCAAAACTGGGACGCGATGGATAGCTACCTCGCCTCGATCCAGAAGCAGAATCCCGATCATCTTTGGAGAAAAGGATTCGGAATTCCCTTTGGGGACTGGCTAACGCCAACGCAGACCACGCCGGAGGATTTGATCGCAACAGCCTATTGGGCGTACGACGTGTCGCTGATGAAGGAGATGGCCGACGCGTCCGGACGAACGGATAAGGCAGCAGAGTACGGTGAGCTCTTCGAAAAGATCAAGGCAGCATTTATTAAAGCGTATGTTCGTCCGGACGGGTTTGTTGGAGCTGTCGATAAGTTTCCAAGTATTCCGCCGCCAACGATTACCCCCGATGCGGAAGGTGGCAAGACAAAGGCCGTTGTAGAAACGCAGACAGGCTATGTTCTTGCGCTCTACATGGATTTAATCCCAACGGAGCTACGTGCGGCTGCCGCAGATAAATTGGTCCAGAAAATACAGGACAACCATTGGCTCCTTGGAACAGGTTTTCTGGGAACTCCTTATTTGCTTGCGGTGCTATCGGACACCGGGCATAGTGACGTGGCGTATCGGCTGCTTTTGAATAAAGAGTATCCCTCGTGGGGATACCTCATCGAACATGGCGCCACCACGACATGGGAGCGATGGAATGGTGATCAGATGCGAGGGGATCCCAGCATGAACTCCTATAACCACTATGCGTATGGGGCTGTTGCAGAGTGGATGTATCGGTATGGTGCGGGTGTGGATACTGTTGCACGTGACGCCGGCTTCCATACGATCTATCTTCATCCGAACTTCGACACGCGACTTGGAAGTCTTAGCTTCGCGTACGATTCACCCTATGGAACGGTGATGTCGGACTGGAAGATGACGGACAAGAATGTTGTCTGGAATGTGACGGTGCCGCCTAACGCAACGGCCACGTTGTCGTTGACCTCGATGGTGGCCTATTCCTTGACGCTTGAAGGGCAGCCGCTGGCCAAGAGCCAGAAGGTGCATTCGACAGCAAATGCCTATGACCTGCCCGCCGGAACCTATTCCTTCAAAGGAACGATGAAGCCTTGATTCTGCTCATGATCAGAAGTGCATGGCCTGACGGCCGGTCCCACTGCGCGTGGGGCGGTCACTTCGTGACGTGTATACCTCCTTCGGGTCGAAGCTCCCGTTGGTCGCAGAACAGAATCTTTGTGCCGACCATCGGGAGGCCCTGGGCGAAGCCGGTATACATGTCACGAAGTGACCGCCGCCCGCGCAGGGCGCCTCTTTGCCCTGAAGAATATGTCGATACGCCCTAAGCATTCTGAAGAGTAGGTATGTGAGACAGCTTCTCAGGGTTCGTTACAACGTAGATCGCCCGTATCCGATCATCGACAACATCGATGGTCAGGACTGAATGCGGCCTCCCATCGAGGTAGTTCACAAGGCCTGGCTTCCCATTGATCCGAGCCAGTCTTCTGACGAGGCTTGCGGGCACAATGCGCTTGAGGCCGCCGATGACGCCACGCGCAACGTTCTCGGCTCCATGAACCTTATTCGGCACTGCGATTCCTTTGCCACCGCCGTCTGTGTGAAGCACCGCATCTTGTGTCAAGAGGTCGATCAGGGCATTCATCTCTCCTGTGCCGGCCGCTTTGAGGAAGCGTTCCAGCAAGTCATTCTTCTTCTGCTGCGGCACTTCGAAGCGCGGCCGCACCATGCTGACATGCTGACGCGCCCGTCGAAGGATCTGGCGACAGTTGACTTCACTCTGTCCGAGCACCGCAGAGATCTCGGCGTACTCGTATTCGAAGACCTCACGGAGCAGAAACACCGCTCGCTCGACCGGCGTGAGCCGTTCCAGCAGCACCAGGAAGGCCATGGACAGTGACTCGTCCACCTTCATAACCGCAAAGGGATCGCTGCCGGGATCGGTCACGATGGGCTCGGGAAGCCATTGCCCCACATACTCCTCACGCTGAACGCGCGCGGACTGAAGATGGTTGATGCACAGCCTGCTAATGATAGTGACAAGAAACGCTCGAGGAGAACGAATGTTGTCTTCCGTTGATTGTTGCCAGCGAATGAAGGTGTCCTGCAGCATATCCTCCGCATCGGCAATGCTCCCCAACATGCGGTAGGCGATTGAGAAGAGCAGGCTGCGATACTGATCGAAGGTGGCGAGACGGATGGACAGCTCCGTGTCGGCCGACTGTGACTCTCCGCTTTTACGTGTCATCTCGTCTCCTCGTTCGACCACTCATAGAGATGAGTAAAGTCCACGAACGGTTCATCCTTCGTTAAGACCGGCGCGCCGTGCATTCTGTGACAACACGGGTGCCTGTCACAGATTGCGTCTTTCGCCGGTCTTGTCCATAGAGTCCGCATCGTGCGGGATCTACAACGGAGTGGCCCATGAAAAGGAAGAAGATTACCTACTGGATAGCGACGGGATTCGTTGCCATCATTATGGCAGCGTCCGGGGCGCTCGCGATCTCGCACGCGCCGTTCTACATGAAAGCTCTCGCGCATCTGGGCTATCCCACCTACTTCTCGAATCTGCTCGGACTGGGCAAGCTCGCGGGAGTTTGTGTCCTGCTCCTTCCCGGTCTTCCGAAGCTCAAGGAGTGGGCTTACGTGGCCTTCGGCATCACCGTGCTCAGCGCCTCCTACTCGCATTTCAGCTCTGGCGACGGTCTGTGGGCCCTCGACCCTCTCGTCACGTTCGCCGCGCTGGCAGTCTCCTACCTCACGCGTCCTGAACAGAGCTCGAAGTTGTCCACCGTATAAACCGTATAAGTAGTTCAGCCAACGATAAGGAAGCCAGCGATGAAACTAGCCATATTGGGTGCCACAGGCGGGACAGGGTTGGAGATCGTTAGACAAGCGATTGGCCGCGGCCATTCTGTGACTGCGTTCGTTCGATCGCCCGAAAAGCTGAAAGCCTACGGTGACCTCATCACGGTGAGACGAGGAGATCCACTGAATGCGTCTGAGCTGGAACAGATGCTCAAGGGGCACGATGCTGTCCTGTCCGCGTTCGGGCCTCGCGTGCCCATCGCCAGGAAGGATCACAATCTGCTCCACGATTTCGCGGCCGCGCTGACCACCGCCATGTCACGCGCCTCTGTCAAGCGAGTGCTCGTGGAGTCAACCGCGTTTCTGTTCAAAGATTCCATCGTCCCTCCAACCTACCTTGTCGGGCGATTATTTTTTCCCAGCGTCGTAGCCGATGCAGGCGCGATGGAGCAGATCGTCGAGCGCAGCGGATTAGACTGGACCCTGATGCGGCCCCCAAGGCTGACCGATGGCGAGCACACCGGACACTATCGTACTCGCGAAGGCCATCTGCCTCGCTTCGGATTCTCCCTCTCGCGCGCAGACGTGGCCCACTGGTTTCTCAAGACTCTCGACGATCCCAACACCATCGGCAAGGTCGTCGGCGCAAGCTACTAGCCCCCCGACTACTCCTATTGACAATCTGTAGGAAGAGGCTCACACTCATACAGTCGTTCGATAGGACCGAAATCCATGAGCTCGAAGCAGACAAATCTCCTGCAGGGCACGCTCGACCTGCTCATCCTCAAGACGCTTGGCCCAGGAGAGCTCCATGGCCTGGGCATCTCGCGGCGTATCGAGCAGATCACGCACGGAACATTTCTCGTCAAGCCCGGTTCGCTATTTCCGGCCCTGCACCGCATGGAGGAGGCTGGTTGGCTCAGCTCCTTCTGGGGCGAATCGGAGAACAATCGTCGTGCGAAGTTTTATCGCCTCACCAGGGCAGGGAAGAGCCAGCTCGAAGTCGAAACGGAGCAATGGACAAAAGTAGCCCTCGCGATGACCAACGCCCTGAAGGCAACGTAGCAAGCGATGATTCAGGAAGCAGCAACTTAGCGAGCGGCAACCGAAGGAGTGACCATGAAACTCTGGCCCCGCATCAGCAGCGCCCTGCGAAACCTCCTCCGCAAGCAGCAGGTTGAGAGCCAGCTCGACGACGAGCTCCGCGCCTGCGTCGATATGATGACCGAAGAAAAGATCGCCGCCGGCCTCTCTGCGTCCGAGGCTCGCCGTTCTGCGCTGGCGGAGTTCGGCGGCATCGAGCCGGTCAAGCAGGCAGTCCGCGAGCATCGCGCCGGAGTTGGCCTGGAGCGCCTCTGGCAGGACATTCGCTACGGTCTGCGTCAGCTCGGGCGAAACCCCGGCTTCACCCTGACCGTCATCCTTACGCTGGCGCTTTCCATCGGTGCGAACACCGCGATCTTCTCCATCGTCAACGCGCTCATGCTCAAGGGCCTTCCCTACTCGCACCCAGAGCGCATGGGAACGATCTACACCCGCGTCACCGGCACCCGAGCCTCCGACGAGCGCCACAAGCTGAATGGCGAGCAGTGGGAGCTGTTGCGCGACAATGTCCCCTCTCTCCTATCGGCTGTCTCGAGCGGAAGAAACTCGGGCGTCAATCTTCAGGCCGACTCTCGCGCGCAGTATCTTCACGCAGGACGCATCTCGGCACACTACCTCGACGTCCTGGCCATCCATCCCCTTGCCGGTCGCAACTTTTCCGAGACGGAGGATCGTGTCAACGGGCCAAAGACCGCCATCCTGGGCTACAGCCTGTGGCGAAATACCTTCGGCTCCAACTCCGATATCCTCGGTCAGCCCATCCTGTTGAAGGGCGAGTCGTACACGGTCATCGGTATACTCCCCGAGGACGCGACGACTCCCCTGAACGCCGACCTGTATACGGCGCTTCAGGGCAGCCGCAAGGGCGAAGGCAGCGGCTCAAACTTTCAGGCCATCACGCGGCTTCGCGATGGAGCCACCTGGCAGCAGGCCGACGCCGAGCTCAACCATGCGTGGTCCCTCCGTACCCAGCGCTACGAGCTGGAGAACAACCCCGGCGCCCAGGTCACCCACTACTCCGTGCCGCTCCAGAAGGGCGAGACCGCGACCCTGCGCCCGCAGGCTCTCACCCTCATGCTGGCCGCTGGATTCATCCTGCTCATCGCCTGCGCCAACCTCGCCGGCCTCACCCTGGTGCGCGTGCTGCGGCGCACGCCCGAGGTCGCAACCCGGCTGGCGCTCGGCGCATCGCAGTGGCAGATTCAGCGTCAGCTCTGGGTCGAAAATCTCCTTCTCGCCATCCTGGGCGGCGTGGCCGGCGTCGCAGCAGGGTTCGTCGCTCTCCGCGGTCTGCTCCTGCTCCTTCCCGAAAATTTTCTGCCTGTGACCGACGTGTCTCTCGATGGCCGCGTACTGGCATTCACCCTTCTCGTCTCCCTCTTCACCAGCGTGCTCTTTGGCATGCTTCCCGCTCTCGCAACCCGAAAGATCGACCTGCGCTCCGCCCTTGCCAGCCGCGCCGCAGTCGGCGGCGAGCATCTCCGCCTGCGCCAGGGGCTGATCGTCAGCGAGGTTGCCCTCACCGTGGTATTGCTGGCCGCCTCCGGCCTGCTCATTCGCACTCTCATTCATCTTCAGACCATGCCCCCGGGCTTCAACGCCACCGGCGTGATGACCGCGCGCGCCTCCCTCGACGATATGCGCTATCACGATCCGGCAGCCTTCCGGAAGCTCCTCACCGAAAGCACCGCTGCCATGGCACAGATTCCCGGCGTCCAGCAGGCCGCCGTCGGACTCAGCCTGCCGTACGAGCGCTCCCTGCTTATGGGAGGTTTGCCCATCGGCGACGGCAAAGAAGCAGGCCAGAAGGTCACGGCGGATGAGACCTACGTCACTCCCGGCTACTTCGAGGCATTGCAGATTCCGGTCCTTGCCGGGCGCTCCTTCACCGCGGCAGATGGCCCCACAACGCAGCCCGTCGTCATCGTCAACCGAACCTTCGCGCGCAAATTCTTACACGGAGAGAGTCCCGTTGGCCGTTCCCTCGGCAAGGACCCGGTGATGAGGATCGTCGGCGTCGTCGAGGATGTCGCCATGGCCCCGGGGCTCGATGCCACGGCGCCCATCACTGGCGAAGAGTCGGTCTACATTCCCGCGGCGCAGGTGCCGGCCACCCTGCTCTCGGTGG
>Ga0193753_10002435_pt1 | contig 14622 bp, 11 predicted proteins | sample H1c2metaG_FD_144925 | JGI IMG/M metagenome (GOLD analysis project Ga0193753, IMG submission 144925) | Soil microbial communities from a riparian zone of the East river system, Colorado, United States - H1c2 | ecosystem: Environmental > Terrestrial > Soil > Riparian zone | place: USA: East... | reverse complement strand
GCGCGTGGTCGACGTGATCCCCGGCAAATCGGTGGTCGGCCTGGAAACGCCCAACACGCATCGCGAGATGATCTATCTCAGCGAATTGCTGCGCTCGAAGGAGTACGACAAGTCCGGCAGCCCGCTGACGCTGGCGCTGGGCAAGGACATCGGCGGCCGCCCGCTGGTCGCGGATCTGGCGCGCATGCCGCACCTGCTGGTCGCCGGCACCACCGGCTCGGGCAAGTCGGTCGCGGTCAATGCGATGGTGCTGAGCCTGTTGTACAAGGCCGGCCCGCAGGACCTGCGGATGCTGATGATCGATCCGAAGATGCTGGAGCTGTCGGTATACCAAGGCATTCCGCATCTGCTGGCGCCGGTGGTCACCGACATGAAGGAGGCCGCCAACGGCCTGCGCTGGTGCGTGGCGGAAATGGAGCGCCGCTACAAGCTGATGAGCACGGTCGGGGTGCGCAACCTGGCCGGCTTCAACAAGAAAGTGAAGGACGCGCAGGATGCCGGACAGCCGATGATGGATCCGCTGTTCAAGCCGAACCCGGAATTGGGCGAAGCGCCGCGGCAACTGCAAACGATGCCTTTCATCGTCATCTTCATCGACGAATTCGCCGACATGATGATGATCGTCGGCAAGAAGGTCGAGGAACTCATCGCGCGGCTGGCGCAGAAAGCGCGCGCCGCCGGCATCCATCTGATCCTGGCCACGCAGCGGCCGTCGGTGGACGTGATCACCGGCCTGATCAAGGCCAATATCCCGACCCGGATCGCGTTCCAGGTGTCGAGCAAGATCGACTCGCGCACGATTCTCGATCAGTCCGGCGCCGAGACGCTGCTCGGCCACGGCGACATGCTGTACCTGCCGCCGGGCACGGCGATGCCCGAACGCGTGCACGGCGCCTTCGTCAGCGACGAGGAAGTGCATCGCGTGGTCGAGCACCTGCGCCAGAGCAGCAGCGGCCCGGACTATCTGGAGGGCGTGCTGGAGGAAGTGCAGTCGATGGGCGACGGCCTGGTCGTCGGCGCCACCGGCCTGCCGGAAAGCAGCGGCGGGGCGGGGGACGAGAGCGATCCGCTGTACGACGAAGCGGTGCGGATCGTCACCGAAACCCGGCGTGCTTCCATCTCCGGCGTGCAGCGCCGTCTCAAGATCGGCTACAACCGCGCCGCCCGCCTGGTCGAGGCCATGGAGGCCGCCGGCGTGGTCACGCCGCCGGAGCACAACGGCGACCGCAGCGTGCTGGCACCGCCACCGCCGAAGGGCTAAGCTCCGGACGGGGGAGTAGGGGAAAACTCATGTACGGCATTCGATGGCTGGCAGCCGCTGCAGTCGCGTTCGCGGCATGCATCACGGTGCCCGATGCGCATGCGCAGACCTGGCTGCGCTGGGGCAAGGCGCCTGCCCGCGAACAAACGGACCCCTCCAAGGTGCTGCAGCCCGCGCGTCAGACGGTGACCGTGACCCTGCCGGCCGTCGCGCCATCCGCGCGCGTGGCCGTGGCCGAGCCGGTCGCAGCGCAACCGGCGCTACGCGGACCTTCCGTCACGATCATCGAGGAAGCTCGCCCGGCGTTGGCCAGCGTTGCCCGGCCTGTGGTGCCCGGCGTTTCGCCAGCGATACCGACCACCGTCGCCGCGCCCGCGACGCTCAGCCCGCCGCTGTACGTACCTGTTGCGACATACCCGTCGGCCACGGCGACGCCGCTGATGATGATCGAGGACGCTTCCGTTCAATCGGCGCCGCTCGTCGCCGCCGCGGCAACCGTGCCCTCCCAGGCAGCGCTGTCGTGCAGCGACTGCCCGACCCTGGCCGAAATGAAAGCCACGTCCAACGCGCCCAAGCCTGCGGAAATGGCACCGGAAGACCAGAAACTACAATCGGAGATAAAGCGAAGGTTGCTGCAAGAGCGTTGAGAAGGCGCTATTCAGCTGACCAATTGCAGACTTCCGCATCGCTTTCGGGAACAGCCTCCACGATGAAACACGCCTCCTTTATCGCTGCCATCGCCGCAACCCTGTTTTCGTTCGCAGCCATGGCCACGGCACGCGAGGACCTGAATGCCTTCAGCCGCGACCTGAAAGGCCTCGACGGCCAGTTCACGCAAAAGGTCTACGACGCCAACGGCAAGCTGAAGGAATCGACCAGCGGCCGCGTGGCCATGTCGGCGCCGCGGTTGTTCCGCTGGGAATACCTCAAGCCGCATCCGCAGCTGATCGTCGCCGACGGCAAGAAAGTCTGGGTCTACGATCCCGATCTGCAGCAGGTGACGGTGCGTGCGCAGGGCGTGGAAGAACAGAACAGCCCATTGGCGGCGCTGATCGATACGCGCAAGCTCGACCAGGATTTCCTGATCAAGGAAGCCGGCAGCGAGGGCGGCCTGAACTGGCTGGTGCTGACGCCGCGCAATCAGGAGCAGGCCAGTTTCGAGTCGGCCAGACTCGGCTTCGGCCCGGCCGGCCTCGCGCAGATGCAGGTGGTGGATGCGCTGGGCCAGCGCACCGAGATCGCCTTCAGCGGATGGAAGCGCAACCCCGGTTTCGCCAAGGGCACTTTCGCCTATACGCCGCCGAAAGGCGTCGATGTGATCGGCGAGGAGTGAGCCAGGCCCGCGTCGCGGCCGCTGCGATGGGCGGCGCTAGAATGCATCCGTGGCCAAGACCAAACCCCGACTGAGCGACGCCAGCGACCTGCTGAGCGTCGACCGCGACGCGCTGCGGCCGCTGGCCGAGCGCATGCGTCCGCAGACGCTCGACGAGATGGTCGGCCAGCGACGCCTGCTGGCGCCGGGTTCCGCGCTGCGTGCCTCGATCGAATCCGGCCATGTCCATTCGATGATCCTGTGGGGTCCGCCCGGCTGCGGCAAGACCACGCTCGCGCTGCTGCTGGCCAAGTATGCCGACGCCGAGTTCCACGCCATTTCCGCCGTCCTGGCCGGCCTGCCCGAAGTGCGCCAGGTATTGGCCGAGGCCGGACACCGCTTCGCCGAAGGCCGACGCACCGTGCTGTTCGTCGACGAGGTGCACCGCTTCAACAAGGCGCAGCAGGATGCCTTCCTGCCGCATATCGAGCGCGGCACCATCCTGTTCGTCGGCGCGACCACCGAGAATCCGTCGTTCGAACTGAACTCGGCATTGTTGTCGCGCTGCCGCGTGCATGTGATGGAGTCGGTGTCCATCGACGACATCGTCGACGCATTGCAACGCGCGCTGGCCGACCAGGAACGCGGCCTCGGCGGACGCGGCCTGCATATCGAAGAAGACGCGCTGCGCGAGATCGCCGGCGCCGCGGATGGCGACGTACGGCGCGGCCTGACCTTGCTCGAAATCGCCTCCGAACTGGCGGGCGAGGGCGGCAAGATCGACCAGACCACATTGCGCCAGGTCCTCGCCGACCGCACGCGCCGTTTCGACAAGGGTGGCGAACAGTTCTACGACCAGATCTCGGCACTGCACAAATCCGTGCGCAGCTCCAACCCCGACGCCGCGCTGTACTGGTTCAGCCGCATGCTCGACGGCGGCTGCGACCCGACCTACCTCGCACGCCGGCTGACGCGGATGGCGGTCGAGGACATCGGCCTGGCCGATCCGCGCGCGCTGCAGATGGCGATCGAGGCCTGGGATGCGTACGACAGGCTCGGCAGCCCGGAAGGCGACCTGGCGCTGGCGCAGGTGGTGATCTACCTGGCCAGCACCGCCAAGTCCAATGCCGCCTACAAGGCTTTCGGCGCCGCCAAACACGATGTCGTGGAATACGGCACGCAGGACGTGCCGATGCACATCCGCAACGCGCCGACCAAACTGATGAAACAGCTCGGTTACGGCAAGGGTTATCAGTACGACCACGACAGCGATGGCGGCATCGCGCTCGGCCAGACCGGTTTCCCCGATGCGATGGGCGAACGCGTCTATTACGAGCCGGTCGAACGCGGCATGGAAATAAAGCTCAAGGAAAAACTCGATGCCTTGCGCGCGGCGCGCGTGCGCGCCACGCGCAAGCCCTCGGCGTGATCGATTGCAAAACGAAGATGACGTCCTCCTGCGCCCATCCTGCCGTCATCCCGAACGCAGTGAGGGGCCTGTTTTCTTGCCGGGCCGAGTGGAAGCGACAGCAGATCCCTCACTGCGTTCGGGATGACAAGAAATGGGTGGCGATGGCATGGCAATAGCAGGCAATGACAGGGAAGGGGATCACCCATGAACCCGGCCATCTGGTGGCAGCAATTGGTACTGGTGATGGCAGGCGGCGCACTCGGTGCGGCCGGGCGCTTCTGGATGGGCGGTTTTCTGCTGCGGCATGTCGGCAGCGGCTTTCCCTGGGGCACGCTCACGGTGAACCTGATCGGGTCGTTTGCAGCCGGCTATCTCGTGATCTGGCTGGAGGGCAGGGGATCGGCCGCCTTGTACTGGCGCGCGTTCCTGATCGTAGGCGTGCTCGGAGCCCTCACCACCTATTCGGCCCTCATGGTCGAATGCCTGCTGTTCGCCCGTTCGCAACGCAGCGGTATGGTGTTCGGCTACCTGGCCCTCACCCTGGCGGCGGGCCTGGCGTTGGTATGGCTCGGTACGCGCGCCGCCGAGTGGATCCGGCCATTGTCCTGATGCGGTAAAAGCGATCGGAAAGCTTTTGTAGTGCGTTGGGAATGGCAATAGCGCCGTCCCCGTTCCAGGTTTGGCGAATCGGTCGTCCGCGAACCGATTTCCTCGCCCCCTGGAGACGTTGGTATGCAGCCACCCCCGAGCGCCGTGCGATCGTTCATGAAACGCTGTCTGGCGATATCGCCTTTCCTGTTATGGCTGCTGTTGATCCTGCTGCTGACGCAGGGCCACATCGCGACCGCGGCCGAGTTCGTCCGCACCGGCGATCTGCGCGAGGGCCGCGACATGGCCATGGCGGCGACCCTGCCCGATGGACGCGTGCTGGTGACCGGCGGCGTCGGCCTCGATGAGCAGGGCGTCGGCATCTATCTGGCCACGTCCGAGCTTTTCGATCCGCAGAGCAACACCTTCAAGCCCACCGGGGCGATGACCGAAGGCCGCGATGGCAACGCCACGCTTACGCTGCTCGCCAATGGCAAGGTACTGGTGACCGGCGGTACCGGCCACGATGCCGGCGGCCAGAACATCGCGCTGGCCAGCGCCGAGGTCTACGACCCGGCGAGCGGGCAGTTCCAGCGCACCGCCAACGACATGAGCCACGCGCGCTTTTTCCATGCGGCCACATTGCTCGCCGACGGGCGCGTCCTGGTGATGGGAGGCTGGGGCACCGACAAACGCCTGGAAAGCGCCGACATCTACGATCCGGCCACCGATCGGTTCACGCGTACCGGAGACATGACCGTCGAACGCAACAGCCACACCGCCACCACGCTATCCGATGGCCGCGTACTGGTCGCCGCCGGCTTGTCCACCGACGCGGAAATACTCTCGAGCGCGGAGATCTACGATCCCGCCACGGGCCAGTTCAGCGTCACCGGCCCTCTGGCCAAACCACGCTTCATGGCTACTGCTTCGCGTCTGGCGGACGGCCGCGTCCTGGTCGGCGGCGGCATGGACAATGGCGAATGGCGCCCGATCGGCGAAATCTACGATCCGTCGACAGGTCTCTTCAGCACGACCGGCGCTTTGCACTGGTCGCGAAGCGACCATGCCCAGTCGTCGATGCCCGATGGACGCGTGCTGTTCACCGCCGGCGTCACCGACGAAGGTCCGTCGCGCCGCGCCGAACGCTACGATCCGGCCACCGGCAAGTTCATCCTCGTCGCCAACAAGCTGTTGGGCAGGGCGCGCGCAGCGACCGCAGTTCTCAATGACGGACGCGTACTCGTCGCCGGCGGCAACCGCCCGTGGGAGCCGCCGCTGGCATTTTCCGAAGCGTACACGCCCACGCCTGGCCCGTACGCGGACCTTGTCCTGGGATTGACCGCTTCCGCGGCGGATATTCCGGCCGGAGCGGACTTCCACTATCTGCTTTCGCTGCAGAACAGCGGCACCGAGACCGCGACCGGTGTCGGTGTCGAAGCCGAACTGCCTGCGGAAATCTCGGTCAGGCAGATACGCATCGCGCAATCGAACCTGTCCGGCAAGTGGCGTTGCGAACAGAACGGCACTGCGCTGTCGTGCGCGCCCGAGAATGGCATGCTGCGGGCCAACGCGAATCCGAAGATCCCGCGCCCGGCCGTCGCGATCCGAATCGATGTCACCGCGCCCACTGCGGCACCGGAATGGCCGTTGGTGACGACCGCACTGGCCAGCACCGCGACCAGCGAGGACATCACCGCGAACAATGAGGCTGGCGTTGTCACCGGCGTCGCGCAGACGACTGCGCGCGGCATTGCGCGCAAGAAGAGCGGTAGCCCGGCGAAAGAAAGTGACCCGAACGTGCGTTCGCACGTGAGTGCGATCCACGGCTTGATCTCACCGCGCTGATCGGCGCTTTTGCCCCATTGAAAAACGGGGTTGGGGATTTGCTTTTGCCTTGCGGTGGCAGACATCACCACAAGATCAAAAGCAAATCCCCCTCGATCCCCCTTTTCCAAAGGGGGAGGAACAACTAAGTAAGACAGCAGCTTCCGCGGAAGACTTATGCGGATAGCGGCCGTTCCCCCCTTTGAAAAAGGGGGGCAGGGGGGATTTGCTTTTTGCTCCTGTGAAAAGCAACAACCACAAGATCAAAAGCAAATCCCCCTCAATCCCCCTTTTCCAAAGGGGGAGGAACAACCAAGACAGTGACGATCAGAACGGCGGGTCGGGTATGCGCGGCAAGCCGCGATACCCGACCCGCCGCGGGATGCACGATCCGGACATGAGGGAACGGATCGTGCGCCCCCAAACTTACGGACGGCGCGGTTGCGACGGCGACGGCAGGCGCGAACCCTTTCCACCGTCGCCTTGCGGCGTCGAGAAGATGTGCACGCCGGTCTCGCCGCCGACGACATAGAGACGGCCATCCGCAGGAGCCAGCAACCTTTGCGGCACCTGGTGACCCAGCCCCGTGAGCTTCACGAGCACGGGATGGGTCGGATCGGAAACATCCAGCTCATGCAGCCCGTCTCCATTCGCATACCAGGCGCGGTCGCCGCGTTGCGCGACCTTGTTGAACTGCGAATACCCCGGCGTCGCGTACCGGCCGACCACCTTGGGCGCCTTCGGATTGGCGATGTCGATCACCTGCAGGCTTTCCTGGCAGGCCAGGTAGGCCAGCGAAACCTCGCTGTCGATCGCGATGTCGAAACCGTGGCCGCAGTCCTGGTTGAGATGGGCCACCTCGACGGGTTTGGCAGGATTGGCGAGATCGAACACCCTCATGCCACCGGTCTCCGTGCCGCTGCCGGGCTCCTGGCTTTCGGCCAGGTAGGCGTGCTGCTTGTCGACCTTCAACCGGTAAGGCTGGCCATTCAGGCCGTCCTGCCAGACCAGTTCGGGTTCGGCGGGATCGGACACGTCGATCACGCCGAACAAGCCGCCGTTGGTCCATTTCGCCACGTACGCATAGTCGCCTTTCACATCCAGCACTGCCGCAAACGGGAACGAGAAATGCCCGATTTCCACCGGCTGTTTCGGGTTGGACAGATCGACGTTGATCAGTCCGAAGCCCCAGGCCGCGATGTAGGCGCGATCGCCGGCGACCACCACCTGCTCCAGGCTGCGGCCCTCCATGCTTTCCGGCAGACGCGCCTCGAAGCGCGACAGCGGCGACAGCGTGTTCGGATCGCTCAACATCAGCCCGTAGTTGGGCTGCACCAGCAGCGCGCGGCCGCGGTACATCGCGATGTCGCGTGCGTCGACGCCGCCGGGCAGCCACGCCGTCGCTACGCGGCGCGGTTTCGCCGGCGTGCTGACGTCGATGGAATGCACCAGATCGGTACTGGTCTGCAGCAACAGGGCCTTGCCGGTGCGCACGGTGTGGCGTCCGCCGAACGCCGCCAGGTCGAAATGGCCGGCAGCGCGCGGCGCGTCCAGGTTGGACAGGTCCCAAATGTCCAGGCCAGAACCCCAGCCGAAGCTGTAGAAGTACGAGCCGACGCGCGCGCCGGAGGTCGCCGGCGGCACGTCGAGGTAGCTGCGCTTGATGAGCTGCGTCGGGTCGCTGAGATCGAAGATGCTGAGCTGGTTGCCGATGCCGATCGCCATGCCCGGTTCCGGGTTCAGGCTGAAGGAGTCCAGCCCATCGACCAGGTGTCCCGCCATTTTGTACGGCGCATCCGGAGCGCTGACGTCGTAGTAATCGAGCACCGTGCCACCGATCCAGCTGCGGCCGGTGGCCTTTATCAGGTTGCCGTCGGCGACGAGCTTGGTGTATTGCGTCGGCGTGGTGAGGATCGAACTCCTGACGAAAACGGGCTTGGCCGGATCCGACAGGTCGCTGACGAACATGCCGTGGTTATTGTCGAACAGGTACAGGTGGTCGTTGGCCGCGACCACGCCGATCATGAATTTGTGGTCCGAATCGATGTAATCGTCGACCTGGCCGAGCAGCACCGGCTTGGCCGGGTCCGCTACCGAAAAGATCGCGACGCCGCTGGTGCCGTCATGGCCACGCCAGCCGGCATAGAGATAGTCGCCATGCCGGGTCATCGAATTGATCGCGCCATCGACAGGGTCGGTGGTCGCCACGCGCAGCGGCGCGGTCGGCTTGGCGTAGTCCCAGGTGGCCAGGACACGACCGGTGGCGATCTGCACATAGCGGCCGTCGACCATGGGCTCGGCGAGCACGGCACCGCCGCGGACCAGGCTGAGTTCGAGGGCGGATTCTTGCGTGGCGGCTTGCAGGGGGGAGGCGAGCGCGAGTGCGGACAGCAGCGCTACGGCGAGCAGCTTGGGGGTCATGCTTGGTGCTCCTGGAGATCGTCGGGGGCGTTGATCGGGCGGCGGCTTAGGGGAAGCCGATGTCTTCGTGGGGTGCCCGACGTTGCGACCTGCGGTTCGTGCACGTCATTCCAATCGCTTGACGATTGCATTACAGGCGGATGGATAGCGCCCGGTTCAGTGAACCGCGTCACTTCCTGCGCGCTGCTGCGCCGGATCCAGCTCGGCCGGGATCGCGCGTTCGCCGGCCAGGCGCCTGGCGCGATCGAACGCCAGCTGCCACTGCGTGCGCTGGCCCATCGCGCGGAACAGGCGGACCTGCAGCACGGCCATGTCGAAATCGTGCTCGGCCCAGGGCGCCACCCGGCCGATCAATGCGCCCGCTTCGGCCGTGCGGCCGAGCTCCAGCAGCCAGGTCGCGTAGGCATCGACCGCGATCGCGGTCTCTTCCGGAATGCCGGCCTGTTCGGACAGGGCGATGGCCTCGCGATAAGTCTTCTCGGCAGCAGCCTTGTCGCCACGGGCACGCTGCCCGCTCGCCTGGGCGAGACGCTCGGGCAAGCTGTCGCCGGTCGGGGCGATGGCATTCGCGGACAGGGCCAGATCGGCGCCCAGGGCGGCCTGCTCGCGCCGGAAAGCGGTCCAGGCGCGCAGCCGCAGGTTGGCCTCGGGCGGCCACGCGCGCAGGGCCGCGTCGGCGAGCGCTACCGCGGATGAGTTCTCGCCGGCGCGCCGGGCCAGATCCACGCGCAGGTAATCGCGACGTCCGTAATCGGCCGGAACGGCCTGCGCGGCTTCGCGCATTTCCAGCAGGCGCCCGGCCTCGCGCAGCCGACCGGACACGATCAGCACTTCGGCACGGGTCAGGACCAGGTCGGCGCGCTGCGAAGGATCGCGCACGCGCGGCAGCATCGCCCAGGCGCGGTCGCTCTCGGCGAGCGCGGCATCGGTGCGCAGCAAAGCCAGGTACACGCCCATCAGCACCTTGCGTGCGGTGGCCAGTTCGTTGACCGCGCCCATCGCCTTGAAGTCCTCGGCTGCCTTCTCGAGATAGGGCAGGGCGTGGGCAGGGCGCTGGCGATCGAATTCCAGGATGCCCAGATTGGCGTCCACCCGCGCCACCGCCAGCGCATCGCCCATGTTGGCCAGCTGCACGCGCGCCTGGCCCAGATCGGCCAGCGCCAGGTCGTAGCGCTTCTGCAGCGAATAGGCGACGGCGCGGCCGCTCAGTGCCTGGCCCAGTTCGGCCGGATGTTTGCCGTCGCCGATCAGTTTCAGCACCTGGTCGTAAGCGCGTTCCGCTTCGCCATAGCGGTCGAGCCGGATCAGTATCGCCCCGCGCGCATTGAGCAGGCGCGCCTTGAACAGCGGATCGCGGCGCGCTTCTTCGCTGGCCAGCGCCTGCTCCAGCGTGGCCAGGCCGCGCGTGTATTCGCCGGCGCGGAAATCCACCCGCGCCAGCTGGTACTGCAGCCGCGGCTGCGATCGCTGCAGCTCCGGCGCTTCGAGCAGGATCCGTCGTGCGGTTTCTATTTCGTTGGCGAGCATCGCCGCGCGTGCGCGCTGCAGCCGTTCGGCCAGCGCCGGTTCGGCGAGCTCGTCCGGCGACAGGCTGCCGCCGAGCGCTGGCGACAGGCGGTCCGCCGCCAGGCGCGCCGCTTCCAGCAGGTCGGCATGGCGCGCATCGCCGCGTTGCTTCACGCCATCGCCGTCGGTCGCGGTCAGTGCGACTTGCCACTGTCCTTGCACCTGCCTGGCCTGGCTTTCGACGACCCAGGCCGCGCGCGTCGCCCGGCGCAGCACGCCGGCATCGTCGGTCCGCGCCTGCTCGCGCAACACGCCGAGCACGGACTCGCTGGAAAGCACCGGCAGGCCGGCGCGATGCAGGCGGTCGGCGACGAAATCCATCAGCCCCAGCCGCGCCCAGGCGACATCGTCCGAAGCTTCGACCACCGTCGGCAGCACCACGATCGTGCGGCCCGAGACGTGCGGCACCGCGGCGGCCAGCGGCGGCGGCAAGGCCGGTGTCTGCGGGCTTCGCTGCCACCACCACGCAGCAAGCCCGACCGCAGCGGCCACCAGAACGCCGAGCACGATCGCGATCCAACGCCGGGCCTGCCGGCGCGGTGCGACGGCGGGCGGGTCGGTCGATGCGCGAACAGGCTGTTCCGCCGGCGCCAGCGCGGCAACGGCCTCAGGCTCGTCCTCGGCGTGGTCCACCTGCGTGTCCAACAGCCAGCGGAAGCCGTAGCGCGGCACCGTGCGTATCGAGCGTTGTTCGTGGCCGTCGTCGCCCACCGCGCGTCGCGTGCGCAGCACGATCTGCGCGAGCTGCGCGTCGGATACGTCGGCGCGGCCGAACACGGCCTGCACCAGCTCATCGCGGCTGACCGCGCGATCGCGGTGCTCGATCAGGAAACTCAGGCATTCGAACACGCGCGCAGGCAAGGCTACAGCTTCGTTGCGAAGCCGCAATTCGCGGGTGGCGAGATCGAGTTCGTACTCCCCGAAACGATAACGGACGATGGTCATGAATACGGATAGGTTATACGGACCATCGCCGTCCCACCTATCGCGAACATGACTGCATGTTGGGACAATCGCAGGTCGGCAAATCCGCGCCGCGCGTACTTGCCTCACAGATCTCGCTTGCGCGTCGGATCGCAACGTTGGCGATCGCGGCTCAGCACACAGCTTTCGCCTCTTGTACAACCTTTGAAATAATCTTCAAAATATTGAATATAAAGGATTTTATAGTGCGCAAACCGCCATCGTGACAGCGCGATGCAAGGGTCGATCCGAGCTTGCTGCCGACGCCCGGCGGGCGCATGCTCCGCGCCACGGGGAGTGCTGTTCATTCGGGAGGAAATCATGCGTCTTCTGATAGCTGCGATCATCGGTGGAGTCGTACTGTTCATCTGGGGTGCGGTAGCGCACATGGCGCTGCCGATCGGCGAAATGGGAATGAAGGTCGCGGTCGAGCAAGATGCCGCGCTCAGCGCCCTGCAGGCATCGGCAACGCAGGGCGAGGGCGTCTACGTGATTCCGGGCTTCGCGCCCGAGAAGATGTCCGATACGGCCTTCATCGATGCCTTCACGGAAAAGTACAAAGCCAGTCCCGCCGCGTTGGTGATCTATCAGCCAGGCGGAAATCCAGCGCTGGCGAGCATGGTGCCCAACCTGGTCAAGCAGTTCGTGAGTGGCACGCTCGCCGCCTTCGTGGTCGCCTGGATACTAGCGTTGGGCGTATTCGGCTTCGGCCGACGCGTGCTGATCGCAGGCGCGCTGGGCCTGTTCTGCTGGCTGGCGATCAGCGTGCCTTACTGGAACTGGTACCTGTTCCCGGCCAAGTTCACCCTTGGTGCATTGCTGGAGCAGGTGATCGGCTGGTTGCTGGCCGGCGCCGCCATCGCCTGGTGGTTGGGCCGTAGCGAACGCAGGCTGCGCTGACGCCACGCCGATGCCACGGCCATCGCCCGCAACGACAGACAAGGACCGGGGCGCGCAAGCCGCGCCCCAATCGACGGTATTGCCCTGGTCGATTACTTTGCCCGTGGCCGCCGGCGTGTTCCTCGGTGCGCTGGTGCTAGGGCTGCTGTTGCTGGCCTATCGGCAAGGGCAGACACGCACGATCACGGCAGGCGCGGATACCCGGGCCCAAGCGACTGAAACGCCGTTGCGCGATGCAGCCGTGCAGCCGCCGGTCGTCGCTTCGCGCCAGGCCGCGATGGCACAGCTGCCGAAGCTTCCCGGCCTGATCGAAGCCAATCGGCTGCAGCTGAAGACCGCCTGCATCGCCGGCACCATCGGCCATCGCCAGCGCAATGGATGGACCCAGGCGGTGGACAAGCGCGTGCCCAGGCGCTGCGTGGCCACCAGCGAGTAACCGCGGCACCGCCTTCGATTGCTGCGGAATGCCGGAATAGCTCGGTTTAGCGGATCAACGTATCCGCTGCATCACATCGGTGTTGCAGCTCCGATACATTTTCAGACGGCCAGTCAGAGTCCCCGAATCGGGCGTTGCCGTGCATTGGGCCGCGCTATTGCGAGCTACCTGGAATCGAGCGAGGAATCGACGTTGCGCAGCTGAAACGTTTTCTGGTCGCCGCCATTCAATTTTCGCAAATCCTTCACTTGAATCAAAAAAATGGCGGCCAATAATTTCAGCTAAAACATGCTGTTACGAAATATTAATGATTAACGGTATTAAACCTGCATGTCATCTTCTGCGTCGTTTGCGGACGCCACCCCCGGGCATCCGATCGGCGTGCAGGAGACCCAAGATATGCATATCCGTAAATCACTCATCGCGACCGCAGTACTGCTCGGCATCGGTATGACCGGACAGGCATGGGCCCAGGCGCAAAACACCGAGAACGGCCCGGGACGTAATCTTCAGATAGCCATCGAAGACAACAGCGACAACTCCAACAGCAGCAGCGGCGACAACCGCAACAACGACGGTTACGCCGAGAGCGCTGGCTACGGCACTGCAGCGGCCAACAATGGCGGCACTGCCACTTCCACCTTCTCGAATTCGTTCAATTCCAGCACCGCTATCGCAGCGACCAAGCTCGATGGCTACGTCACCGACGTACGCGTGCATCACATCGGCAACTACGCCAGCAACGGCGGCAACGCCAACGGTGGCCAGGGCGGTAGCGGTGGCGATGGCTACGGCGGCTGGGGCAACGGCGGCAGCGCCGGCAGCTACAGCGGCGATGCGGGTGCGATCAGCGCATCGGCAGGCGGCGACGGCACGGGTAATGGCGGCCGTGCGCGCGAACGTGGCCCAGGGGCGGCCACGGGTGGCGCAGGCACCGGCACCGGTGGCGCCGGCACCTCGGGTTCGGCGACCGCAAGCAGCGGGTCGAGTTCAGCGTCAGGCGGTAGCGGCACTGGCGGCTCCGGCACCGGCGCGAGCGGCGGCGCGGGTGGTGCGGGCGGTTCGAACACGGTCGATGCCGGCACGTTCGACATGCACAACGACATGACAGGCGCCGGACAATCGGCGGCCGGCATCATGGTCGCGGCCCAGAACAGCGGCTTCGCGTCGCTGATCCAGCAGGGCGTCACCGTGCAGGCGAACCTGACCGTCGGACCCAGCGCTCCGTAAGCGCTCGCCCAGATGCGCCGCGAGGGCCCAGGCCCTGCGCGGCGCATCGCGTGCCTGCCTGTTCCTGCGCCACGCTGCGCGCGGGTGCAGCAGGCGCGACACGCATGGCTTAAGGAGTAGGACCATGCCTGCATGCAAAACAACGATGACCGCTGTCATCGTGGCGCTTTCATCGCTACTGGCCGGACCGGCACTGGCTGCCGCTCAGGCGACCGAGGGCCAGGTTTCCGCGACCGTCGACCGGTCGACGGAGACGATCGAAGGCTTCGGCCAGACCCTGGATCCCGCCGCGCTCGACGCTTACCGCGGCGGCGACGATTCGGTCGACAACCATGTCGACATCGACGGACTGGTCGATGGCAACACCGCGCAGGACACCATCAGCGGCAACAACGTGCTGGGCGGCGGTGCGTTCTCCAATGCCAGCGGCATCTCCACCGTGATCCAGAACAGCGGTTCGAACGTACTGATCCAGAACGGCATGGTCGTCAACGTGCAGTTCGCCGGATCCGCGCCATGAGGCCAGGCGCGTTGGCGATGCTGGCAATCGCGCTCGTCGTGTTCGACGCGCGCGCCGGCTCGACCGAAGTGCGCGCCGCCAACGGCACCTACACGGTGCGCCTCACCAGCCTGAAGGAAGCGCGCTTCAAGACCACGGTGCGCCAGCAATACGATTTCAGCTGCGGGTCGGCCGCGGTGGCGACCTT
>Ga0193753_10002433_pt1 | contig 14626 bp, 9 predicted proteins | sample H1c2metaG_FD_144925 | JGI IMG/M metagenome (GOLD analysis project Ga0193753, IMG submission 144925) | Soil microbial communities from a riparian zone of the East river system, Colorado, United States - H1c2 | ecosystem: Environmental > Terrestrial > Soil > Riparian zone | place: USA: East River... | reverse complement strand
GCTGGCCAGCCTTTTCTGCGAGCCGGTCGAACTTCGCGGGATCGGCAGCCGTTGCCGCCAAAGCATCATCCAGCGCCGCGATAAGAGAATGAAAGTCCACGGTCTTGTTGGTGCCGCCCGAAATGCTGATTGTAGTTCCCTTGTATTCGACCCGCCCGTTATGGCACGCCGCACAGCCCAAACCGACCCACTCACCCTTCCACGGACCGTCCGTCATCACCCTCTTGGTTAGGCCGATGGCCAAGCCGTCCGGGTTGTATTTCGGATCGGCAGGATGCGGAACGAGGCCGTAGCGGGCCATGTTCGTGTCCGAACGGAACAGCTCCCGCCCGTTCGCGACCTCAAGGTTCAGGAAGATGTCGTAAAACATCACCGCCGAACCCTGTGAGGTGAAGTAGTATTGCAGCCTGTCCTCCTCGGACCAGCCTTGATCCAGGAAGACCGGCCTCGAGTTTGTAGGCTGGTTCTGAGCGAACGCGGCCGGCATGAAGGCAAGTGCGAACACTATGCTCGCTAGTCCCAACGCCGCGAATTTCTTCAGTATGTTCATAGGACGGTCACTTTGGGCTTGCCGGTGCCGTTGTGGCCGGCGCACCGTAAAAGGTGCCTGGTTTTCTAACGTGATAGAACGTCTTATCCTGCCAGGCAAGAACGGGATCTTTCGGCCCGCCAAAAGCTGTGATCTGCCTCGGTTCGTTTGGGAGGGTCTTCATGTACTCGATCAGAGCCCAGCGCTCATCGTCCGTCAGCAGCCTTCCGATGACTCCATTTTCGCGAGGTCCGTCCTCGAACGAATGTCCTATGTTGGAATTGCCGGTCAGCGATGTGTCGTAAAGAAACTTCCCGGAGTTACCCGATGTGTCGACGCCGACCTTTATGGGGTCAAACTCACTCCCGACATAAAATTTCTTTGGACGCTGCGGGGCTGGCAACAACAGGTCGTAGAGACTTGGCACCGAGCCGTTGTGAAGGTATGGCGGCGAAGCCCACATGCCTTCATGCGGATTCGCCTTGTAGCCACCAACCACAGGCAACGGATCGGTCGGATCCGGGAAGAAGGGGCTGTAGCCGTGCGCGGTGATTCGTTCCTCCGCGTTAAGGTCGAGCTTGGCCACAGCGTTGTTGAATAGCGTCTGCTGTATCTCGCGGAACATCACTGCCGGCGACATAAGCACGGCATTAGTGTTCGGCGGTGCGAGATGCGGTCCCATTGGTCCTGGAATCGCGGTCGGCAGTAAGTCGAACTGCGGACTGCGAAATACCGTCGGATCTGTACCGATTACGTCGGCCATAACAATCGCATTTTCAATAAAGCGCTTACCCTCCAGCCTCGGCTCGCTCCAGCGATGCGGCCACGTCGAGTGGCATCCGGCGCACAATTCAGCATGTAACTGTGCCCCCTTGGCTGCTTTTTCCCGATCGATCTTGCCGAAGATATCCTCTGGCCATTTCGGCGGCGCAAGTCTCCGCAGCAGACTCTCGCTGACGATCTGACCTTTGAGATCGGCCGTGGAGTCGAACAGCCCTTCCTGCGGTGTCTTTGACGTCAAATCTAATCTCGCAAACGCGCCGAGAACTTCACCGAAGTTGCGCATCAGCGGGTCAGACAGCACGCCGGTCCACTGAGCCCAGGCAGACTGCGGTATGTTCCACACGAATGAGGGTTTGACCGGAGCCAGCGGAGCCTTCCAGTTTACCGGTACGCCGAGCCAACGGGACTGCACCTGATTATGAATCAGGCCGAGGGCATCAAGGCGTCCCGGTCCAACCGGGTTGGGCGCCACCGAAAGCACGCTCGTATAGCCATCAACCGCCGCTGTATCTGCTTCTAGACGCTTGCGCAGTCTTTCCCGAGTGTCGGAGTCATGCTGGCCCAACCGTGTAGCTAGCCGGTCGAACTTCTTTGGATCGCCAAGGGTCGCATGCAGGGCATCATCCAGACCCGCGACAAAGGCAAGAATGTCGAGAGTGCCGTTGGTGCCACCCGAAATGCTGATTCGGGTTCCCTTGTATTGCAGCATCCCGTTGTGGCATAACGCACAGCCCATACCGACCCATTCACCCTTCCATCGACCGTCTTTCACCACCGTTTTGGTCAGGCCGATGGCCAGGCCGTCTGAGTTGTACTTCGCATCGGCAGGATATGGAACAAGCCCGTATCTGGCAACGTTGTTATCGGAACGGAACAACTCCTGCCCATTCGCAACTTCCAGGTTCACGAAGATGTCGTAGGACATCGCCGCCGACCCCTGTGATGTGAAGTAATACTGCAGCCGGTCCTCTTCGGACCAGCCTTGATCAATGAAAACCGGCTTCGACTTTGCAGGCTGATTTTGGGCGAACACGGCAGGCATGAATACACATGCGAACACCGCGCCTGGTAGCGCCAGAAGAGACATTTTTTTCGGTGTGATCATGGAAGTATCACCTCAACGTGCTAATTGGGCCGCCGCTAATTGCGGCCTCGCCCTCATACAGTCCCGGTGAATCGTCGGTGTGGTGAACTCACCGCGCGAAGAGCCCCACTACAGGTGCGCATTAGGGAACATACGCCTGCCGGTGAAGTTGCGGCAAGTAGGACCTTCTACTTACGACTAGCTAGAGTGGCTGCTTGCTTTCTTCCAACCCATTTCCCAAGCGTTTTTTTAGGGACTCAGCTTGGAGCTTCAGCTCACAAAACCACTGATAACTCACAATTGGGCATGGACAAAAATCGGCCGGCCGTCTCCAGAAGATCTTCTCAAGCCCCACAAAACCCAGATCTCGTGCCAATCTGCAATCTAAAAAGAGATTCAGAACGTGGTACGAAGCCGGACGTAGAAGACGCCGACAGTGTCGGCCGTAGCTGCTCTACTGGGATCAAAAATGGCCTGCGCTCCTAGCGAGATCTGGGTATGACCGGTCACCTGCTTTCGATAGAAGACCTCGAGGACTTTCTCGGTCCGCAAAGTGCGGTTTCCAGGAATTGCGGTAGAAAAAGCGACGCCGGCAAGGTCCTCCAGATGGCCGAATAAACCGCGCGCTCCCACCCCCCCTTGCGCAAGATGCTGGACATCCGAACCTGGCTGGTCGAGTGTCGCGCCAGCATAACCATACCGCGCGAAGAACGTGAGCTTATCGCCAACCGCCTGATTGGCGCTGACCGTAACCCCTGTGTCGGCGGGCAGATTATCTCTGTGGCGTTCAGCCATATGCCACACCGCCACAGAGTATCGGCCGCGGCCGACCTTGAAAGTGGGCGTGATGCCCACCTCGCCGAACGTAAAGAGGTCCCAATTATTGAATAGCGAGCCAAGCTCGATCTTGGTCGTCTCTCCATACGCGTTGCTTGCCCCTCCAGTGACATAAAACAATCTTCCGGATCCCGGTCGGATCGAGAGCCCGGCCAGCGGAGTATCACCCGGCGCGACCATGGAGGGGTGACCCGAAAAATGCCGGTTCATGAAAGACACATCTACGCTTTGCAGCCAGTGGGTGCCGATGAAGAAGCCAGGATCAGCTCGACCGATGATGAAGTTCAACCGACCGTTGAGGAGTCGCTGGGACCAATACGCCTGCTCGAGGGCCCACTGGCGGTCGCTGAAGCCGCTGGTGATACCGATCAGTGTGCCCACTTGTCCCCGAAGCGCAGATGGCGGCTGCGACCCGATCTTAAAGCGATAATCCCCTGACACGATCAGTTGGCCGGTGTTCTTGGTATCGCGCCCGAGTAATGTCCACGTGGATATGAAGTGCAAGTCCGCGGCACCTGCCGAACGATCGCCAGGGCTTCCCGTTGCCTGGAACAATGGCATAGTGTAAGCGACGGCGAGCCGCAATCCTGTCGCATCGGCCAGTGCATCGGTCTTTTTCGAGAGAAAGATGAGCGGTTTCTCAACCGGGCCTAAATTGAGGTTTCCTTCACGCGAAGTCGAGATATCCTCAACCTCCTGAGGCGCGCTAGCCGGCGATTCGCCAGGAGTCCAACCAATATCGATTTCGGGAGGCCCAAGATAGTACGGCACGTGCCCGGTAGTCGACTGCGCCATCACTGAACCCGCTAAAACGAGTGATAAGTACACAAGAGCCGCAGCCAGACTCAGAGTCCAATGCCGCGGCCCGGTACCAGTTTCCTTTCGCGAACGTACGAGATATCGCACCAAGTTCTATCTCCGGTCTGCTGCATATTGCGCGTCCGAGGAACCAGGTCAGTTGCCAAATTGTAGGACATAAAGGTCGCAGAGGAACAGCGGACGTTGTAATCCGAAGCGAACGTTTGCGCTAATGTTCAGTTGATCCCGTTTATTGCCCTGACGATTGCGCAGAAAAGAGTAGTTATAATCGGCCATCAGAATTCGTACGCCTCTTTTCTCGAGCAACTTCCCACTGGCAATTGGCACTTCCCAATCTAAAAAGTGCTCAACAACTTGTGAAATTCAACAATGCCCGATGAGACGAGCTATAACGCGAACTATCGGAAGAATTCTTAAATGGACATTAGTATCGGTCGCCGTGATTAGCCTTGGCCTGCTGGGATTGCGGCCCTATCGAGCGTTCAACGGACCCTCATTGCAGCCGTGGCACATCTTCGTTCCTCAGGAATTAAGCGCAGATCAGCTCGACGTAGCGGACTGGAATCGTTACCTCGCACAAGAGGACGAGATGATGGTGAGCGTTCGTGCCGAGGTTACCCAGAAACTAGCGCCTGACGAGCGGGTTCCAATCAATCGTTACTTCGATCCCGGTCCAATTTATCCGGCACATTTCGCGCACGCCAGTATGGCCATGAGAGTACCACCCCAGTGGTGGCCAGACCGTGAGTCCTGAAGGTGGGTACTGTCCAGAACATACAAGAACGATTTTGATGGACTATGGCCCCTCGAATGGCCGCGCCTCGCTATCGTCGGAGCGAAACGTAGACAGTATGGCTTCGAGACGCACCGGCAATCCCGACTGCGCCGACGTGGGGATGTGGTGCCCCGACGGACCTGAAGGCCGGCTGATCCCATCATCGACTCGATCCAGCAGGTAGGGAAAGAACGGATTGGATGGCAAACGAGTCAGGAAATCCTGATCGACTACTAGAGCACCACGCTCGCCGCGGGCGTCCATGGCGCCCAGGCTGTAGCCGTAGTCGCCTTTGGTTTTCGGATCGGGCTGCATTCCGAACAGTGGATCGTCCATCGGAATGGGTATGGCCAGATGCGACAGCGAGAAAATTCCAGGCGGGTAAGGCAGATTCAGCGGGCGAATCTCAGCGTTCAATTGGCCCGGCGCAATGCTGCGCTCGACGGTGGCATCGGTGTCGTCGTTTGCGTTGGCGATGACCGTGAAACGGAAGGTCTGGGGCGTAGTGGGTGTGAGCCGATCGACTGCGACGTAGGCCGGTTGGCGCAGCAGCGGGGCGAACTTGAGCGTGCGGTTTACATCAAACAGCACGATCTCGCTCCCATTGTCGGGTAGATACGCATAAAGTGCCGTTAGGATCGCCGGCGTGCTGACGGTGAAATCGATCACTGACTGAAAGGTAATAACCGGCGGCAAGCCCCCGAGTCGGGACGCACGCGCAAGCCGTTGAATCTGGGCCTGCAGCGCGTCGGTCAGCCTGAAGGACTGACGCGCGCCGTTTACTGGAAAGGAGTTGTACTTGAACGGATTGAATTCCGGTATGACGCTGAGCCAAGCCGCCTTCGCAAATGGCGGCAGTATGGCCGGGAGGGCGGCCAGTCCGGCAAAGCGCGCAAAGCGGGTGATACCGATCATTGGTGTGAGCAGCAGGACCCGGTCGGGACGCGCTAGCTTCGGGTCTTCCAGTGCATCCAGCGAATACTTCATCGCCAGCGCCCCGCCGTTGGAGAATCCGACCAGATGGAGTGGCGCGGGTGCAGGCACTCGCCGACGCGCCTCACGCACGGCCAGCCGTGTTGCCGCCATCCAGTCTTCCCAGCGAACATCGGTCAAGCCGGCGGGCACGGTTCCATGGCCCGGCATACGGATACCGATGGCGACGAAGCCGCGATCACGATAATGTTGCGCGACATGCCGGAGGCTGTAGGGTGAATCGGTAAGTCCATGTATGAGAACCACTACACCGACCGGCTGACCCTCCGGCTCCATGACGTAGGAGCGATTCCAATCGTGCGCGAAATGCGCCGGATAAATCGGACTCGCCTCGAAGTAGCGATTGATGGGAACGCGCTCGCCGGGTGCGAGTTTCTGGCTGACTTCGGCACGAACGCTCGCCATAATCTCGTCCTCTTGCGCGAGGTAACGAGTCCCAGTCCGCGATGTCGAGCTGATCTGCTTTCAATTCCTGGGGAACAAAGGTGTGCCACGGATGCAATGCGGGCCCGCTAAGCGCCCTATAGGATCGCACTGCCAGCATGGCGACGCCGACCATAGTGATCGGCACTAAAATCCATTTAAGAATTCGTCCGATGGTTCGCTTCATTGTCCTGTCCTATTGAGCTGCTCCCGGGTCAGTCTACGCCGACCCAAGCTAATGGCGCCTTCACGAATGAAACCATGCTGCGTCGCAGATCAACGGATGTGCGTATTGCCTCGACATGCACTCGAAGGATGCGCGTGCGGAGGGTGAGACGGAGCAGCGGCTCTATGCGCTCTCAGCATGGTAAGAAACTCCGTTCTTTACCGACCGTGAGCGCGTCGCGCTGGCGCTGACAGAAGTGATCACTCTGGTCAAGGAAGGCCATGTTCCCGACGCGGTGTATGAAAAGGCCACGAAGAGCTTTTCCGAAGAAGAGTTGGTGAACCTGACGCTGGCGATCATCACCATCAACGGATGGAACCGGCTTGCGATCACATTCCGCATGATGCCGGGCGAGTACCAGCCTGGAAGGAAGTAACGCTTCGACCGGATAGGCAGTTCTACACATAAGTCGAAAGACGTTCACGCCGCGGGCCGCAATGGGAGCACGACAAAGCCTGCGAATTATTGGGAAGGACAACATAGCGCCGGTTCTTGTTCCGGCGAAATAAAGAGGAGAGAGCGATGAAAGTATTTGTTGCAGGAGCGAGTGGAGCGATCGGTCAGCCGCTGATCGCGGAGTTGATTCGCAAGGGCCACACGGTGGCGGGAATGACGCACTCCGAGGCTGGAGCGAAGAGACTGCGAGAGAATGGCGTCGAGGTTGCGATTGCCAATGCGTTTGATAAAGGTGCAGTGGAGGCGGCGCTGCGGGGCTCGAATGCGGAGGCGGTAATCGACGAACTGACATCGATACCGAAGACTCCATCGGAGCTTCCTGCGTATGCGGAACGTGACCAAAAATTGCGCATCGAGGGCGGAGGCATTCTGCACCGGGCTGCTCTTGCCTGCGGCGTGCGCCGTTACATCCAGCAGTCAAGTGGATTCTTTCTTAAGGCGAAGGGTGCACTGGCGGATGAGAGTTCGCCGCTTGCTGTGAATGCTAGCCCGCTCATCGCTGGGTATGCACAAATGTATGCGCAACTGGAGCAGCGGGTGCTGGAGTCATCGATCGATGGCGTCGCGCTGCGATACGGATTCTTCTATGGCCCGAACACATGGTATGCCCCGGACGGTGGAACAGCGGATCAGGTTCGCCAGCAGCAGTTTCCGGTGATTGAAGGGGGCGAAGCGAAATGGTCGTTCGTTCATATTGAGGACGCGGCGCGTGCAACGGTGGCAGCTCTCACGGCAGATCCGGGTAAATATGTTGTCGTGGACGACGATCCTTCGCCCGTGAGTGTTTGGCTGCCCAGGTTTGCGAGCTTTGTGGGCGCTCCGCCTCCACAGTTCACTACCGCTGAACAAGTGAGGCAGGTTGCTGGAGAGGATGCCGTGTACTACCAGACGAGGTTGAGCGGAGCCTCGAATGCGAAGGCAAAGCGAGAGCTTGACTTCACTCCGCGGAGACTGGAGTGGCTGAGCAAGTAAATCAAGGAGAGTGCGAGCATGGCACCCATTCAAGAATGGGCGTCGTTTCTACGACCGTGGTGCGGGTCTGAGTCTACCGTGGGGTTCGGCATTGTGTTGTTTGGTGAGTCTGCGGCCTTGAGCAGCCTGGCTTACCTGGGGCTGATCGTTACGGGAGTTCTAGGGCTGAAGTTTCTTGGCAAATAGCGCGGCATTCGGCTCCTGTAAACTTTAGAACCCGTATTACACCATGAAACAAGCCCTCCTCATTGTCGATGTTCAGCCCAGTTTTCCTGTATCAATAGAAATTCTGCGTGGGATCAGAGAATTAAGCGCCATACTTCCAAGCGTAGCCACCGTAGAGAGGCATGATGAATCTGTGACGCCTTTTGAAGAACAGCTGGGATGGAAACCCGGAAATGCTGATAAAAATCTCATACCCGCTGACCGCGTTTTCATAAAGCGCGGCTATCTCCCGCCTCCGGCGGCTATCGAATATCTTCGAGGTCTGCGAATGGACCGTATATTGGTTTGCGGTGTCCAGTCTGACACGTGCGTTCTTGCTGCAGGCTTTGCACTGTTCGATGCTGGTTTACATCCGACACTTCTGAAATGGCTCAACGCTGGGTCGTCGTTGGATCGCTCTGTAACCTTGGTGCACGGTTGTGGGAGCACCACTTTGGAAGCGTTTTAGAGTATTCCGATCAGCTCGGCCTTCCTGAGTTCTCGCAAAGTGAGCTAACGTCGTCCATTTGAGCGCAGAAGCGCCGCACGCATCCGACCAAAACGCCATGAGAGCCTTGCGCTCGTGAATCGTGGATTTGAGATGGTGGACAGTTAATTCGTACATCGTCTAGTCAACTATAGAGAAACAAAGCCAGTGGCCGAATAGTCGCCTACTCGGACAGAACCTCTTTTGCAGGCCAATGTCCGGATAGCCGGTTTTACGTCCACTTGAACTGGAGCACATCAGTAAACAGAAGCCGACATATCGGTACTGAATTGAGAAGCTTCATAGACGAGGCGCCTGTTTCTCCCCCTGACAATGTGTTTTGAGTCAGTTAGAATCTGGGCGGCGATTCTAAGAGGCAGTTGTTTTGAGGCAAACCAGGGGAACTCCCTATGCGACAAGCTCTTTCGGCAATTGCTGTGATGACGGCTGTCCTCGCCGGTTGCAACACTCGAACTCGAACCGGGCCCGGCGCTGACAATCTTCAACCCGATGACAGCAGTCACAACATAGTCCACGGTCGCGCAGTTCAAGCTGTCATCTGGGGTATCGTCTTCATCACTGCTCACGACGACCCTGATGCCCGCGCAGGGGCCGAAGCGGCGGGTTGCGTGGCTTATTTTCGTAAGACCGATTCCGGCGCCGAAGTGCTTGAGGCCATACGCCGGTGCGTGCACTAAGGAGAATCAAAAATGGAATCTGATGCCGATTCATCCAAGATTGAGAGACGCAGGCAAAAACAGGCGCTTCGCAAAAAGTGCCTACGGACTATTCAGGCTGCATGGAAGCCTTGTTCTAAGTCGCAAGACATAATCAAACTCTTTCTTTTCGCGCTCACTCTCGCGGCCGCGGCTGCTCGGGGGCAGAACACGCCCGGATTCAGCGACAAGATCCCCAAGAAGATCATGACGCCCGAGACGGTGGAAACGCGGATCGGCAAACTGAGCTTCCCGAATGGATTCCCAACTGAGGAAACCGCGCGGAAGGTCTTCGACGAAATGGACTATCAGCGCGCCGTGCAAGCCTACCTATGGGCTTATCCAGCGGTTTCGTTCGAGTCTATTCGCATCGCGACCAACCGCGATCTCGGCGCTGATCTCAACGACATGGTCATCGCCGACAACTTCGCCGACCCAAGGGGTGTCTGGCTCACGGCGAACGACACCACCATTTACGCGTACTCCAACGTTGATTTGGGCAAGTCGGGACCTGTTGTCGTCGAGATCCCGCCCGGAGCCATCGTCGGAATGATCGAGGATTTTTGGCAGAGATCGACCTCCGACGTCGGCCTGCCCGGACCGGATGGTCCGAAGGGCGGGAAATTTCTCCTCCTCCCACCCGGCTATAAGGGAGACGCTCCGCAAACCGGCTATCACGTCCTCCGAGGAACGACGAACAACTACAACACCATGGTCCGCGGCATTATTGTGAACGATGATAAGGATGGGGCCGTCGCGAACGTCAAGCGGGTCAAGGTCTATCCGCTGAGCGAAAGCAGTAACCCCACGCCGAACAAGTTCGTCTCCATGTCGGGAAAGGTCATGGATACGACTCCGCCCAAGGGGATGGTGTTCTGGGAGCTTCTTTCGGCGTTTATCAACAACAACCCCGTTCAGGCGCGCGACCTGTTCTACCTGGGGATGCTCAAGCCGCTGGGCATCGAGAAGGGCAAACCGTTTCAACCTGACGCGCGGCAGCGAGCGATCCTAGAGGAAGCTGCAAAGATGGGCGACGCCATGGGCCGCGTGATGCTGTTTGAGGGACCCGAACGATTCCACCCAGCCGCGCCGTTTCCCGGGGCGCAGTGGCATTGGGTGTTCCTGGTGAACCCCGTCCAGCAAACCGATGCGTACGGCCAGATCGACGAGCGGCTGCACTACACCTACGGCGCGATCTATACGTCACCTGCTCTGGGTGTAATGAAGGCCGGTCCCGGTGGCAATTACGTCCAGGCGTTCAAGGACAAGGAAGGCAATCGCTTTGACGGCGGGAAGAAATATCGTCTGCACGTGCCTGCGAACGCGCCGGCCGAGGCGTTCTGGTCGCTGACGCTTTATGACACCGAGACCCGCTCCATGATCCAGAACCCGAGTAACGACTCTGCCCGTTCGGGCCTCGACAAGCTCAAGACCAACGCGGACGGCTCGATTGACCTATACTTCGGCCCCGTCGGAAGCGCCCCCGCGGGCTTGGAAGTCAACTGGATCGAGACCGTCCCCGGCAAAGGCTTCTACCCGATGTTCCGCTTCTACAGCCCCAAGGCAGGCTTGTTCGACGGGACATGGAAGCTGCCGGACGTCGAATTGATCAATAACTAAAGATTAAACAGGGGCCACGAAGTGCAAGGAGGCACCGAAAATCATTATGAAAATCACTCAGCCCCAAAAGTTCATCACCGCTGCGGCAGTGCTGGCGCTCATCGTCACCACAATGACCGCCATCGGACAAAAGATGAAGACGGACATCCCGTCGGCAATCACGACGCCGGATAAGGTCGAAACAAGCATCGGCACACTTGAGTTCAAGGACGGCGCGCCCAACGCGGCCACTGTGCAGAAGGTGCGCGACAGCCTGGACTACGTGCGCGGCGTCGACGCATTCATGAACAGTTTCTCGGGTGCATCGGCGTTTGCAATTCGCAAAGGCTTTCAGAGCATTGGGGCCGAGGACAACGCGATAGTCATCTTCTCTAAGTTGATGGACTCGAACTCGCTCTTTCTCACCCCCAACGCCGACACCATCTATACGCTCGCGAGCCTTGACCTGACAAAGGGTCCATTGGTGGTTGATGTGCCGCCGAACCAGCTCGGCACTATCAATGACATGTGGTTCGGCTGGGTTATTGACATTGGCTTTCCCGGGCCTGACCGGGGTGAAGGGGGCCGGTATCTCCTCGTGCCGCCAGGTTATGACGGACCACTTCCCGACAGCGGTTTTCACGTGGGCCACACGAAAACCACGCATGTGCTCTACGCCGTTCGGGCTTTCATGGAGAACAACGATCCCAAACCCGCCGTTGACTCGATTAAGAAGTCGTTGAAGATCTATCCGTACAGGCCGGGAGGCTACGGCAGCAGCCTTGCCACGATACTCGAAGGCGAAGTCAGGCCAGGGCCTGCAACAGCCATGCCGCCGACGAAGTTCATTGAGGCGAGCGGCAAGTCTTTCAACACGATTCCCCCGAACGATTTCTCTTTCTTCGAGATGGTCAACGAGCTCGTGCAGATGGAACCCGCTACTTCCTTTAATGCTGAACTCTCGGGCCAACTTGCAGCTATTGGCATCGTGAAGGGTAAGCCTTTCAATCCGGACGCCCGGATGAAGAAGATTCTCACGGACGCAGCCGCCGTGGGCAACGCCGCCGGGCGGTTGATGAACTGGCAGGCCGCCGATTATCCCGGTTGGGCTTACTACCCGAATTCAATGTGGGCCAACATGCTGTGGCAAGGCGGCTACACCTTTGAGACGCCACCCCCGATGGTCACCAAGGAAGGCATCAAGCCGTTCCCGCCAACCGGCGCGCGAACACTCGACTCGCGGACGGGGTTCTTCTACGGATACACGATGGACTCGCCGGGGATGATCATGCGGCTCAGCAACGTCGGCTCGCAGTATCTGATGGGCTTCACGGATGCCGACAAGAATTACTTTGACGGTGCCAAGACCTACAAGTTGGCACTGCCGAAAGACATTCCCGCGGCCAAGTTCTGGTCGGTCACCTTGTACGACAATCAGACTCGCTCAATGCTTCAAACGCCGCAAGGCTCGCCACGCGCCGGAAGCCAGACCTATCCGTCACCGGCCGCCGTCGCGAATGCGGATGGCTCCACCACGGTTTATTTCGGCCCCACCAAGCCAACCGACGCGAAGGAGGGCACTTGGATTCAAACGACGCCTGGCAAGGGTTGGTTCCTGATTCTGCGCCTCTACAGCCCGCTCGAATCGTTCTTCGACAAGAGCTGGAGACCGAGCGAGGCCGAGTTGGTGAAGTGAGCAGACCAATCGAACGCAAACGCGACACGGTCAGGGAAATCGGCGAAAGGGAAACAAACATGAAAACAAGTGAAGAGAAAATAAAAATGAAAACGAACATTCTCCTCGCCGCCGCGCTCGTTTGCGCGATGGCCACGATCTCTGCACCGGCGCAGACCGCGCCGCCCCAAAAGATGAAGATGACCACCGACATCCCGCTATCGATTACCACGCCCGACTCTGTCGAGACGCGCCTCGGCACGCTCAAGTTCCACGACGGTTTCCCGGATGATGCCACCGTGCAGAAGGTCTATGACAACCTCGATTTCCAGCGCGGGGTGCAGGCATTTCTCACCGCCATTCCGAGCGCCAATCTCGTGAGCATGCGCCACGGCCTTCGGGAAATCGGTGCGGTGGATGGCACGGTCGCCATCTCCGAGACGCTCCTGGATTCCAAGGCGCTCTGGCTCACCCCCAACACCGACACGGTGTACGCAGCGAGTTGGATCGACCTGAAGAATGGCCCGGTGGTAATCGAGAGCCCACCCGAATGCCTCGGCATCGTGGACGACTTCTGGTTTCACTACGTTACCGACTTGGGTTTCGTGGGGCCGGATAAGGGGAAAGGCGGCAAGTTCCTCTTCCTTCCGCCGGGGTACAAGGGAGAGGTGCCCGAAGGGTACTACGTGTTCAGGCCGCGGACCTTCGGCAACTGGTACCTGTCGCGCGGGTTCCTGGTCGATGGCTCGCCGGAGGCGAGGGTAGACATCATCAAGAAGCACACGCGCATTTACCCGCTGTCGCAGGCGGCCAACCCGCCGGAGCAGAAGTTCATCAACATCACGGGCATCCCGCACAACACGATCCTGGCGAACGACTACGGGTTCTTCGAACAGGTCAACCAGCTCGTGCAGGATGAGCCAAACGAGGCGATGGACCCCGAGACGATGGGGCTGCTCGCTTCGATCGGCATCGAGAAGGGCAAGCCTTTCGCGCCCGATGCGCGGATGAAGAAGATCCTCACCGAGTCGGCCGCGGTGGGCAACGCCACGGTGCGAGCCCTCCTGGTGAAGCCCCGGGATAAGGCGAACTTCTACTACTCGGACAGCACGTGGAGCAACCCGCTTCTCGTCGGCGGTTACGAGTACCTCCAGCAGCCCGGCGTGCGCAGCCTCGATGCGCGCACCACCGGCTTTTACTACTACACGGGCAGCACCCCGGCGATGTCCATGAAGATGATCGGCATGGGCTCGCAGTACGCCTACACGTTTGTGGATTCTGAGGGTAAACCGCTCGACGGCGCCAAGACCTATGAGGTTCACCTGCCGCCGAACATCCCGGCGAAGAACTTCTGGTCGATGATCGTGTACGACAACCAGACCCGATCGGAGCTCCAGACCGATCAGCCGTACCCCAGTCTCGGCAGCCAGAAGAAAGACCTCGTCATCAACCCCGACAAGTCGGTGGATGTCTACTTCGGCCCGAGCGCGCCGGCAGGCAAGGAAGCGAACTGGCTCCAGACCATTCCCGGCAAAGGCTGGAACCCCATGGTGCGTCTCTACGGCCCGCTCGAACCGTGGTTCGACAAGACGTGGCGGCCGGGGGAGGTCGAACTGGTGAAGTGAGTAGTGCAGTCGAACGCAGAAAACAAACTAAGGAGACCTATCATGAAAACTAAATACTCAAGGCGCTCTGTAATCACTGGCGGCGCGCTCGCGCTCATCGGCACGACAATGACCGGCCGCACGAAGGCGCAGACGCCCGACAGCGCGAACACTCGCGCCGTCGATCCGAAGTCCGCGCCGGGCTCTGCCATCAAAACCCGTACGGCTTCGTGCAATTGCGGACAGCTTCGCGTTACGTGCACAGGCCCCGACCCGGAGCGGAGATCCTTGTGCCACTGCAAGTTGTGCCAGAAGCAGTCCGGGAGTGCGTTCGCCATACAAGCGCGATTCCCAAAGGAGCAGGTGACGATCGAAGGCAAATCGACGGCGTGGAAGTTTCCCATCGACGGCGCGAAGCCGGTCACGTATCGCAACTGCGCCAGC
>Ga0193753_10002432_pt1 | contig 14631 bp, 17 predicted proteins | sample H1c2metaG_FD_144925 | JGI IMG/M metagenome (GOLD analysis project Ga0193753, IMG submission 144925) | Soil microbial communities from a riparian zone of the East river system, Colorado, United States - H1c2 | ecosystem: Environmental > Terrestrial > Soil > Riparian zone | place: USA: East... | reverse complement strand
TGGCGAAGAGTCCAGCAATCGACAAAAACGAATGCCCCTCGAAAGAGACGGCGAATTCATACTGGAAAGGTTCCACATGAAGACATATACACCAGATCAGTTACGGAAAATGATGGACGTTGTACCCGAAGGTACCTCTCTCGAACGCTTCCAAGCGGTCCTGGGAAGTGGCCTCGTCACCGATATCTTCCACGCTGATGCTCAGATTGCCAACCGCCTTGCGGTCCGGCGTGCTCTGGGGCTCGGTGCGCTTCCATCAACACCCGGCAGTCACATCGTTGACTATGACATGACGCTGGAGCAGATGATTGCCGCAGGGAATTACGACTGGAAGAACGACGACATCACTGCCAAACGGTTCCCGCGCGTCGGCAAGGGCAAGGTGGAGTTCGAAGACACGCTCTTCCACTTCGACCGTGGCATCTCTTCGGAGGATGCAGTGAAGGAAATCCTCGCTGCTGATACCAAAAATCCGTGGGAACCAGGCAAGATCGAAAACACGCTCGCTTACGGGGCAAAAAATCCCGAAGAGCAACGGAGGTTTCCGATCATTGGTCTAGGCTCCGTCGCTGAGGTCGACGGCTACCGCGGCGTGCCGTGTCTCGGCGAGGGTGGCTCTGAGCGGTACCTGTACCTGGATTGGTGGGACGGTGACTGGCGTGGCCGCTACCGGTTCCTGGCTGTTCGCAAAAAGGTCTCTCCGACCTCGGCTACTTGATCCCTTGGTTTGCCCTTGGAAACTTGGGCCCTTGGATCGCACGGCGTATGACTTGTTCATACGCCGTTTTCCGTACCCAATTTTGATATATACTGTTTGGGACAAATGAAAAATCTGAGGTCAACCACAGTAGGTTGTTCTGCTGAACAAGGCTTTGGGTAGTTTGTCCGCAACACTTGTGGTGAGAATCTGGTTGGTTATGGCTGACCAGAGAGTGTCACAGGTTGCTCTCAAAAAATCAGAGACAGTTGGTGTGATGAGTTAAGTGATGACAGTTATGTGTAACTGAAGATCACGAGTCAGATTCAATCCTGAGAGTTCGCAGTCGCCGCTTACCGGGGGCGAATCAAGGGGTGGTGTTATGGATGACCTCTCACACAAGGCTCCGTCGCTAAGGTCAACGGCAACCGCAACGTGCCGTATCTCGACAAGGATGGCTCTAAGCGGAACCTGAACCTGAATTGGTGGGACGGTGACTGGAATGGCAACTACCGGTTCCTGGCTGTTCGCTACTTTTACTGTTTCTCCTGGGGTAATACCTCGGGAGTTTTGTTTGTAAGCTGACGTCTCCATCCGCCGAGCATTTTTCCAATTTCAGATAGCGGTTCACTCAATTGAACGTATTTATTAGTATCCAAAGCTTTTATGTCCCACGCAAGCTGCATGAGAAGTTTCAGGAGATCAATACGTGATATGCTACGTTCAAGTACAACAATCTTTTGATTTTGGGCTGTATAACTCGCCAAGAAGCAGTATTCGATGGCATCAAGGAAAACCGTATCTATCTTTGATCCGATGGTATACCGATGCGATTTAGGAAAATGGATGAGATATTGCTGCCAAAGACCATACGTTTCCTTCATCTTAAGCACGACAGGAATAAGCTTGACTGGTTGAAAGTTGCGGGGGGGGGGTAGACTTACTGGTATGCGACGAATCCAAGTTGGACATAATGCCTTCGACACTATCATCTCTATGGATAACTTGCTACTGGCATGGCGGGAGTTTTTGAAAGGTAAGAGAAGTAAGAAAGATGTGCAGGAGTTTCAATATAACTTATTTGATAACATTCAGGCACTTCATACGGATCTTAAGAACACAACGTATATACACGGGGGATACCATGCCTTCAATATCTCTGATCCTAAGCCAAGGAATATACACAAAGCGCAGGTGAGAGATAGGTTGCTTCATCACGCGATCTACAGAGTGCTTTACCCATTCTTCGATCCAAAGTTTATAGCTGACTCTTATTCGTGCCGGAAGTGGAAGGGAACTCATCGCGCTTTGGAGCGCTTTCGTAGGTTTGCATATAAAGCGAGTGAAAATCACTCTAAAACCCTTTGGGTACTGAAATGTGATATCCGTAAATTCTTCGCTTCGATTGATCAGAACCTTCTTATTGATTCGGTCAGGAAGTATATAGCTGATGATGAGATGATCTGGCTTCTTAAGCGAGTTATAGGGAGCTTTTCGAGTACCGGTCCAGGAAAAGGACTGCCTTTAGGTAATCTCACCTCACAATTGCTTGTGAACGTGTATATGAATAGCTTTGATAAATTCATGAAGCACGACATTAAAGCCAAGTACTACATCCGGTATGCTGATGACTTCGTGATATTGTCACAGAACAGGGAGTGGCTTGCTACCCTTATTCCCCAGATTGGGAATTTCCTCGGAGAGACATTAAAGCTCCGATTGCATCCAAATAAGGTTTTCATCCGAACGATATCTTCAGGAGTCGATTTTCTTGGGTGGGTACACTTCCCGGACCATCGGATTTTGAGAACGACGGCACGGAAAAAGATGTTTCGGATGCTGAGTCTAGGAGAGTCAAAACCGGCAAGGATTCAATCGTATTTGGGACTGTTGAGCCATGGGAATGCAAAGAAATTGAGTAAACAAGTCGAATCTATAGTTTACTAGACAATTTCTACTGTTCCCGCCTCACAATCTAAAATAAACTTTTTACCGAGCTCTTTCAATAAGCTTGTTCCAATCAATATAATATTGGCCTTATGAATGTCTATTGTTGTGTTGACACATTTTCCATCAATACAGACTCGCCCTTTGCATACAAGGTTGGAAACAGATAAGCCATCAAGCATAATCCTTTTTAGAGATGAAATTTACGCTAGGATTTTCACTTGTTCCTACTTGGATTATATAAAATAATTTTTCTCCAATCCCAACCATATACTCGCGATCTGATAAAATGGAAGTTATAAAAGCTAACCCCTTCCGACCCACGTTGTTTTTGCTATACTTAACCCATGAGAAAAATAGTACCATTCATGATGGTCACCCTCGATGGGGTTATGCAGGGGCCCGGTGGTCCGACAGAGGACCCTTCCGGAGGTTTTAAATATGGAGGCTGGACCGTTCCGTATGCTGATGAATCGTTCGGAAAAATAATCAACGAAGAATTGAGAGTGCCATTTGATCTGCTACTCGGCAGGAAGACGTATGAGATATGGGCTCCGTATTGGCCGAAGCAGACAGGTTATATTGCCGACCCGTTTAATAAAGCCAAAAAATATGTAGTATCGGGCAAGGGCGTAGACTTCGGATGGAAAGAATCAATCCTGATCAGTGGGGACGTTGTGGCAGAGATCAAAGCTTTGAAAAAAGAGGACGGTCCAATGCTTCAGGTGCACGGCAGTGGGAAGCTCGTACAAACACTCCTCAAGAACGATCTGGTTAATGAACTACGACTCAGAATATTTCCTGTCACGATCGGTACTGGCAAGCGTTTATTTGCTGAGGGGACTATCCCTGCCGCGTTTGAGTTGACTGACGCTCAATCTTTACCGAGTGGCGTCATTTTCGCCAATTACAAAAGTGCTGGGGAGCTCAAGACAGGTTCGATGGAGTAAGTATAATACTTCCTCTTAAAAATAGTTTTGACTTCTTCCACGGGGCACCCATTTTACAAGATTAAGTAAATTTTTTAAAATCCCAGTTTTTCATTCACGATGATCACGTGGACTTTGCGTCCTAGTGCCGGATTTTCCCGATGAAGGATCAGTGTCTTGGTGTGGGAAGTATTGATTCCATAAAGTTTTTTTAGGCGCGTATCCTCAAGAGGGATGACATGTTCTTCCAGACGATGAAATGCATGGCCGAGAGTGGGCACGATCTTTTGAGCCCCGACCACAAGTATGACATTTTGTGATGTGCCTGCGAGATGGGGAAGCTGGCTCCCACTGTTGGATGCAATTAGCATTTCCCCCGTTTCGCTCAGCGCATGGACGCTCCCGAGATAGAAGGTGGAGTTGACTGCGTGGCGGCGAAGGAGCGCTTGCTTTGCCGGATCAGATTCAGCCACAATGGCCTCGTGGAGGTTGTTCCACCCGTGCGCGCCGCTTTTAAGAAGATTGATATAACCTATCTCTTGAAGTGTCACTGAAGCTCCGTTCATTACTGATGCACCCTGAGGAATGAGTCTTTTGATGGTTTCCAGTGCTTCTTCTTTAGTGGGTATAACAATCGGCTCAAAGCCGCGGGATCTGAGAGCCTCAATCGTCCTGTCAGTACTGTTTTTAATAGCTAAGCCGACGTATTTTGTTTGGGTTGCAATCATAATAGGATGTGTTAATATTGGTTTATATAGTAAAGTAGTTTAAATAATAAACCACTTTATAAATTAAAGCAACTTTACCTTCAGTTACGCCACAATGCCAAATCTAAAGCAAACATCATCTCATTCGGAAGCTGTCTGCAGCGGTATTTTCGAAGTGTTAGGGGATCGATGGACGCTGCGCATCGTCAGTGCTCTTCGGGGCGGAGAGCTTCGTTTCAAAGAAATAGGCAAAGTATTGACTATTAACTCGGCAACACTTACCACCAGATTGAAAAGACTGGAAGCCTTAAAACTTGTCACCAGGGACGAGGAAACGATTGATAAACTCTCCGTAACGTACAAACTGACAAAATCCGGCATAGAACTTCTTCCTGTGTACGATGAGATAGTAAAATTCGGTGAAAAAATAATTAGGTAATGGATCCTCGTTCTCTCGTGGCCGCATGAAGGAAAAGCCGCGGATATAGAGGATATAAATGAAATAAATACTTTCCCTGTGTGTAATAACAGTATAGGTACGATTTATTAACTAACATCATACACACATGTAAATAACCACTGGCATAGAGCGGATGAAGATACGGATCCTCGGATCATGGGAGTCGTCTCTTCGGTACATGGAACCACGATCATGGTTGCGGGAAGGGGCGGGCGGTGGCTCACGCGGTAACGTGAAGAGTTTTTGCTTTAATAGTAGTATAGACATGTGAATATCTCCATAGATAAAAATGATGAAGAATTGGTCGTGTTGGTCCAAATGGGTGATCAAGATTCGTTCGGCACGTTGGTTGAACGCTATGAGAACAAGCTTTTGCGGTATGGCCGCAAATTTTTATCTACTCATGAGGATATAGAAGATATCGTTCAAGATGTGTTTATAAATTCATATAGAAATATCCAAAGTTTCGATCCGTCACTCCGCTTTTCTCCGTGGATATATCGCATTGCACATAACGCCTTCGCCAATGCTCTGCGCAAGCGTAGTCGCAACCCACTCTTTTTTGTAGATTTCGATACATTTCTTGCACATCCTATATATGAAGACCCTGAGCCTGTAGAAAAAGAAAGAGAGCAATTGAAAAAGCAGCTCGATGTGGTGCTCGATCGGATCTCACCCAAATACAGGGAAGTGCTTGTACTTCATTATCTTGAAGACCTTTCATACAAAGAGATGGCTGATATTCTCGAAGTGCCCACGGGTACTATAGGCATCAGACTGAAAAGAGCACGCGAGGCTCTCAAAAAGATTTACACTATCATTCACCCAGACCTTCATGACAATCAATAACCTACACAAACCACACAATCTCCGCGAAAATGTTTTGCAGAGAATACACCGCGAAAGATTGGTGATGAAACCGCGTCTTTATTTCACACTCAAACTGACTGCACTTATCCTTGTAGTGCTCGCTATCTTAGGTATTTCCATATTTCTTATTAACTTTATATTTTTTAGCATCCGTATCAATAATCAGGACACTCTATTGGGTTTTGGTCCTCGAGGTTTTACGACATTCCTCCATTTTTTCCCTTGGTCATGGTTTATCATAGACCTTATTCTCATCGCCGGATTGCAGTGGATTCTTCGTCGTTTTCGCTTTGGTTACAAGATCCCGGCACTCTATCTTCTTGCAGGCATATGCGCGATAAGTGCACTTGTGGGCATTGCTTTGGATAAAGGAACAAATATCAATGACCGTATACTTCGTCGGGCAGAGGTGCACAGATTGCCTGCACCATTTATCGGCTTGTACGGTCAGGTACGCAAACCATTTCGACCAAAAAGTGGAGTATGCAAATGCATGATTGTCAGTATTGATAAAAACGTCCTGATAGTAGAAGATACACGTTCGGGCACAACTACAATAAGAAAGATCATCCTGCCCATGGATGATGCTCGTGCCACAAGCACTCTACTTGAAATTGGTGATTCTATCTTCATTGCAGGAGATGAACGTGACGATATTATCTATGCTTTTGGGATAAGAAAGATAGGAGATCATCCTCAGATTTTTAAACAAAAAGTAGAAAATGTAATTAAATAGTACATTCGGTGTAGTATAAAGAGGCGCGCTATTACTAATCTATTTACGACCAATGAAAGCCATTAAAAAAGTCACTTCCTGGATACGTACCCACATAAAGACCACGATTCTTACAATTCTCATTCTCCTGGGTGCTGTCTACGGCGGCATGCGCGTATTTGGAAGCACAGCAACTGTCACCAGATATATGGTGGCAACGGTAGAAAGAGGAGATATCGTTACGGCGGTGACAGGGACGGGTCAGGTTATTTCATCTGATAGTCTCGATATAGCCAGTGAAGTTTCGGGAGATGTGACATATCAGGCCGCGACGCTCGGCCAGTCTGTTAACAGAGGTACACTTCTTGTTACAGTCAAAAGTGACGATGCGTCTCGTTCGGTAAGCAATGCTGAGCTCAGTCTTGAAAATGCAAAGATTGCGTATGAGAAAGCACAGAATAAAAGTAAGGAACAAGCACACACTTCATCCATCTCCGATCTCAAAGAAGCATACAAGAAGGGATATGCTGCAGTTAGTAAAGTATATATTGATCTTCCAGATGTTATTCTTGACGTCGATGCTATCTACTATGATCCTGAACATTCGCCGTACTTCAATGATCTAGAAGTACGGTCCGTGGGGGGAGATACCGCACTAAAATATAAGTATGATGCAGGAGTGATCTTCGATAGTTCCAAAAAGGATTATGATAGAAATTTTTCCTCGTACCGGAGTGCTTCGGAAAGTTCCGGTGACACTGTCATAGATGCGCTTCTAGAGCAAACATCTACCATGGTAAAAAAACTGCAGACTGCTTTGACGGGAGCCTATAACACACTGGATTATATCAATGCTCGCACGTCTGATACTCCCTCTGAACTTCTAGAGGATAAAAGTACACTCAACTCAGATATAAATAGTTTAAATAGTCACATCACCGCTTTGGAGTCAGTTATAGATGCTATACAAGAGGCAGGGGATAGTTCCGTCAATGCGGAACTTGATCTTAAGTCTGCTGAACTCGGAGTGAGACAAGCTGAGGCTTCACTTAAGGCTGCGCAGGAAAATCTTGCCGATCACAGTATCCGTGCTCCATTTGATGGCATTGTTTCAAAAGTCATCGTGAAAGCAGGAGACAAGATCTCCTCGGGCACAAAAGTGGTTAGCCTCATCACTGCAGAAAAAGTCGCTGAGCTTTCATTAAATGAAGTCGATGCAGCCAAAGTCAAAGTCGGACAGAGTGCCACACTTACATTCGATGCCCTCGAAGATTTTGAGATCACTGGAAAGGTTTCTGAAGTGGATGTAGTGGGCACAGTTAGTCAGGGGGTAGTAAGCTACACCGTGAAGATCGCTTTTGATAGAGCAGATGACAGTATCAAACCCGGTATGACGGTGAGTGCCGAGATCCAAGCCAACAAGACTGAAGCGGTGCTTCGAGTTCCGGTTGTTGCTATAAAGACTGTCGGAGGGAGAAGCTTTATCGAAGTTCCTATAGAAGTGATCGCTTCCAGTACTCGTCGGGGTCCAATAACACTTGTAAATCCTCCTACACAGATATCAGTGATGACAGGTATCTCAAATGATGATTTCATAGAGATAGTTTCGGGTCTTGAAGAAGGGCAGGTATATATAGCTCGTACTATAGTGGCAACCGGAGCACAGGCCCCAACAGCAGGAGCTCCAAGCCTCTTTGGCGGCAATGCAGGTTTTGGTGGCACGAGAACATTTAGAGCAACAACGGGAAGTGCCGTTCCAACAGATGGAAAGCAGATCATAAATATACAACGAGTGCCATAAGAGACATACCCATGATCGAAATAAAAAACGTTACAAAGACATACACAAGCGGAGATATCACCTTCGATGCTTTGAAGGGAGTATCTTTCTCTGTGAAAGATGGAGAGTTTGTAGCTATCATGGGTCCTTCAGGTTCCGGAAAGTCTACACTCATGCACATCTTGGGAGCACTCGACACCCCGACTTCGGGTACGTATCTTCTCGATGGTAAAGATGTCTCCACTCTTTCAGATGACAAACTTGCGGATATACGCAGAGAAAAGATCGGATTTGTTTTTCAGTCATTTAACCTTCTTCCCCGTACTACAGTGCTTCGCAATACTATGTTGCCGCTTGTCTACGCGGGCATGAGTGATCATGCGCGTAAGACTAAAGCTATAAAGGCACTTACGGCAGCAGGTCTTGGAGAAAGTCATTTCCATCATCTCTCAAATCAACTCTCGGGTGGGCAGATACAGCGCGTGGCCATATCACGAGCGCTGGTCAACGACCCTTCGCTCATACTCGCCGATGAGCCAACAGGAAATCTAGATACGAAGACGGGTCAGATAGTGCTCGGCACGTTTCAAAAGTTAAATGAAGAGTTGGGGCGCACTATCATCCTTATCACTCACGAACACGAGGTGGCAGAACATGCAGATCGCATCATCTTTATTCGTGACGGAAGGATCGTCGAAGATTCCCGTACTCATAATAAGAAGAAGGCCACACATCATTCATGAAAACCATCGATATCATTCACGAAACATACTCGGCACTGGTTTCGAACAAGGTTCGGACTGGCCTTACCATGCTTGGTATCATCATCGGTATAGGCTCTGTTATCGCCATGGTCTCTATAGGACAAGGTGCTCAAGGTTCCATCCAGAGCCGAATAGAGTCTATCGGATCAAATCTGGTGCAGGTTATGCCAGGAGCACAAGGTGGCCCCGGATTTCAAGTGAGTCAAGGAAGAGGATCTTCGAGGACGCTTACGTCCGAAGATGCAGAAGCGATAGCTATCGATATACCATTTGCAAAAGCTGTTTCACCGGAACTTTCGGGTCGTTATCAGATCACAGCTAAAGGAACAAACAGTAATACTTCTGTGGTGGGCGTGACCGAGGCTTATCCTGAAGTTCGTAACCTCACAGTAGCCGAAGGTGTATTTATCACGGAGCAACACCTAAAAAGTTTGTCCAAGGTGGCTGTCATAGGACCATCTGTTCGTGACGATCTTTTGGGTGAAGGGGCCGAGGCGGTAGGGCAGTCTGTGCGAGTCAACGGTATCCAGTTCAAAATTATCGGCGTTACAGTGTCAAAAGGGGGCACGGGTTTCAATAATCAAGATGACATGATTTTCATTCCCCTTTCTAGTGCTCAAAAGTTCTTAGCAGGTTCGGATTATGTTTCCAATATAAGTGTGCAGGCAGTAGATGCTGATTCCATGAAGCAACTTCAAACAGACATAACGACGCTTCTTCTCGATCGCCACAATATCGCAGATCCAGCGGAGGCTGATTTTAGTACACTCAATCAAAGTGACCTGGTGGCAACCGCATCGAGCATCACGCAGACATTTACCATACTTTTGGGAGCCGTAGCAGGTATCTCGCTTCTTGTGGGTGGCATCGGTATCATGAACATGATGCTTACAACGGTAACGGAACGCACACGCGAGATCGGTCTCCGCAAAGCTATTGGAGCAAAGAAAAAAGATATTAGTCGTCAGTTCCTATGGGAAGCTATAGCGCTCACGCTCATCGGTGGACTGATCGGTGTCCTTCTCGGGGGAGCAGTATCATTTGCCATCTCCTACTCTGGCGTACTTCAAACCCGCATCTCACTTGGTTCAGTGCTTCTAGCTTTCGGCGTTTCAGCAGCTATCGGTATCATCTTTGGTTACTATCCAGCACGCCGTGCGGCGGGACTCAATCCCATAGATGCACTGCGGTATGAGTAGGGAAGAAATTGCCATACACCATTCAAGAGAGGAGGAGAAGACTTTTGGTTGTGCAAAATAAAAAAGCCCGCGATGATACATCACGGGCTTTGCGTCTACCTACTCAACTGCTCGATGGACCTTTTCAAGTTCTTTCGCGCGGGATTTTCATACATGCACCGGAATACATGTGTGGAATAGATCGAGGGACGATCAAGAAAGGACTGGAGAATCTTTGCCCGACCTACATTGAATTCTGCTTGAGAAACCCATTCGTACTCTTTACGGATCCCAACTTCATATGCATCGAACTCTTTCTCTGACTTTCCGAGGATCATGAGGTCGAGGTCTACCACAAGTTTGGCTCTTTCGTCTTGAGGAAGAGTGGCGTGTTTGGTGGCCACAATGAAATGACCAGCCAACTCAGAGAAAGAATCTTCTAAACCCAACTTTCGCGCATTGTTTTTCGACAGCGTATTGCTTCGATCCTCATTATCGGTCGCTCGTGGGTTGTATTCGGCATCATGATGCCAAATCGCCCAAGCCTCCTCAAGGTACTTACTCACATCGCCGTACTGTTCAAGTTCATCAAGCATGGCGACGATATGTGCAAGGTTATGATAACCACGATGGGCTTCACCATATCGTTTGAGGAGATCTTTGAGGACCTCTTCTGATCCTTTTGGATTTTCCAATGCAGACATCAGTGTCGCCCAGTGCTTCCGTGCCTTTCCAAGGATGAACTTCTCCTTGAGTTTGGTGACAACTGCGGCGGGCACTGATCGAGCTACTTGGCACTCCCACTCCGGATCGACTCCGACGTGGCCCTTCACCATACTTGAACTCACATGCATGAGGTTTGGCAGGCAGGGGACCCAGATGGTCTCGATGTGGGGGCAAATCTTGCGATTTTCTTCGGCCAATGTCTGCTCGTCTTCGAGGTCCTTGACCGTTCGCAGGCCGCGTAAGACTGCCTGAGCACCAATAGAATCGGCTTGCTTTACGACGTAGTGGCCTATGCACAGATCCACTGAAATGTTCGGAAGATGTGCTACGGCTGCCTTGGTCATATCCACTCGCTCCTCGGGAGTGAATGTGTATGATTTTCGGGAATCCACCGCTACGAGAACGATAAGTTCGTCGTAGAGTGGCGCCATCCGTTCAATGACGTTGATGTGGCCGTTAGTGATCGGATCAAGACTTGCTGCATATACTGCTTTTCGTGCTTTCATGAAGTAACTCCTTTCCGTTGTTTGAGATTTTGATAGAGATCATTCACTCTATCTTTGAGTTGATTCAAGACTCCGAAATCTACTTTCTCATCGAAGAACACCTGTGTGCCCAAGATAGTAGTGATCTCATGCCTATTTTCAATATTCAAAATGATCTCTTTTGCGATACTATCACAGTCAAGGATTAATAACGCACTCTCATGTTAGGTTTGAGATGCCGGTACAACTCTTTTGACGATCCATAAAGAGAGTGATAAAGTCCGATAAGCAAATGACGACTTGATCTTTGTTATGAATTCGAGGAGAAGTCGCAAGGAGACCTCGTTTATGAAAGATGAAAGAGCAGAAGAATTGATGCGGTTTTTTCCAGGGCTGACTGTTCGAGCGGGATTGTTCCATGGACTTAAATATCCAGGAGTATTTCTGCATGGTGGTAGTGCTTTCTTTCCCAAACTCGTAGGTGCTTACGAAGATGAACTTCGCGTGCTTTTAGGGAAATGGATGCGAAGCAGGCATTACGATCTCGTCATTAACATTGGTTGTGGCGAAGGTTACTACGCTGTTGGGTTACCCACAAAAATAAGTGCCCATGTTCTTGCTTTTGAGAGAGATGCGCGCTCCAGAGATTTTTGTCGCCTGATGGCACGGATAAATGATGTTGGGGCACGAGTCACTGTTGAAGGGGAATGCAAGACCAAGAATCTTGAAAATATCCACTGCACTGATGGTCTGGTAATCTGTGATTGTGAAGGGGAGGAAGAAAAACTTTTCACCTTGTCTACAGTTGATCACCTGAAAAATTGTGATTTTGTCATCGAACTTTACGATTTTAAGAAGCCCGGCATCGGCAAGAGTCTTCGCAAACTATTCAATGTCGGCTTGGGCAAGACCCATCGGATCTTCACCGTGAACGCGCGAAAGAGGAGACTAAAAGATTTTGCTCCACTTATTCCACGCGTTGATCCAGAGACTCTCCGGGAGCTTCTGGATGAAGAACGTCCAGTTCCGGTGCAGTGGTTGGTGGTTGAAAGAAAGCATGTGTAGTCACATTGGGCACGCAGCACCTTATTTTAGGTGCTTTTTCATTACGTCCTCGCTACTGGAATTTTCAAAGAGAATGTTGAACCTTTGCCCGGACCTTCAGAGGCAGCCTTCAAATCTCCTCCGTGCCGACGCAAGATGTCGCGTGAGATGTGAAGACCGATACCAAGACCTTCTGTGTGACTGAGCATGGCTGTGTCACTTCTGAAAAATTTAGCAAAGATGCGAGCCATGTCCTCTTTGGTGATGCCGATACCAAAATCATGCACAGAGAGTGTTATAAATTCTTTATTATATTCGGCAGCAATGATGACTGTGCCTCCCTCCTGGGAATAAGTGACGGCATTTTCCATGACCATTTGCACTGCAAACTGGATGCGACGATGGTCGATGTGTACGTCAGGGATGTCGTCGGGAAGTTTTACCTCAAGAGTGACTCGCTTTTCGCGTAGACGATCTGAGATGGCGTCAGCAGTTTCATCGATAACTTTGCGTATACTTTCACGTTCGTACGTATAGAGAAATTGACTATTCTCAGAGCTCGAGAGTCCGATAAGCATGTCTGTAAGCTGGAAGAGGCGAGTGTGAGCATCGTTTATATTTGTCATCGCATCTGCGCGATCCTCGGGTGAAGTTGCGACCCTCAAATTTTCCAATGACCACTTGATATGGGTAAGTGGAGTTCTAAATTTGTGAGTGACCACGTCGACGAACTGGTATTTGAGCTCATCGACTTCTTTGATCTTCTTCCATACAATGACACCCACCACTACAGCTATGAGGGCAGATATAAGCGGCAGGAGCCATTGAGGGAAGGAGGGAACGGCCAGACTCAAAGCCTGGTTTCCATATCCGATGAAGAAGATGAAGAGCGTAACCGTAGCGATACTAAGTGCATATCCAAAAGCACGTTTGGCGAGGAAGTTGATATCAAAGACGTCGTATTTGAGAATGCCGTAGGCCATGGGTATGGCGTAAAGGCCGACGAGACATGCAGGTAAAGGATCGATATTGATACCGTATAAGAGAAATTCTGGAATAAGCCCGACAATATAGGCGTACAGAAGTGCGAGTATGAAATATTTGAGGCGGTTACGCATCCGGTAGTCTGCTCGATGATAGGAGATAACCATTTGGATAAAGAAATACAAAAGAGCACCAAAGAAAAAACAATCCTGAAGTACATAGAGGGGGCCTGGCACAAAGAAGTTTGGAAAATAACTTTGCGGTGTCGATGAGAGGAGAAATGTATCTGGGAATAATGCGAAATAGAGAATCAAACTTATGCCAATGGTATAGAAAATTGTTAAAATATGTTTTTGTGACTCCACTCTGTCTGTGATGGTGAGGATGAGGTGAGTATTCAGAATGACTACTAAGATTGTGGCCAAATTAAACATAAAGGCTAGGCGCGAAAGTTCGGCATCGTGGAGGTTGATACCAAGCGCGTAGGATGCTTGCCATGTGCAAAAAGCTAGACTTGAAAGAAAGAAAACTATGTTTGCCGTAGCTCCAGTCGCAGGTCTGCGCACGAAAGCAAGTATCCCTAGTCCAAGACAGACCACGAAGGAGACGGTAAACCCTATATTAGTTATGAGCAGTTCCCAGTGCATGAGGATGATCTCTATTATACAGGTACTTGCGGATTATGGAGGGGGATAAAAACCTGGTATAGTTTTTGAGCAATGGAAAATCACTTATTATTGGCCAAAGAGGCAAATGTATATTCGAATATGCATTGCTGAGTTTTGCTATACTTAACTCATGAAGCAAAAACTCGATACCCCAAAAGAATTTTCACTTATCAAACGTTCAAAGAGTTTTGCACATGCGGGCAGGGGAGTGTGGTTATTTGTGAAGACAACACACAATGCATGGATACATGGACTTGTCCTTCTTATTGTTATTTTGCTTGGGGTTTATTTTCGTATCTCACATTTCGAATGGATATTACTTGTTCTTGTAAGTGGGTTTGTGCTCGTAGCTGAGGCGTTCAATACAGCTATAGAGATCGACATCGACCTTACCTCTCCCGAGTATCATCCATACGCACGTGACACAAAAGATGTTGCAGCCGGAGCAGTCCTTATTGCAGCTATCACGGCAGCGGTCATCGGATTATTTATCTTTATTCCGTATCTCTCGAGTGCTTACTGAGGAAACTCTTCAAGCATTTCTCCTGAATAATAAAACATGTATGCTATGCGTCCGAAACTGTAGGATTTGCCGCCTATGCGAAGTTCGGCGCCACCGGTTTGTGGATCAGGATTTGGTTTCGAGTGAGCAAAACCGATATTGTAGAGAGTAGCCA
>Ga0193753_10002431_pt1 | contig 14633 bp, 11 predicted proteins | sample H1c2metaG_FD_144925 | JGI IMG/M metagenome (GOLD analysis project Ga0193753, IMG submission 144925) | Soil microbial communities from a riparian zone of the East river system, Colorado, United States - H1c2 | ecosystem: Environmental > Terrestrial > Soil > Riparian zone | place: USA: East... | reverse complement strand
ATGGGCCCGGACGCGCAGGCAACGGGCCTCGAGGCGGCGCGGCGCGTGATCGCGGCGCACTTCGAGGAAAGGGCCCCGCTGCGCAGCGTCGCGTGACGAGGGTCGAGGCCGGGTGTCCAACCAGGTCCCGTCCGGACCGGGCGACTCCCGCTGCCACCGGGCATGCGATCGGCACGGCCGCGCCATATGGATCGAGCGCGCGCGGGCGCCGCCGCCGCGCTCGTGGCAGGGTTGGGGCCTCTCGAGAGCAGGAGGAGATCAATGGAGACGCGCAAGCTGGGCAGGAGCGGACCCACGGTCGGGGCGATCGGCCTCGGGTGCATGGGCATGTCGGAGTTCTATGGGGCCGCCGACGAGGCCGAGTCGATCGCCACCATTCACCGCGCCCTCGACCTCGGCGTCACCTTCCTCGACACCGCCGACATGTACGGCCCGCACACGAACGAGGAGCTGGTCGGGCGCGCGCTCCGGGGGCGCCGCGACGGCGTGGTGCTGGCCACCAAGTTCGGCGTCCAGCGCACCGGTGGCGAGCGGGCCATCAACGGCCGGCCCGAGTACGTGAAGAGCGCTTGCGACGCCAGCCTCCGGCGGCTGGGGGTCGAGGTCATCGACCTCTACTATCAGCACCGGGTCGACCCGGCGACGCCCATCGAGGAGACGGTCGGCGCCATGGCCGAGCTCGTCCAGGCCGGCAAGGTCCGCTTTCTCGGCCTGTCCGAGGCCGCGCCGGAGACGCTGCGGCGGGCGTGCGCGGTGCACCCGATCGCGGCGCTCCAGACCGAATACTCCCTTTGGACGCGCGACCCCGAGGACGGCTTGCTCGAGGTCTGCCGCGAGCTGGGCGTCGGCTTCGTCGCGTACAGCCCGCTCGGCCGCGGCTTCCTGACCGGCCAGATCAAGCGCTTCGAGGACCTGGCGCCCGACGACTTCCGCCGCTTCTCGCCGAGGTTCCAGGGCGAGAACTTCGGCAAGAACCTGGCCCTGGTCGAGCACCTGACCCAGGTCGCCCGCGACAAGGGCGTCACCGCCGGGCAGCTCGCCCTTGCCTGGGTGCTCTCCCGCGGCGATGACATCGTCCCGATCCCGGGGACCAAGCGGCGGAGCTACCTCGAGGAGAACGTGGCCGCCGAGCGGGTCTCCCTCACCGCCGACGAGCTGGCCCGGATCGACGCGATCGCCCCGGTCGGCGCCGCGGCGGGATTGCGCTACCCGGCCGCGGCGATGAGCTCGCTCAACCGGTAGTCACCGTGGCGATCCTCCCCATCGTCCAGGTCGGCGACCCGGTGCTGCGCCAGGTCGCCCGCCCCCTCGATCCCGCGGAGCTGGCGACGCCCCGGATCCGGCAGCTCATCGACGACATGCGCGACACGATGCGGGCGGCGCCCGGGGTCGGGCTCGCCGCGCCGCAGATCGGCGAGTCGATCCAGCTCGTCGTGATCGAGGATCCGGGCGGGCCCGACGACCTGTCCGCCGAGGAGCGCGCGGCCCGCGAGCGCGACGCGATGCCATTCCACGTGCTGGTCAACCCGACCCTCACCGACCGGACCGACGAGGTGGTGGATGCGTTCGAGGGCTGCCTCAGCTTCGCCGGTTTCACCATGGTCGTGCCGCGCGTGCGCAAGGTCCGGGTCGAGGCGCTCGACGAGCACGGCCAGCGCGTCGTCAAGGTCGCGATCGGCTGGTACGCGCGCATCCTCCAGCACGAGGTCGATCACCTGCGCGGCGTCGTGTGCTGCGACCGGATGGAGGCGCGCACGCTGTCGACGGTCGAGAACTTCACCACCCACTGGAGTGAGCGAAGCGTCGCCGAGGTGCGCGCCGCGATCGGGAAGCCGGAGCCCTGACGAGGGGCTCACCGGGTCCGGTCCGCAGCCCCAAAATCAAAGATCAGGCACCGGCGGCCACGACACGAACTGGCGCATCGCCGCGATCCGATCGAACGCGTCCACCGGCGCGTCCACCGGCAGCGGGGCGGAGGAGCGCCGCAGGCGATCGAGCCACCGTCGGTCGAGCGGCTGCGCCAGGTCGGCCGGGTCGATCGCGCCGACGGTGGTCTGCCCCATCGTGCCGGTCGATGCGCCGGCCCCGACCGCGAAGCCGGCCAGCAGCATGGCCGCGCGGGTCGACGTGGCCGCGCTGTAGGTGTGCACCGTGGCCCGGTCGCCGCAGCGGCTGCGCAGCGCGGCGAACGCGGCCAGGCTCCACAGATCCGGGTTCGCGCTCGGCGAGAACGGATCCCAGAAGACGACGTCGGCGGCGAGCGCGGTCGCCGACAGCGCGCCCGGCAGGTCGCCGAGCACCAGCCGCCAGGTCGTGCGCGGCGTGGCGTGGCAACCGTCGGCGAGCAGCGCGCGCGCGGCGGCGCCGGCGGGGCCGTCGAGACCGAACGCGGGCGCGTGGTCCGGCTCGAGGGCGAGGGCGAGGGCGGCCACGGTCCGGTCGAAGCTGACGATCTCCATCACCCGGCCGCCGGCGCGGGCCTCGGATACCCGCCACGCCGCGACCGCGTTGGAACCGGCGCCGAGGCCGACGTCGAGGACGACGAGCGGCTCGCGCGCCGGGGCGCTCAGCCGCTCGGCCAGCCGCGACGGTGCGACGTAGAGCTCCTCCGCCTCGGCCAGCGGTCCCACCACCGGGTGCATGACCTGGCCGGTGGCGCGATCGAGCATGGCCCGCGCGCCGCTCCGGGTGGTGACGACCTCGTGATCGCTCATCGATCGCTCATCAGGCGGTCCGGCCCAGGCGGCGCGCGCTGTGCTCGTGGCGATCGATCGCGTCCAGCTTGGTCCGGGCCCACGCGGCGTAGGTCCCCGCCTCGATCTCGCGGCGCGCGTCGGCCATGAGCGAGTGATAGTGATGCAGGTTGTGGAGCGAGACCAGCCGCGGTCCGAGCGGCTCGCTGCACTTGAACAGGTGGTGCAGGTAGGCGCGGGTGAACCGCTCGCACGTCGCGCAGCCGCACGCCGCGTCGAGCGGCGCGTCGACCGAGGAGCTCGGCCCGCGGGTCAGCCGGACCCGCCCCGTCGAGGTGAACGCGGTGCCCTGCCAGGCCAGGTGGGTCGGCAGGACGCAGTCGAACATGTCGATGCCGGCCAGCATCGCGTGGAGCAGATCGGGCGGCGTGCCGACCCCCATGAGGTAGCGCGGCCGATCGGCGGGCAGAAGCTCGGCCGACTCGTGGGTGACCTCCTCGCGCTGGGCGCGGCTGTCGCCGACCGCCAGACCGCCGATGGCGAGCCCGTCGAACGGGTGGTCGGCCAGGAAGCCGGCCGACTCGACCCGCAGCGACGGCACCACCCCGCCCTGCACGATGGCGAACAGCGCCTGGGCCGGATCGGTCCGGGCCGCCAGGCTGCGCAGCGCCCAGCGGTGGGTCCGCTCCATGGCCGCGCGGGTGGCCGCCTCGTCCGACCGCGAATCGATGCAGACGTCGAGCACCATCATGATGTCGGAGCCGATCGCGCTCTGCACCTCGATGGATCGCTCCGGCGACAGGACGTGCATGCGCTGATCGACGTAGCTGCGAAAGGTCGCGCCGACCTCGCTGATGGTCCGGTCGGCCGACAGGGAGAAGATCTGGTAGCCGCCGGAGTCGGTGAGGATCGGCCCGCTCCAGCCCATGAAGCCGTGGACCCCGCCGACCCGGCGAAACACCTCGATGCCGGGCCGCAGCATGAGGTGGTACGTGTTGCCGAGCAGGACCTGCGCGCCGACCCGAGCCAGATCGGTCGGGTCGAGGCCGGTGACCGTCGCGCGGGTGCCCACCACCATGAACACCGGCGTCTCGACGCGACCGTGGCGCGTCATGAACGAGCCGCGCCGCGCGCGCGATTCGCGGTCGACCGCCGAGACGGAGAAGGCGAGGGACATCGTCAGGGCAAGCCCCGGGGCACCCCGACCCCGCCCGGGTAGAGAAAGATGAGCTGCTCGTCCTCGGTGACGAGCTCCACCTCGGTCTCGTCGGCCACGGTGATCGCTCGCCGGTATCGAGTCACCGACGTCGATGGACACAACCCGCAGCCGAACTCGGCGATGTGTGCGTCCATCATCGATACCGGCACGTCGATCTCGCCGGCGTCGTCGCGCGCGTCGCACTCGATGATCGAGGGGTAGACGGCGCCGTGGCTGGCCGAGTCGGCCCGGAAGGTGATCCGGACCCGGGCGCCCGGATCGGCGGGCTGCCAGCGGACCGTCAGGCCCTCCCCCGCGAAGTAGCCGAGCTCCGCCAGGTTGGTGATCTCGACCGGCGGGACCAGCGCCGACTCGAGCGCAAACGGCGGGAAGTCATCGCCGGCCGCGGTCACGTCGACCGACGAGCAAGCGGCGGGCGCGAGCTCGTCGCTCTGGTAGCGGAGGGTCGCGTCCGGCTGCAGGACCGCCGGGTCGTCACCGACGGTGACCGTGAGCGCGCCGGCCGACCGGGCCAGCCCGACGGTCGTGCAGAGATTCTCGCCGGTGCAGAGGGCGTCCGACGGACAGGCCGGCTGGCAGTGGTAGATCGCGGCCGCCAGGCGGCGACAAGCTCCCTCCTCGGAGTCGACCACATGAAGCGCGGGGAGGGGCTCGAACCGCAGCTCGGCCCGCGCGCGCGTGGTGGTGAGCCCCTGCCCCGAGTACGTGCTCGCACCCACCCGCACCGCGGCCGGCGCGCTGGCGAGCTGCGGAGATGGGTCGCCGGCCTCGATCGTCGGCGCCGGGCAGGAATCCGCCGGTGGCGCCGCGTCGTCGCACGCCGTCGAGAGGGCGATGACCGTCAGCAGGACCGGTGACCTCATCGCGGTGTCGTTCTAGCGCGGGCGGCGTGCCGCCGCGATGTTGTCGGCGTGATGCTCGCGCATGCCGGGCACGTCGGCGGCGCGCGGCAGAGGGATGGCGGCGGCGTCGCGGCCGGCGTCGGCCAGCGCCTCCAGGTACTCGAGATCGGCGCGCGCGATGTCGGCGGCCTGGGCCGAGGTGAGGCGCGGACCATGGCCCGGGACCACCTCGTCGAGCTCGGGCAGGAGCGCGAGCAGGCGGCGCAAGGTGGCGCGGTAGTCGTCGAGATCGTCGACGAACGGGATCTCGCACGGCGACAGGTGGTCACCGGCGAAGAGGACCCGCGGACGGTCGAGCAAGAGCGCGAGGCCGTCCGGGCTGTGGCCGGGCAGAGCGAGCGCGAGGAGCGTCGCCCCGCCGACGGTCAGGGTCTCGCCGTCGCCGATCGGGCGCACCCGCTCGGGCCAGGCGAGCGGCTCGGGGCGCGCGACGTACCAGCGCCCGTCGAAGTCGCGCGCGCTGGCCAGGTTGCGCGCCGCGGGCGCCGCATCGCCGGCGACGTCGTCAGCCAGGCGGGTCGAGCCGACCACCTCGGCGCCCGGGAAGCTGCTCCAGCCGATCACGTGATCCCAGTGGCCGTGAGTGAAGGCCACGCGGGCGGTCCTGCCGCGCGCGGCGGCCGCGCCGGCCAGGTCCGCCAGCTCGCGCGGGAAGTATCCAGGGTCGATGACGAGGCACTCACCGGCGTCGGCCACGATGACGCTGGACAGCTGCCAGATGCCGCTTTGCTGGACGTCGACGGTGGTCATGGCGGAGGTCTCCGACGGCAAGGCGAGTCTACCGCCGTGCACGCAGCCCCGATACCCGGCGAGCTGCGTCCGCGGCCGTGTCGCCACGCACGTCCCGCCCGGCGCGCCGGAGCTGCGCCGGCCAGCAGGGGACAGGCGTCGAGCGGCGCGGGTCGTGATAGGTTCCCAGGCCTGCACAGGCTGACATCCGGCCTGAAGGACCACGCGGCCCGGTGGCGACTGTGACCTCGTCTCCGCGATGGAGAGTGGCCGTGAGCAAGCTCGACCCGATGGTTCTTCGTGTGCTTCCGATCTCGATCCTGCCGCTCCTGATGGCGGGCTGCGTCGAATCTGACTGGACCGTGTGCCGAGATGGCCGGATCTGCAGTCCAGACAGCGTGTGCGACACCGTCAACCACACCTGCTCGACTCCGGGCGACGATTGCCTGGCGGCGGCCGACGGCATCGCCTGTGCGGACGGCGCGCGCGTTTGCCTGGGTGGACACTGCGTCTCGTCGTGCGGGGACGGCGTGCTGAACGGCCGGGACGAGTGCGAGGGCAGCGATTTCGGTGACCGGACCTGCATCGACGACTACCAGACTTACGGGGGAGAGCTCGCCTGCGACGACAGCTGCCGGATCGATTCATCGGGCTGCTCCGGAGCCTGCCGCGACGGCCACCTCGACGAGGACCATGAGTCCTGCGACCCCACCGACTTCGATCCGGCGGGCGCGGCGTCCTGTTTCGCGCTGGGCCTGGACGCCGGCCGACAGGCCTGCGCCGACGACTGCTCCGGCCTGACCAGCGGGACCTGCATGAAGTTCGGCTGGTCGCTCGAGTCTCCGGCCCAGCCGGGCACGGCCATCGGTTCGATCGGCGATATCTGGGGCACGGGCGACTCGCTCTTCGCGATCATCCAAGCCGGCGTCGTCCGCACCACCGCCGAGGGAGGGCAAGGCTGGGACCTGGTCGGCGGCGACGATGACCTGGCCCGGGGCACCGCGCTGTGGGCGAGCTCGGCGCGCGACATCTGGGTGCTCGGCATCGACGGGGACAATCTCGCTCACTGGGACGGCTCGCGCTGGAGCGTGGTGGCGGCGCCGGTTCGCGGCCTGATCGAGATCTGGGGCAGCTCGGCCTCCGACGTCTTCGCGGTCGGCAGGGAGGGCGTGATTCACTTCGACGGCGCGCGCTGGTCGGCGCAGCGCACCCCCGGGTCGGCCAGGCTGCAGGCGATCTGGGGCGTCGGGCCGGACGAGGTCTACGCCGCCGGTGAGGACGGGCACCTCGTCCGCTACGACGGTCGCCGGTGGTCGGCCATCGACAGCGGCACGACCGAGGACCTGGCCGGGATCTGGGCCGCTTCGAGCAGCGAGATCTGGACCGTCAGCGGCAGCAGCGTGCGCCGCTTCGACGGCCAGCGCTGGCGGGTCATGCTGTCCTTCGAGGAGGAGCTGAACGGCCGGGGATGGATCGCCGCGACCGGAGCGAACGACCTCTGGGTCAGCGTCGGCCCCCGCGGTGACGTGTGGCGCTACGACGGGTCGAGCTGGTCGCTCCTGCTCGAGGGGCACAGCGACGGCGCGCAGCCGCTCTGGGTGGACGGGCGCGCGACCGCGGTCGCAGCCCGGGATCTGGACGACGAGGGCGCGGTGAGGCGCTGGTTCGGGGCCGGAACCGGCCCCACGCTGGCTCCGGACGGCGACTGGTTCGACGCATGGGCGATCGAGCGCGACCAGTGGATCGCGGTCGGCTCCGTGCGCGGGACCGGTGAAGGGGTTGCTCTCCACTCCGATGGCGCGACGTACTCCTTCGACGAGAACCTGAACCAGGTGACCGGATTCGCCGGCGGCCGCGGCTTCGCGGCCGGCAGCGGCGGCACCATCTACGAGTGGGACGGCGCGACCTGGTCGCTCGTGCACGCCGAGCCGGGCGCCAGGTTCATCGATCTGTGGACGGCCGGCTCGACGGACGTGTACGCGATGACCAGCGAGGACGCGGCGCCCTCGCGCATCGTCCACTTCGACGGCCAGAGCTGGATCGATCTCCCCGCGATCGAGCCGCCGTGCGGCCTGGGGGTGGGCACCGAGGGCTGGGCGAGCAGCGCCGAGGACGTGTGGGTGGTGGGGAACGATCTCCTGGCCCACTTCGACGGCTCCGCGTGGACCTGCCACGACGGCGCCGAGGGGAACCAGCCGTTCCTGTCGGTCTGGGGCAGCGGACCCGGCGACGTGTGGGTGTTCCAGGGGCTCGGCGGCGACGACGATGACGCGCGGCTCCGCCACTGGGATGGCGCGGCATGGAGCTCCCAGGTCACGACCGGTTTCGGCCACCTGGTCGGCACCGCCTCCGACGACGTGTTCCTGGGCAGCGAGGCACACTTCGACGGCCGGGTCTGGTCGCCGATCCGCTCCTCGGCGCTGCCCGGGGACGTGGTCGCGGCGTCGCCGTCGCGGCTGTTGATGACGAACGTCATCTTCGAGGTCGGCGGCCTCGGCCAGTTCGTGAGGACGCGCTTCTGGAACCAGCGCGCCAGCGAGACCGGCTGTAGCGACGGCGTCGACGACGACGACGATGGTCTCACCGACGGGGACGACAGCGATTGCCAGGCTCGCGGGAGGCGAGGCCGATGATCCGGCGGTCGACCGCGGCCCTGGCGCTGGTCGCGCTGTTCGGCGGATCGGCCGGAGCGGATCCGCACGCCGTGCCCGGGCCGCCCGCCGTGCCCGAGCCGCCCGGCCCGCCGGGTGACGACCGCGCCGCCTCCCAGCCCTGGTCCATCGGAGTCTCGGCGGAGCGGAAGGCGCGGGCGACCGAGCTGCTCGCCAGGGGGAACGAGCTCCTGGTCGAGAACCGCTACGCGGCGGCGCTCGAGCAGTACCGCCTCGCGATCCGCGCCTGGGACCACCCGGCCATCCGCGCCAACATGGTCGTCTGCCTCATCAACCTGGGCCGGCCGCTCGAGGCGTACGAGAGCGCGCTCCTGGCGCTGAAGTACGGCCCCGCGCCGCACCAGAAGCCGGAGGTCTATGCGGAGACGGTCAACTACCGCAAGCTGCTCGAGGGACAGATCGCGGCGCTCCGGGTGAGCTGCGCCGAGCCGGGCGCCCGGGTGACGATGGACGGGCAGGACCTGCTGGTCTGTCCCGCCCGCAGCACGCGCCGCCTGCTGGCCGGCCGCCACCAGATCGTGGCCCGCAAGCCCGGGTTCCTGACCGTCACGCGCGATTTCACGTCGGTGCCGGGCAGGACCGAGGCGGTCGACATCCGGCTCATCCGTGTCACCGAAGCGGCGGTGATCCAGCAGCCGTGGCCCAGCTGGAAGCCCTGGGCGGTCACCGGAACCGGGGCGGGACTGATGCTCCTCGGCGGCCTCCTCGAGCTGAAGGCCCGCGCCGACATGGACCGGCACGACGCCGATCTCGAACAGATGTGCATGGACGACGGCTGCTCGCAGGGAGAGATCGGCCGCGCGCTGGCCGATCTCGAGTCCCGGGCCGAGCTCGAGGACCGCATCGCGATCACCGCGGCCATCACCGGCGGCGCGGTCGCCGTCACCGGGCTGGTATGGGTTTACCTCAACCGCCCTCGCACGGTCATGCCCGGCGAATCCGGCTTCGCGCTTCGAGTATCCCCACTGGCAACCCCCGACGCGGCCGGCCTGGTGCTGGGCGGTAGGTTCTGAGCCCCATGGGCGACTCCCCGCGCGGGCGCGACCAGCGCGGGCGCGACCAGCGCGAGGTCGACACCCAGACCGCGCGCCGCCACCGCACCGGGTCCGGGTCGCCCGAGACCACCCTGGTGGACGAGCGGTTCCCGGCCGCATCGCTCGCCGGCGAGCTCGGCGCCGGAGCCCGGCTCAAGCACTACGAGATCATCCGCGAGCTCGGGCGCGGCGGCATGGCCCGCGTGATGGTCGCGCGCGACCTCAAGCTCGGCCGCAAGGTGGCGCTCAAGTTCCTCGACACCATCTCGCGCGATCTGACCACCCGCTTCCTGGTCGAGGCGCGCGCGACCGCGCGCTGCTCGCACGAGAACATCGTCATCATCCACGAGGTGGACGAGCACGAGGGCAGGCCGTTCATGGCGCTCGAGCTCCTCGACGGGCAATCGCTGGCGAGCATGCTGGCCGAGACCGGGCCGCTGCCGCCGCGCCGTGCGGTCGAGACGATGATTCCGGTCGTGTCGGCGCTCGTGCACGCCCACTCCCTCGACATCGTCCACCGGGATCTCAAGCCGGAGAACATCGTCGTCACCTCGCGCGGGCTCATCAAGGTCCTCGATTTCGGCATCGCCAAGGTGTTCGTACAGAACGACCCGCCCGGATCCGCCTTCGCGGAGGGCACGCTGTCGCTGGCCTCCACCTCGCCGACCCTGTCCGGCCACGTGGGGACGCTGCCGTACATGGCACCCGAGCAGTGGGGGAGCGAGGAGATCGATCAGCGCGCCGACATCTGGGCCGCCGGCATCATCCTGTGGCAGCTCCTGGCCGGCAGGCACCCGCTCGAGCCGGTCACCCGCGAGAAGCTGGTCGTCATGGCCAGCTCGCTCGACCAGCCGATCCCGTCGATCGCGACCGTCCTGCCCTCCCTGCCGTCGGAGCTGGAGCGGATCGTCGACCGCTGCCTGGCCAAGCGAAAGCACGAGCGCCACGGCAGCGCGCGCGAGCTGCTGGACGCGCTGCTCCGGCTGACCCCCGCCCATCGCCGCCGGCTGACCGAGAGCGACGGCCCCTACCTCGGCCTGCGCTCGTTCAAGGAATCGGACGCTGACCGGTTCTTCGGCCGCGCCCGCGACGTGACCCACACCATCGAGCGGATCCGTGAGCTCCCGCTGGTCGGCGTGATCGGCCCGTCCGGGGTCGGCAAGTCGTCCTTCGTCCAGGCCGGCGTGGTCCCGGCGCTGCGCGACTCGGGCGAGGACTGGGAGGTGCTGGTGGTCCGGCCCGGGCGGGATCCGCTGGCCAGCCTGGCCACCCTGCTCGAGTCGGCCTCGTCGCCCGGGTCGAAGCGCCCGCCCAACGATCGCCGCCTGCACCAGCGCCTGCGCGACGAGCCCGGCTGTCTCGGTGTGGCGCTGCGCGAGCGCGCGCACCAGAAGGGCGAGCGGGTGCTGCTCTTCGTCGACCAGTTCGAGGAGCTCTACACCCTGGTCGGGGATGCCGCGCTCCGGCAGGCGTTCACCGCCTGCCTGGCCGGCGTGGCCGACGACTGGTCGTCTCCGCTCCGCGTGGTCATCTCCATGCGCTCCGACTTCCTGGATCGGGTCACCGAGGACCGGGCCTTCATCGACCAGCTCGCGCACGGCCTGGTGTTCCTGCCGCCGCCGGATCGCGACGGGCTCATCGAGGCGCTGGTGCAGCCGCTCGACGCGGTCCGGTTCCGGTTCGAGGATCCGGCCATCGCCGAGGAGATCGCCGACTCGCTCCTGGCCACGGTCGGCGCCCTCCCGCTGCTCCAGTTCGCCGCCGCCAAGCTGTGGGACGCCCGCGATCGCAACCGGCGCCTCATCACGCGGGCGAGCTACGAGGCGATCGGCGGCATCGCCGGAGCCCTGGCCGGACACGCCGACCAGGTCCTGGCCAGCATGACGCCCAGGCAGCAGCGCATCGCGCGGGAGATCTTCCAGCGGCTGGTCACCGCCGACGGCACCCGCCTCATCGCGCAGATCGGCGAGCTGGTCGATCTGTCCGACGAGCCGCGCGAGGTCGAGAGCACCATCGACCTCCTGGTCGCGGCCAGGCTGCTGGTGGTCCAGAGCCGCGGCGAGGTGGCCGAGCGGGCGGTCGAGATCGTCCACGAGTCGCTGATCCAGAGCTGGCCGACCCTGCGCCGATGGCTCGACGAGAGACACGAGGACAGCGCCTTCCTCGAGCACCTGCGCGGCGCGGCGCGCCAGTGGGACGCCAGCGCGCGACCCGAGTGGCTCCTGTGGACCGGCGACACGTCGGACGAAGCGCGGCGCTTCGCGCGCCGGTACAAGGGGGAGCTCGGCGCGCTCGAGCGCGAGTACCTGGCCGCGGTGATCCAGCGGGGCACGCGGGCGGCGCGGCGGCGGCGCGGCCTGGTGGTGGGCGCGTTCGCGGTCCTCCTGATCCTGGTGGCCGCCTCCACCGTCGCCCTGGTCCGGATCCGCGACGCCGAGCGAGCGGCCAGGGATCAGGAGTCGCTGGCCAGGGCGGAGGCGGAGCGCGCACGCGCCGCCGAGCGCAAGGTGAGCGAGCAGCTGGTGGTGCTGCGCAGCGAGGAGCGGGCGCGGCAGAGCGCCGAGGACGCGCGCCAGACCGCGGTCAACGCGGCCACGGTCGCGCAGAGCGAGGTCGTGCTGAGCCGCGAGCAGCTCGCCCAGGCCAACATCCAGCTCAAGGCCGCGCTCGATCGGGCGAGGATCGAGATCGCGCGCTCCGCGTCGCTGGCCCAGGCCGAACGGGCGGCCAAGGAGAAGAACGCCGCCCTGCTCCACCGCGAGCGCGAGCGGGTGAAGCAGCTCGAGGAGCAGAAGCGGAAGATCTCGACCGAGCTGAAGTAGCGGCCGGCGCCCGCCCGGAGCCGGTCAGCGGAGCATCACCCGCTGCTTGCGGATGTCCAGGGTATAGACGAAGACGACCGCGGTGCACGCGGTCACCGCGGTGCCGTCGGCCAGCGCGTACGGGCGATAGTGCCAGCCGCGCATCCTCGAGAGCAGGAGCTGGTCGTACTCGCGGTATCCGGTCGAGCGGAGGAGCTGCAACGAGAGCACCGACCCGTCTCGCCAGATGCACATCTTGACCGCGCCCAGGATGCGGCTCTGCTTGTTCAGCACCATCATCTGGCGCACGTCCTCGGACGGATGGATCTGCGGGTCCCCGGCGATGCGGTAGCCCTCGATGATCCGGTTGTCGACCACCGTCCTCTTCTCGATCGCGCACTCCGCCGAGCAGCCGTCGCGGTCCATCCGGTTGCCGTCGTCGCACTCCTCGCGGGCCTCGATCCGCCGGTCGCCGCACACCGCGTCGGGCAGGTCGACGAAGAGGGCCGAGAGGCAACCCGGACCTGCGCCGCACCGGCTGGCCAGCTCGAGGCCGTCGCTGATCAGGGCGACCTCCGCCTTCGGGGCCGCGTCGGGCACGCGATCGGGCACCGGATCGCCGCGCCCGGCGAGCGGCGCCGCGTCCCTCCTCACCTGGGTGAGCTCGCGCGCGCGCCGCGGCGTCGGCCCCTTGTGCCCCGCCGCGGGCCGCGATGGCTTCTCCCCCTCCTCCAGGTGGGCCGCCGACAGGGGAACCGCGATGAAGAGCGGCGTCGCCTCGATCTCGAGCTTCCCCACCCGCCACACCGCCGCGATGTAGAACCCCGCCAGCGCGGCCACATGGACCGCGATCGACAGCGCTGCCCCCGGCGCCCGCCACCTCCCTGCCCCTCGATGATCGGCGAGATCGTCGAACACGCCCCCTCATGGGTTCACCAAAGCGGGTCCGCGGGTTGGCCCGGACGCTGGCATTGTCTGACAGCGTGCAGCGCAGCGTTCTCGCCATGGGACATGGCGGAGGAACGGTCGGCTCGCCGGTGGCCTAGCCTGCCCGCGCGTAGCGACCGGGGGGCTGGCCGACGCGGCGGCTGAAGGCGGTGCTGAAGGTGCTCGCCGACGCGTAGCCGACGCGCTCGGCGACCTCGGCGATTCCGAGGTCCTGGCGGCGGAGCAGATTTCTCGCGACCGCCATGCGCCACGAGGCCAGGTAGTCCATCGGCGTCAGCCCGACGGTGCGGGTGAAGCGGTCGAAGAACGCCGAGCGCGAGAGCGCCGCCGTCCTGGCCAGCTGGGCCACGGTCCACGAACGCGCGAGCTGACCGTGCATCTGCCGTATCGCCGGTGCCAGCCGCGCATCGGCCAGTCCGCGCAGGAGCCCGGGAGGCGCGTCTTCCCCCGGAGTCGACCGCAGCGCCTCGATGAGCAGCACCTCCACCAGCCGGGTGAGCACGAGGTCGCGCCCCGATCTCCGCTCGATGGATTCATCGCCGACCAGCCGCACCAGCACCGAGAGCCGCTCGACGCCGCGCACGTGCACGACCGCCGGCAGCAGCGACACCAGCAGCGCCGCGTCGGGCGAGTCGAACAGGAAGTAGCCGCCGAGCAACCGCACGTCGGGGCGTCCACCGCGGGTGCCGTGGCGAACTTCCTCCGCCGGCGCGGTCGTCACCTTCGGGTCGATCCGCTCCGGCCTGACCCGCTCGAAGCCCGACAGGGTGAAGCCCGGCGTCGCCGGCAGGAGCACGAAGTCGCCCCCCTCGATCGTCAAGGCGCGCTCGCCGTCGACGGCCAGGCGACAGCTGCCCTCCAGGACGGCGCAGAAGCTGGGCTGGCCGAACTCCGAGTAGCGAACACCCCAGCGGCCCGCGCCGCTGATGCGCTTCGAGAACACGGTGCGCGGCCGGAGCAGCGCGATGACTTCCGATAGGGGGTCGCCCACGTCCGGACTCTAGCAAACAATACATGGACGCTGCATGGTAGAGAGTCCGGCACGGCGCCGCTATGTTGTCACCATCAACGCCGCGCTCGTCGCGGCAGCGGCAAAGGAGTCGACATGAAGACCGTGCTCATCACGGGTTGTTCCTCGGGCTATGGCCTCGAGACCGCGCGCCACTTCCACGCCCAGGGCTGGAACGTGGTCGCGACCATGCGCACGCCGCGCGGTGAAGTCCTGCCCCGGTCGGACCGGCTCCGGGTCGTGGCGCTGGACGTGACCAGGCCGGCGAGCATCGCGGCCGCGCTCGAGGCCTCTCCGCCCATCGACGTTCTGGTCAACAACGCCGGTATCGGGCTCCTGGGCGCCTTCGAGGCCACCCCGATGACGACGGTGCGCGAGGTGTTCGAGGCCAACACCTTCGGCGTGATGGCCATGACCCAGGCCGTCCTGCCCCAGCTCCGTGCGCGCCGATCAGGCGTGGTGGTGAACGTGACCTCGAGCGCGACGCTCGCGCCGATGCCGCTGGTCGCCGTCTACACCGCGAGCAAGATGGCCATCGAGGGATTCAGCGCATCGCTCGCGTTCGAGCTCGAGGCCTTCGACGTGCGCGTGAAGCTGGTCGAACCGGGCTACGCCCCGACCACGCG
>Ga0193753_10002430_pt1 | contig 14640 bp, 14 predicted proteins | sample H1c2metaG_FD_144925 | JGI IMG/M metagenome (GOLD analysis project Ga0193753, IMG submission 144925) | Soil microbial communities from a riparian zone of the East river system, Colorado, United States - H1c2 | ecosystem: Environmental > Terrestrial > Soil > Riparian zone | place: USA: East... | reverse complement strand
GCCGGTGACGGAGACGTTACCGTAACGCAGGCTGGCGCTGGTGCTCACGACCGGTGTCGCGCTGTCCACATAGGGCTGCTGCGCCAGGATGTCGGCGTCGCTGGCGGTCAGCGTCCGGATCTTGCCCGAGCGCTCGTCGCCGAAATCCGTGCCGGGAAAGACCTGGATCGTGTTGGTGCCGATCGCGCTGATCTGCGCCAGGATCCTCTGCTGCGATCCGGTGCCCAGGGCGACGACCGAGATCACCGCGGCGACTCCGATCACGATGCCGAGCATGGTCAGAAAGCTGCGCAGCCGATGCGCGTTCATGGCAATCAAGGCCATGCGGAAGGCAGGGGTGAAGCGTCCGCCGAAGCTGTTCAGCACATTGACGGCGCGACGCGCACGGTTCTCGGTCCGGCTGCGTTCCGGCCCGGCGCCTTCGGGGCGGCGGTCGGCGATGATGACGCCGTCGCTGATCTCGATGATACGGTCGGCATGCTGCGCGACGGTCATGTCGTGGGTGACGATGATGACCGTATGGCCTTCGGCATGCAGCTCGGCAAGGATGCGCATGACCTCTTCGCCGCTCTGGCGGTCGAGCGCGCCAGTGGGCTCGTCGGCCAGGATCACCTGGCCGCCGTTCATCAAGGCGCGGGCGATCGAGACGCGCTGCTGCTGGCCGCCGGAAAGCTGACCGGGGCGATGGGTCAGCCGGTCGCTCAGCCCGAGCCGCGTGAGAAGCGCGCGGGCGCGGCTGCGGCGCTCGCCCGGACTGCGTCCGGCATAGATCGCTGGCACTTCAACATTGCCGACGGCATTGAGCTCCGAGAGCAAATGGTAACGCTGGAAGATGAAACCGAAATGCTCGCGGCGCAGGGCGGCGAGTTCGTCGGGATCGAGCTCGCCGGTTTCCTTGCCGGCGACGCGATAGGAGCCGCTGGTGGGCCGGTCGAGACAGCCCAGAATGTTCATCAAGGTGGATTTGCCGGAGCCCGAGGCGCCGACGATCGCCACCATCTCGCCGGATTCGATGGCGAGATCGATGTTTTTCAACACGACGAGCGTCTGGTCGCCGGCCGGAAATGCCCGCGACAGGCCACGCAATTCAAGGAGAGACTGGTTCATTTCATGCACCGACGCTTAGAGGCCCATCCGCGGCATGCGCCGGGTCGCGGTGTCGGTCTGGGCGGCTTCGCGCAGGACAACGCGCTCGCCTTCCGCCAGACCACTCTTGACTTCGATGAGCGCTCCATCGGCGATTCCGGTCTCAATGCTGCGCGTGCTGACGGCATTGTCGGCGCCGAGGACCTGGACGCTCGCCTTGCCGTCCTTGGCGTCGCCGATCGCGCTCAGCGGGATGACCAGCGCATCATCCGCCTCGGCCAGCTTGATGGTTACCTCGGCGGTCATGGAGATGCGCAACCGGCCGTCGGTGTTCGGCACGTCGAACAGGCCGTTGTAATAGATCGCGGCGCTCGACGCGCTCGAGCTCGTGGATGATCCCGACGACCCGCTATCGTCGTCCTCCGCAATCGAATCCGGCGCCGGCTGGATCTGACGCAGGGTTGCCGTGTAGGGGTGATCCGGAGCGCCCAGGATGGTGAAGGTCACCGGCATGCCCGGCGTCACCTTGACCACGTCGGCTTCGGAAATCTCGGCCTCGACCGTCATGGTGTCGAGCTCGGCCAATTTGATGATGGTCGGTGTGGTTTGCGCCGCGTTGACGGTCTGGCCTTCCTTCACCGCGACATAAACGACGGTTCCGTCCATCGGCGCGGTGATGGTCGTGTAGCCGAGGTTGAGCTTAGCGGTGTCGCTGCTGATCGTGGCTTCCTGGATCTGTGCGTCGAGGGCGGCGATTTCCGCCTTGGTCGCCGCCAGCGTTGCCTCCGCACCCTCATAGGCCTCCTTCGAACTCGCATCCTGCTTCAGCAGCACGTTCTGGCGGTCAAAGGCGAGCTGCGCCTGTTTCAGGGTGGCGACCTTGGCCGCGCGCTGCGCCGCCACGTCCTTCAGCTGGGCGTCGGCCTGCTTCAAGGCGTTCTGCTGGGTGAGCGAGTCAATCTCGGCGATGACCTCGCCCTTCTTCACCTGGTCGCCCAAGGCCACTTTCAGCGACTTCACCTGGCCGGAGACCTGGGCGCCGACACTGACCTGCCGGAGGGCCTCCAGCGTGCCGGTCGCCAGGACGCTTTCGCTGAGGTCCTTTCGCTCGACCGCGGCCGAGAGATAGCTCGGCTTCTCGGCGGCCTTGCTGCGGTAGCTGTCGAAGCCGACCAAGCCGGCGCCCAGCAGAAGGGCAAGGGTGCCAGCGGCAGCAGCACGTCGGAGGGCAGTCTTGGTCATGGTCCTTGGACTTTTCGGTCGTTTCGCAATGTGCAGGATTGATATCGCCCCGCCGACCGCCGGGGAGAAGCCCGGCCGGTGTAAGCCTTCCGTTCGGGAAGTGTAAATCTTGTGTAAAGGCGGGATTCCGGGCCTGATTGCGGCGGAAAACCGGCCTATATCAGGGGTCGAAAGGGTGGACCCGAATTTGAAGATCCTGCTGGTCGATGACGACGCCGAATTGAGCGCGATGCTGGGAGAATACCTGGCCGCGGAGGGCTTCGAGACCGATTCCGTCTTCAACGGCGAGTCCGGCGTCGACGCGGCGCTGAGCGGCGCGTACGACGCGGTTGTGCTCGACGTGATGCTGCCGCGCCTGTCGGGCATCGACGCCCTGCGCCGGATCCGGGAGAAGAGCCGGGTCCCCATCATCATGCTCACAGCCAAGGGCGACAATATCGACCGCGTGGTCGGGCTGGAGATGGGCGCCGACGACTACGTGCCGAAGCCCTGCTATCCGCGGGAGCTGGTGGCGCGGCTTCGCGCCGTCCTGCGCCGCACGGGTGAGAGCAATCCCAGCGACGCGCGGGCCGGCGAGTGGCTGAGCACGGGGCCGCTGCGGCTGTCGCCCGGCCTCCGCCAAATTACCTGCGATGGCCAGGCGGTCGATCTCACCGCCTCGGAATTCAACCTGCTCGAAGCGCTCATGCGCGCCGGCGATCATGTCGTCACGAAGGATGAGCTCTCGATGCGCGCGCTTGGCAAGGCGCGGGAGGCCTATGATCGCAGCGTCGATGTGCATATCAGCAATCTCCGCCAGAAACTGGCGCCGATCGCCGGTGACCGGGTCGAGATTCTCACCACTCGCGGCGTCGGCTACAGCCTGAAGGCCCAGGCATGAGGGTTCGCCTCTTCTGGAAGATCCTGGTCGGCTTCTGGCTGACCTTTCTGGCCATCATGGAGACGCTGTGGCTTGCCTTCACCCTCTATGGCGGCCCGCCGCAACCGCTGCAGGAGGCGGAGACGAGCGCACGGATGCAGCTGAGCGCTCTTGTCGAGATCGTGCATTCCGCCGGCCCGAACGGAATCCAGTCGGTGCTCGCCACCTGGCCGGAAGACCGCCACAGCCTGTTCGACATCGCACCGACGCAAGACGCAGGCGTTACGCCGGTGAATAGCATCGTGGAGAAAGCAGGCAAGCTGCGGGTCGATGCCGCCGATCCTTCGGGATCGCGGTGGCGCCTGACCTACGATTTGACCCCGCTCCAGGCGCGCTTCAAGCCGCGCGGGCCTTTCGACTGGCCGAAGGAATTGCTGGCCGCCGGCGTCGCGGGCGGTCTTCTGTTCAGCGCCGTGCTGGGATGGTATCTGACGCGGCCGATCCGGCGCTTACAGAGCGGCTTTCGCCGGCTCGCCGAGGGTGACCTACAAACCCGCCTCCAGCCGCAGATGGGCCGGCGCCGCGACGAGCTCGCCGATCTGGCGCATGACTTCGATCAGATGGCGGCGAAGCTGCAGCAACTCATCAGCGGCCGCGATCAGCTGTTCCACGATGTATCGCACGAACTGCGCTCGCCCCTTACACGCCTTCAGGTCGCGATCGACCTTGCGCGGCAGAACCCGCAACGCCTCGGGGCGACGCTCGATCGGATCGACGGCGAATCCCGGCGCCTGAACAGCCTGGTGGGTGAGCTTCTGACCTTGGCAAAGGTCGAGGCCGGAGCGCGCGGGGTCGCAGCCGATTTCGACGACTATTTCGACCTCGGAGATCTGCTGAAGGCGGTCACCGACGACGCGCGGTTCGAGGCCGAGGCGACCGGCGTGTTGATTTCGGTAAAACTCAGCAGCTCCGCTGAAGCGCAGGACGAACCCGTCTTCCGGGGCAACGCCGAACTGATGCGCCGCGCCCTCGAAAATGTCATACGCAACGCCATCCGGCATTCAAACGCCGGGCAGGAGGTTTCAGTGGTAATGCGGAATGACCGAAGCGCTGGTGAATACGAGATCCGGATTGCCGATCAAGGGCCCGGCGTCCCGCCACAGCACCTGGCGACCATCTTCGAGCCCTTTGTCCGCCTCAACAGCGATACGACTGGAAAGTCGACTTCAACCGGCTTCGGCCTCGGCCTTGCTATCGCCCGGCGCGCGGTCGACGCCCATAAAGGTAAGATCTTCGCCGAGAACCAGAAGCCGCAAGGCCTCGCGGTCACAATCACGCTGCCATTGCCGAAATAGGGAAATAAAAGGCCCGAGGATGCCTGGGGTGATGAAACGGGCCAGTTCTGTTGCGGATCCCCCCTATGTCCGCTTCGCGCAGCGGACACGAGCTTACGGGCTCTCCTTTCGCGGTCGGCCGCCGAGCGACTAAGATCAAGCTATGATCTAAGGCAATCGCCTCGACAAAAAGGATGGGAAGATGCTTACCGGCTCATGCGCATGCGGTCGCGTCACTTACGAGGTCCGCGGGCCATTGGTTGGGCCGATCACCTATTGTCATTGTTGGCGGTGCCGTAAACATTCAGGGTCCAGCTTCGGTACAACAGCCGGCGTCGCATCAACTGATCTTAGATTTATAAGAGGCGAAGAGTTATTGGGCAGCTGGGAATCCAGCCCAGGTGTACATCGATTCTTTGCGCGATGCTGTGGCTCGCCCATCTTCAAGCGCGACAGTGCGGAGCCTGGGGAACTTGGATTTCGACTGGGCACCCTCGATACCGATCCGCATATGCTCGCTGAAATGCACTATCTCGTTGGATCGAAGGCGCCATGGGTGGAACTCTCGGACAGTCTCCCGAAGGAGCCAGGAGGGCCGCCATTCGGTACGCAGGACTGACGCATGATTCGCCGCGCTGCAATTTGTTATCGGTATGGGCGCGGCATGTCCGCTCGCGCCAATACCGGCCGTCGGTAGCGCCACTGCCATTACGGGGAATAATGGTTTTGTTGTAGCACTTCATTTTACGCTTGCATTGTAGGTCTGACGACTATGGCTAACGAGGCTGAACGATGCTCTCAGTCGAGCCGAGTCAGAAGATGTTGCGCCGTGAACAGGTCTAGATGGGGGCCACCGACGTTCTTATACATCGTGATCTCCTGATCGGAGGCACGGCCGACATGGCGTTCAGCGCAGAGATCAAACAGGTCGGCGGCGATATCCTCGCGCCGGAACAATCCGCGCCGCAGCGGCTCGGCCAGCTCTCCGGAATTCTCGCAGCCGATTCGCGTGTCGACGAAGGCTCGGCCGGCCCGCAGCGCCACGTCGTCATCCGCTTCGCGCATCTCCGGCAGGTAGGCGCCGATGAGATCGACATGGGTTCCCGGCTTCAGCAGCGCGCCCTGCACCAGCGGCACGGTCGCCATCGTGACGCAGGAGACGATGTCCGCCCTGGGGAGCGCATCGGCTAGGCTCGGCACGGCGTCCACCTCGGCTGCGATCCCGGCGCCGCGGCGCAGGCGCGCGGCCAGCGCTTCCGCGCGATCGTGGTGGCGGTTCCAGATCAGGATGCGCCGGATCGACGGCCGGACGGCGCAGTGCGCCGCGGCGACATGCGGGGCGAGGCCGCCGGCGCCCACCACCAGCAGGACCTCGGCATCCTTCCGGGCGAGATAGTCGGCCCCCAGCGCCGAATCCGCGGCCGTCTTGCGGAAGGTGAGCGCGGCGCCGTCGGCCACCAGGTGCGGCGCGCCGGTCTCGCCGCTGAACAGGGCGACGATCCCCTGGACCGAAGGCTGCGGATCCGGTCGCTGCGCGTTGCCGGGGAAGACGCCGACCAGCTTCACGGCGATCGCGCGGGCGGGCGCCCAGGCCACCAGGGAGATGAAGTTGTTATCGGCGCCCGGCTCGCCCATGACGTTGACATGGGTCTGCGGCACGGCTCCCGCGCGATGCGCCGCGCGCAGCGCCGCGACCAGCCCCGGATAATCCAGCAAGCGATGGGTGTCGGCGGCGTCCAGGAGACGCATCATTGCAGCCGCGCGAGGAAGGCCTGGGTGCGCGCGTGCTGCGGCCGGCCGAGCACGCTGGCCGGCGCTCCCTCTTCGACGATCATGCCTTCGTCCATGAAGACGACATGGCTGCAGACCTCGCGGGCGAAGCCCATCTCGTGTGTCACCACCGCCATAGTCATGCCCTCCTCGGCCAGTTTCCGCATCACCGCCAACACCTCGCCGACCAGCTCCGGGTCGAGCGCCGATGTCGGCTCGTCGAACAGCATGAGCTCCGGCTGCATCGCCAGCGAGCGGGCTATGGCGACGCGCTGCTGCTGGCCGCCGGAGAGGTGGTGCGGATAATAGTCCGCCCGGTCGGCAAGGCCGACCTTGTCCAGCAGCGCCCGCGCCCGATGCACGGCGTCGGCCTTGTTCTCGCCCTTGACCACAACCGGCCCCTCGATGACGTTCTCCAGCGCCGTCTTGTGCGGAAACAGGTGAAAGCCCTGGAACACCATGCCCATCCGCCGCCGCTGCACCGCGAGCTCGTTGAAGGACATCTGATAGAGCTTGTCGCCGCGCCAGCGCACGCCGATCGGCTCGCCGTTCAGATAGACGGCGCCGGAATCGGGAACCTCCAGGTAGTTGAGGCAGCGCAGGAGCGTGCTCTTGCCCGAGCCCGAAGGTCCGATGATGCAGGTCACTTCGCCGGCTGCGATCGCAAGATCGATGTTCTTCAGGACCTGGTGATCGCCGAAGCTCTTGCACAGGCGCTCCACCTTGAGGAGCGGCAGGCCCTCGGTCACGGTTGGAACGCCCGCAGCCGGAACCAGCTCTTGAACGAGCCGACTAGCGCCGCCAGCGGGCTGGTCGCGCGGCCGTAGACCCGAGTCTCGATATAGTGCTCGACGAAGGTGAGCGTGGTTGAGAGCACGAGGTACCAGATCGTCGCCACGATCAGGAGCGGGATGGTCTGATAGGTGCGCGAATAGATCATCTGCGCCGAATAGAGCAGATCCGGAAGCGCAAGCACGCTCACCAGCGAGGTGAACTTCAGCATAGAGATGGTGTCGTTGCCGATCGGCGGGATCAGGATCTTCAAGGCCTGCGGCAGGACGATCCGGCGCAGGATCTGCAGCCGCGTCATGCCGAGCGTCGCGGCCGCCTCGGTCTGGCCGATGCCGATCGCCTGGATTCCGCCCCGGATCATTTCCGCCGCATAGGCGCTTTCCGTGAAGGAAAGGCCGAGGATCGCCGCGCTGAAGGGCGTGATCAGGAGATTGGTGCTACCCGACCAGAGCAGCGGCCCGAACGGGATGCCGACCGTGACCGTCGGGATCAGCAGCGCCAGATTGTACCAGAAGACCAGCTGCACCAGCGGTGGGACGCCGCGGAAGAACCAGATCCACCCCCAGCTCGCGGCCCGGAACACCGGATTCTGGGAGAGCCGCATGATCGCCAGCACGACGCCGATCGCCAGGCCGAAGATCATCGCCAGGAAGGTCAGCAGCAGCGTGCGGCCCATCCCGGTAAGGATCTCCGGATTGAACAGATAGAGGGCGACCACCTTCCACTGCAGGTTCTCGTTCGTCACCAGCAGACGGACGAAGGCGGCGACCAGAATCAGCAGGATCAGGCCGCCGATCCAGGTTGTCGGGCGCCGCACCGGGATCGGACGCACCGCATGGATGTCAGGCCGCTTGGTCGGCATCGCCTCGCCCCCCGGTGGGTCCTCTGTTGCTCCGGGACGGCCGTTGGACCGCCGCGGTTATTTGGGATCCGGATGAGCTTGGTCCACGAGCACGGCCTTGTCGAGCATGCCGCTACCGCTGACACCCCACTTCGCCATCAGCGCCTTGTAGCTGCCGTCGTCGATCATCTGCTGCAGGGCATCGCGCAACACGGGGCCGAGCGGATCGCCGCGGCGCACCCCGATGCCGTTGTAGACAGCGTTGCTGGCGAAGGTGGAGACCTCGTACTTGCCGGTCTGCTGGGCGAGATACTGCAGCTTGGCCGAGCCGGCCGCGACGAGTTCGACCCGTCCCGAGGCGACCGCGAGCTCCGCGGCGTTCTCGGTGGTGAACTGCTGCAGGTCGATCGGCTTGGCGCCGACGCACTGCTCCGCGCTCGCCTTGGTGAGATACTGGAAATCCCAGGCGCCGGTCAGCACGGCCACGGAATGACCGCAGAGATCCTTCTCGCCCTGTATGTTCGGCGACTTGCCCTTCAGCGCGGCATAGGCCGTGCCCTCGCGCCTCTGTGGCACAAAGTCGAGCGCCTGCAGCCGCTCCGCCGTCACGCCGAAAGACGAGAAACCGGCATCGAAGCGTTTGCCGACGAGGCCCGGGATGATGGCCTCGAAGCTGGTCGGCGTGAAGTTGAACCTGACGCCCAGCTTCTCAGACATGGCCTTCGCCATGTCGACGCTCCAGCCCTTGAGCTCGCCGTTCTCGACGAACTCGTCCGGCGGCCAATCGTTGAAGACGGCGATGTTGACGCCGTTCGCTTGATATTCCGCCGGCAGCGCGTCGTGCAGCTTCTGGTCCGCGGCGGCACTGCCGCCCAGCACTGCGGACAATACGGCGGCGGCCGCAAGCACGTGGCGGCGGCTCAGGCCGTGAGGCTTCTTCGTATACATGGTTTTTCCTCCCCAGGACGTCGGGCTCGACCATTGTGCGAGCGTTCGCACAATAAAGCATTGACTTCCGCGGGGCGTCAAGCTTGAAAGTCAGCAGCCACAATGGGGACCGCCATGGGCCGCAAGCCCGAGAAGAAAGCGACCATCGCCGATGTCGCGTCGCTTGCCGGCGTCCACACTGCCACGGCCGGCCGGGTCCTCGGCGGCTACGGCTACGCCAGCGAAAAGATCAAGGCGACGGTGCAGCGGGCGGCCGAGCAGCTCGGCTACAGCCCAAACCTGCTGGCGCGTGGCCTGATCACCGGCAAGACCCGCACCATCGGCGTGGTCGCCGGCGACATCCAAAACCAGTTCTATTCCAGCATCCTGCGCGGCATCTCCGACGTCGCAAGGGCCGAGGGCTTCGGCGTCCTCCTGACCAATAGTGACGAGCGGCTCGATCTCGAGCTGGAGGCGGTCAAGCTGCTCCGCGAGAAGCAGGTCGACGGGTTGATCGTCGCCCCCTGCGACACTCGGACCTCCGACCACCTGCACCTCGCACTGAGGCATGGCTGTCCCGTGGTGCAGATCGACCGGGCGGTGCGCGGCCTACCGGCGGATTCCGTCGCGGTGGACAATCGCGCCGCATCGCGTGTCGCCACCGCGCGGTTGATTGCCGCCGGCCACCGCCGGATCGCGTTCCTGGCGGAGCTGGAGCAATGGGAGGCCGGCGACCTCACCGCCTTCGTCGGCGCCGCCACGGCCGGGGCCCTCGATCCCGCGGCGCTGTTCCCGAGCTGGCAGCGGCTGCTGGGATATATCGAGGCGCAGGCCACCGCCGGCATCGACGTGGATCCGAGGATGATCCTGCGCGTCGGCACCTATTCGATCGCCGCGGCGAAGGCGCAGGTCCTGGCGGCGCTCTCGGGAGCCGAGCGCCCGACCGCGCTCTTCACCGCCGACGGCTCGATGACCGCCGCCGCGGTCGATGCCATCACCAGGCTGGAGATCCGGATCCCCGAGGATCTATCCCTGATCGGCTTCGACGATCTCGACTGGATGCGCTTCTATCGGCCGCCGATCACCGCGATCGCCCAGCCCCTGACCATGATCGGCGAGGCGGCGGCCCGCCTGATGCTCGACCGCATCGCCGGCAACCGGGATGCGCCACAGCACTTGGCGCTGATGCCGGAACTGGTGGAGCGCGAGACGATCAGCGCCGCCGCGCAGGGATCGCGGTCCCTGGCCGAGGCCGTCAGCCCCGAGGCCGTCAACCAGTGAGATTGCTGGCGAGCGCCTTCACGTCGAGGCCGATCTCCGTCATCGCGCCGTGCCCAATCGCCCCGAAATAGCGGCAGGTGTCGGCCGCCGCCGCGGAGGCGGCTCGGAGGATGGCGTCGGGATCCTCTTTCCCGCAAAGGCCGGTGAGGGTGCGGGCGATGAACGTGTCGCCGGCGCCCAGCGTATCCAGGACCTCGACCGCGACGGCCGGCGTGAAGAAGCGGCCGGCGCGGCCGAAGAGATGGGCGCCGAGCCGGCCCCGAGTGACGAGGACCCATTGCGCGCCGGAGCCGAGCAGCTCGTCCGCGACGCCCTCGGCCTCCTGTGCGCTCATATCACCGCCGGAGACCGAGGCGAGGAAGCAGAGCGGGCCGATTGCGCGGCGGTGCGCGCTCTCGCGGCGAACCGAGAAGTCATAGGAGAGCGGCGCACGCGCCGCGACGGCAGCCAGATGCGCGTCGAGCCCGCTCGATTGGCCGACATGGACCGCCGAGAAGTCTGAGAGGAACCGCAAGTCTTCCTCCGACGGGACAAACATCGAGACACCGAGGTCGAAGGTCAGGAAGACCCGCTCCGCGCCGCGGTGACCGACGACGCAATAGGCGGTCCGCCCGTCCAGGATGCGAAGATGGCTGGTATCGACACCCTCCTCCTGCAGCGCCGCGGCGATCGCCTGGCCGGCGCGGTCCCGGCCGATCGCGCCGATATAGGCGGATTGCGCGCCGAACCGCCGCGCGAAGACGGAAACGTTGAGGCAATTCCCGCCCGGAAACATCTGATCGCGGGAGACATAGCAGTCGACGACGTTGTCGCCCACCGCTGCGATCTTGACCATCTTTTCAACTTCGCTGTAGAACTATGCGAACGTTCGCATGAGCAAGCGTGCCCTGTCAATTCGCTCGAGGATCCATGACCCCCTTCGCTAGACCTGACGTCGAAGCCGCGCTGGAACTCATGCGGGGACGCCGGATCCGCCATGTCTTCCTCGTGGCCTGTGGTGGGTCCCTCTCTATTATGCATCCCGGCAAGTATTTCCTCGATCGCTTCTCCGCCGCGCTCACCTCCGATCTCTACAATGCGGACGAGTTTGTCGCCCGGGACCCGCGGATCCTCGGTCCGGAGTCCTTGGACCGGGACGACGAAGGAGACGGTGAGAGCGGCGCAACATGCAAGGTCGCGGGGCGCGCTCCTGATCGCCATGTCGCTGGACACCGGTTCGCCGCTCGCCGGCGCCACCGATGCCGCCGTTCAATACCAAGCCGCCTACACCACCGGTATTCCGATCGATGCCGCCGACAGCAACTACGCGATGCTCTACCGGCTGCTCGCAGGCCTGGTGCGTATTGTCGACGACGTCGATCTCGTCGCGCCGCTCGAGCACAGCCTCGCCAAGCTGCAGCCGGTGATCGACCGTGCCCAGATCCTGTATCGGGAACGGTTTGACGCCTTCGCACCCCGCTTCCGCGACACTTCCGCCATCTACACCGTGGCGAGCGGGCCGGGATACGGGGCTGCCTATTCCTTTTCCATCTGCGTGCTGATGGAGATGCAGCGCTACGATTCCCAGGCGATCCATGCCAACGAGTTCTTCCACGGACCTTTCGAAGTGGTGGACAAAGACGCCTGCTTCATCGTCATGCTCGGCAGCGACGAGACGCGCCCGCTTGCGGTGCGCGCCCGAGACTTCCTGCTCCGCTTCGGCGCGCCGGATAACATCCTGGTGCTTGATGCGCAGGAACTCGACCTTTCCGGGTTGAGCGAGGAGCTATCCGGCTACCTGATCCCGCTGGTGTTCTTCGACACTCTCTGGCGATTCGCCTATCGGCTGGCGGATCTGCGCCAGATACCGATGCTCGAGGGTAGGCGCTACATGAAAAAGATATCAGACTATTGACTCACTCTGTCGCGCGCCTCGCCGGATCGGTCAGCTGATGGATGAAGTCGGCGAGGTGCTGGGCGAGAAGGTTCAGAGCGCCAATCTGATGGCCGCTTTGCGCCATGTGTGGACGGCTCTCTATTGGCAAGGGCTTTCTTTGATGCGGTGCTTCCGCCTGGTCGGTGCGGCCATGTGTGCGGCCTGTTGATGCGGCACACAGTGGCCGCTGGCCATAATGCCTTCCGCGGAGACGGGTCCCGACCAAAAGCACGCGCTCGAAGCGCTATGGCGCAAATGGGTTTTCCCGCTCTCGGTATCGACCGGTGGACGCATTACATCGCAGTTGCCCTTCCCAATCCCTGAATCACACGCTGGCTAAGCCGCCGGGACCGGCTCTCTGTATCGCTCCCCAGTCATCATCATCGCCCAGATCATTCGGGCCATCTTGTTGGCCAAGGCCACCGCTGCAATCTTAGGTGATCGTCGCGCGAGGAGTGAGACCAGCCAGGGCCGCCTGGTTCCATGCTGCTGAGCATAGCGGATGACGGAGAGCGCACCGACCACCAGCAGCTGCCGCAGATAGCGGTCTCCCTGCTTGGTGATGCTGCCCAGCTTCTCCTTACCGCCGCTTGAGTTCTGCCTCGGCACAAGGCCGATCCAGGCAGCAAGGTCCCTGCCTGACCTGAAGGCACTTGGGTCTGGCACCGATGCGACCATCGCACTCGCGAGCAACGGGCCGACACCCGGCACTTCCATCAAACGCCGGCCGAGCTCCGCCGATCGCGCGGTCACTCTCACTCTGCGATCATTCTCAAGCACCTGCTCGTTCACCAGCTGAAGCTGGGATACCAGGACGATCAGCGAGGCGCGGGCCATCGCCGGCAGCCGGTCATCACCGTGGTCGGCAATGATCGCCATCAGGCGCTGCAGCCCGTTGCGACCCACTGGGGCGACCAAGCCGTACTCTGCCATGTGACCCCGGATGGCATTCGACAACGCAATCCTCTGGCGCATCAACATCAGTCGGACGCGGTGAAGAACCAGCATGCCCTGCTGCTCACAGCTCTTGATCTCAACGAAGCGCATGTTCGGACGGGTAACCGCCTCGCAGATCGCCTCGGCATCCGCCGCATCGTTCTTCTGCCGCTTCACGTACGGTTTCACATAACGTGGCGGCATCAACTTCACCCGGTGCCCTAGCTTCTGCAGCTCTCTAGCCCAATGATGAGCGGCGGCGCAGGCCTCCATCCCAACCAGGCAAGCCGACTGCTTGAAAGAACGCCAGCAGGCGAGCTCGCACGATCCGCCGTTGAACGACAACCGCTCCCTGACTATCAACGCCGTGAACCTGAAAGACCGACTTGCCGAGATCCAGACCGATCGTAACTGCTGCTTCCATGGCTCTCCTCCTCTGATCCCGCCCACAGGCTGGCTGGTTGGGTGAGAGCCGTCCACAGTATCAACAGCGGACCATCCGAAAGCGGCGTAGCCTCCTACAAGATGACAGTTGTAGTCGTCATTTCGAGTGACAAAAGATGGCTATAGCCATCGCCGCAGACATTCCATGGCCGTTGCGCGGGCCACGACCAAAGCACGAGCATGAATTGCGAACTGTCCGGCAATCCTGTAAAGTTTCGAGCCTGTCTAAGGATGCCGGCTATGGCCTATCGGGTTCTTGAGCTAAATGTCGAAGAGCGCGCTCGCCAGAAACAGGCGAGCCGCGAGCGCGACCTTGCGCGCCTTCGGAATGGCGAGGTAAGCCCAGCCGAACTCGCTCACGAGAACAATTTCTTTGCGGCGCTGGATCTTCCCAGATTCAAGATTGTCTCGATCAGCGGGCGACCGCTACGTTAGTATCGAGCGGTATGCTTGACATGTACTCCATGCCAGTAACGCTGGGCTGCCATCACGCTCGATGATTTCGGCAGACTCTGGTCACAGTCGGGCGGCTATTTCCTATTCGGTAGCACGAAGCCTTTGATTGCGAGTTGGCTACGAACGCCGTTCAATATCTGGATAAAGCTGAGAATCCTGCTTGAGCAGAGCGAGGTCCATCGGCACGAAACGGACGCCGCAGCGAGCTTTCTCGTCTTGAATCAGGAAGCCGAGGCGATCGCGATCTCGGCTCCAGATCGGTTCACAGGCGAGCGGCGCAAATATCTCGCGAGCATGGTTGAGGATTTCATCAACGGTGTAGCGTTTGATGGCTTTCATGCCCAGTTCCTTGAGCAGGCTAGGTTTTCAGGATGTCCGCGGCTAGTCATGCAAGTGCGACGTCCACAACGCAGGATAGCTGGGCGTGGTTTCCTCTTGCGCGTGGCGCGCCTAAGACCAAAGGATAATCTTGCCTCGCCCCGTAGCGCCCGATCTTGTCGCCGAGAGGATCCATCGACGGCCGGGTACCTTCTTTACACAAAGACCGCGGGCGCACATGCCGATCGAAATCTTTGTTTCGACCCCCCGCGAATGAGGCATTGTCTGCTGAGTGATGTGGAGCTCAAGCTCGATCACCAGCTCGTCTCGGGGGCGGGTGCAATATTCTTTGAGCGCTTTGTCGGTGATAACTCTCAGGGTTCGAGAGTAAGCATCAATAGAGCGCATCCAAGTCGCGAGTGCACGCAAGTTGACGAAG
>Ga0193753_10002429_pt1 | contig 14641 bp, 10 predicted proteins | sample H1c2metaG_FD_144925 | JGI IMG/M metagenome (GOLD analysis project Ga0193753, IMG submission 144925) | Soil microbial communities from a riparian zone of the East river system, Colorado, United States - H1c2 | ecosystem: Environmental > Terrestrial > Soil > Riparian zone | place: USA: East... | reverse complement strand
TGCCGTTGCAACTGCTGATCGTCGAAGACCTCAGCAGTTGCAACGGCACCTACGTGAATGGCCAACGCATCGGCGAGCCGACGGTCGTGCGCTGCGGCGACGACATTCAGATCGGGCCCTGCGAGCTGCGCGTCAGTCTGCGCTCCGCTCGTCGTGAACGCTCCGAGTGCACGACCCAACCGATTCCGCCGATCGCACGCAGTCAGCAATCGTCCCTACTCGCGACGTTGAGTCCACGCGAGAGGGAACTGTTGCCACTATTAGCGGGCGGACTGTCCCAACGCGAGCTAGCTGCGCAGCTCGGTGTGACAGTCAAAACGATCGAGACTTATCGCACCCGGATTGGACACAAGCTTGGTGTTAGCAATCGCGCCGGCTTGATTCGCTTCGCACTCGACAATGGTTTGCTGAGCGCCGAGTAGCCTTCAGGAGTGGTGCGTGCGAGGCGGCGCGTGTGGGCGCCGGCGGAGCACTGCGACACTCGGGACGTTCGATCGAACAATGTCAGGGGATCCCCTGATTCCTGTCTGCGGAGGTGCACATAGCATCGCCGTAAATCATGGGTGTTCGATGTCACTGCGTCATTGGGAAGGAGCGCAGTGTCAGGTCGGTCTTGTCTAGCATTCCTGTGCACAAGTCCTCGATGATGGGTGAGCCATGATGAACGAAGGTCCCGTCGTGGGTGCGATGTGGCAGGGCGAGTACCTGCTGCAAGCCGCCCTCGGGGATCCCGCGAACGGCGTCTTTCGGGCACAGCGACGGCGTGATTCCCAGCCGGTGGCGCTGCGAATTTGGCGTGCCCCGAACGACCCGCTCGCGCGCGAGTTCTTGGAGCACGCGAATGCGGCCTGTGCCGTTCGGCATGCTGCCATCGCCCAAGTCGAAGCGGCCGGGCGCGAAGAACACTACTGTTACGTCGTGTCGGAGTACATCGTCGGGCAAAAGCTCGACACTTGGGCCGACCAAGTCGGTATCCCTCCGCTCGGCGAAGTGATCGAGCTGATGCGCCGCTTGTGCGAAGGGCTCGCGCTCGCCGCTCGTGGCGGCGTGACGCACAGTGCGCTTCATCCGCGCAACCTCGTGATGGTGCAGGGCGATCCGACGTCGTCGCGCCGCGCGCTCCCGAAGCTGCTCGACCTCGGCGTGCCGCAACTCGCGCGCCCGCGTCAGCCGCATTCGCTCGCGGCGCAGTTCATGGCGCCGGAACACCTGGCCGTGGTGCTCGAGCCGAGCCAGCCACCGTTGCCGCACGGGACGTCCGTCATGAACGTCTACTCGTGCGGCGCGTTGCTCTATTACCTGTGTACGGGTGGTCCGCCGCATCGGCAGACCGAGCCCGGGCCGCTGCGCGATGCCCAGCTGCACGGCAAGCTCGTCGTGCCGTCGCGAATCAATCCGCAGATCACACCATCGCTCAACGCGGTGATGATGCAGGCGCTCGCGATCGATCCACAGGTGCGTTACTCCACCGTGAGCGATCTGGCCGATGCGCTCACGCACGTCTCTCTCACGCCGAGTGTCGCGGGCGCGCGCCCGGTGCTCTCATCGTTGCCGCCCCGTGAACGCATCGGCTCTCAGCCGTCGATCCTCATCGGGCCGACACGTGCGAACGCAGTCGGTCGCGATCGCGTGATGTCGCCGCCACCTGCGATCTCGGTTCCTCCGGGCATCGCGCGTCGGCCGCCACCAGCGGCGACGTTCGAAGAAGAGCACGAGACCGCGCGCACGGGGGCGATGCGGATTCCATCGAAGCGTCCGGCCGGTGCCTGGGTCGCTCCGCCCGAGCCAGCCGGCAGTACGGCGCCACCGCCACCGCTCCACGACTCGGTCCCGGCTGGATCGTTTAGCAGCATCCCGCCGGCTCGGCCAACGCCGGTGCCGAAACTGCCGCAATCGGTCCTCGCTTCACCGCTCGCACTGTTTTCGGGCGCGCCGCACGAGCAGTCCGAAGTGTCGCCGATCCACCTCGAGCCGGCGTCCGATCCGCTCGTCACGAACGATACCGAGACGGCCCGGCCACCGCGCGACCGCCAGCGAAACCCGATGATGTGGTTCGGCGTGCTCGCTGCCCTCGCGTGCGCGGCGCTGTTCGGCTTGGTTCGGCTGCTCGGCAATCCTTCGTCGTCGCCCTCCGAGCAGACGCCCACGGTCACGGTCGATCGGCCGTTGATCGAGAGCTCTACTCGCGCAGCCCAGGACGTTCCACGCGTCGCGCCGATCGAACCCGCACCGACTCCCGAGCCCATCGCGCCGCCTCCGGCGGCTCCGAACGACTTGCCGCCGATCGAGCGCGAGCCGCTGAGCGCGCGCCCGAGTACACGAGGTCCGACACGTAGCAACTCGCGCGGCCCGGCGACCGGCGCGTCGCCGTCGAATCGCGAGCCGCGAGCACCGAGCATCACCTCACAATCGGCGACTGCTGCGCGCGAAGCCTCGACCGAGACCGAGTCACCGCCTTCGCATGTGTCGGAGCCCGCGAATGTAGCCCCGAGCGCCGTTCCGGCTGAACCGATCGCGCAGTCGCCCGAGCCCGCGCAACAAGCAAGCAAAGCTGCCCCCCGTGGACCTGACGCAGCGACTTCCAATGGCGCAGCGAGCGCTGCGCGTGAGGAGACGAAGCCGGAAAAGCCTGATCAGGCGAACCAGCCGCTCGAGGCGAGATCCGCGATCGGCGAGGTCACGATCCGCGGCTCGATGCCCACCTCCTCGGTGCGTCGTGCAGTGGAGCGTATCAACCCACAGTTAGCGGCATGCTACGCGCGCGCAGCACAAGCCGCCGGCAAGAACCAGTTTGGTTCGGTCACGGTGGAGCTGGAGATCGACGAGCGAGGTCGAGCGCGCAGTCCGGCTGCACGCGGTGCAAAGCTTTCCGGGTTGAACGAGTGTGTTGCGGAAGCGGCGAGCAAGGTAATCTCCGACCGGGCGCCGGACACCGGGACCATTCACGCGTCCTTCAAGGTCATCTTCTCCCAATGACCGGCGTGCACCACATGCGGCTTTTCAAACTGCTTTCGATCGCTCTTCTCTGCTCCGGCTGTTTGGATCACTCCGAGACGGAAGTGATCGGTTACAGCTCGTTCGTGTTCGAGTCGAACGTCGACGTGCGCGAGCTCGAGCGCAATCCCGACGCGAAGATGAAGCTGGATCTCAACGACGGTCTGGCCGCCGGCACGATCCCGCTGCGGACGGGCTACGCGGGTGGCCGTGAAGTGAAGTACTGGGATCTCGGGCCGACGCTGAATACCGGCGAACCGATCTGGGTCTTCAAGCGGCACCTCGGCGATCAAAGTGTCGATGCCGAACATCCGCCGTTGATCGATTCGATCCCCGGCGACACGGTCTACAGTCCGATCCGTTTGATCTTCGAGGTGTACGTCACGGCGAAGTGGGCGCGACAGAAGTTCCCGTCGCTGCGCGCGCTCGATGACGGCGTGGAGCTCGGCCTGCTCGAAGAGCCGATCGCAAAAGACTTCTTTACGAACTGCGTCGTGACGCTCAAAGACAACCTGCTCGAAGGCCCGGACAGCACGAAGATCAAGCCCACCGCGGTCTACTATCGTGGCCGAACGGTCTATCAGTTTTGTGTTGGCGACTTGATGGGCAACTCCGGGTTGTTCGCGACGAAGATGGGTGCGCCCGTATTTGGGAATGCCTTCCTGCTCCGGCGCGAGACCGAAGCGATGACGCTCGATGAGGCTCTACTCAAGGCGGACCTCAACGGCGACGCCGACATGCTGGACGCGAACGTCGTATTCGACTCGAGCGCCGGCGACATGGGTTACACGTCGGTCTGGAAGAATCTGGACGTCGTCGTCGACGACAAGTACGAGTTCGGAGCTGCGAAAGGTCAGGACGACCTGTTCAAGAAGATGTCTTGGGGCTTACAGGGCATCGACCCGCCGGTCATCGAATACAAGGACACGGGTCTCTTCATCAATCGGCCGATCCTGCCGGAGGCGCCATGAGTCCGCGACTTCGCCTTTCACGCGTGTCAGTCGTGCTCGGGTTCGGCGGGCTCGTCGCAGCACTGCTCGGTACCGCGTGCATCGCCGATGTCGAGCCTGATATCGGCCCGGTGCGAGCAGGCGTCTGCAAGCCCGACGACAGCGACCCGAACCACACGGTGTCGTTCCGCAATGACTTGGAGCCGCTCTTCATGCGGCCGTTTGGCGCTGCGGGTTGCGGCTGTCATCAACCCGGCGGGCGCCGTTCATCGGGCATCGACGCCACGGGCTTCGATGTTTCGACCTACACCAGCTTCGTCCGTGGCGGCACCAGCAGCCGCGATACTGCCGTCGTGCCGGGCGACCCGTGCATGAGCTTGGTCGTTCAAAAAGTCTCTAGCGCTCCGCCCAGTGGCGCTCGCATGCCGTCCGACGGGCCACCTTACTTGAGTCCCAAGGAGATCGCGCTGCTCAGCGATTGGATCGCGGAAGGCGCTCTTGACAACTGAGATCGCGATAGCGAGGGGTTGTCTCTACAGCGGCTTGATGGTCGCCGCGCTGGCTGCGTTGATTCCGAGTTGTGCTGGGACGAGCTCGGTGCGGTACGGCGACCGAATCGATGTATCCAAGTATCCGAAAGACATACAACAGGCTTATACGGTCTTTGCGGTGCGCTGCAGTCGCTGCCACACGTTGGCACGGCCGCTCAATGCACGGATTCGAGATCCTGAACATTGGGTCCGCTACGTGACTCGGATGCGTCGCAATCCGAGCAGTGGCATCAACGCGAAGGATGCCGAGATCGTCCTGAAGTTTTTGCTGTATTACACTAAGCAGGTCGAGGCGGAGGAAGAGGGCACGCAGTCGCCGCCGCCGCCGCCGACAGTCGTCGCATCGCCGCCACCAGTTTTAGAGCCCACTGCGCCGCCGGCTGCACCCAGTTCGGATGGACCCGCAGTGTTGGAAGGACCCATGACTGAGCCCGCGCGTGAACCGATCGACGGGGGGAATCGATGAGTACGCCCAACCGTGATTCACGGCGCGTTCGTACCGTCGCACAAGTAGTGGCGCTAGCTTGCTTGCTGGCAACGCTGGCGACTGTTTGGATCCCCGAGGGTGCGCGCAGTCAGGAACACAACTTCGCGGGTTCGTTGCAGACGAACTATCTGTACGTCGCAACCGATCGCAATGCGTTCAAACAGACGTTCGATGGTTTGACGAACGAGCTGTCTTTGAAGGTGGCGGTCGACTTTAACGACAACGTCTCCGCCAACGTGAAGCTCTGCTACGGCTGCCACGGCGTCGAGCTCGGCATGGCGTTCGCGGACTTGCGCGTGATCGACGAGCTGAACTTCCGCGTAGGTCGGTTTACTCCGGCCTTCGGCGACTTCCCGTTGCGCCACGACCCAGCGAACCACCGCACTTCGGACAAGCCGCTGCCGTACGACATGGGCCGGATGCTCCGCATGCGCGTGTTCAACTTCGGCGTGTTGCCTGCGCCGTACGTCGACCAGGGCATCGAGATCAGTGGCACGCACTGGTTCGGCGATGACGTGCAGTTCGACTACGCGGTGCACGCGGTCGGTGGTCTACGCATGTCGAGTGGCGACTTGGACTTGAACTTCGTCCAGTCGCGGTCGGTGTACTACGTCGACAACAACTCCGAGCCTGCGGTCGGAGGGCGGTTGGCACTGACAGTCGACATCAGCGAAGACGTGCTGGTGACACTCGGTGCCTCGATGATGGCGGGCCGTCCCGATCCGGAGCGCGAGCTGACGTACGCGATCGTCGGTGCGGATCTGTACTTGCGGCTCGGCGCGTTCGACTTGCACGCGGAGTACATGTTGCGGCGGCAGGAGTTCGATCTGGGCGACGATCCCGACTCGCGGTTCCGCTACGGGCCGAATCGAAACGGCGAGTACGACAACTTCTTCCTGAAGGACGGCTTCTACATCGAAGGCACGATGCCGGTGTCGGCGCGGCTCGAGCTCGTCGCGCGCGTGGACGGCTTGCGGCGCACCGGGAATGTGACCTTGAACTCGCCGCTTCGGCGGCGGTCCGGCGTGCTCCGGTATACGGCGGGTTTGAACGTGGTGCTCGATGGCTCCGTGCGGCTGAAGTTCAGCGCCGAGGCCTACGACTTCACGGATTTCGACGACGAAGTGGCCTTAAATGCCGGCGTAGCTGCGGCGTTTTAGCATTTTTTCCCGACATTTGAAGGTACGGGCGCATCTCACGTCGAGGGGGCATAGTTAAGACCCGCGAGCGAGGTGGATCATGAAATGCGAGTCCGTTGACCATTTCCCCGATTCGAATACGCGCGCGCAGGACCGGATGAAGCGTCTCTGGCGTGCCGCTCAGAGAGGCATCGCAGGTCAGCTCGCGATCGCTACACTCGTAGTTTTGCCGGTTCACGCGATGGCGGAAGACCCTCCGGCCGCGCCGCCAGCCGCTGCACCAAACGTGGCGCCGCCACCGCCACCCGAAACCCCCCCGGTGCCGCCGGCGCAAGTCATCGAGGCCGGTTCTGTCCCCGTTACGTCCTCCGGTGAAAACGGGACGCCAGGCACCGACGAGTATTACTCCCCGCCGGACGAGCAGCGGCTACCGCCTCCACCCGATGAGGATGCCCCCCGGATCGACACTCCCGGGACTCAGCTCACGGCTTCACCGCCGCAGGCGCCTCCGGTGGACGGGCAGTGGGTTTACACGAGTCAGTACGGTTGGGTTTGGATGCCGTACTCGCAGTCGTACACGTACGTTCCGGACGACGGGTACCCCTCGATGTACTTGTACGGGCCGACGTTCGGCTGGCGCTGGGTCGCTGCGCCGTGGGTGTTCGACTACGGCCCCACGCCGTACTGGGGCAATCGCGGACGCGCCAGTTTCATCTGGTACTCGCGGCCGTGGTTTTCGCGTCGCGCGTACGTGGGGCCTCGGTACTCCTATGGCCCGCGCTACTACTACGGCGGTCGGCCATACGCTCGCGGTTACTACCGCGGTGACAGTCGCGGTTATTACCGTGGTTCGTCCCGGGGCAGCGGTGGTGGGCGGCGCGAAGTCCACGTGAACGGCGGCGGTGGTCATTCGCACGGCGGCGGTGGTCACTCGCACGGTGGCGGCGGTCACTCGCACGGTGGTGGCGGTCGCCGCTGACAGCGGCGCACACTGTAAGACAGGACGCGAGCACCTACCCGATCGAAATCGCGGCGCGCTCACGCCATGATTCCGATCATGCAGCGTCGTCGCGCATCGCGCGCATTGAGTGTTCTCACGGTGATCGCGGTTGCGGCTTGTAGCAGCGAGTCGGACAAACCTTCGAAGCCGAAGCCGAGTGACGCCGGTCGTGACACGGACTCGGGGCGGGCGCCTGGCTTTCCGAACTTCGGTGACGGCGGCGACAACCCCGGCTTGATCGACGCGAGCGGCGTGATGGCGGAGGACGCTGGACCGCCGAAGACCGTGCTCGTGATCACGCCGGGGATGGGCAACCTCGAAGTCGACAGCGCGAGCCCGAAGCCGATCGCGTTCACGGCCGTGTTGAGCAATGGCGCGCCGTCCGAGGTTCCGATCGCGTGGTCGACCGATCACCGCGACCTCGGTGCGATCGACGCCATGAGCGGCATGTTCAAAGCGAACGGCGCTGCGGGCGTCGTGACCGTCTACGCAAAAGCCGGCAGCCTGACGAGCTGGGTCACGATCACGATCGTCGTGAAGGCGAAGCAAGAAGGCGATCCGGATTCCGGCGGCATGCCTGCAGGGGCAGGCGGTCTCGGTGGCGTAGGCGGTGAGGGTGGTGGTTCGAAGATCACCGATCCCGCGCTGCGCGCTGCACTCGACAAAGCTGCCGCAGAAGATGCGGAGCTCGTGTTCTTGTATCCGTACGACGGAACGGTGTGGCCGCGCGGTTTGCCTGCGCCGCTCTTGCAGTGGCGTCACGGCGCGCACGTGCCAGTCGCGGTGAAGCTGCACATCGAGGTCGCGCCGAACTACAGCGCCGATGTGTATCTCGGTCCGCCGCCTGCGCTCACTGCGGGCGCTCCGATCGATCGCATTCCGATTCCGCAGGCGATTTGGAAGACCGCGCTGCAGTCGGGCACGACGATGCAAGTCTCGCTGACGATTGCAGCGAGCGACGGTGCGGGCGGATTTGCTGCCTACGCGCCGAGCAAGCCGCTCATCTGGAAGATCGCACCGACGACGTTGCGCGGCACCGTCTACTACAACTCGTACGGTACGAAGCTCGCGGAGAACTACGCTGGTGCAAAAGGCGGTAATGGTCGCTTCGGCGGTGCGACACTCGCGATCACGCGCGATTCATTCGATCCCACGTTGATCGCGGGCTCGACGACGACGGACCCTTCGGGCTGCCGCGTCTGTCACACCGTCTCGGCGAACGGCTCGCTGATGATCGTGCAGCACGACGACAACCGAATCAGCTCACGTTACGACTTGCGAAACATGAACGTCGAGACGCCGTACCCGACCGCCGACGACGGGAAGTTCGGTTGGTCGGGTCTGTCGTACGATGGAACGATCGCGCTCGGAAACTCCGGGCCGCCGAGCAGTCCTTCGAACGTCGCGAACGGCAATAGCAGCGCACTGTATCGAGTTGCCGATGGTGTGGTGCTGACGGCGCAAGGCTTGTCGGAGTTCGTGACGCAAGCTGCGACGCCGGTGTTCTCGTTCGACACGAAGAAGGTTGCGTTCAACTTGTACTCGGGCCCGGGCACGCCGTCGATTCCGGCGAACGGCACGAGCTTGGTCGCGATGGACGTCGCGAAGGTGGACGACACGACGTACACGTTCACGAATCCCAAAGCGCTCTACACCGCGACGGGTGCAAACCAGTTGCCCGGTTGGCCCGCGTTTTTGCCGGACGGTAGTGGCGTCGTGTTCCAGCTGGAGCTCTCTACCGGCAACGGCGAGCACTTCGTCACGCGAGGCAACGCGCACGGCGAGTTGTGGTGGACTGACATGAACGGGAACGCATCTGCGCTCGAGCGTGCGAACGGCAAGGGTTACTTGCCGGCTGGTGCTGCCGGAAAGAATCACGACAACGATGCGACGTTGCAGTACGAGCCGACGGTCGCGCCGATCGTTGCTGGTGGCTACGCGTGGGTCGTGTTCACGAGCCGGCGCTCGTACGGGAACGTCGCGACGCGCGAGCCGTTTCAAAGCGACGCGCGTGCGTTCGATCTCACGGCGGGAAATCCGGATGGGCCGACGACGAAGAAGTTGTGGGTGACTGCGATCGACATTCCGGCGAAGGCGGGCACCGATCCGAGTCATCCCGCATTCTACTTGCCGGCGCAGGAACTATTCGCGGGCAACTCGCGTGGGTATTGGGTGCTCGACGCGTGCAAAGAAAACTCGGGCGTGTGCACCGGCGGTGACGAGTGTTGCGGTGGCTACTGTCGGATCGACCCAGAATCCGGAATGGGCCTTTGCATGGACATTCCCGAGGATGCTTGTTCGAAGGAGTACGACAAGTGCAATGTCGACTCTGACTGTTGTGCCGACGCTAAGACGCCGCTCTACTGCATCGCCGGCCGCTGCGCGACTAACGTACTGCAATAGTCAGACTGCTTGGCCGGGTTGCTGGCTCGGCGTTTGTTCGATCAACGCGTCTCGCTTCGGCGGCGGTGCGAGCGCGGGCAGCTTTCGCCGGAACATCAAGCCGAACACGATTCGCATCGCGACGACCCACAACATCGCGAGCGCGCGTCCCGGCGGTGCTGCTTCCAGCATCTGCTGGCCGCGCAACCATTCCTTGGCGATCGTGCGATCGCCGTCGATCGATGGGATGACGACGTCGTAGGCCGCGAGTAACACGCGATCACGCACCTCGAGCGCTTCACCGTGCGCACGCTTGGTCCGCGCCAAAAACGTGCGATCGCCCGTCACGCAAAACTCGAAGTGAGCCTTCAACAAACGCTTCGCCGACGCGAAGTAACGCAGGCTGCGCTTCGCCGGATCGGGCTCGTTCGCGAGCGCTTCCGCGAACGCGTGCGCCTGCACGAACGCCATCGAACAACCGCGCCCGTAGATCGGGTTGGTTTGAATGTGCGAGTCGCCGACTGGGAAATATCCGAGCACCACTTTCGAAGCTTGCTTCGGAAAGTGCTGCCAGCGATTTTTCAGGCCCGCGCCGCCGAGCACGCGCGTCAGTGGTTCGGCGTGCTCCGTCCAGCGCGACAGCCCGGGGATGCGATTGCAGACGCGATCGAAACCGTCCGGACTGCGCAGCGTTGCTTTCAGCTGCTCGTCGTCTTCGCGGCACGTGAACGCGATCGAAAATGTATCCGCCTCGGCGAAGAACAAGCCGGCGATCAGATAGTCGATGTTGGTGCCGGTGCCGCCGCGAGAATTCCGCTTGGCGGTTTCATCCAGCTGATAGTGCTTGCAGTAATAGGCACAGGCAGACGGCTCGAGGTACGTGTCGATCTGAGCGCCCTGACTTCGCAGCTGCTCGATGCACTTGGAGAATTGGCCGAGCGAATCCACTACGGTGTCGGCCGAGAGCATCTCGCTCTGACCACCGGCTTTGATCTCGACACCGGTCACACGCAGCTGCTCGCGGTCGCGCTGCACGATCAAACCTTCGACGCGCACGCCCCAACGAAAGCTCACGTGCGGCAGCTTCTCGACGTGCGACCGCAGCACGTACTCGAAGGTTGCGCGCCGGCCCCACAAGTGAAGCAAGTCGTCGTCGCCTTGCTCTGGTTGATAACCGGCGACTTGCCCCGGCGGCAGCACTTCTTCCATGCCCGCGCTGTTCAAGCCCGCGCGATACAACTCTTCGAGCAGCTCGGGATGTTTGTCGCGCAAGATGTTGCGAAGCCGCCCAAGGAAGATGTGCGTGTGATGCAGCTGAGGCACACCTGGTCGCTGCCAGGTTTCGAACGCGGTCTTCGGATCATCGACGACCGCGTGCTCGTCGCGCTCCAGCACCAGCACTTGTTTGCCGCTGCCTTTCAGCGCGAGCGCAGTCGCGAGTCCGGCCATGCCGGAACCCAAAATGATCACGCGGTTGCTGTCGGCGTCGGCGCTGATGCTCTGCTGAACCATGCGTACTGACTGCCCCACGCGCGCCCCCAAACGAAATGGGAAGGCGGAAGCTGCGCCGACCGAGCGCGCACCCAGGGCATCGATCTTTAGCATCCTCGCTTCGCGCAGGGCGGGTCAATGTGCAGGAACACGACCTCGCACCCCCCGGCCGCGGCCCGTGGACGCATCCGGAAACCAGCGCAAAGTCTCCCGATTTTGGGCTGGGATTTTCGAGCAATCCAGCGTGAGGCGATCGGCGCGTATCCACGTTTCGTGCTATGTCAAGCCGCGGCATGGATTCGACGGCTGACAGCAGTGGGGAATATCTGCGTGAGCGCGACCGCTTCGGAAGCCCTACTCCTGGGCTCGCAGTGGTGGTCGAGGCGGGGCAACCTGCGGCGCGCGGGGTCGTGCTCCAGCAACACGGGCTCGAGGTCGGGCGCGGCTCGCCGGACGGCATCCTCGCCGACGACGAGCAAGTCTCACGCACGCACCTGCGGGTGACCTACATAGACGGCACTTGGACGTTCGAAGATCTCGGGAGTCGCAACGGCACGTTCATCGATGGCGTGCGGCTCACTGGCTCGGTGAAAGCGCAGGGCAGTCCACTCGTGCGCATCGGTCGCAGTCTGCTTTGGGCAGTGCCCGACGTGCGGCCGTACCGCGGCCACGCGATGCTCGGTATTCCTGCGCCGGCGCCCGTCGTCGGGGGTACGTCGCGTCGCGTGCTCGGTGAAATCGCGCTGCTCTCGAAGGCGAGCGAGAATCTGTTGATCATCGGCGAGAGCGGCTCGGGCAAAGAGCTCCTCGCGCGCGCGTTTCACGAAGCGCAGCACGGGCAAAGCGGGCGCGCGCCGTTAGTCGCAGTCAACTGTGCAGCGATTCCCGAAGGCCTCGCAGAGCGATTGTTGTTCGGCGCAAAGCGGGGCGCGTACTCCGGTGCCGTCGATGCAGAAGGCTACGTGCAACAAGCGCACGGTGGGACGTTGTTCCTGGACGAGATCGCGGAGCTCGATCCACTCGTACAGGCGAAGCTGCTGCGGGTCGTCGAGACGCGCGAAGTCATGCCGCTCGGAGCGACGCAGTCGAAGCGCGTGTCGTTCCGCATCTGCGCGGCGACCCACAAAGATCTGCGCGCCGAAGTGCACGCGGGCCGATTCCGCGAAGACTTGTACTACCGCATGGGCCGGCCCGAAGTGCGTAACCCTCCGCTGCGCGATCGGATCGATGAGATGCCGTGGCTGATTCAGCGCGCAATGAGTGAGGTCAGTCCGAAGCTGACGGCGCAAGTCACCACCTACGAGCACGTCGCGTTGCTCAAGTGGCCGGGCAACGTCCGGGAGCTCTTGCACGAAGCGCGTCAGGCTGCCCATGCCGCGCAGCACGAAGGTGTGGACGTGGTGCGGCCAGATCACTTCGCGAAAGACGCGGGTATGGAGCTCGGGCCTGCGGCGAGCGAGCCTGCGCCGCGAGGCGACTCGACTCCGAGTGCGCGCAATCTCGACGACGCGGAGATCGAACGCGTGCTTGCAGAGCACTCGGGTAACGTCACCGCGGCTGCGCGCGCGCTCGGCTTGCATCGCAATCAGCTTCGGCGCTGGGTCGACAAGCGCACCGGCAGCAAAACTCCGGCCTCCTGATTTCGTGAAACAAGTGCGTGCCCTTTGGGGGGGCGCACACTCTCCGCGCACTGGCGAGTGGGCTGCGCGTGTGCATGTCGATGTACGCTTTGCGTCGAGTGAAGCCGGAGTCGACCATGAAAATCGCATACCTCGGACTCGTGTCCCTCATCGCACTGTCGTGCAATGGTCGAAATGAGGAAGTGAAACAGGCGGATCTGACGCCAGCCTCCGTTCCGTCTCGAGAACCTCCAGCGGCGACGCCGCCTCAACTCCCGGCACCCGGTGCGCCTACCCCGTCGCCCGCGACTACGCCTAACAGTCAAACGACGAGCACTGCGCCGCCGACCGATTTTCGCCACCAGTTCGTGCTTGCAGCGAAAGCGATCGGTCCGGCTGTCGTGGCGATTACTTCCACGAGCGTGGCTCGCCCGACGGGGCGCGGTGAATCGTCGTCGCCGTTCGACTTCTTCTTTCGCGGTGACCGCGGTGATCAGGGTTCGCGAGGTCGCGGTGAAGTGCGACAAGGCATCGGCAGCGGCGTGATCATCGACACGCAAGGCAACGTGCTCACCAACAACCACGTGGTCGAAGGCGCCGACGAGGTGAAGGTCGTGCTCGCGGGCAACCAGGAGATCATGGCGAAGCTGGTCGGTACCGATCCGAAGTCCGACCTGGCGGTCGTGAAGATCGACCCGGGCAAAGTGAAGCTGACGGCGGCAGTGCTCGGCGACTCGGACAAGTTGGAAGTCGGCGAGTGGGTGATCGCGTGCGGCAGCCCGTTCGGTCTGCGGCAAACCGTCAGCGCGGGAATTGTCAGTGCGATCGGTCGCGGCAACGTCGGCATCACCGAATACGAAGACTTCATCCAGACCGACGCCGCGATCAATCCGGGGAACTCGGGCGGGCCACTCGTCGATCTCGAAGGTCGCGTCGTCGGCGTCAACACTGCGATCGCGTCGCAGAGCGGCGGCAACAACGGCGTCGGCTTTGCGATTCCGATCTCGATGGCGAAGTTCGTGCTCGATCAGCTCGTGAAGACCGGCAAGGTCGTCCGCGGCTATGCGGGCTTGTTGATCGGCGACGTGAACGCGGATCTCGCCGAGTCGTTCAACTACAAAGGCGAGGGCGGCGCACTCGTGCAGGATGTCTCGCAAGGCGGGCCGGGCGCGCGCGCCGGTTTGAAGCCTGGTGACATCATCATCGGTCGCGACGGGCGGCCGGTTCTCAATGCAGGTGCGTTCCGCAACGGCATCGCCGATACCAATCCCGGCAAAGAGGTGAAGCTCGATGTTTGGCGCGACGGCAATCGCCTCGAGGTGCCGCTGACGTTGGGCGAGCTTCCGATGGGAGACCAGATTGCAGCCAAGCGCGGCAGTGGCAGCGGCGATGGCAGCGGCGGTGTAGCGAAGGAGCCCGCGCGGTGGGGAGTCGGCCTGAGCGACATCACGCCGGAGCTCGCGCAGCGTTTGCAGTTGGGAGCCACGCGCGGTGCGCTCGTGCAACAAGTGCAGAATGGGTCACCGGCAGCAGAGGCAGGTCTGACACCAGGTGATGTGATCGTAGCCATCGGCGATCGCGAGGTGAAGAAAGCGAACGACGCGCGCGAGATCCTGCAGAAGTCAGAAGGCCCGGTGCGCTTGAGAGTGATGCGCGAGGGACGCGGCTTCTTCGTGGTCCTACCACGGGCTTAACACTACTGGTTTCAGTTGTGACCGGTACGTGTAAGCATACGCACTCGTGTCGCTCTCGAAACACGCGCCCGCAGCATACGTGACCGCGTTGGTCCTATGCCTATGGCATTGGGGTACCGATCAGGTCCAACTGTCACACTATGGAGACGACCAAGAATATCTAACGATGGCGACGTCGTTCATGCGGCATGCGAGCCCAGATTTTCGCGCCGGGGACGACACAGCGATGCTCGAGGCGCTGCCTGGATCTTTTCAGCGATCGTTAGGCAAGAAGTTCACGCGGGGTCAGGCGCCGTTCGCTTACTTCGCGTCGCATAGCGGTAAGTATTACGGG
>Ga0193753_10002428_pt1 | contig 14650 bp, 11 predicted proteins | sample H1c2metaG_FD_144925 | JGI IMG/M metagenome (GOLD analysis project Ga0193753, IMG submission 144925) | Soil microbial communities from a riparian zone of the East river system, Colorado, United States - H1c2 | ecosystem: Environmental > Terrestrial > Soil > Riparian zone | place: USA: East... | reverse complement strand
ACAATTGACGAGGAAGAACTGAGCATCGCGATGATAGCGGCCCAGCAGGAAGCTATCGATGCCAGTGAAATGGCAGTTCACCAACACGGTCTTCGAGTCCTGGTTGGCGGATCCATCGTGCCAGATGGCGGCAGGCCCGTTGTGGGTAATAAATGTACAGTTCTCGGCCCAGGCCCAGCCACGCGGACAATAGAAATCAACGCCACCTTCCATTGTACAGTCCTTGAAGTACCACATCCCGTTCTCTACTTCCCATGGACTTACCGTATCACCGCCGAATGAACGAAACAGGCAGTCGATGGCCTTCAATTTTGTTGCATTCATTGTCCGTAATGCCATCTGGTGTCCATTCCTTGCAATCTTCTTCTGACGGGCCGCCGAGGTATCGGCCGCACAGGGAATGACTGTTCCCTCTGTATGATCGAAGCCATAACTGTTTGTTAGTGTCAGTTTTTTCAATGTGATATCGTTGGCGCCAATATTAAGCGTGGCCACTCCCCAATCGTCGGTGTGACCACAGCGCCATTCATCCCGCGCAATTGCAGCCGTGATGATGGTCTTCTCCCTGTCTTCGCCTTCGAAGATGATATTGCTCTTCTCTACATACAATTTTTCACGGTAGATGCCTTTCCTTATGTAAATGATCCTCGGTACCGGTGATGAATCGGCGAGGCTGCTGATAGCACCCTGTATTGTCTTGTAGTCACCATGGCCAGACTGGTCCACTATTATCTTATGTACAGCACCAGGCGCCGGCTTCTGTGCGTGAACAAGGGCCGTTATCGCACAGCAGAAAAAAAATAAATATGGGATCTTTCTATTCACTTTCGGTACAACCGTTTATTTTTTTGCCTGTTGTAGCAGCCAGGTAACGAGCTCCCCTGCCGCAGCATAGTTTTCAAAACTCGAAGGCAATTGCTTCTTTCCGTCGAGGTATTCATTATAGATCCAGGGATCGCCGACGGCGAAGACCATACCCTTCCCGTACTTCGCGGTGGCCATTATCACATCGTCTTCCTTGGTGATCAACGCCCTGGCCGGTGGTTTCGCTGTCAACACACTTATTTCCTTCAGGTACATCTTCCTTCCCTGTTTGAATATGGGCTGGTTTCCGGCAATGACGGATCCCGTCTCGAACTCATCATTCTTGACCATGTTCCTGCTCTTGTCGGTGAAGCTGATGCCGAACCGATTCGCCAGTTCATTGAAGTGATGCAACTCGCAGTTGGCGCTGTCATTGGTCATCAGAACCAGCACGCCGCCGGCACTGACCCAATCGCTGATAACGGTTGCATCATTTGCATCCATATAGTTGGGCGAGGGATTGTCCTTGATATGATCGGGGTCTACTATGATATAGACCGATGCGTTCTTAAGATTTGCCGCAGAAGGCCGGTCATCGAGGGAGCCCAGGATAGCTCCATGATTATTGAACACATGGCCGAGTGTGGAGAATCCTGGGTTGGAACGTTCCTCCCATACGTAGTGCCAGTATTCAGACACTCCAGTAACATCATTCTTCTTCTCACTATTGAAATACCTGTCGACGACCACCATTTTTTTCTTCGCGGTGCCGAGCGTGGAAACGATCTCCATTTCATTCGCGGCCAGTAGGCATGCGCCGATACCCTTTGGATCATTGGCGATCACGGGCTCACTCATGTAATAGGCAAAGCTTCCATCGCGATAGGGATTGCCACCCAGACCGGAAACCTTAACGGTTCCCTGCAGGTTGGTCCTGTCATTTTCTTTTTTAATGAACCGGCGGATGATCCCCGCATATCCATTCTTTGCCATGCTTAGCTGCGTTGCAGGGAGATACCCCATCCTCACGCCCTTGGCAATGGCATAAACGAACTGGCTGGAGGCAGAGGCCTCGAAATAATTTTTTTCTTTGCCGGGTCCTGAATAGTTCAAAACATCATACCAGAGACCGGTTGTCTTATCCTGCTGTTTCATCAGCGCAACTGTCAGCCGGTTCAATATCGATATGAGTTCTTTTCGTTGTGGATGATCGGCGGGAAAATAATCCAGTACATCCACGAGCGCCGTCGCATACCAACCCATCGCTCTCGCCCAAACGAGCGGTGAGGTGCCCGTCGATTTATTGGCCCATGCCTGTTGTTTGCTTTCGTCCCATGCGTGGAATAATAACCCTGTCCTGGGATCGCGCGTATGCTTTTCTATAAGGATGAATTGCCTCGCGATATCGTCAAATGCCGTATCCTCATGAAAGAGCTGCGCATACTCGCAATAGAATGGCTGTGCCATATACAATCCATCGAGCCAGACCTGCGATGGATAAATGAGTTTATGCCAGAAACTTCCTTCGCTTGTCCTCGGCTGCGTCCGCAGTTGCTCCCTGAGGAGCTTTGCCGCTTTCAGGTATTTCTCTTTACCCGATGACTGGTACAGCAGGAGAAGCAATCGCCCATTATTGACATTATCGATATTAAAATCACCGGGCTTATAGGTTTTGATGGTGCCATCCTCGTTGACGAAGCGATCCATCTGCTGCTGGATATAGCGATAATATTTCCCATCCCCTGTATTTTGCCAGACACCTTCTATGCCTTTTAGGACCACGCCCATATCATACGTCCACTTCGAGGCCTTCCCATCGAGTGAGAAGGAATCGCTCCATGTATGCATGATGGTCTCTGCCAACTGGCGGCTTAATGGGTGCTGTGCAGTGGCCTGCAGGCAAACGAAAAGGAACGAGATGATAGTTATTTTCTTCATTTATTGTCTATAAAACAGCTTATCCTATTGATCAAAGTATATTCATCTTTACCGATGTGGCGGCAGCACCGGCCTCCAGTTTAAGTTTATCCTTCGCCTTAGCAGCGTCTGAACTGCTTGCGCTGATTTCCTTCACCCTGTCGCCGCTAACCCGCATGAACAACTCTGCACCCGGAGCATAGCTTATTTTTTCAAGCCTGATACCATCGCTTTGCACGATATCGATCAGGGGAGCGGAGTCAGTGGTGATGAGTTTAATATTTCTGAAAACGACGCCGCTGGCTTCCTGGATATCGAGGCCCTTCTTTGTCTGGAAGACCATATTCTCGAGCACGATGTTGGAGACATGCATCTCTGGAAGGCCGCGCATGAAGACTGCCTTCTCCGCTCCATTGCAATATACATTGCTGATGTAAAAGTTGCGGAATACCGGCGTTGTCTCATCTACCTTCTTCATTTCAACTGGGGGCAATTCCCTCTTCTCTCCGGCGAGTGGCACGGGATCCTTCGCCATATAATACATATCGAAGAGGATCGCTTCACCCGGGATATCTTTCATGTGAATATCGTTGATGAAAATATTTTCGACGATGCCGCCACGCCCGCGGTTGGTCTTGAAGCGGAGTCCGATATCAGCACCGATAAAACTGCAATTGCTAACATAAATATTCCGTGCGCCGCCGCTCATCTCGCTGCCGATCACGAACCCGCCATGAGATGAATAGACGGTACATCCACGGATGATCACATTCTCCGTTGGCATGGCGCGCTTCCGGCCCTCTTCATCGCGGCCGCTCTTGATACAAAGCGCATCGTCGCCCACATCGAAGATTGAATTCTCCACGAGCACATTCTTACAACTTTCAATATCGATGCCGTCTCCGTTCTGTGCATACCAGGGGTTCTTTACCCTTACGTTGCGCACGGTCAGTTGTTCAGACATCAATGGATGGATACACCAGGCCGGTGAATTTTGAAAGGTGATTCCTTCCAACAGGATATTCTTGCAATGAGTAAGCAACACCAGGTTGGGGCGGAGGAAATCCTTTATGCTGTCATAGAAAGCAGAATCCTTGCCGGGTGCGATCACACCGGGATTCACCATCTGCGAACCTTTCAATGTCTTTTCTCCGGGGTACCAGGTCTTGCTGTCTGCGCTTACTATGCCTCCCGAGGAGACCAGTTTCTTCCATTGGGATTCCGTGAGCTTTTCCTTCTTCACCATCCGCCAGGCATCGCCATTCCCATCGATGATGCCGTTGCCGGTAATGCCGATATTGGATGCATCGGTGGCGGAAAGCGGGGATTGATTCCGCATCTGCATCAACCCCTCCCAGTTTGCCCTGATGAGCGGGTATTGAGAAAAGTCTTTCGTAAATAAAAGGACCGCACCTTGCGCGAGATGGAGATTGATATTACTTCGCAGGACTACAGGACCGGTGAGCCAGAGCCCGGACGGAATGAGAACAACACCCCCTCCTTTTTTATTCAATGCGGTGATGGCTTCATTGATGCTTTTCGTGTTGAGTGTATAGCCATCCGGAATGGCACCATGGCGTACGATGGAAAGGGTATCTTTCTTAAAAGAGGGCTGTGTAATGACCGGTAATTTACGGCCGGGTTGAGCGGTGGCCGAAAAGAAAATCAAGACAGCAAAAAGTGTATGAATGAATTCTTTCATTATGACAAATAGATCGTTACCGGCAGGGCGTTCGACTTACAATTTTACCTCCAAAGGCAGTCATTTTCAACCATTTCCGTGTGGTTTATTTACGCAATCGTTGCCGGTAACGATGTCAATCGATCTGGTGATTGACAACCCAATAGCGCTAGCGAACAATTTCAATCCAAAGGCAGTTAAAAGTCAAAATTAAAAATTCAAAATAGCACTCATTCAATTTGAAGCAATCTCTTTGCTCACGAAGTTTATCAACCTATCAACTTGTTTTCCAGGTGAGTTTGGGTCAAAGGAATGGTCGTCCGGACTGCTGGATAGTCAAACTGACAAACTGCTCAGCGCCCTGTCGAGATGCACATAGCCGCCATCCACATGAATGATCTGCCCTGTGGTATGGCTCGAACGATCGCTCAATAGAAAGGCCACCATATTGGCGATCTCTTCTGTTGTTGTCATCCGTTGCCCTAGCGGGATCTTGGCGGTGATCTCCTTCAGTTTAGCCTCGGGATCGGGAAGTGTCCTGATCCATTTCTCATACAACGGAGTGTAGCATTCTGCCACTACCACTGCATTGACACGGAGGCCGTATTTCAACAACTCGACGGCCCATTCCCTTGTGAGCGCATTGCGCCCGCCGTTCGCGGCGGCATACGCGGAAGTATTTCCCTGGCCCGTCTCGGCTGTCTTCGAGGTAATGTTAACGATGGCCCCTTTTGACTTTTTCAACTCCGGCAACGCATGGTGCGCCATGAGGTAATAGTGGACCAGGTTCTTATGAAGACTCGCCATGAAGTCATTATAGTTTCCCTTCTCCAGGCCTATGCCATCGTTCACTCCTGCATTGTTCACCAGTCCGTCTATTCTGCCCCATTGGCTGATCACCTTTTGCACGGCGTATTCACATTGCTCAGGCAACGAAAGTTCCGCGGTCACCTGCGAGGCTTGTCCGCCGGACGCTATGATCGCCTTCACGACCGCCACATTATCCTCCTCACTTCTACCCACGATGATGGGCATGGCGCCTTCCGCTGCAAGTATTTTTGTGATGCCTTCACCGATGCCCTTGGCTCCGCCCGTAACGATGATGAGTTTACCCTTTAGGTTAAGATCCATGTTGAATGAATTGATGATGATAAAGATTTATTTCGCAGTGCCTGTCACACCTGGTAAAAGATTCGTGCATTTCCTCCGAAGATCTTATCTCTGTCCTCCTCTTTGAGATCCTTAAAATATTTTTCCAGGAGACTCTTCCATTGCACGTAGATTCCTGAGAGAAGTATCACAGGCCAATCGCTTCCGAAGAGGAGGCGGTCGATGCCGAATGCCTCCACTACCGTATCGAGATAAGGGTAGAAGTCGGCCACGCTCCATTTCTTCCAGGTGGCTTCCGTGAAGAGACCGGAGAGTTTGCAATAAACATTTGGCGCCTGTGCGATATCGCGGATGCCGGCCTTCCATTCGTCTATTTTCTTTGCAGAGATCTCCGGTTTCCCACAATGGTCCAGTATCAAACGCTGATCCGGAAGGTTGGATGCAAAGTCAATCGCGGCGGGTAACTGGAGCGCATAGATCAATATATCGTATGACTGATCATGCGCATGAAGTGCGCGTACTCCCTGCTGAAATTTCTTATTGCGTAAGAAATCATCGGGCTCGGCCTGAACCACGTGGCGCCATCCCCTGATGACCGGGTATTGTGAAAAGTATTCCAGTCGCTTCTCCAATTCATCATCGAGCAGATCTATCCAGCCAACGACGCCACTGATGATGGGATAGGCTTTCGCCAACTCCACGAGGTAATGGGTCTCCAGTTCCGACTGCGCCACCTGTACGGCAATGCAACCATCAACGCCATTGCGTGCAAGGGTACCCGCCAGGATGCGAGGATGGAAGTCGTCCTGCAGGATAGACATATCATCGGTTATCCATGCGTCCTTCTTCTTTTCATAATTCCAGAAATGGACATGTGAATCAATTACCATAGCCGATACATTTTTGACTGGCAGTTCCCAGTCCATCGATGCCGAGATCGATGATATCCCCTGCTTTCAGGAACACGGGCGGTTTGAAACCAAGTCCCACGCCTGCGGGTGTTCCGGTTGAGATCACATCGCCCGGCAGCAGCGTCATGAATTGGCTGACATAGGAAATGAGGAAAGGTATCCTGAAAATGAAATTACTTGTGTTGCCGTCCTGCATCAATTTATCGTTCACCTTTAACCAGAGGCGCAGGTTATCGGCATCGGGTACTTCATCCTTCGTTACCATCCAGGGACCGAGTGGCGCAAATGTGTCGCAGCCCTTGCCTTTGTCCCATGTGCCGCCACGCTCCAGTTGAAATTCACGTTCACTAACATCGTTGTGCAGGCAATAACCGCCTACATACTCCATGGCCTCCGCCTCCGTGACATAAGAAGCCTTTTTCGAAATTACCACTGCCAGTTCTACCTCCCAATCCGTCTTCACCGAATTCCTCGGGATGACGATGGAGTCGAATGGACCCGTGATGGATGTGGTCGACTTGAGGAAGATGATCGGCTCCGGGGGAATGGCGGCACCTGTTTCCTTTGCATGATCTGCATAGTTAAGCCCGATGCAAACGATCTTGGAGGGGCGGGCGATGGGAGGACCTAACCGGATATGTTTGGGTACTTTGCGCAGCATCGTCCGGTTTTGTTCTATCATCCATGCAAGGTGTGGAAGGCCACCATTGGCAAAGAAGCGTTCATCGTAATCGTGTATGAAACCAGATACATCGAAATGTTCATCGTCGATACAAACACCAGGTCTTTCTTGTCCGGCATCGCCGAAGCGGATCAATTTCATTTTACTTAATTATTCAGTTTAATAAAACCACCATCGATGGGATAGTCGCAACCCGTAATGAAAGATGCCTCATCGCTGCACAGGTATAAGGCAAGGAATGCGACCTCCTCGGGTTCGGCCATTCTGCCGACGGGTTGCGTCTGCGATAATTTCTCAAACATCTCCTTTTCCTTGCCCGGGTAATTCTTCGCTATGAATCCATCCACGAAGGGAGTGTGTACACGCGCGGGTGAAATGCAATTACAACGGATCTTGTATGACAGGTAATCTTTTGCCACGGACAGGGTCATGCCCGTCACAGCGCCCTTCGTCATGGAATAGGCGAACCGATCCGGTATTCCTACCGAAGAGGCCACCGATGCCATGTTGAGGATTACGCCGCCCGCCGTCTTCATAGATGGCAACGCCGCCTGGAGACAATGATAGGTGCCTTTCACATTCACGCTGAGCAGCCGGTCAAAGTCGGCCGCGTTCGTAGATTCAGCCGTACCAATATGTGCGACGCCGGCATTGTTGATGAGTATATGGATCGCTCCATTCTTTGCCACGATATCCTGCACAACTCCATTCACCATAGCCGGATCACTTACATCACAACCCACGCCATGTGCCTGGCCGCCTTCTGTACGGATTAAACTTTCAACGTCCGTAGCGGCCTGTCCATTGAAGTCCAGTATGTACACGATAGCGCCTTGTTTGGCAAATAACAGCGCAATGGCTTTCCCGATGCCGCTGCCCGCACCAGTGATAATAGCTACTTTTTTCTCCAGATTAAACATATATGAATATATCTTCTATTCTCTGTAATGACTTTAGCTGATCTTAAACATCGTCATCGTTAATGCAATTTGCTAATTGAGGTAATGTGCAAATTTGCCAATGTGCAAATTAGGCGTGCTACGATTTGTGGCGACACTACGAATAAGGATCATTGGCACATTTGCACATTGACTAATTGGCACATTTACTAATTGACCTCTATTCTTCCCAAAGGACACACCAGGTACAAGATCGTGATCACTGGGAACGTATCAACCTATCAACTTGGCAACTTTATCAACTTATTTAACCAAATGCTCCCTACAATACAAAGATCCTCTCCATCATCACCCATTTCTCCCCGGGCCGGCTACCCGGAATGGCCTGTTGATACTTCCACATCAGGGCTTCCCATTCCTGCACTACAGGGTTAGCTGCATCCGCCGCCGCCTTTGCTTCAAAGGTAAATGTATTATCCACTTCCATGATCATGAACAAGCGATTCGAAAAACGGTAGATCTCCATGCTATGGATACCGGAATCGAGAATGCTCTTCCTGATACCGGGCCAGATCTCCTTGTGATAATTCTCATACCCGGTGATGAGTCCTTCATCATCGACCAGGTCCAGCGCGAGGCAATATCTTTTCATGTAATACTTTTTAATGCGCCGCCGAAATATTTTCCGGGGATAACCGCCTGAATTTAATGGCGAAAAATGCAACCACCGCAAAGCAAATGAGCGGCACGATATACGCTACCTGGATATTACCCCCGGTAAGATCCGATATCCTTCCCATGATCAAAGGAAAGAACGCGCCGCCGACAATGGACATCACGAGGAATGATGATCCGATCTTTGACTCCTCACCCAACCCCGAGATGCCGATGGCAAAAATAGTAGGGAACATGATCGACATGAAGAACGGAGTAACCATCACAACATAAACAGCCACGTTGCCCTTCAATACCAATGCCAGGCAAAGCAGCAATACGCCGGTTACGCCATAGATGGCCAGCAACTTGACGGGTTTGACATATTTCATCAGGAATGTTCCTGAAAATCTGCCGAGCATGAATCCTACCATGGCGAAGAACCACCAATGAGCCGCAAGTTTTTCCGGCACATCGGCCACATACCTTGAATACCTCACGAAGAAACTACCAACGCACACCTGTGCCCCGACATAGAAGAATTGAGCGATGACGGCCCATTTTAAATGGATATACCGGAAGACCCGGAAGGAAAACTTACCGCTTACTTCCGCATCGCTGTCCTTTATATCCGGCAGTTTTGCAAAATAGAAAATGACAAGCAACAAAAGTACCACCGCCCCAATGACCACGTAAGGAAGCTTCACTGTGGACGCTTCGAAGTCGAGATATTGAGTCAATTGCGCCGGTGTCATCCCATTCAATTCTTCCTTGCTATGTTCTATTCCCGAGAGTATGAGCTGGCCGCCGATGATCGGTGCAACGAAGGCGCCGACTCCATTGAATGACTGTGCAAGGTTAAGTCGTTGTGTCGCCGTTTTTGGATCACCTAACTTGGTTATGTATGGATTGGCCACTGTTTCGAGAAAGGTTGCGCCGGCAGCCATTACGAAAAGACCGCAAAGGAAGATGGGATAGTCGCGGGTGGCCGCAGCCGGAATGAATAATAAAGCGCCGAGCCCATATAATAGCAGGCCCATGAGAATCCCTTTTTTATACCCGTACCTGTGCATCATCCATCCCGCAGGCAATGCAATGGAGAAATACGCAAGGTAGACTGCTGTATCGATGAAGGCAGATTGCATATCAGAAAGCTGGCATGCCTTCTTCAGGTGTGGAATGAGAATGGGATTGATATTATGCAGGAAGGCCCAAAGGAAGAACAGGCTCGTGACGAGTATGAAGGGGAAAAGATACTTTCTTGATTGATTCATAAGGCAAAAACATTTGAAGGGAACATTATAAAAAAGATAGACGATTCTGATTCAGTCGATACGAAAAAACCGATTCGTATGCTGCCTGGTTGGATTCCAGCAACGGAAAAGTAAGAATTGTATCGCTAAATACCTCCCTGCATCGTGTTATTATTTCCCCGGCCGCCATTCACCCAGGATATTTGCAAGCGTGAATCGCTTTACTTCTTCATCGGTCAATTGGTGTGACCATTTTACACGACTCCCTGGATTTGCCCCAGGTCCGCTGCTATGGTACTCTGCGTAGCGTGCAGTTGCTTCATTCGCTGCGTTCCTCCAATTATTCCATCCTTCAGCGATTATATGCTTGCCCATCCAGCAATTGATATAGGTCACGTTTGCCGTCGGGCTCCATGGTCTTCCTAACGATACCTTATCGATCGTGCTGTCTGCAGTCAGCCTGCAGTCGAAGAATACAAAGCCAAACGGAATGATGCTATTCGTGGAGGCCGCGGTAACATGCGAATTCTTTTTGCTATGAATATGACAATGATCGAAAACGGCTGTCGCAGCGCCGAAGATGAAATCGGTAGTGCCCTCGATATAGCAGTCTTTGAAGTAATGCTTGACCCCGCTTCCGCTCAGGAACAACACATCCTGGAATCCGGTCATGCGGCAATTGTTGAATGAAGCCCTGTTCCCCTCTATGCGTAGCGCTACTGCCTGGCCCGCCGTGAAGCCCGCGTTATTTTCGAACGACAGGTTCTCCGCGTGAAAGTCGTTGCCATATACAAAGAAAGATGCGCAGGTCCACGTGTTCAGGGTGTCGCCATTGGGAAGCCGTGTTCCCGCATGGTTGTCATAGGTGAGGATCGTTTTATCCTTGTCTTCACCAATGAGACGGACAAACGACTTTCGGGCGTCCACCACCAACGGTTCCTTGTACACGCCATTTTTAATATATATGGTGAAAGGTTTACTATTGCCCTCGGGCACTGCATCGAGTGCAGCCTGCACGGTGGAATAACTTCCCTTTCCATCCTTCGAGACGGTGACCTTCTTCTGTGTAAAGCCATGAAGATTGAGCAGCGCACAAACGAACGTTATAAGTATTGTCTTCATTTCATTTTGCTTTTGGCCGAACAAGATGAGCGGCGAGTTCGGGAACCTGCAATTTCAGGTCAGCCAGCACTAGCTCAGCAATCAATCTTGCACCCAGTTCATTGAAATGCGTATTGTCTTCCTTTCCCTCCGGGTAATTCGGATGTTCTCCCGGCTTTAACTGGAGGAATAAGAGCCGGGAATTTTTATCGCCATACTGCTGGTACAATGCGCGGCTGCTCTTGTTGAGATCGATGAGAATGGTCTTCGTGTCCTTCGCTACCTGTTGCACCAACGGAGAATATATGTCGTGTGTCTCCAATGCAGTGCCACTGCTATCGAAACGGCGCCGGCTCACAGGAGTAAGGAGAATGGGAATGGCCTTGCGGGCACGCGTTTCATTGACAAATTTTGTGAGATTGGCCTTGAATTCCTCCGGTGGGGCATATCGCTCCGTCTTCTCCTTTGATTCGTCGTTGTGCCCGAACTGGATAAAGACATAGTCGCCTTCATTCGTGCCATCGCTGACCTTCTTCCAAAGTCCTTCACTGATGAATGTCTTCGTGCTTCGGCCGTTCTTCGCCAGGTTGGAAATCGTTACAGTGGAGTCGAAGAAATAGGCGAAGGGCATGCCCCAGCCAGTCTCGGGATATGCCTTTACTTCCTTGATGGACATTGTAGAGTCGCCACACAACCAAATGGTGACTGTTCTTTTTTGTGGCAACATAAATGAAGTGGCTCCCAAGATAAGCAGGATTAAAAATAGCTTTTTCATTGCAACAAACTATTTAGGTACAATTCAATATTGGTATAAGACCCGTTGGCTGAAAAACGGGAAGCATCCTTCGCATTGGATGGATTGAGGCCATGCGCGCTTTCCCATTGATCCGGTATTCCATCCTTATCGCTATCCTTCTTCGCAGAAATGGTTCGAAGAGCAGGCCATGCACCCACGGTAAGATCGTAAGAAGTGCCATGCGGAAACCCACCCTGCACATCAATGAAGCCGCCCGTCCTGTTCTTCACATCCGATATGATCCTCATGTCAAGCGTATCACGGGCGAAACTGGCGCCGGCAAGTTTCAGCACCTGGTCATAAGCATCCTTTGCCGTCTGCACGGGTAATGCCAACACGACGAAAGGAGCGCTAACGATGGCCTCCTTCTTATCTGCTTCCGTCCCGTTATTGTTCATAACGATACCAAGCCAATTGTTGGATGAAACATCTTCGGCTCCATCGACGAAGTTTCCTTCCACGAAGAATTTTCCAAAACCTATCTCCGGCTTTTCCTGGCGAAAGGGATTCAATACCCGGAAGCGCACGCCCTTCGATGTTGATGGGCCATAGCGATAATAGTTGCCCACGATATTGTATTGCCCTCCTTCACCTCCATACACCGTATTGCCTCCCCAGTTATATATCACATTATTGCGGTAATCGACAAGTTCTTCGGTAGCGCCGAGCCGCGTTCCATTGAAGCGCGGGTTACGGCTGTTGCAGTGGGCAAAGAGGTTGTGATGCGCCGAAAGATGACTCCCGCCCCAGATTCCTCCATATCCATGATGTTCGTAGTCCTTGTCTCCCGTCTCGAAATGATAGGAATAGTTCATCGGCTCCGAAATAATATTCCATTGAAGAGTGGTGCTGTCTCCTCCATATAGGGAAAAGACCTCATCGGTGCTCCAGCTCATGCTGCAATGATCGATGATGATATTCTTCCTCCTGTTGCTGCCAAACGCATCGTCACCTCCGTTCCCATCCACCATTCCACCTTTCTGGTTCTTATCGCCCATACGGAAACGCATATAGCGGATGATGATATTATCTCCCCCGAGTATCACGGGATAATCGGCGAGACAGATACCATCTCCGGGCGCCGATTGGCCCGCGATCGTTACATTTCCTTTTATGGACAGCGATGAATTCAGATGGATGGTGCCCGAGACTGTGAGGATGACGATCCTCGGGCCTTTTGCAGTCACCGCCTCGCGGAAAGAACCGGGTCCGCTATCGTCAAGATTGGTTACCGGAATGATCTTACCTCCCCGCCCGCCAATAGTATATTTTCCGAATCCTTCCGCGCCGGGAAATGCCAGCGTGGTCTCTGCGGTGTTGGTACTTGCCTGCTTCGGTTGAGAACAGGCCTGAAGTTGCGATGCGAGAAAACAAATAATAACGAAGGAAGAATATTTCATGTCAGTGTACTCCTATGTCAAAGTTACCAATACCCTGAGGCGTTTGGTCCTAACGCCTCCGATGATGAAAGAGCCAAATGGTAAAATGAGTGGTTATTCTCACCATTTGGCTCTTGGTTAATCAATCTTTTTATTATGCGCACCTAGTAGCCATAGTCCTGTACCAGGTTCGGATTAGCGTCGATGGCAGCTTGCGGCAATGGTAACAGTTCACTCTTCCCCGGGGTGAAGGCGAGAGCGAAAAAAGCCGTTATCGTCGTGGTGATACCGCTATGAAGCCAATTCACAGCCGTATAGCCGCTTGGCGCGGGCGATACGTTCGGCTTGTAATAGGAACCTGCGTATTGCAAGGTGGTGGAATTATTCAGAAAATACATTGTCGTTGGATACCCATTCCATGGTGCGGTAGTACGCGCTACCATCACAGGCAGCAATGCCTTTACTTCGGCTATCTTGGTGCCCAGCAGGTTCCAGCGGATGAGATCAAACTTCCTTATTCCTTCTCCGCCGAACTCCAACGCTCTTTCTCTCACAATTGCATCGAAGAAAGGGCTCTTCGTGAGGGCAGGGTTCAGGTCGATATTCACATCGGGCGTATTGATTGGCTTCCCATATCCCCTGCGTCTTACCTTGTTGATGGCATCGAAGGCAGCTGGCGTTGGACCGTTGCTCAGTTCGTTGTCTGCTTCTGCAAACATGAGCAGTACATCCGAGAACCGGATCACCGGCCAGTTGAGGCCGAAGTATTGCGCCGCGGATGTCAGCACATTCGGTTGTATCCAGTCGCGCCGGAATTTTCCATCCACCATCGTCGTCAGTGTACGGAATGACCCGAGCGTACCGGTAGAGTTGGTAATATTATAAGGCACGCACATTACGTCTCTTCGCAGATCCGTGCTATCGAACATATAGAAATAATTAGGCAATACGGTGAGGGCGGAATTCCCAAGTCCCGTTCCATTTCCCCTCGGTCCATTGTAGTAGCCGAGTTTGCTATCGCCGAGTGCGCTCGTTCCTCCATCCATTGATACCTCGAGCATCACTTCCCCATTCGGCTCGTTTGTCCTGCCGCAGATATAATCCTTGAACACGGAACGAAAACTGCTGTTTAAGGTATGATCGCCGGGTCGCGCCATGATCGCCAGGCATTCATCTTTGGCTATCTGGTAGTAAGCCTGGAAATCGCTTCCGCGTACCATTTGCCTGTTGCGGCGCAATGAGTATCCGCCGCGGTAGAGCGCTATCCTTGCGCGAAGCGCCCTCACGGCTCCCTGCGTTATGCGATCGTCTTTCGACACTGCACTTCGCCAGGGCACAAGATCTTCCGCGATCTTGAGATCATTCAGCAGGATATTATAAATAGAATCCCTATCGGTTTTTCCCTTGTACAAATTTGTTTCCGAGAACGAGGGCACGAACTGCTCTGGAATATCGCCCCAGTT
>Ga0193753_10002427_pt1 | contig 14657 bp, 8 predicted proteins | sample H1c2metaG_FD_144925 | JGI IMG/M metagenome (GOLD analysis project Ga0193753, IMG submission 144925) | Soil microbial communities from a riparian zone of the East river system, Colorado, United States - H1c2 | ecosystem: Environmental > Terrestrial > Soil > Riparian zone | place: USA: East River... | reverse complement strand
GTCACTTGCCTATCGTACTGGCTGGAAATGGCAGAGTCAAAAAGACTATCTACCGCTGAAAGGTAAACAGACACGCTACACCGAGGGTCCCCCAGAGGGCTTACGGGATTTGAGATTTGTGATCTGTCCGTCGTCTATCTTCGGTTGCATCGAACAGATGGAGTGGGACCAGATCTCCCATCGCTTTGTAGCCAAGAGGAGATGGGTGGAGGTGGTCGCCAGAATCATAGTCGGGGCGCAGGCGATTTGGTTGCTGCGGGTCTTTTATGGCAATCTCGAAGTCGATGACCGCGTCAAAGTGACCACTGGTTCGAATCCATTGATTTACGGCCTGCCGATCAGCCTCATTCGCTGGTTCGGGATGGTAGTACTCGGATCCTCCATCGGGCAGGATCGTAGCGCCATAGACGAGGATGTTTTGCTGGTGGGCTCTGCGGATGATCTGTTGATACGCTGCAATGATGTCGCGAACCAATGCTTCGTGCTCTGTTGCCGAGACCTCTGCGGTTCGAGTGAGAGTACCGAGGTCGTTTATGCCCTCAAGAAGGATCAGGTATCGAACACCCAGCCGGGCGATAACATCCCGATCAAGACGGGCCATGGCATTGGGTCCCAGCCCGTCGTGCAATAAACGATTCCCCCCTATCCCTAAGTTGATGAGTGCGAGGTTGCGAGTGTCCGGGTTCTGCTGCAAGCGGCGCGTGAGGTCGTCGGGCCAGCGGTCGTTTCCGTTGGTTGTAGCGCCATGGCCATCCGTTATGGAATCGCCGAGGATGGCGATGGATGCGGCGGGTCGAGCAGTTCTCACGTCGATCTCCGAGAGGAAAAACCAGTGGTCGATCCTCCGAGCTTCGCCAAAGTCCGGATCGGAGGTTGCGTTCCCCGGCAGAAAGTATGATGTAGCGCGCGACCCGGGGTGCGAGGTCTCCTCATCCGGCAGATCCGCAAATTGGATGCTGACCGCAATGTTGCTGAGAGGAGATGTTCGGAGGTCGATGGAGTCGGAGACATACTCCGCTCCTGGGGGAAGAGTTACTGTATCGTGCCCGTTGAAGGTCACCGGACGATCGGTGCCGAGCTGCAAAGTCGGTTGCGACGCGGAGACTGGAACCGCGACACGAGCCGAGTGGATGGTCAGAGGAGTTTTTCCGAAGACGTTCGAAAGTCGAATCTGAAGCTGGCTTCCACCTGCGGAGAGGTGAACGATCTGACGCAGAGTTCCATCGTGCCTCTCCTCTGGAGCCAACATGTTCTGCGGCTCGGCCAGCTGTTGGGCTGCTGCCCACGAACTCACCCACAGGCCCTGCGATGTCTCGGCTTGTGCAGCCGCCAGCAGGAGCGATACGAAGGGCAGTGTGATCGCCCGGCAGATCATTTTGAAGCGCATGTAGTTCTCAACCTTTCAGCATCGCATAGTCTATCTGCGTCCGACTCAGGCCCTGGCGGGCTAGAACGCCCGAAAGGACCTCCGCGTAAACGGTGATTAGTGCACCGGGGTCTTTTCCGCGGTGTAGAGTACCACGTGGTAGATATGAACCTGGTTTGGCGCCATCGAGAGCTGGCGCCCCTGGTTGCTCTGGTCCCCATTCAGCCTGCGCAGGGCGATCCACTTATCATGGACGTGTGATACCTCTTCGATGCTGGCAATACCACTGATCCGGTCGTCGCTGTCCGGATCTCGCGAGAACGTAACGGTAAGTCCGCTGCCTGTGATGTAGAACTCGCCGGGAGCGGATTGCATGATGAGCATGGCGCCGTCCTCGGCAAGAAGTGTTTTATCAGGGAAAGAGCGGGACAGCGTCGCCTGCATCAGATAGCCCCCGATGGCGACGGTTTCCGTTGGGCGAGGACTTTTGGCGTGCAGCACAAGCGCCCGGGTCGAGTCGCTGGCCTGTGCCGGGATAAGGATGTCTTTCAACGCATCGAGGGCTGCGTAAGTTTGGGCCAGGATTGGGTGCGGGCTCACGACATCGGCGCTCCCTCTCTGGCTATCCACCCCGAACGGCGAGAACCCTATGGCCCTCGCTGCGCCAAAGGCGTACAGAGCGTTGAAAGGAGCGCTTTCGAGCCGAGCCTCCGGGACGAAGACCGGGTTGCCGGGCAGTTCGTATCGCTTGATCCAGTATTCAAAGTCAGGCCAGTAGATGTCGGGGGAGTAGAAGTCGAGGGCGGGAGCGGTGACGCGGTATACGTCGAGGTAGTAAGGGTGGGGTCCGCCGCTTGGGTATTCGCCTGCCCTCTCTGACGGCGCCGGGAGTTGGCAGTTGGCAAACAACGGGAGCGGATATTCGTGCTTCCCGGCTTCGGCTATCGTCTGAATATACCTGGCATAGTTCCATGCCATGAAGACCTCGTCCGCCGCGTCGCCGAAGACCTCGCGCCACGTCTTACCCTGAGACTGAAAGTGGGTTGCCAGTTCAGAAGAGAGAGACTCGCGGCGCTTTTTGAGTTCCTCCATCAGGATGGACGGCACCGCACTCTCGAAGGCCCGATTTGCGGCGGCAGACCGGTCGCGTCCGTGGCCGAGATAGCCGACCTCGTTTTCCACCTGCACCATGAGCACGGTCTGCTGCTCTGCGTCTTTGTCCCTCACGTGCTTCATTAACGCGGAGAAAGCCCGGGCATCCAGGCGCAAAGTCTCGGTGCCAAGCGTGGACAGGATCTCAAGGTCAACCCCCTCTGCGGAGATTGCTCTTGGAAAGCGCTTTGTGTTCTGTTTTACCCAGGCAGGAGCATAGCTGGAGAAAGCATTTTTCCAGCTTCCAAACCACAGCAGTACGAGGTGGAGATGCTGCTGCCGTGCAGTGTCGATCCAATGGTCAAGGATGCTGAAATCGAAGCTGCCTTCCACTGGCTCAAGCTGCTCCCAGGCGACGGGCATGAGAACCGTGTTGATGTGCATTTCGGCGAGTCGAGGAAGAATCTCGTCTGCCTGTGCAGCCGTTCCAGCAGATGAGTTTCCGAGTTCGCCGCCCAATATCAGATAGGGCTTTCCCTCGACGATCAGTTGGCCTCCACCGTTGTTTTTCACAATCTTCGGTGTCTCGGCGGTCGATGCGGCGCAACAAGCCAGAATGCTCCCAAGAACAAGGAGTGAAATAAAGGGTCTGAGATTCAATGATGGTCTCCCTGCAAGTAACGGGCGGGCGAAAAGGCGGAGCCGAAACAAATTGTCGCGGTTCCGCCTGCTTGATGGCCGATGTGGCGTCTGATTCGAACTCAGCTTCTCATATTAGAACTTCACGTTTGCCCCCAGCCAGATAGTCCGGTTGCCAGCGTCCGGACCGAAGAAGCCGCCCGGCTGGGCAGTTCCGGTAATGACTCCGAAGTTGTTGTTGGTTCCCGTGCTGCACAACCCTCCGCTACCGGCAACGGGACCGGAAGTTGTCGCACTGGCTGGGCAAGAGACGTTCGGGTTGGCGAAATGCGGCGTGTTGGTCAAGCTGAAGGCGTCCGCTCGTAGCCCCAGCGTGGCCCGCTCCCACAGGTTGAATTCGCGAGCCAGGCTCAGGTTCAGGCTGAAGTATCCTGGGCCGCGGAACTGATTGCGGCCAGTGTTTCCGTAATGAGCGTTGGTCGCGCTGGTAATCAGCGGGGCAGCGAAGGCGTTCGGGTCGAAGAAGTGACAGCTGAGATCGCCCTGGCCACAGGTCTGGCCGGTGCGTAACGGCCTGCCCTTCGGGGCGCGATAGATGCCGACGAGATCGGCCGTTTGCGCAGAACCATTCGCGTTCAGGTTGCCGCCGGCGCCCACAGTAAATGGCGAACCGCTCAGGCGGCTGATCACCGGGTTGATCTGCCAGCCGCCGAATATCCTGCTGCCCGCACCCGTCGTAGCCCACCGCTGTCCCTTCCCGAACGGCAGTTGCAGCACGCCGTAGATCGCGAAGTTGTGGGTACGGTCATAACCGGCTACTGCGCGGTTCTTTTCCCAATACGTTGGGTATGGAAAAGCAAGCGAGCCAAGATCGTCATTGTCCGAGTAGTCTATCGTCTTCGACCACGTCCAGACGAAGCCGGCCGTAGATGCACCGAACCGCTCCGTGACCTTGGTCTGGAGCGAATCGTAGGAGTTGTTCCTGAAAGGAACCTCCGCATTGATGGTTCCCGTATAGTTCTTGCCCAGCGCGGTACTGAGGAGTCCGCCGGCGCTACCGGCGCCCGGCGCAGAGGCGTTTACATTCAAGTTCACCAGCGGTCGAACAGCGCGCGCGCCGGCGTAGCCGGTCTCGAACACAAGTCCCCTCGCAATGTTGTGCTGGAACATGAGGTTGAAGGAGTTGATATACCCGCGCTGGAATGGGTTCCTGATGGTCGTTGTGCTGACACTGGTGGGAAGCGGGATGGAACCGCTGCTGAGGTCTGGAAGAGGCTGCAGCGCGATGCCGGTCGGGACGGAGTAGCTTCCTCCACCCAACCCAGTGGCGTTCAGGCCCGTCAGGCTTGCCGAGGGAATGAAATCCGCACTGTTTGCCGGCACGTTATTATCGAGGACCACGGCCGGATACGCGTTGCGGAAGTAGCGCCAGTTGTTCGCATCGGCGCTCTGACCGTAGCCGGCGCGAATCACCATCGTCTCCGTGAGACGATAGGCGACACCCACTCGCGGCAGGAACCGTCCGTTGCCCGCGTCGATACTATCATTGCGTGGAATGGTGCCGTACCCACCGATCAGAACGTTGCCAGTATTCAGATCGAGGTAGCGAAGGCCCTTGCCGTTGTCGCTATATCCGAACGGGTAGTACTCCCAGCGAACGCCCAACGTCACCGTGAGCTTGGGAGTCGCCTGCCAGTGGTCTTGCACGTACCAGGCCCACTGAGACCAGCGCAGGGCGTTCGGGTTGGAGAGCGGTCTCGCTTTACCGGTCGCAGTCGGCAGACCGAGCAGGAAATCAGCCCAGCCGTTGAACCAGGTCGGGGTCGTCCCTTGCTGAGCCGTAACGTTGCCATTGAACTGGAAGGCTCCGCGTGGCTGCTGGAACGTGCCACCCTGCGGCTGAAAGTGGTTGATCTGCGAGTGGTTCCACTCAACGCCGCCGCGCAGCGAATGTCTTCCCTTGTTCCAACTCAGGTTGGCGCCGCTGACGAACTGCTGGTCGCGGAACAGGAAAGGATTGGCGGGTTGGGCGTTGCCCAGATTCGGGCCGGCACTGGAGGTCGGGAAGGTGAAGCCCGGAAGCCCATAATAGAGGGACGGATCTCCCGTAGCTCCCGCGTTGTTGGTTCCGGGAATCTTCAAGTCATTGAGCCCCTTGGCCGAGGTGAGATCGAATGTCGACCCCAGCCGTTGCCGGGTGAAACCGAAGTTCCAGTCCAGCAACAGGGCGGGCGTGAACGTGTAGGTCGTACCCAGGCCGACGCTCTGAACCAGGCCGGGAGCGTTGCCAAGTTGTCCGCCATTGGTTGCATCACCTATTGCGTCTCCCAACAGAGGCGGGTCTAACACCAGGCTCTTCGAGAAGCTGTATCGGCCGAAGACGGTCGATTTCGAGTTGGGAACAAAGTTGATCTTAGCGTCAGCGTTGTCGCGGTTGAAGAGCGCCGTTCCGCTGCCCACAAAGTTGTTCAAGCCGCTGGACGTCGGGAAGACCTGCGCGATCGACGGCTGTAATAACTTGACCATCGCCACCGAGGCAGAATCGATCCGGCTCGGGCAGATGGTATTCAGCACACCATTGCAGGAGATCTGCTGCTTGCCCGCTCCGTGCGAGTCACCCGTCGCGGGATCGTAGATAACGGGGTTTCCCGGTAGATTTCTGAAGTCGCCCGTCGCCATCGCGACCGTCGGCAGGGTGCGGGTATCCGGTCCGGCCAGCTGCCGCTGCGTTGTGCGCTCGTAATCGACGAAGAAGAACAGTTTGTCCTTCAGGATCGGACCGCCGAAGGTACCGCCGAACTGGTTCTGGTTGTTCCTGTTCTTCTTCGGGAACAGGGTAGAGTCGGTCTGGAAGTAGTTGCGCGCCGCGAAGTTCTGATCCGTATGGAACTCGTGGGCGCTGCCGTGGAACTTGTTCGTGCCGGACTTGATCTGCACATTGATGGCGGCGCCGCCGGCCATGCCTTGTTCGGCATCGAACGAGTTGGTGACCACCTGGACGTTCTCAATTGCATCCGCAGGCGGGACATAGGCGACGTTCGCGGGTAGCCACGGATATGCGTTCTGAGCGCCGTCGATTCGATTGTTGATCGATTGACTGGACTGCCCGTTAATGTTGGCATTGATCGCGCGCTGCGGGTTGCCGGCGGTCGAGTTGGTCTCAGAGGGCAGTCCCGCGCCCGGTATGATTTTCAGAAGGGACTGATAATTTCGCCCCTGGGAGCCCATCGTCGGCAGATTTTGGATCTGCTGGGCCGTCAGATCGGTATGCACGTCGGCCTTGTCGGTTTGGAGCAGTGCCGCTTCGGTAGTGACGGTCACGTCTTGCGTCGCGGTGGCCACCTTGAGCGCGGCGTTCACCCGGGCGATTTCATTCGCATTCAGGCGCACGTCGAGTGTTTCCTGGGTGGCGAAGCCTGGCGCATGGATGGTTACTTTGTACGTGCCAGGCATAAGCGCCGTGAACCGGTATATGCCGCTGGAGTCGGTTGTTGCTGTCTGGGTGACGCCGGTTTGAACCTCCAGCACGACGACTTGAGCGTTGCTGACGTCGGCGCCGCTGGTGTCACTCACTGAGCCAGTAAGTGAGCCGTAAAGCACCTGGGCAAAGGAGGTTGTTCCTGCGCCTACGACTGTCAGCAGCACGAAAAACAAGAATGCGAATCGCAGCCCTGGACCCAAACGGTTGTGTGGGGTATGCCTGAGCTTACAAGTTAGCTCCGGCATACCCCTGGAGATGCGAAGCGAGGAGGCTGAGGACCGTTCCGTGCTGAAACTATGCTTTTGCGTCATGTTCGTCTCCAAAATTAAGTGCTGAGAACAGGCTTCAGCTACTCCAGATAAAAAACGGCAGGGTTGAGAAAACTGTATTTAGTTCGCGACGTGAAAGATAGTCATGCGATGGGACCGCTGGCATGGTACAGATGTACTAGTGCTGCGGGAGCGGACGGCTTTCGCAGAGGCAGAGAACGACCAGGAGACCATCCAAGGTGAGGCCCGATATACTCGCCGGCATGTAGCGCGGGCGAGATAGAGGCTCCGCATACGGCATCGCTATGAATCGATTGAATAACCCGGCCGTGATTCTAACGCTAGCCTGCACGATTTTTTCGTATGGCTGCCGAGAGCAAACATCCACAGTGGAGGTTATTCCGAGGACCACAGGAACTCTGCTTTGGGAGCCGATGCACCTGGGCGTGGCGGAGGTCGCGCGAGCAAAGGGACTCCATGTGTATTGGAATGCACCGAGTGACGAGGGAGATACCGAAAAGCAACTCAGATTCATCAACGTATCGCTGACGCGACGATATCGGGGCCTGATCTTCGCGCCCGATGAAACAATCGCCTCCCGGAGTCCTGTGCTCCAGGCGCTCAAAGGCGGCAAGCCGGTCGTGATCGTCGATGATCAATTGGGGCCACCTCCTGGACCGTTGCTCTCCTATGTATCGAACGACGAAGAAGCGGGAGCGAGGCTGGCCGCGGATCGGATCGCGAAGATTCTGCACGGCAGCGGCTCCGTTGCAATCATCGGCATAAGTCCCCGGCTGGAGAGTGGCATCCTGCGTGAGGGGAGCTTCGAGAAAGCTCTTTCCTCGATCGCGCCCGGAGTGCGTGTTGACGTAAGGCGGTATGGCGATTCGGTGGTTACGCACCAACAGCGGATTGCGGAAGATATATTGAAAGGGCCTCGGCACATCGATGCGATTGTTGCCCTCACCGCAATTGCCACACACGGAGCCTATCTTGCGAAGATAGCTGCAGATTCTCCCAGCACAATAAAAATCGTGGGATTCGATCAAGGCCTGCTGCTTCCGATCCAATCGGGCGATGTCGATTCCGTAGTCGTCCAGAACACGCGGAAGATCGGACAGATCGCGATGCAAAACATGGATGAACAGCTTCGAGGTGAGAACGTCCGCGGACTGACACTCATACCTCCAATGCTCCTCACCAAAGAAACAATCGGTGCTCCGGAGATCAGGAGCCTATGGGAGTTTGCCCACTATCGCTGGAGTGGGCAGTGAAAGGCCGCAACGGTGTGTTTCGAGGCACGACGGCGTTTGTTTCTCTGTTGGCCGTTGCAATCACAGCGGCCTTCTTTTTCAGCCTGAGGCGCCAACACACGGACAAGTCAAGCCCTCTGCCGCCCCGGACCTTCTCGCGCAACGATGCATGGGTAGCACTGGGAGGCGAGTGGACCGCCAATTCGTTGGAAATTCAAAATAACTCAGAGGAGCGAGGGGCAAAGCTGATGACGCGTTTGGGCGCCTGGGGCGACTATCAGGTACAGGCTGACGTGAAGATGGCCTCTCCCTATGGAGAAGCCGGACTGATTATCCGCTCGAGCGGCGAGGAAGAAGGGGTTGACGCCTATCACGGGTACTTCGCTAAAGTCAGATCGTTGGACTCGTCGCTCGAGTTTGGTCGCACGGACTTCGGCTGGTTTCCGCTGCTCCACAAATCGCTTCCAGACATGGCAGACGGCCAGGGGTGGGTCCACCTTCGAGTCGTGGCCGTTGGCTGCAGGTTTGGCGTGGCAGCGACCATGCCCGATGGGAGGACGACCTCTTCCACGGTTGATGACCAGGACTGCATCCAAGCCGGACGATTCGGACTTCGCTCCTATCTAACCAGTGCAACCTGGCGAAACCTTGAAGTGACAAATGCCACCTCGGCAGATCTGAGCGGCTTCGAAACATCGTCGGCTGCTCCCGGTCCGGACCATCTTGCCCTCGGGGAGCCGTTCGCGCCGGACCGCCTCGACCGCTACACGGCTTCGCTCCGCGACGACGCGAAGAAGCACGAGATCCAGCCGGGTGTCGAGCCGATCGCTGCCTTCCCCCTCCGCCCGGGAAGGCATCCAAACGTAACGGTTCAGGGCATAGTGATCTCCACGCCGCCACTTGCGGGTATCCAGGACGAAACGGGCGCGATGACAGTGTCCCATGTAGACCCCAGTACACCGATGAGGCTTGGTGATTTCGTCGAAGCTCACGGGACGGTAGTCTCTGACCATTTTCGCAGCCGGATGGAAGATGCCCATATACGCGTGCTCTGGTCTGATACGCCAATTCCTCCCCTGGCGGTAACTGCCTCCCAACTCACGGGCGGAACCTATCGCGGCCGATCCATCGAAGTGGAGGGAAATCTGATATCGGCAAGCTCTCGGGCTGACGGATACGAACTCATTCTGCAGGATGGCAACCAGTACTTCCGAGCGACCGGTTCAAGGGACTTCAGACTCGATTCGACCGACCTCAAGCCGGGGAGCCGGCTGCGCCTTCGTGGTATTGCAACGTCGCTTCCACAATTCACAAACGACCTCTATCCCTTCGCGGTGATAACGCAGAGAGTTGACGTCGTCAGTCCTCCCCCGTGGTGGTCGCCGACTCACGTAATGTGGCTCATCCTGGTCTGTATAGCCCTGTTCATCTCCGCGCAACTGGTCCTGCATCGACTGCAGAAGTGGCATATTCGATCTGTGCTGAGAGAGCGGGAAGAACTCGCCTTTGAGATGCACGACACCCTGGCCCAGAGCTTCACCGGAATTGCTTACCAACTTCAGGCGGCCAGTCTTGAACGTCGCGGAGTAGACAAGGTCCAGGCTCATATTCGGAATGCCATACAGATGGTTCAGTTGAGTCACAAGGAAGCCAGCCGAACGATTGCCGCACTCCGCCCGCAGTACCAGGATGCAACGGGGATCCTGAACGCTTTGAAAGAAGCGGCCGAACGACTGAGCGATGGCGGCAGCCTGCGTATTACAACATCGCTCTCAGGGAGGAGCACCCAACTGCCTCTGGAGGTGACGGATGCGTTCTTCCGGATTGGGCAAGAGGCAGTGAGCAACTCGATCCGGCACGCGGGGTGCAAGGAGTTGAGAATCACTCTGCAGCTCTCGAAACGAGAGGTCCAACTCTGCATTGAAGACGACGGACGAGGATTCTCCGAGCAAACCGTGGAAGGTGGATTGGGAATTAAGGGCATGCGAAGCCGCGCGGCAATGGCCAGAGCCCGGTTTGATCTGACGACGGCGCCCGGGACAGGCACCAGGATAACCGTGACGGCATCCCAGCCAATCGCGCGCGGTCTGCGGGACCGCGTGCGTGCTATGCTTAGGGGCACTTTCGCCAGCGCGAGTTCCGAATGAGCCGCATGTCCATGCAAGGCCAGGAAAACGACGCTACGACCGGAATGATTGGCGCTCCCACCGCCGCACTGACCGAAGAGAAAATCCGCCTTCTCATCATCGATGACCATCCTATCGTTCGCCTCGGATTAGCAGCGCTGCTCAGCCTTCAGGACGATATCGAAATCGTAGGAACAGCCGAGGGCGGGCAGGCGGCATTGGACTTACTCAAGAGGTTTGCGGTCGATATCATCCTCCTGGACCTGCGAATGCCCGGGTTCTCAGGCATCCAGACATTGGAAAGGACGCGAGCCCTTGCCCCGAAGGCCCGCGCCATCATCCTTTCCAGCTTCGAATGCGACGAGGAGATCTATGCAGCGGTAAAAACAGGGGCACAAGGCTATCTCCACAAAGAGGCGCCGGCCGAAGATATTCTGCGGGCCATCCGGTCGGTCCGTGCCGGGAGGCAGTCGTTTCCGCGCCGTATCGCGGAGCGCCTTTCCGGCGACCGGATGACAGCGGGATTGAGCCCTCGCGAGCGCGAGGTCCTGGAACTGGTGGCAAAGGGGCTTACCAATAAAGAAGTGGCCAACACACTTCAGATAAGCCAGTTCACGGTGAGGAACCACCTGAACCACATCACGGAGAAGCTGGAAGTGACCGACCGCACGGAAGCTATCTTCGTGGCCATCCAAACCGGAATCATCACGGTCTGACGAAAACAGCTCGTCAGAAATGGCGGGCTTCAAGTTCTCAGGCGGACTGCGATCTTCGTGGCTCCGCGGACGCGGTCGTCGGTCACACCCGTCCGCAGCGAAGTTGATGCCCACCCGCGGTTCCGGAGCGTGAGTGGCAAGGTGATGCGATCAACAGCAAAGAAGCGAAGCCAAATGGAAGAAGTGGTTTACCAGTATGTCGCCGCACGGAGGTCAAAGATCGGCATGGCATCGCCTCTAAACTTTACGTGTAGGACTAACTGAAGGTTCTTCTGGTCCCAATTGTCTGGCGCATAGCGAAGGATCTGGCGTAACGCCGTTTCATCGAAGGCGATCTGAGCTCCTGCAAGCGTGCCTTGCGCTCTTAGACCAGCGATGCACAGCACAGGCTGAGTCTTTTGAGTCGCCAGCAGGCGCGTGATGATGACGTAATCATCATCCGACGTTTCGTCGTTCTGGTTCGCATCTTCCCAATAGCGCAAGGGGCTTTGACGATCTGTGATTCGTGGCTTGTTATCGACTATCTGAAATGAGAAGCGCAGGTCCTGCGTGAGTGCGGCTGTCCAGCGGTTGTGACGCGGCCCCCCCAGCAGGATCACGGGTGAGTCCTTTAAATCTTCCGCTGTGAGATCGGCGGCGACGCTGAGCCGCGGTGTCCGTCCCTTCCGCAGCAACATTTCGCGCAGGCGAAACGCCATTGGGGCGTCACCCTTCTTCTTCACCGTCTCCAGAGACAGGTTATAAGCGTTTGGGTGTGAAAGACAGATGATGGGTTGGCTTGCGGAGGCAACAAATGGCTGAAGAAATCGTTTTGCCGGCGATCTAGCCATCCCGTAGATAGCCGCTGTCAACGATAGCAACAGCACCATGGCAACGGACGCCCATGTCATCCACTGCATCCTGAACCACACCTTCTTCTGTATCGACGCCGCTGCGATCTCAGTTGCTCCGGCTGCCGCGACCGGCGGTGCGATCACCATTACGGCTTCTGGGCTATCACGGTACGAGATCTTCGGCAGATAAGAACCTGCTTGCAGCTCAATTCTTACGTTGCGTTCCGGGTCGGGCGTCATGTTGTATTGGGCCAGACGCTTGCGCAAATCCAGAGCCTTGACGCGCACGATAGCGTCCGCACCTGTGTCATAGTCGGCCGCACGGCCGAATACGGCTATGCCGATGGTCCGCTCCTTCAGCTCGCTGGGCTCGTCGACATAGGTGACGATATGCCGCAGGAACTCCCGAGAGCGCGGGCTGCTACGGAAGAATTCGCTGCTCAGGATGCGGTCCAGTTCGGCCAGCACGGCTGCATCCTGGCGCGGTGCTGATGGCTCCGGCGCAAAGCGCGGCTCGTTAGAAGAGACGATCTCAGCAACGATCAGCGTCGCATTGGGCATTGCACCTCCTCAGCGTAGGAGACAGAAGGTTTGGCCCGATGCTCACTTGGCGGGACGCATCGCTTTTGCCCTGCGTGAAAAGCAGCTGACGCGCGTCTGTCTCTAATAGCCTGATTACATCACGGCACTATTACGCTGTTGTTACTGCAGCCCCCATTGTGAACGCCCGGTAAATGCGGGACGTTACGTAACTCTATTTCGTGTCACACGCGAAACGGACCGGCGCACTATAAGAGCTGTATGTGTTCTCTGCACGCTCGCGGCATAACTGTTTGTAACCTTGTTCCCGCCTCGCTCTGCCCTTAGGGTTGCCCGTATGAGGACCGACATATCGGGAGAACAAGCTGTAGAGATCAACCTGCCTCGCGCACGTAATCACGAACGAGGGGATGCGGCGCAACAGATCACGCGCCGTACGTTGCTGGGGATGGGTGGCGCAGGCATCGCCGGGTGGATGCTTAACCGCATGCCGGCAGTGTCTGCCGCGACGGCAGCCAAAGTCCGGCTTCAGATAGCGCCCCTTACGTTTGAAGTTGCGCCTGGCCGCGTAATCCGAACTACAGCGTACAACGACAGTGTCTCCGGCGTACTGCGTTTGCCGGAAGGGCAGCCTATCGAAGTCCTCATAGAAAACCGACTCTTCACGGAGGAGTTGGTGCACTGGCATGGTTTCGCGGTAGATCCATCGTTGGACGGCACTGCCGAGGAAGGCAGTCTAGCCATCTCCGCCGGCGGCCGATTGCGCTACACATTGCCGCCGCAGCATGCCGGCTCCTTTTATGTCCACTCCCACACCATGGCGCATGCGGACATGACGGCCGGCATGTACAGCGGCCAATTTGCTTTTGTCTATGTCGATCCCCGAAACAACCCGGGACGATATGATCGCGAGGTCTTCCTTTCCACCCACGAGTGGGAAGCGTACATGGTCAATGAAGCCGCCGAGCAGCGGACGCTCGAGGAGATGCAACACCTGCGCCTCGATCCCGAGGAGACAGAAGAAGTCGGCGAAGGCGGCTGGGATGTCCGTTACCGCGCTGCTTCCATCAACGGCCGCGCGCTCGGTCACGGGGAGCCGATCCGGGTTCGTCAGGGCGAGCGAGTGCTCTTCCACCTGCTAAACGGCAGCGCGACGGAGAACATCGAGCTTGCGCTGCCGGGCCACGCCTTCCTTGTAATTGCGATGGACGGTTTTGCCGTGCCGCATCCTGCCACTGTGGAGACGGTGAGCCTGGGCGTGGGCGAGCGTATGGATGTGCTGGTGGAGATGACCGCGCCCGGCATCTGGGTCCTGGGCTCCACAGATGAGCAGGCGCGCACCGCCGGCCTCGGCGTGGTTGTGGAGTATGCCGGTGCGAACGGCGATCCGGTATGGATCGACCCAGCCGCCGCACCGGACTGGGACTACGGACAGTTTGCCGGCAACGGCATCACGGACTTGCAAGTGGAGGAAATTTCCCTTGCGCTGACACGTCAGCCTCTGGCGGAGAACGGGGCCGAGCGCTGGGCGCTGATCGATGCGCACGGCCAGGTACCGTCAGTTTCCATTCCGTTGGAGCGGGGCCGCTGCTATCGCCTCAGCATGCGCAATGAGAGCGATGAGTGGCACCCCATGCACCTCCACCGGCACACCTTTACTCTCGCCCATTACGGCGGCAAACCCATCGGCGGCCTGAAGAAAGACACCGTGCTGGTACCACCACGGGAAACGGTCGAATTGCTGCTGACTCCGCAGGCCGCCGGGCCAGCTCTCTTCCACTGCCATAACCAGATGCACATGGACGCAGGCATGTACACCATGTTCCAGACCAATTAGCGCAAGGACGAAAGGGAACAATGAACCAGTACGTACGAGCTGCCGCACTTCTGCTGTTACTCAACGCACCCTGCGCAATCCACGCTCAAACAACGGACGCACCAGAGTCGCCACGCGTCGCCATCTCCGATGAGGTGTTGGAGCGCATCCCGTCTCTCTACCGCGAAGAGTTGGCCTCTTTGCACTTGAAGGCTACGGTCGAAGACCAGAAAAAACTGCTGCGCGACGCCGCCATGCAGCCGGAAGCAGCGCTGGCGTTGGTGTTGAAGGCCATGTCCACCAACCCACAGGGTTTCGACTTCATGGTGCAGCAGCTCGGACAGGAACCCTCCGCTACCCGCCGCGCCATGATCCTGAAGTACGGCATACAGCCGCAGGTGCGTCGCGCACACGAAGGTGAACAGCGAGATCGCGTGAGTGCCGCACTGACGAAGCTGGCGCTGGAAGACCCGGACGCAGGTGTCTCCCTCGAGGCCATCGCCGCGGCCCGCCGCAGCGTGAGTTC
>Ga0193753_10002426_pt1 | contig 14662 bp, 16 predicted proteins | sample H1c2metaG_FD_144925 | JGI IMG/M metagenome (GOLD analysis project Ga0193753, IMG submission 144925) | Soil microbial communities from a riparian zone of the East river system, Colorado, United States - H1c2 | ecosystem: Environmental > Terrestrial > Soil > Riparian zone | place: USA: East... | reverse complement strand
TTAATTAACATTTCCTTTCGTCTAATTGAATAAACTTTAGGGCATTATTTTGGTCTTAATATTCTAAAAGAACCTCCATGAACCTTTCTACAAAGTTTCTGAACCGAAAACACTTTCATATGAATAAGAAACTATTAACCATAAAATGCCTCTTTTTGTCCATCTGCCTGCTGGCTTTTGGATTTAGCCGGGCTGATGATACGGATTGGCCAAAAGTCATTAATACTTCAAATGGTACTCAAATCAAGGTGTATGAGCCTGAGCCTGAGTCCTTTAAAGGGAATACGCTGATGTTCCGGTCAGCCATTTCCGTACTACCGAATGGCAGCAACGATCCGGTATTCGGTGCTTTTTGGGCCACTGCCAAGGTAGAGACCGACCGGGATAACAGAACCATGTTGATAAACACGCTGGATGTAACCTCCATCCGGATTCCGGCAATCGATGGACAGGACACGATTGATTATATTGATGATGCCCTAGAAACGCAGTTCCCTCAAACAGCCGGACCCATTTCACTGGATGCTATAGTGGCTACTCTAAATCAAAATCAGCAGGAGGCCAAAATTTCACAAGGGATATCAAATAAGCCACCCAAAGTGATGTTTGTTACCCGGCCGTCCATGCTTGTCCTGATCGATGGTGATCCCAAATTGCAAAATAATAAAGATCTTAAACTGGATATGGTAGCAAACACACCATTCACCATTGTAAAAAATACAGATGGAAGATTTTATTTGTATGGGCAAAAACGCTGGTATGTATCAAATGCGGCAACCGGCCCCTATGAATATACGAATGGTCAGGTGCCCCCTCCGATACAATCCGTTGGTTCCATGATTGCCAGCAAACAGCAGGCAAATAGCGCTGATAATGTGAGATCGACTACAGACCCTTCCGTAGTACCAACAATTATTGTCAGCACAGTACCTGCTGAACTCATTCAGTCCAACGGAGAACCCAATTTTACGCCGATTCAGGGAACGAATCTCCTTTACATGAGTAATTCGGACAATGATATTTTCATGGATGAAAACTCACAACAGTATTTTGTCCTGATTTCCGGCAGATGGTTTCAAACAAAGAATCTGAATTCCGACAATTGGGTATATATAGCTGCTGATCAGCTTCCGGCTGATTTTGCAAAAATTCCTCCGGGCTCTCCAAAAGATAATGTGTTGGCAAGTGTGGCAGGTACAGATGCAGCAAAAGATGCCGTGATGGATGCAGAAATCCCACAGACCGCCAAAGTGGATCGTAATACAACCACTACAACCGTTACTTATGATGGAAGGCCCAAGTTTACCGATATCGATGGAACCAATCTCCAATATGCGGTGAATACTTCGTCAACCGTATTACGTAATGGCGGGGACGGCCGGTTTTATGTTGTTGATAACGGCGTTTGGTTCGTTTCCGACAACGCGACCGGTCCCTTTGTTGTGAGTACTGTCAGACCTGTAGACGTAGATCTGATCCCTCCCAGTGTTCCGGTATATAATGCAAAATATGTGAACATCTATGATGTAGATCCGAACTATGTTTACATGGGCTATACCCCAGGGTATCTGAATAGTTTTGTTTACGGACCGACGGTTGTCTATGGAACCGGATTTTATTATCAACCGTGGTATGGCGCATATTATTATCCAAGGCCCTGGTCGTGGGGATTTAATTTCGGATATACACCTTATTTCGGATGGGGCTTTGGTTGGGGATACAGTCCAAGCTGGTTCAGTATCGGTTTTGGTTTTGGATACGGATATGGATTTGGCGGATACGGATACGGCGGATACGGATGGTGGGGCCCTTCATTTTATCATCCGGCCTGTTGGGGTGGATGGCATGGTGGTCCAAGGCCCTATGGATTTTACGGAAATAACTTTTATGTACATAATAACATACATGTAAACTACGCCAACAATGTTTACAGAAACAGAGGGGGTGTATCCAGCCAGAGTTATTACCGCGCGGGCGGTATAGCCACCAGGACGGCGAATTATAATCGCCCGACTTTGAATTCAACCAGACCGGGCGGAAATGTTAATCCGGGACCAAATAGTGCAAGACCCGGAACCAGTAATAATTATAACAGACCCGCGACGAACGGATCAGCGGCCGGAAGGCCTGGCAACGTCAATAACCCTTCCAATGGATCGCAACGACCCTCCTTATATTCCGACCGTCAGGGAAATGTTTATCAACGTTCGCAGCAAAGCAGCAACTGGCAACAAAGGCAAAACAGGACCTGGTCGCCGGTAAATAATTCAAGGCCCGAAGTTCAGAATCTGAATGCCCAGCAGATGAATCGGAGTCGGGGTGAACAGCGCGCACAAAACTTTCAAAGAATACAATCCAGCCCTTCACCGGGCGGTTTCCATCCTTCGGGTGGGGGTGGTGGAGGATCACGACCATCCGGAGGTGGTGGCGGAGGAGCTTCAAGAGGCGGGGGCCATAGATAGAACACTAAAATCATTAAATATAAAAGTAAAGACCTGGTAATATGCCAGGTCTTTGCTTTTATGCCAGTATGGAAACCAGCTCCCTATTGAATTACCCGTTTTATTTAAGCATATTGATTCCTCAGATCCCTGATTTCATCATGGGATTCTCTTAGTGTAGACTGCTGACTAGTCAGAAGCTCCCGCAAAAATCCCGGCAGACGATCCGTCTCAAGGGCTTTTTTATACGCAGTTTGCGCGGCATCTTCTCCCGCTTCACAATTGGAAAGAACCGTATGCCTGTTCTCCCCCGTAAAGACGGCCTTAACGTCCATCCAGGCGCGGTAAATTTTACCCATTTCCGTGCTCCCCTTCTCTACGTCTCCATGCAGGACCTGAATTTCATGTGCCAGATCTGATTTTATTTTCTGGCTTTCGATGATCATTTGATCGAATAGTGTTTTCAGGTCATCGTCATTCTGTTTCAGCTCTTTAATAGCCCGCTCATAACCGGCGATGCGATCATTGTTTATCATCACCAGATCATTCAATACTTCTACAACCTCCTTAGACTTTTCCATAAAATAGTTTTTAGTGTTATGGAATTCCTGAAAAAACCATACCAGCGGGTTCCACGAATGCTGAACGATAACCACTTACACTTTATATGCTCAAATTCCGGAACAGCCCCGAGCTCTATAGTTCCCATTTTATGTTTAACTTGCCCCTCTTTAAAAATTTAGCCTTTATATGGAATATTCCAAGATCATTGCTATTACCGGACTTCCGGGTCTTTTTGAATTGATCAGCAGCAAATCGGACGGTGGCATTGTGCGTTCCCTGGACGATAAGAGTACAAAGTTCGTTTCCAGCCGCGTACACCAGTTTTCACACCTTGAAAGTATTGAGGTTTATACCACCCGTCATAATGTGAACCTGGTTGATGTATTGAAAGCAATGGAATCGAGCAAAGAAAAATTGCCTGACGATAAAGATTCGTCTGCTTTGAAATCGTATTTCGAGAAAGTATATCCTGAACTGGATTTCGACCGCGTATATGCGAGCGATCTGAAGAAGATGGTAAAATGGCATGCCGTGCTTTCCAAGAATGAGGTTGAAATCAAATTATCAGAACCTGCTGAAGAGCCCGTAGAAGAACCGGCTGTTGAAGAAAAAGAAGAAAAGCCCGCAAAAAAAGAAACACCGGCCAAAGCGGAAAAGAAGGTTGAAAAAAAAAAAAAACCAGTGAAGAAAGTAGCTGAAACGAAAGCCGCAGAAATAAAACCGGTCAAAAAAACTTCGGAGAAAAAAGAGACTAAGGAAACAAAACCGGCAAAGAAAGAAACTCCCAAAAAAGCAGCTCCCGCAACTGCAAAAAAAACCACGGATAAACCAGCTGCCAAAAAATCAGCTGCCAAAAAGAAATAATCGTTCAGACAATCAGGTATGTTAGTAATCCTGCCCAAAAAACTTTATATAAAATGAAATCCCTATCTGCGAATATCGAAAAACCCGTACGTGTTTTTCTGCCAGAAAATTTTATTATCAGCGATTGGAATTCGATCTCTTCTTATTTTGAGGACCTTGCCCGTCGACCACTGGACACCCCTGCTGATCTGGAGAAATGGTTGAAAGATATGAGTGAACTGGAATCGGTTATTAGTGAAGATGTTTCCTGGCGTCATATACGTATGACCTGTAATACGGAAGACAAAAAGCTCCAAGATCATTTTACTTATTTCATGATGGAGGTTCAGCCAAAGATTCAGCCCTATGCGGATCTATTGAATCGCAAACTGATCAATTCCCCATTAACCGCTTTATTAGACAAGCAGAAATATTTTACTTATCTGCGCTCGGTGAGAAAAAGCATAGAACTTTTTCGCGAAGAGAATATTCCTATTCAATCAGAACTCAGTGTTTTGGGTCAGCAATATGGAACCATCTCCGGTAAAATGACTGTAACGGTTAAGGAACAGGAATATACATTACAGCAGGCCATGAAATTTCTGGAAAATCCAGACCGGGTTTTACGTGAAGAAGTTTATCGTAAGGTGCAGGAACGAAGACTTCAGGATAAAGATGCCCTGAATAATCTATTTACAGAACTCATTAAACGACGTGATCTCATCGCACGAAATGCTGGCTTCGCAAATTTCCGGGATTACAAATTCGTTGAAATGGGCCGATTCGATTATACTAAAGAAGACTGCTACCGTTTTCACGATTCAGTAAAACAGCATATTCTTCCTCTGGTGGAAATCATCAATCAATACCAGCAGCGCAAACTGGGCCTCGATGTTTTAAGGCCATGGGATATGGATGCCGAACCTGCCAATCAACAACCGCTGAATCCTTTTAAAACAGGTGATGAACTCCTCGAAAAAACAGTAACCTGTTTCAGTGATCTCCGGCCATTCTTTGCAGACTGCCTGCGAACGATGAAAAAAATGGATCGCTTTGACCTTGAAAGCAGGATTGGTAAGGCACCAGGTGGTTATAATTGTCCGCTGGCAGAAACCGGCGCACCGTTTATATTCATGAATGCAGCAGGTCAAATGCATGATGTTACAACAATGGTTCATGAAGGAGGCCATGCAATACATTCATTCCTTTCACATCACCTTGAACTGAGTGCCTTTAAGGAATATCCAATGGAGATAGCAGAAGTTGCCAGCATGGCGATGGAGCTATTCAGCATGGAGAACTGGGAGATTTATTTTCAAAATCCGGAAGATCTGCGCAGGGCTAAGATCCAGCAGCTGGAGCGGGTGATCACGATTTTCCCCTGGATAGCAACCATCGATCAATTTCAACACTGGGTTTATGAAAATCCAAATCATACCATAGAACAGCGCACTGAAAACTGGTTCCGGATTTATAATGAATTTAATTCCAAATCCGTCGACTGGAGCGGGCTCGAAATTTATCAAAAAAATATCTGGCAGAAGCAACTGCATCTGTTTGAAGTACCGTTCTACTATATTGAATATGGCATTGCACAATTGGGTGCTATTGGCATGTGGATGCAATTCAAGAAAAATAAGGACCAGGCATTGGATCATTATATACAGGCGCTTTCATTGGGAGGAACAAAAACACTTCCTGAATTGTATGAAGCAGCCGGATTGAAATTCGATTTTTCCGGTACCTACATCAAGGAACTGATGGACTTTGTAGAAAGTGAGTTGAAAGCATTATTGAAAGACTGATGGGAATTATGCTAGTAAAAATACCACGAAAATGGTAGGAAAGTTTCTTGCATGATTGGCTACAGGCCGTTATATTTGCTGACAGCTCCATAAAAAACATTTTTTTTAAAATAGCTACTAATCAGAGCCTTAACCAAAAGTCCCGGTGTTTCCACATCGGGGCTTTCTTTTTTGTTGAAGATTGGCCCTGCCAGCCGGAAGGCAGACGTAGCTCGTTATCGTGTAGAAAAACTTTGATTAATTATAAATGGCAGCATGTTTTGATCATCCAACGATCATCGCAGAGCAACTAATTAACCGATTCCTTCAACAAATCATCAATCTCCTTTTGCATTTCTGCCAGTTCATCTTTTTTAAGTCCGTCGATAATAGATCTCACGTTTCCGTTTTTATCAACGAGTGCAAAAAATTGCGTATGAATAAACTGTTCATCAATCGGCGAGAGATTATTTTTGGGGTCGTCCAGCAAATAACTCAATCTCGCAGCCAGGTATAAAGAATCTTTTGGGCCAGTTAAAAAAACCCAATGGCCCGCATCAACACCCAGTGAGTCGGCGTAATGCCGCATCCTGCTTACACTATCAGTGGAGGGGTTCACTGTATGGGAAAGAATCATGAAATTCGGTTCATTCTTATATCTTTCATAAACGGGTCGAAGGTTGGTATTCATCTTCGGACAAATACCAGGACAGGTTGTAAAGAAAAATTCCGCGACATATACTTTTCCCTGAACATCATGATTCGTTATTCTTTCCCCCTTCTGATCCAGAAAGGAAAAGGGTTGCACCTGACTTAACCTGGGTAAGCCGACCTTACCGTAACCGGGGATGATTTTGGTAAGCAAAAAGTAAAACACGATAATGAGGGTAAGAAAGAACAGGGAATAAAACCAGATTTTCTTCGACATAACTGCTAAATTACTCCACTCATTCGGGAGGAAAAAGTTTGACGTTATATTCTATCTTTGCAGGTCTTTTATGAAATGGATAAACGCTGACTTTATTGGAATCGGGGCATCTATCGCCTGTGCGGTACATTGCGCCGTTTTACCCCTTTTTCTGTCCGGACTATCCATTTTCGGGGTGAATATCATACACAACTTCTGGTTTGAAACCGGCATGATCGGACTGGCATTTTTGATCGGGGTCCTGTCCCTGCGACACGGATTCAGAGCACACCACCGGAGTCCCACACCGTTTTTGCTTTTTACAGGAGGTATCCTGTTTCTGTTTGCAAAGCAGTATTGGCATGATTATGAGCTGATTTTGTTGCCTTTTGCCCTTATTTTGATCATTTCAGCCCATATTTTCAACTTTCGCTATACCCGGATTGTCATAGATGCAGGGAAAATTAAAAAGTAAAAGATCCGTGATCAGACGGATCCTTCCCTTTAACCCTGAACTTTTCGAACCTTTAGCCTTTAAATTGATTAAATTTGCACTTCAACCAGTCGATATGATAAAAACAGGAAATCCGGTCATTAGCATTTACACAGAAATGACCCCCAACCCCGAAACCATGAAGTTTGTGGCAAACAAGCTGCTCTATCCGGGGAAGAGCATTGATTTTCCTGATGTGGAGTCGGCAAAACCATCTCCGCTCGCCATCGAGCTGTTTGGGTTCCCTTTCATTAAAAGTATTTTCATTGCCAGCAACTTTGTTACACTTACAAAGACCTCTGATACGGACTGGGCAGACGTAATTCCTTCAGTTCGTCAGTTTTTAAAGGATTACCTGGAAGACGGTAAACCCGTAGTCAACGAAGAGGAAATTACTGTCGCGCATACTGATGGCAATGCCATTGGAGCAGATGATGATGATGTGGTAAAAAGAATCAAGGAACTCCTTGAAAGCTATGTTAAACCGGCCGTTGAAATGGATGGTGGCGCCATACAATTCAGAAGCTACAATGAGGGTGTTGTCAACCTGATGCTTCAGGGTTCCTGCTCCGGTTGTCCATCTTCCATGATCACCCTGAAAGCAGGTATTGAAGGCATGATGAAACGCATGATTCCGGAAGTCAGGGAAGTGGTTGCTGAAGCAGAATAATGCAGCAGGTCATATCGCAATTCCTGAACGACCTTCACCACACCACCTGGCTTGAGTTTATCGCCGTCATTTTGGGTATCGCCAGCGTCATTTTTTCCCGTAAAGAAAATATTCTTGTTTATCCTGTCGGCATGATCAGTACCGGCATGTTTGTTCCCCTGTATATTATACACGGATTGTACGCGGATGCATCCGTTAATTTATATTATACTGTGATGAGCATTATCGGATGGATCATGTGGTCGCGTAAGTCAGATGGCAGGACCATGTTGCACATTACGGCTTCGACTAAAAAAGACTGGATAAACACATTCGTCTTTTTCATTACCTGCTGGACTGTTTTATACTTACTCCTTAGCCGCTTCACAAACAGTACCGTACCGGTAGCAGATAGTTTTACTTCCGGTGCCGCATTCACCGGAATGTGGCTGATGAATAAAAAGAAACTGGAAAACTGGACCTGGTGGATCATTACAAATCTCGCCTCCATCCCCCTCAACTTTTACAAACATCTTGTTTTTGCCAGTTTTCAATATGTAGTATTTCTGATCCTTGCTGTTATGGGCTATATTACTTGGAGAAATAAACTCCGGCATGCCCCTGCTTAAAAAAATTGTTGTCATCGGTCCTGAATCAACGGGCAAGAGCACGCTTTGCGAACAGCTGGCCGATCGTTATAAAACGGAATGGGTTCCTGAGTTTGCCAGAAATTATTTATTGGAAATCAGGCGTCCCTATACCTATGAAGACCTCCTTTATATCGCAGAGGCGCAGGTAGAGCTGGAAGACCGGATCTGCGCTTCCACAAAAACCCCGCTGCTATTCATTGACACAGACATGTATGTAATGAAAGTCTGGTGCGAGTATGTTTTTAAAAAGTGTCACGGTTTTATTCTCGATCAGATAGCAAAAAGAAAATATGACGGCTATCTTCTCTGCAATACCGACCTTCCATGGGTTGAAGATGAACTGCGGGAATATCCTGAACTGGAATCGCGGGAAAAATTATTTCATATGTACAAAGATCTGATGGTTAATCAGTCCACACCATGGATTGAGATTGCAGGAGATTATGAAGAAAGGTTACAACAGGCAATACATTTTACAAGCGTGGTGAATGTGGAAGGGTAGAATTTACATTTTCACATAAGCGTTCCGCGTTACGCGTTAAGCCTAACGTAGGTCATGCTATTGTAACAGCTTGATAACATCGGGATCATCCTGCAGGTGATGCATCTGGCCCAATATCCATGGATATCTCGAAGCCACATGCTTTGACATGGGCCTGATCGTAAATACCTTCGGATTGGGCAAACAGCCCGCAATCATAGCTGATTCACTACGGTTTAAATCTTTTGCATGTTTACCGAAATAAAATTTAGCCGCAGCGTCGATTCCATAAACACCCTTCCCCATTTCACTTACATTCAAATACATCTGAAGTATTCTTTTTTTTCCCCAGATTTTTTCAATCATAAAAGTAAAATACACTTCCATCGCTTTTCGGATCCAGCTCCTGCCCTGCCATAAAAAGACATTCTTTGCCACCTGCTGGGATATCGTGCTGGCTCCATGAAGCGATTTACTTTTCTGATTATGTTTCATGGCCTTTTCTATTGATTTAAAATCAAATCCATCGTGGTCGGGAAAAAGCTGGTCCTCAGAAGAAATAACGGCGAGTTTGGCGTACGGTGAAATGGCATCCATGGCAACATAATTACGTTTCAGGCCGTAACCGTGAAAAAGACTTGATAGCTGTGTGAGTGTAACCGGTGGGTTGATCCATTTTAAAATCAGGATATAAAAAAATTGAGCAAGAAATAAAAACAGGAAGATCCGTTTGATCCATCTCCAAATACGCGGAACAATTCCTTTGGTTTTTATAGGCATCAGGTTACTTTGCGGGTTCAGTTGGTTTCACGGATGGACTTTTCTCCATAGGATTGTTCATACGCATATTCAAATAGTGCAAAGTATATTTTTTACCGAGTTTATAATCGGAATACCGGGCTCTTTTCAATAATATCCCTCCAACGATAAAAGCACCGGCCGTAATCCACCCGGAGGTTTTTACCCAGCTGCCAGCACTTTCATTGGTATACAATCCATTCACTACATTCAGGACAAGTACGCCGACACCGGCTACTATTAAAAGAGTGCCATCCGTTAAATAATTCCACTTGGTATTGTCCTGACGTATAGCATCGATTTCATGTACATGAAACGGGATATTATTGAGAAATATACTGTCATTCCGTAAAGCCGTGATCGTACCGCCCAGCCATTGATCATAAACGGTATGGAAACCAATAGGCATTCCCGTTTCGAAGGTTTTGATATTACGTCCGTTTTTCTGAAGAATCAGTACGTCCGTTTGGGACAGGCTGATCAACGGAATCAGAAAGAAAACGGTGGTAAGGAATTTATTCATACTAAAAATTAAAGCAGGCATCCTTCACTAATGCCTCCTGAACAAAACAGTATAAAGTAAAAACATTCCGAAAGCGATGAGTATAGCACCAGAGATCTTATTAATAATGGCCAGATTGTGAACGGTTAATTTTTTACGCAATTTTCCGGCCATCATGACTTTCCCAACATCTGCCGACATATTGATGAGTAAACAGACCGAGAAAATCACCACACGCTCACTCAATGAATGCGTCAACGCAAGTATGGATGCATTGCCCAGCCAGAAAATAATCACACCTGGATTCAGGGTATTGATAAGAAATCCGGAAGCAAAAATCCTGAACATTTCCCCCGTACTCAGGTGATCGGAATGTTCTCCTTCCGTTGTTTTTAAAACCACTTTCTTAAAAAAGAAAAAATATACGCCCATGGCGATCAGGAAACCACTGCCGCCATACCCGATTAAATTTTTATGTTCGAGCAGCCGTGTTACCCATTCGGTAAAAACATTGCTGAGAAATACAAGAATAAAATCACTAAGCCAAACGCCTGCTACAAAACTGAAACCGCCCTTATGACCAACGGTTATACTTTGCTTTATGATGGTGAAAATGATCGGACCGACAGATAATGCGAGCACAACTCCGAGCGCTAATCCTTTCAATATGGCTTCGACCATGCGATATTAATTTTACCGGTCCTACACGAAAATAATGGAACCCGGAAAATAGAGTAATATTTCTCATTTTAATAAATAATCAATAATGAGCCCTGACATCTGTCTGCTCGAGGAAATTTTGCCAGTCCTTTAACAATTTCCCCTTGAGCACCCGCGGGAATTTATGCTGCCCCCCTTCCTTACCGGCAGATCGCATAAAATCGATAAATATTTCCGGAGGAAGCACTTTTACTGAAATGTCCTTCAGAGCACTCATACGTTCAACGGCATAATCATCATTTAAACGTTTGAGATTTTCATCCAGCTTATCCCGAAGTACAACCGGATCTACGGGTGAATCGGAAGCTACGTACCATTGATGAGCAAAGAAAAGACCATGTGGCACTCCGGCAACCGTAAATTCAGGTATCGATATATTCAGCTCTTCGCTGACAAACTGAATGGCCTGGTTCATATTATCGACGCTGAGGTGTTCACCTACCAGGCTGAGATAATGTTTGGTTCTGCCGGTAATAATGATTTCACTTTTATCTTTATCAGTAAATCGAATTGTATCCCCAATCAGGTATCGCCAGGCACCTGCGGCTGTACTAATCAAAATCGCATAGTCACGGCCCTCTTCCACCAGGTGAATTTCGAGTGCCTCCGGACGATCTACAATATTCCCTTCGCTATCGAAATTTTTATCATCGAAGGGTACAAATTCGAAGAACAGGTGCTGGCTGGTCACCAGCCGCATACCTCTTTCATCCTGGCGGTCCTGGTAGGCGATAAACCCTTCAGAAGCAAGATAGGTTTCAATATAAGTAATGGGTTTGCCCAAAAGCTTTTCAAATCCCAGTTTATAGGGTTCGAAAGAAACACCGCCGTGCACAAAAAAACCAAGATTGGGCCAGAGCTCATGTATATTACTCAACTTATATTTTTCAATGATTTTTTCCATACACATCTGGATCCAGGCCGGAACACCTACGATGAATCCGATATCCCATCCCGGTGCCTGTTCTACAATTTCTTCCAGCTTACGGGTCCAATCCCGTGTTTTGGCAATCTTCTTACCCGGCTTATAAAAAGGACTGAACCAGAAGGGCACTTTCTTGGCAGAAATTCCGCTGAGGTCACCTTCATAATACCCTGGTCCTTTTTGCAGATCGGTGGATCCGCCGATCATCAGCCATCCTTTACCAACACTTTTTACCGGAATATCCCGGTAATTACGAAGGCTCAGCAATTGCCGGACCATCACGATACGATTGCCCCGCAGCAGATCGTTGGTAACAGGAATATATTTACTGGCTGATTCTGAAGTGCCCGAACTCAGGGCGTAATACTTTATTTTTCCCGGCCAGCAGATGTCTGGCTTGCCCTCCAGTGTCTTGTACCACCATTCCTTATAAATCTTCGTGTAGTCATAAACCGGAACGTTTTCCTGGAAACTCTTTACCAGGTGGCGATTCATAAGGATCCGGTCGAAATGAAACTGTTGTCCGAATTCAGTAAAGCGGGCTTTCTTCAATAATTTTTTGAGGACTTTTATTTGCTGGCGCCTCGGGGATTTTTTTGGCAGTCGCAAGGCCCGCGCTAGAGAATTGGGTAATTGTACGTCAATTAGCGCCATTGAGAATCGGAATGTTGATGGATATAAAATTAAGTGTTTTTAAGGTGCTTTCGTCGGTATCGGGTAAAACAGCAAGGGTGCACTTTCATTATTCGTCCTGCTGATCGCTGTTACAAAATACCGGCTGCTGGAATCGGTTATCAGGGTCTTTAGGCTAAATCCTGTGACCGGATCTGAATTGTTGGGTATAAAACGGAATACAAGGGCAGAGTCTATATTAAAGTTGCCCTCTGCCTTGTATACAGCAAATCCTCTTAAAGCATCTTTGAGATTTCCTGCTCCAAAACGGAATGAGAGCGAATCATTTTGCGTGATGACACGTACAACAGGTATGGCAGGGCGTACACTGTCGATCCATTGCATCGGCTGGATCAGGGCCGGGTAATTATAAAAATGTTCGCGCAATGTATCATTCCATCCCAATGGATTTTTAAAGAATGAAGTACTGCTGAAGTAAACTTCTCCCCCAATATCCGGCAGCTCACGGATCGCCCGGAGTTGCCTTGGCAATTGATTCCTGTCCCGCCAGTATTCATTCGAACCGGCGCGGTAAAATCCCAGTCCGATATAACAGGGCCTGTCAAAATGATTTTTGCTCCACCAGTTCAGTAAGGTTCCATACGGAGCATGTTTATGTTCAAATTCCCAATATATCTGGGGTACTACATAATCTATCCATCCGTTTTTCATCCATAACCGGATATCGGCGTACAGATCGTCATAATTTGTTTGCCCCGCCTGAGTATCACTTCCAAGAGAATCTTTTGACAAATTTCTCCAGACACCAAAAGGGCTGATTCCGAATTTGCAATTTTTTTTCACATCGCGAATGGTACGATGCAACATCAATATAACGGAATCAACATTACTTCTTCTCCATGCTTCCTTATCCATACCCTGACCATATTTCAAATAAGATGCATTGTCGGGAAACTCCACACCACCAATTCTGTAAGGATAGAAATAGTCATCGAAATGAACTGCGTCAATGTCATAACGGTTAAGCATATCCCGGATTACGGCATTTACATATAATTGCACGTCCTTGTTGCCGGGATCGAGATATCCGGTTTCTCCATAATTGAGAATCCAGTTCGGGTGCTGCTTGCTGATATGATCGGGGGAAATGGAAGAGCCGTTATGCCAGACTGTTTTACGACGCTTATGTTTTCCTTGTTTGGTAATCACCGTAGTATAGTGACCCAATTGGAATATGGCGCGGTAAGGATTACACCAGGCGTGAAACTCCATGCCCCTTTTATGGGTTTCTGCAATCATGAATTCCAGCGGATCATAAAATGGTACAGGCGCTTTTCCCTGTTTGCCCGTCAGCCATTGGCTCCAGGGTTCCAAATCCGATGGGTAAAATGCATCACAGGCGGGTCGCACCTGAACAATCACAGCATTCATTCCATTGCGCTGATGCATATCCAGCTGACGGATAAATTCCGCCTTCTGTACTTCAGTACTATAATTTCCGGCACTTGGCCAGTCAATATTATCAACGGTGGCAACCCACACTGCCCTGAACTCATATTTAGGTTGTGAAAAAGCGAACAGAGAAAAAATCAGGAGAGGAACAAAGAGAAGTATTTTCATAAGGATCTATCCGGTAATGGCGGTTTCTGCTGAATTGTCTTCAGAGGGGTTTTCAATCATCCTGATTTTATCAAGAAGAACATTCAGAAGCTTCGCTTCGTCGTTGCTGAGATATTTAAATATAGATTCCATTTCTTCATTCATACCGTCCATCGATTGTAAGAGTTTTTTGCCTTTATCAGTCAGTAACACGTCCACCAGGCGCCGGTCTTCCCGGCAAACTGATTTTTTTACCATCCCTTTTTTAACGAGCCTGTCTACAATGCGGCTGGTATCGCTCATTTTATCGAGCATTCTCTGTCGGATCTGCAAGGTGGATAATGGCTGTCCGGCTCCCCGTAAAATCCGGAGAATATTAAATTGCTGCTGTGTAATATCAAATGGTTCAAATCGCCTGTTTATTTTTTCATTTACCCAGTTAAATGTGTAAATGAGATTAATAATAGCCTTCTGATATTCTGAACGGAATACCTGCTGATTAATGTCTTTCTCTAAAGTCATAAAATTACTTGTCCGTCGAAAATTCCTTCCTCTGCTGTGATCAGTCTCCCCAGACCTTCACACCTTCACTGCAATTGGCGCAAATGTCAATTTCTCCCCGGCCCTTTAAAATCTTCCTGCGAAAATCGATGTATTCGGGTTCTTTCCAGAT
>Ga0193753_10002425_pt1 | contig 14665 bp, 20 predicted proteins | sample H1c2metaG_FD_144925 | JGI IMG/M metagenome (GOLD analysis project Ga0193753, IMG submission 144925) | Soil microbial communities from a riparian zone of the East river system, Colorado, United States - H1c2 | ecosystem: Environmental > Terrestrial > Soil > Riparian zone | place: USA: East... | reverse complement strand
CTCGACGTTGTTCCAGCCAAGAGGCTTCTTGGTGAGAAGCCCCCTCTTCGCCTGGCTCTCAAGATAGTGCCGAAGGCATGCTACAAAAAGATCTTCCTTGTCTCGGAACTCCGTATACAGCCCTGACTTGTTCACGCCTGTGGCTCGCTCCAGGTCCTGAAGACTCGTGTCCGAAAATCCATGGGTCCAGAAGACAGGCATCGCCTTCTCCAGCACTTCCTCACGGCTAAAGTTCTTCGGGCGCCCCATACACATATCATCCGATAAAGAACTAAATAGTTCAATATATCTTGCACCCTCGCCGCACCGTAACCATCCTATAGAACTGAATGGTTCAAAATATGACCGGGTCGGTCAGCTGAACCAAAAGGAGATCCATGTCTAAGTTAGCTAATAAAGTAGCACTCGTAACGGGCGGTTCCCGGGGCATTGGCGCCGCGATCGCGAAGCGTCTGGCCGCGGACGGAGCGAGCGTGGCCATCACGTACGCGAAGGACGCGAGCGCTGCCTCCGCCGTGGTCAAAGCGATTGAACTCGATGGTGGAAAGGCTATCGCGATCCAAGCAGACGCGGTTGACGCCGAAGCAGTCAAAGGTGCGGTCGAAAAGGCCGTCGCGACCTTCGGCCGGCTGGATGTGCTTGTGAACAACGCCGGCACGGCCATTCCGAAACCGTTCGAGGAGACCACGCTGGAGGAGATAGACCGCGTGATTAACGTCAACGTCCGCGGCGTATTCGTCACGACCCAGGCTGCGCTGAAGCACATGAATGATGGCGGACGCATCATCAGCATCGGTTCGGCCGTGGGCGAGCGTGTCCAGGTGCCCGGGCTTGTGCCCTACTCGGCCACGAAGGGAGCCGTGAAGATATTTACTCAGGCGCTATCCAGAGAGGTGGGGAGCCGGCGTATCACGGTGAACAACGTGCAGCCCGGTCCGATCGACACGGATTTGAATCCCGCCGCGGGTGAGTGGGCGGTACCGCAGAAGGCCGTCACAGCACTCGACCGCTATGGGCACGTGGATGAGGTCGCCGCGCTGGTGGCGTTTGTCGCCGGCCCGGAGTCCTCGTACATTACCGGGGCGAATCTTACCGTGGATGGCGGAATGAACGCCTAATTAGAGATCTCTAATTAGAAATCTAAGGTGATAACGATCAAGAAAGAGTAACGAGCATGGGAAAGTTGCAGGGGAAGGTGGCAGTCATTACTGGCGGCACTACGGGCATAGGGTTTGCTACGGCAAAGTCTTTCGTCGAAGAGGGTGCTTATGTCTTCATCACTGGCCGTCGCCCGAAGGAACTGAACGAGGCCGTCAAGGCAATCGGCGCCAACGTTACAGGTGTTCAGGGAGACGCTTCCAAACTGGACGACCTGGATCGTCTCTACGAGACGGTCCAGGCGAAGGGGCGAATCGATATCGTTTTCGCCAACGCCGGCACCGGTGGGTTTGTCCCCCTGGGCATGGTTACGGAAGAGTTCTACAACAACATATTCAACACGAATGTCAAAGGAACGCTCTTCACGGTGCAAAAGGCATTGCCGCTGCTGAATGATGGCGGCTCAATCATCCTCAACGGCTCCGTCGCGAGTGTGAAGGGTACTCCCGGCTTTTGGGTTTATGGCGCGAGCAAGGCCGCTCTCCGCAACTTCGTTCGAGCATGGGCCGTGGAGCTGAAGGATCGCCATATTCGTTCAAACGTCCTCAGCCCTGGTCCAACCGATACGCCGATTGTAGTTGGACAACCCGCGGACGCTATTGCAAAGATCGTGTCCACCATCCCGATGGGGCGCATGGGGGAGCCAGATGAAATCGCCAAAGCGGCGCTGTTCCTGGCTTCAGAGGACTCCAGTTTCGTCACGGGTATTGAACTATTCGTGGACGGTGGTAGAGCGCAGATCTAGGAGAACTCTAGTTCATCTGAATTTGGGAGGTACGTAAAAATGGCTGCACTTCAAGGCAAGACTGCGCTGGTGACTGGGGCGTCACGGGGAATTGGGCGCGCCACTGCAGTGGCGCTTGCCGAAGCCGGGGCACACGTCCTGGTTCACTATGGCCGCTCTGCGCGGGAAGCGGAATCTCTCGTCGCCGCGATTCAAACGAAAGGCGGACGCACAAATGCAATCCCGGCGGATCTGGGAACTCCGAACGGTGCGGCGCTGCTCGCCGAACAGGTGCGCTCCATCGTCGGCGATCGATTGGATGTGCTCGTGTCCAACGCCGGAATCAGCAAGTCGGCACGGATCGCGGATTACACGGTAGAGGATTTTGACAACCTCTTTGCGACAAACGTCCGAAGCCCATTCTTCCTGGTACAGCAACTCCTGCCAGTTCTGGGTGAGGGCTCAAACATCATTGTTATCTCTTCCGCCGTGGCCCGTACGGTGGTGGGCATGGCCGGTTTGGAAAGCCCTTCGACTCTTGCTTACGCCTCTACCAAAGGAGCACTCGAGACTCTGGTCAAGCACTGGGCCGCCATTCTCGGGCCGCGCGGCATACGCGTAAACGCTATCGCACCGGGAATAATCGACACGGATATGTCGAATTTTACGAAGACAGAAGCCGGTCGCGAGATCGCGTTGGGAATGCAGGCATTGAAGCGGCTCGGCAAACCCGAGGACATCGCCGACGTAGTCGCTTTTATGGCGTCCGATGGGGCGCGCTGGATCACAGGTGCGAGCATTCCAGTCGATGGCGGCTCGAAGTTGTAACTGGCGCCATGAGGAGTAACAGAAAGGAATTAAGATGCCGAAGACTACACCCGAACAAAACAAGGCCCTCGTCTTGGAAGCGTTCGACACACTCTTCAACAAGCGCGATTATGCGGCCGCGGAACGCTTCTGGCCCCCTAACTACATCCAGCACAGTGCACACATCGAACCGGGCCGTGAAGGGCTATTCAGCCTGATAAAGTCACTCCCAAGCACTCTAAGATACGAAGCCAGTGTGATTGTCGCCGATGGAGACTTCGTGATCGCACATGGGCGCTTTTCCGGATTCGGAGCACCGGTGAACTGGATCGCGGCTGATATTCTTCGCATTCAAGACGGCATTCTCGTAGAGCACTGGGATGTCATCCAGGACGAAGCCACTGAGGAACAGTCGAAGAGTAAAGCCCCTATGTTCGGTGACAGATTTCCGGCATTGCCCAACCAGACATGAACGGAAGTCTCAATGACTAACGTCTCTGAACGTACCGCTCCCAAACGCGAAGTCCTGCTTGTCGGCCCTTACGGCGTCCTTGGCACGGGAGTCCTCGATGCGGCAGCCGCGGATCCCTCCTGGCGGGTCACAACAGCAGCGCGACGGCCCCCACCCATCTATCGTCCCAACACCGCATATCGTCACATCGGTGTCGACCTCATGGATCGTGAAGGGACGATCAAGGCATTCTCTGAACTCGATAGTGTGACCGGCCTGGTGTTTGCCGCGTACGTCGAGAAGCCGACCATGGCGGAGACCGTCGAGCCGAATGCTCGGATGCTCACAAATACACTTGATGCCCTCGCCGCGCGCAACGTCCCACTCCAGCGCATTGTGCTCGCGGGCGGCGCCAAATCCTATGGGTTCAGTCTCGGCGCCTTCAATGCCCCTGCAAAAGAGACCGAGCCTCGTCTGATTGCGCCGATCCACTATCACCAGCAGGAAGATATTACAGCTGCTTGGTCGGAGAAGAATGGAGCAAGCTGGACAGTCCTGCGTCCTCATCTCGTGATGGGGCCGAGCTTGAATTCTCCGATGAACCTTGTGACGAGTCTTGCCACCTACGCCGCGATGAGCCGCGAATTGGGCGTCGCGCTGAGATTCCCTGGACGACAGGCAGGGTGGAATACCCTGCAGGAGACCACCGACGCGGAGCTCTTCGGGCGCGCGACGTTGTGGGCCCTGAGCGACGAGAGAGCGAAAAACGAAGTCTTCAATGTCTCGAATGGCGATGTCTACCGCTGGCGTCAGATGTGGAATGTCTTGGCCGAGTTTTATGATCTTCGGGTTGCGGAGCCGCTGGCAATGTCGACCCTCTCCGAGATGAGCGAGAAGGCGCCGTTGTGGGACTCAATGGTTGAGAACCATGGGCTGCACGCCACTCCGTACGATCAGATCGCAAACTGGGCATTTGTGGACTGGATGCTCAACTTCGGTGAAGAGACGATCCAGAGCACGATCAAGATCCGCCACGCCGGTTTCGGAGACTCGATCGACACACATGTAAGCTTCAAGCGTCAACTGACCCGGCTGCGGGAGATGCGGATCATTCCTTGAGCGCGAGGCCGCTGCAGGCATCCGGCAAAATCAATACTCACCAATCTCACCGAGCCTTTACGGAGAGATTGCCAGCTTCAAAGATAAGCTTGCTTAGGAGGTGATCGACCTACAGGACGAAATGCGAATCGAGCTGAAATTCGAAGAAATTGTCAGCAATAGCGATGCTCTAACACGCGTGCTTGCGCAACTTGACACCGTCGCGCCCAGCGATTCCACTGTGCTCATCTACGGTGAGACAGAGACGGGCAAAGAACTCATCGCGCGGGCCATCCGCAACCTGACCTCGCGCAAAGTCGAACGCCTTCGTCAAGCTGAACTGCGCGGCCATTCCGACCGGACTACTCGAAAGCGAATTGTCGGCCATGAAGAGGGCGCATTCACCGGCGCGATCGCACAACGTGTTGGCAGGGGTCGAGTTGGCGAATCGCGACCTAGCCGCGATGGTAGAGGAGCAGGAGTTTCGCTCCGATCTTTACTACCGGTTGAACGTTTTCCCCGTCCAGGTGCCCCGTTGCGCGAACGGCGGGAAGACATTCCTTTGCTCGTCCGCCACTTCGTCCAGCAGTTTAGCCGCATGACAAGGAGCGCCGAAACGATCCCCTCGGAAACAATGAAAACGCTGGTCCGCTATGACTGGCCCGGCAATATCCGGGAATTGCAAAACGTGATCGAGCGCGCGGTGATTGTTTCCACCGGGCCGGTACCGAACGTGCCGCTGGACGACTTGAAGGCGCGCGTTTCTTCGGCGGAGGCCTCGAACGGCGACAGCCCGTCCGAGGATGCTGGGAAAGATACGCGGGGTGCTCGAGGATACCGTGCGCAAGCAGATTTTGGGCCGCTCTCTTAAGCAAGCCAGCTGGGTCGTTGCCGGTCCCAAGGGGGCCGCTGATTTGTTGGGCATGAAGCGCTCGACACTTTAGGCCCATATGCGGAGGCTCGGGTTTCGGGTTTCCCGCAGGATCATCCCGAGCTTCCCTCGACTATGAGCATCAGGATTTGCTTTTGTTGGCCTCTGGCTGTCGGCCTGAAGATTCGTAAAACGCCTCTGCCTGCCTGCCGGCTTTTTTCATCAGGCGTTCCAATTGCCGGAGCTCCGAGGGAGTGAAACCGGTAAAGACTTGGCGGACGTCCTCAACATGCTTTCGATAGATGGGACGGATGAGAGCCTTTCCGCTGTCCGTGAGGGCGACGAGACGGATTCGGCGATCTTCGGGATTCTCCTCACGACTGACCAAACCCTTGCTAAAAAGCCGATCCACGGCGGTGCTGATCGACCCCGGCGTGAGAAACACCTTTGGGCCGATCACATTCACCGGAAGCGGACCTTTATGAAGCAACGCCTCCAGAACCCGGAAATCTGAATCGCCCAGACCGCTTTCCTGGATTCCGGCCATTGTGAACTTCGTCATGGCGTGGAAAGCCTTGCCGAGCACAAGCCAGACGTGGACATGATCTGTATCTTCTGAGGAGTCTTTTTTCATTCGAGTCTCTGAATCCAACACCAGTGTATACGCATCAAGTCTATTGATGTAGATACTATTGACATAGATTCAGTGGTTCCTAAGGTGCAAACAAACGGATATCCAACCCGAAGAGAAAGGATGATTCTCCATGCCTACCCTTGTCCATATCAACGTTAGCGCCCGCGATGACCACTCAATCTTCCGCCCAAGTCAGCGCTGCGGCCGCGGGGGGGGGCAAATAGCCGCGAGCGACTTTCGATTTTTAAACCATCATTCCGAACTAGAAAGGATTTGAACATGCTCAACAAAACTCCATACATCGGCGCTGTCGGCCGGATTCTCATCGCTGCGCTTTTCCTGATCAGTGGACTCGGCAAAATCGCCGCCCCAGCGATGATGCAGGGGATCATTGCATCCGCGGGTCTGCCGTTTCCGCTCCTTGCCTTACTCGTCGCGATCGTTATCGAAGTCGTCGGCGGAATTTTTCTTATTCTTGGCTATCAGAGTCGAATCGTCGCAAGTGTGATGGCGGTTTTCACCGTCGCAGCGGCACTCGGTTTTCACCGCAACTTTGCTGACCAAAACGCGATGGCGCATTTTCTCAAGAACATCTCGATCACAGGCGGGCTGCTTCAGATCGCCGCCTTTGGGGCTGGCAGCTTCAGCATCGACAGCCACCTTGCAAAATCCGATCTGACTAGACAAGGGCTCGCCCTTGATAAACATCACCAGCAAAGGGCCAATATATGACCACTATTTCTGTAATCGTCGGCAGCACGCGTCAGGGCCGATTTTCTGAAAAACCGGCGCAGTGGATTCTTCACCATTTCCAGAAGCGCGACGGAATCGAAGCGCGGCTGCTCGACCTTCGCGACTTTCCGATGCCCTTCTTTGATCAGGCTCTGACGCCTGCGATGCCCGGCCGCGCGCCTTACGAGAATGAGGTTGTCAAACGCTGGACCGCCGCCATAGCCGCATCGGACGGGTTTGTTTTTGTCACCCCGGAATATAACTACGGCCCTTCAGCAGTGCTGAAAAATGCGATCGATTGGGTTTATCCGGAGTGGAACCGCAAGGCGGCTGCCTTTGTAAGCTATGGCAGCGCCATGGGCGCGCGCGGCGTCCAGCAGCTCCGGGAAACCATGATTGAGGTTCAGATTGCCCCAATTCGCTCGTCCGTCCACATTCCCGTCGCAACCCTTTGGGCGCATTATCAGGGCGGCGACGTGGATAAAGGACTCGCCGAACTTGGGACGCAAGCCCAGACGATGATCGATGACTTGCTGTGGTGGACAACAGCACTGAAGGCAGCCCGCAAAGCTTAACAACCGAACGGAGAAAGGCCAAACCTATGTCTGACACAAAATCCCTGGACAAAACCGCTACTCATCCTCTGACCACAGCCGCCATGAGGCAAAGTCCTCTTTCCCGAATCGCCAGACGAACCCTTGGACAGTGTCACTGGCCTGTCACACGCCTGATGTCGCCATCTGATTTTGGCCGTCTTTTAAAACCCTTCGTATTCCTTGACCTCGTCGACAATCAAGGAAAACCGTTCTCTGGTTTCGGGCTCCATCCACATTCGGGCATCGCAACCCTGACCTACATTGCGGAGGGCAGCGTCTGCTATGAAGATACGAACGGGGCGACAGGTTTGTTGCCTGCCGGCGGTCTCGAATGGATGCGGGCCGGCGGTGGCGTCTGGCACGGCGGTGGCGCCGGCGAACCCGGACGGACACGGGGCTTCCAGCTTTGGATTGCTTTGCCGCCCGAACTCGAGCTGGGACCATCAGAGAGCGTCTATCTGGCACCCGAGGTTATTCCCCACGATGGGCCCGCGCGTGTCCTCCTCGGCAGCCACGGAACCGCGACAAGTTCGATCAATGCTCCGTCATCAATGGACTACATCGCCGTGCGTTTAAGAGCTGGAGAACGCTGGAGCTATCTGCCGCCCGCCGGGCACACTGTCCTCTGGACCGCCGTCGGAATGGGCTCCGTTCTCGTTCCGGACGACCTGCAACAGGGCGAGCTGGCGGCCTTCAGGCCGTCGAGCGCCGCGATTGAATTCGAAGCCCAATCCGATACGGAGTTCGTAGTAGGCTCGGCTGTGCCGCATGATCACGACCTTGTCTTGGGCTCCCACTCCGTACATACAAGCGCCGGCGCGCTGCGTGAAGCCGAGGCGCGAATCTCGGCGATCCAGGCGGGCCTCACTCAGCATGGCAGACTTTGAGCAATAGGCGGGCACTAATGTCAGAGGGCGCCGCATGCTCTCCGTTAAGGGCGCTTGTATCTTCAAGCCCACTTTTTCCGCTTCATGAGATTGCCCTATGGCCCCATCAACCCTGCGGCAGTCTGCGGTCGCTATGTCGTGCTTATCGGGTGAAACGACGTCCGCGACGTCAATGGTGATGGCGGCAAGGCTCTTGTCGGCGACCCCGTCGGCGTCGCGCAGGTGAACGCGCCGGCGGGTCGGGAAGACGAACCCATCGAAGGTGGTCGGGTCGTAGGTATATTGGGCGCCCGGAGCGGCGGTCACGTCGGGCGAGTAGTCCATGCGGCGCAGCATGAAGTCGGCGTTGTGGTTGGCGTTGCTTTTGGCAAACGTGACTGCGAGGCGACGCCGGTCTCGCCATCCTCCTGCCACGGCTCGATCTCCCGGGCCTGCACGCCGGTGTAGGTGAACCCGAACGGCTCGGTGAGGTAGTTCCAGTTCGACGCGCTCAGGAAGTACGCGATCTGGATGGCGTGGCACCGGGTGGTCCCCCAATCGAACGGCGGGAACGACGACCGCGGATTAGTCCGCAACTCGATGACCTTGCCGTCGAAGGTGCGGATCGTCAAGCACTCCAGACCGCCGTGTGCCTCTAGCACGTTGGTGAACAGATCGCAGTAGTGCATGGTCTTGCTGTCGTTTGTAGCTGTTAGAACGCATTCCACAACCGTTCTCCTTTCGTGTCAGCTCGGCTCCGAATTGCCGTTGCCCCTGGCTGTTCTGAATTCGTGGCCGACGCCCCGATGGTGTCGGCTCCTCGCGCCGGCAATTTCGTCACGTTCACGAGCTAGCGCCCGGTGAACTCGGTGTCACGCCGCCGGTGAGGTATGCCCAGCGTTAGAGTGCGCTCAATTTGGTCAGTGTTGGCACTCCGGACACCTTGCCGTCCAGCGATGCGAACACCCGCTTTGTATAGTCCTGTTCGAGGTGGAACTCATGTGCTGCCGCAGAGGAGAAGACCTCGAAGAACACTAGCTTGTGCGGATCATCCTTTCGTCCGGTCTCGTATAAGGCTTCACAGCCTGGCTCTTGGAGTGTCGGGGTAAGAGCCTCCTTGAGGATGGTCTTCACCTCTTCCAGAAATCCAGGCAGAATAGTCAATTCGGCCAACAAATAGATCTTCTTGTCTTCCATCGGTGATACCTCTTGCGTTGATCGCATTACCTTAGGCAGCGCCTGAAGTCCTGTCTTGCTCATGGTTGTTTCGTCCTTTGTTCTTGGTTAAATCACTCTCACCTAGCTGTGTGCCGTCGACTTGGAGCATGACGTCGACGTTGCCACGCGTGGCGTTCGAGTAAGGCAGAGCCCGTGGGCTCGGCGCATGAGGTCCTCGGCGTCGACACGCGACAGGTTCGGCGCGTGTAGGTCGAGGGTGACCGCCAAGCCAAATCCGCCGCGACCGGTGGGACCGATCCCCACATGGGCGGTGACCGTTGAGTCGGAAGCATCGAGCTTCCGGCCCTGGGCCACCGACAGCAGCCCGGAGTGGAAGCAGGCGGCGTACCCGACCGCGAAAAGCTGCTCTGGATTGGTGCCGGGTCCGCCCTCGCCGCCGAGCTCTCTTGGGACGGACAGGTCGACGACGAGCCGGCCGTCCGAGGTCCGGCCGTGACCTGCTCGCCCTCCTTCGACCACCGCCTCGGTTGTATATAGGATCTTCATATCTGCTCCCTTACCTGGAAGACCACTCGGTTCTTTGCGGCTCAGGCAGATTGATGGCGATCACCTCGCGCCAGGCTGCCGCCTCAGTCTCCGTGATCGGTCCGAAGCGCAAGATAGCCGCGTTGTTGATCAGCACGGAGACTGGGCCGAAGGTGTCCTCGGCGGCGGTAACCGTCGCCGCCCAGTCCGCATCGTTCGTGAGGTCGAGGCGGGAGAAGATCGCTTAATCGCCGAGCTCGTCAGCGAGTGTCCGCCCCTCCTGCTCGAGTACGTCCGCGATCACAACGCTCGCGCCCTCGGCGACGAAGCCACGCGCTTGCCGGGCGCCCATTCCACGGGCACCGCCCATGACAATCACCGTCCGATTCTCGAAACGTTTCATGATTCTTTCGTTTCATGACCATCGTCGGATGCTAGAAACACTACGGCCTTCGCGACCTCATCAGCTGTCCCGAACCTGCCGAGCGGAACGCTTTTGGAAATCATCTTCTTCCGTTGCTCGCCCGCTTCCGAGGAAGCCAGCAGATCATTTAGTCTGGGCGTGTCGATAGAGCCCAGACTCACTCCGTTCACGCGGATACGGCGCTCCTTTAGATCCGTTGTCCAGGTCCGCGCGAACGAACGGACCGCGGCTTTAGTGGCGCTGTAAACACTCCAGTCGGGCAGCCCTTTACTGGGCGACGACGGACGCATTCAGGATGATCGACGCACCGTCCGGCATTAGCGGAAGCGCCTTCTGCACCGTGAACAGGAGGCCTTTCACATTGCCGTTGAAGATCGAGTCATAGTGCTCCTCGGTTATCTTGCCGAGCGGGGCAAACGTCGCCCCACCGGCATTGGCGAATACAATATCGAGTTTGCTCTTCTCCCGCTTAATCTGCGCGAAGAGGCGATCGAGATCTACAAGGCTCGACACGTCTCCTTGCGCGCCGGTGACATTTATTCCGATCTCCTTTACCGCGCGAGCCAACTCCGGCTCACGGCGGCCCGTTATGAAGACGTACGCGCCTTAATTCACAAACTGCTTCGCGGGCGCGAGACCAATGCCGCTGTTGGCGCCGGTAACGAGTGCAATTTTTCCTTCAAGCTTGTTCATATATTCCTCTCCTCTTATCAAGGCTTGTCAGATTGTGAGGACGACCCGACCGAAGGGGCGGCCCTCAACCAGGTAACGCAGAGCATTAGCCGCTTCGGCCAGCGGGAAGGTCTTAGCCATGATTGGTTTGATCGCGCCGGATTGAAGCAGAGGGACGATAGTGTTCCAGGCGTCAACCCAGGCTGCCTGCGGCTGGGCGAACAGTACGAAACTCTTGATGCTGGCCCGTTGCCAGATCAGATTTGTGACGTCAATGGTTGCTTTGCGGCTTGCCGCATAGCCCAGTGTTGTGAGGCTTCCGTCCAACGCAAGCGCTCCGAGCGCCTCGCTCAAGACTTCACCACCGATCCCATCGATCGCAATGTCTGCGCCGTAACCGTCTGTGATACGGCGCACGCCGTCACCCAGCTTCTCGAACGAGGTATCAATGACCTCATTGAATCCGAGCGCCTTCGCCTGCTCGGCTTTCGCATGATTGGTCGTGCTTGAGATGGCGTGTTTTGCGCCCAGGGCACGCGCCAATTGCGTCACCGCGTTGCCGACCGACCCTCCGATCGCCGGCGCCAGCACAGTTTTGCCTGCCTGAAAGCCAGCGATGGTGAGAGCGATTTGCGCGGTGAGATACGCGACTGGAATACCTGCGGCGCTCACATCGTCGATACCCTCAGGTATCAGGCAAAGGTTTTCCTTCCGTACGGCTAGCCATTCACTGTAGGCTCCATCCTCAAAAACGCCATACGGCCCAGTGAACATCACACGTGAACCGACAGGAAAGTCCGTTCCACCCCCCGCCTCCACCACGCCCGCTCCTTCGTTGCCCAGGACTAGCGGAGCCTTCGCGAGGGGGAATCGGCCGCAGAGAATCGAATGGTCGAGGGGTGTGACGCCCGCAGCAGTCACCCGCACCAGTACTTTCCCGTCCGAGACCGCTGGTTTTGGAATATCAACCAGCCTCAACCCTTCGTAATCATTGAATTCTGTCGCTCTCATTGCACGCATATTGGCTCTCCTATTTCTCTTCTTTTGCAGGTTATCTGGATTATTGTTATAATCCATCTACTGGATTGGATGCATAATCCTGATTTAGTTGCATGTTTTTAAGGGGAGCCAATGGGCCATTCCAAGGCTGAAAAAACAAAAACTCACAAGCGCATCGTCAAAATCGCCTCCAAGCGATTCCGCGAAGGAGGTCTTGCCGGCATCGGAATCGCAGAGCTGATGAAGGAGGCCGGTCTTACGGTGGGCGGTTTCTACAAGCACTTCGATTCGCGTGACGACTTAGTGGCCGAAGCGGTCAGCTCCGCATTCGGCGGCTGGCAGCGTCGAGTGGACGCTGCCACATCCGGCGGGCCACCGGTATCCTACGCAAACCTGATCGACGAGTATCTGAACGGGGCGCATCGCGACAATCCAGGCGCAGGCTGTGCCTTCAGTGCGCTGGCGGGAGATATCGCGCGAAGCGATAAGCGGATCCGTGCGCTTGCCTCTGAACAAATCCGGAATGACCTTCAGGTGATTGCCGGTTTGCTTCCAGGCAAGGATAAGCGTGCGGCAAGATCGAAGGCGATCTTGACTTTCAGTGCGCTCGTCGGAGCGATGTCGCTGGCGCGCGCCGTATCGGATGAGGCGCTTTCGCGCGAAATATTGAACACCATCAGCGAAGTTCTGAAGAAGCGTAGATAGATCCTCGCTTGTCGGCCACTCTTCCATAAATCTCCGGATTGCGCGTGGTCTGATCCGACCGGAACCGAGTTGTTCAATGTTTCGGCGGCGAGCCACTGCTTGCGATGCCTCCTCTCCTCTTCGACAGCCTCGAACTTGGGTGGCGCGGGGATGCCCAGCGTCGTGGCCTGAGCGGTTTGCGGCGTGTACGATCTCCTCCGAAGTAGAATAACTCCCGTGCTTATGAAGATTGTCCCCGCCCTTCTGTTCTTTTCCGCACTGATTGCGGCTGACTCCGACGTGATCCTGTACAACGGCAAGATCGTGACCGTTGATCCTGCGTTCTCGATCACGCAGGCAGTCGCGGTCAGCGGAGGACGGGTGCTCGTCGTCGGCACCGACGAAGCCGTTGTCGCAACGCGAGCGGCGAATACAAAGATGATCGACCTGCACGGCCGGACCGTGCTGCCTGGCCTCATCGATAGTCACGTGCATGCGCTCGAAGCAGGCCTTAGCGAGTTCCACGCGCCTCTGCCCCGGCTCGACTCGTATGCCGCCGTCCGGCGCTTCCTGCGCGAAAAGGCGAAGACGACTCCAAAAGGCGAATGGATTGTCGTGCCTCGCACGTTCCCCACGAGACTCGAGGAGCTGCGGATGCCGACGAAAGACCTGCTCGACGTCGTCACCGATCATCCCGTCGTCTTCGATGCGAGCTACGTCGTTATCCTGAACAGCGCGGCGTTGCAGAAGTGTGGCATCGATCGGGATACGCTAAATCCGCCCGGTGGCGAAATCGGCAAGGATGCGAACGGCGAACCCAACGGAATCCTGAAAAACGGGCAGGCGCTCCTCAAAGGAATCAGCCTCGGCGGCCATTTCACAGACGAGGAAAAGCTCCGCGCGCTCGAAGACCAGTTGAAGTGCTACGTCGCCGCTGGGCTGACCGGAGTCGGCGACCGCGCCGTCGATCACGAGCAGATTGGGCTGTACGAAAGGCTTCACGACTCCGGAAGGCTGCCTTTACGTGTCTCGATGACATGGAGGCCCGATGCGTCGCGACCAACCGAGGAGCTGATTCGGGCGATTGAGACGGCTCGCTACACCCGGGGCTCGGGCGACGACTGGCTTCGCTTCAGCGCCTTCAAGCTTACCCTCGATGGCGGCATGACCATCGGCACGGCGTATCAGCGGCAACCATATGGAGCATTCGGAAAGCAGCTGTACGCGAAAACCGACCCCGATGATCGCGGCCAGCTCTTCATCGCGCCCGCAAAGCTGCTCGCCGTCATGCGCGCGGCCCGTAACCGCGGATGGCAGCTCACCACCCACGATCAGGGCGGCGGCGCCATCGACGCCTGGCTCGACACCCTTGAGGCGCTCGATCGCGAAAAGCCCATCGCGCCGACCCGCTCGTTCGTGATGCACGCGAGCTTTCAGAGCCCGGAAGCCATCGCCCGCATGAAGAAGATGGGCATCGCCGCCGACACGCAATCGCAGTGGCTCTACCTCGACGGCGCCGCCCTCGAAAAGGTCTTCGGCAACGACGGCATGCGCTGGTTCTTCCCGCTGCGATCCTATCTGGACGCCGGCATCAAGGTCGCCGCGGGAAGCGACCACATGATCGGCCACGACAAGAACCGCTCGGTAAATCCGTACAACCCTTTCGTGAGCATGTGGACCGAAGTGTCGCGCAAGGTGACCGACGGCCGCGCGCTCCACCCCGAGCAAAAGATCACCCGTGAAGAAGCCTTGAAGACCCACACCATCTGGGCCGCATGGCTGCAGTTCGCCGAGGACAAGCGCGGTTCGATCGAACCCGGCAAGTTCGCGGACCTTGTAGTCATCGATCGCGATTATCTGACGTGTCCGGAGGACGAGATCCGCCGAATCGAACCGGTCATGGTGATCATCGACGGCAAGATCGCGTGGCAGCGGAAGTAGCTCTACCGCAACATACGGCTCATCCACTGAGCCACAATCGGTCTCGCTCCGGAAGGCATCTGGTACCCTCGTCACTCGAAACACAGAGTGAAGCCTAACCGCCTTGGTGTTGCGCCTAGGCGACACCGTTGTGAATGTCCGTTACGGTGGATCACAGCTAAGTGGGTGCATGTGCAGGCCATTCAACTCGTTGGATAACGCGCACCTCGGAGAAGTGGCTCGTTTATGAATCGTGTCCAGTTGGTCGGCGACTCGGAAAGTGTCAGCCAGATCCGTCCCCGCACGTCTTAGGTCAGTATCTGGA